>Ga0207954_1000264_pt1 | contig 17234 bp, 18 predicted proteins | sample CryBogmetaGMA0M_FD_184547 | JGI IMG/M metagenome (GOLD analysis project Ga0207954, IMG submission 184547) | Freshwater microbial communities from Crystal Bog, Wisconsin, USA - MA0M (SPAdes) | ecosystem: Environmental > Aquatic > Freshwater > Lake | place: Crystal Bog, Wisconsin, USA | collected... | reverse complement strand
GGCGAACTCTGGGTTGGTCGTCGCTTCACACTTGCTGAAGCAAAAGCTCGCTACCAGATCGAGACTCGTGCGCTAACCGAAATCGAAACCCTGTTGAGCGATGGAAAAGAGACGCTCACTCTTCGCGATATTGATTTAACAATCGAAAAGCAGATTAAGGCCCATCCACGCGAAGAAGAGTTTGCCATCTTTGTTTCTGAGCAACGTTTCTGTAAAGACGATTACGAGCTCCGCGAGATGCAACGCGCAGTAGATGCAACAGCGCTCGGTTTCAATGATGTTATCCATGCGATGCCGGCTGCAGTTGAAACACCACGTGGTGAACGTGTACTCGATGGCGCTTTCTATGGCCGCGCCCGAATTCTCGGAAATGATTTGGGCTACAACACCATTATTGGTGCCGGTTCTCACGCTTGTGTATTGCACTGGATCCGTAACGATGGCGATGTCCGCCGCGGCGAATTGGTGCTTGTCGATGCCGGCGTTGAAGTTGAATCCTTCTACACAGCAGATATCACCCGCACATTCCCGGTCAATGGAAAGTTCTCACCAGCGCAGCGCGCTCTCTATATGTTGGTCTATGAATCGCAGTTAGCAGGCTTTGCCGCTATCAAGCCAGGTGTGCTCTTCTCGGAAATCAATAAGGCTTGCCAAGAAGTACTAGCTAAAGGCCTTGCCGATATGGGCGTTCTGACTGTCTCTGCAGAAGAGTCAATGAAGCCAGAAGTTGGCCTGCATCGTCGCTGGACGCTGCACGGAGTAAGCCACCACTTAGGTCTCGATGTCCATGATTGCGCGCAAGCGCGCCGAGAAATCTATCGCGATGCACCGCTACGCGAAGGAATGGTCCTCACAGTCGAACCCGGTCTCTATATCCAGCCAGATGATGAACTCTTTGCACCTGAATATCGCGGCATCGGAATTCGTATCGAAGATGATGTTGTCGTAACTGCAGATGGTTGCCGCAATATCTCTGAAAATATTCCACGCCATCCCGATGAGATCGAGAAGTGGATGACAAGCATCTTAGGACGCTAAGGCGAACCCCGCGGCAACAGCTGCAATTGATAGTCCAAAGGTAAGTGCAATATTGATTGCTGTTCGTCTGCGGAAGGCAAGCTCGCGATCGACATCGATCATAAATGCTGACCACGTTGTAAATGCGCCACAGAATCCCATTATGAAGTAATTGGTGTTGTTATATCCAAGGATAAATGAGCCAATAACATTGGCAATTAAAATTCCGACAGGGAATACATACTTTGCGCGTAAGAATTTATCTATTGCATATCGAAGTGGCGCACCGATTCCGGCCCCGAGAATAAATGGTAGTAACCTCATGACTTCACCCGCGGCTTAACAAGTTTGAGAATTAATAGACTTACGAGTAACGATTCTGCAGCTTGAAAGATGCCACTCACGGGCGTTGATTCGTGAAGTAGATATGCAAATGATGAGAGCGTTGTAAAACCACCGGCAAATCCTGTAATCCAGAAGAGTCGTTGGCGGATACTGGTTTTGATTCGATAGGCGACAAACCCAGCGATAAATACACCTGCTTGATTGACAATGAAGACGCCCAGCCCCATCGAGGGTAGAGCTTCGATACATTGCCAACGAACGAGCGACCCGAAGATACCTCCGAGTGCGACAAGCAGTAGATCTATCAGCGTTATGCCCACTTCTTCGTTGATTTAAATACAGTAGTAATTGCGCTGATAATCAATGAGGCAAAGAGCGCAGACCAGAAACCATTAACATCGAGCTTCTCACTCCAGCGCGCAGTAAGCGACAACATCGCAGCGTTGACTACAAAGAGAAATAAACCGAAAGTAAGGATTGAGACTGGAAATGTCAGCACCTTGATGATCGAACCGAAGATGCTATTGATCAGGCCGAAGAGAAGTGCAACCCAGAGATATGTTCCGACGCCACCATGAACGGTGATGCCAGGGACCACAAGGGTGGCAATCCACATTGAAAATGCTAGAACAGCCCACCTTATAAGGATCATTAGTTGCGCTTTTCTCGCTTAAGCAGACCCGCAAACATACGTGCTGGATCGTACTTAATATCAACAACGCGCTCCTTCATAGGAATGATTGCGTTATCTGTAATACGGATATGTTCTGGGCAAACTTCAGTACAGCACTTAGTGATGTTACACATTCCAAGACCGTGTTCTTCTTGAGCCTTGCGCTTACGGTTCTTCAAAGTATCAAGTGGGTGCATATCGAGCTCTGCGATACGGATAAAGAATCGTGGGCCAGCAAATGACTTCTTATTCTCTTCGTGATCGCGAACTACGTGACAGACATCCTGACATAGGAAACATTCGATGCACTTACGGAACTCTTGGCTTCGCTCGACATCGATCTGCTCCATGCGAGCTTCACCTGGTGCCAACTCTTTTGGATGCTCGTAAGCCGGAATCTCCATAGCCTTCTTGTAATTGAAAGATACGTCGGTGACGAGATCCTTGATTACTGGGAATGCGCGAAGTGGCGTCACGGTAATGGTTTCATCCTCAGCGAAAGAGGCAACCTGTGTCATGCAAGCAAGACGTGGCTTTCCGTTGATCTCCATAGAACACGATCCACACTTACCGGCTTTACAGTTCCAGCGAACAGCGAGGTCGCCCATCTGTGTTGCCTGCACACGGTGGATGACATCGAGTACAACTTCACCATCGTTGACATCAACCTGGACATCTTTGAGACCGCCATCAGTTGCGTCACCGCGCCAGATACGAAGATTTACTTTGCGTGCCATTAGTTGGAACCGCCTTTCGCAATTTCTGCCGGTGTCATGTACTTCTCGAGTTCGTGAACATCAAAGAGATCAAATAACTCTTTCGGCATTGCCGGAAGCGGTTGCGATTTAATATTAACCTGATTGCCATCGAATGAGGCGATCTGATTGATCTGACGCCAGGTCGAGTTCATTCCTGGGAAATCCTCACGGGTGTGACCACCGCGTGACTCTTCACGTAAGAGCGCCGACTTGGCAGTTGATTCTGCAACCAACAACATATTGTCGAGATCGAATGCCAAGTGGAAGCCTGGATTGAATTTGCGTCCACCTGCAACCGCTACGTTCTTACTGCGAGCGCGGATTTCAGCGATCTTGACGATTGCTTCCTCAATCTCGGCGCGGGTGCGGATGATTCCGACCAAGTTCTGTGTGATCTCCTGAAGTTCGGCATGGAGTGAATATGAATTCTCTCCACCTTCACGACTAAAGGGAGCTTCGATGCGATCTGCTGCGGTTTTAATCGTTGCCTCAGAGACAGGGTTTGCACCGTTGCTCTTTACATACTCAGCAGCTCCTGCACCTGCACGACGACCAAAGACAAGAAGGTCGGTGAGTGAATTTCCACCAAGACGATTTGAACCGTGCATTCCGCCAGCTACTTCACCTGCAGCGAAGAGTCCTGGAACTCCGATTGCCGCTGCTGAATCAGGATCTACCTCGACTCCACCCATCACGTAGTGACAGGTTGGGCCAACTTCCATCGCTTCCTTGGTGATATCTACGCCAGCCAGTTCGTAGAACTGGTGCCACATAGATGGAAGGCGCTTCTTAATTACTTCAGCAGGGATACGCTTTGAAACATCGAGGAATACGCCACCATGTTCAGTTCCGCGGCCTGCTTTAACCTCAGTGTTAATTGCGCGAGCTACCTCGTCGCGCGGAAGAAGTTCTGGTGGACGGCGGTTATTGTCCTGATCGAGATACCAGCGATCTGCTTCTGCTTCATTATCTGCGTACTTATCCTTAAATACATCTGGGATGTACTTAAACATAAAGCGTTCACCTTGATTATTGGTGAGGATTCCGCCTTCACCACGAACGGATTCGGTAACGAGAATTCCGCGCACTGATGGTGGCCAGACCATTCCTGTTGGGTGGAACTGCAAGAACTCCATATCGACAAGGTTTGCGCCAGCTTTAAGAGCTAGTGCATGTCCGTCGCCGGTACCTTCCCATGAGTTCGATGTAATTTTAAATGTCTTTCCAACGCCACCTGTTGCGATGATGACTGCAGGTGCTTCAAAGAGAATCTCTTCGCCTGATTCGCGCCAGTAACCATATGCGCCAGCGATCTTTCCGTTCTCACGCAAAATTTCTGTGATGGTGCATTCAGCAAAGACTTTAATCCTTGATTCCAAATCGCCGAATTCGCGGCCATCTGCTTGCTGCAGTTGAACAATCTTCTGCTGCATTGTGCGGATAAGTTCTAGACCTGTGCGATCGCCAACGTGGGCAAGGCGCGGGTACTCGTGTCCACCGAAGTTACGTTGTGAAATTTTTCCTTCTGAGGTGCGGTCAAAGAGCGCGCCCCAGGTCTCTAGCTCCCAGATGCGATCTGGCGCTTCCTTGGCGTGAAGTTCTGCCATGCGATAGTGATTGAGGAATTTTCCACCGCGCATCGTGTCGCGGAAGTGAACCATCCAGTTGTCATTGTCATTGACATTACCCATTGAGGCAGCTGCGCCACCTTCTGCCATAACAGTGTGGGCCTTGCCGAAGAGTGATTTACAGATGATGGCGACGCTGAGTCCCGATTCGCGCGCTTCTACAGCTGCGCGAAGGCCTGCGCCACCTGCACCAATTACTAGTACGTCGTACTTATGTTTTTCAAGTGTCATCAGTAGCAACCTTTAGAAGAAGTAGAAATTGGTAATGGCGCCAGTGGCAACCGCGCGGACATAGATATCAGCAAATGCAACGCCGAAGAGTGAGACCCAAGCAAATTGCTGGTGGTAATGGTTGAGAGCTGAAGCTTGCGTCCACAACTTGTAACGAATTGGATGCTTTGAGAAGTGCTTTAAACGTCCACCGATTGTGTGGCGACATGTGTGACATGAAGCTGAGTAACCCCACAAGAGAGTTGCATTGGCAAGAAGTACAAGTGAACCAACGCTCATATGTCCCCACTGTCCTTCGGCATTCTTAAATGCGAGGACTGCATCGACAGTAAGTAAGGTGTTGAAAACTAAACCAGCATAGAAGAACCAGCGATGTGCATTCTGGAAGATGAGAGGGAAGCGAGTCTCGCCTGTGTACTTCTCGTGTGGCTCTGCAACACCACATGCAGGTGGAGATAGCCAGAATGAACGGTAGTAAGCCTTGCGGTAGTAGTAGCAAGTCATACGGAAACCAAGTGGGAAGATCAAGATAAATAGTGCGGGAGAAATTACCAATCCAAAGATTGCAATTGTCCCGATTGGAGTTCCAAGAAGAGATGAGCCATCAACGCACGCTGTTGAGAGACATGGTGAATAGAAAGGTGAGATCAGGGGTTCAACAAAGTAATTGGCATTTTCAAAGGCGCGGAAGGTTGCATAGATAACGAATGAGATCAGAATGCCGAATGTAATCAGCGGTTGGATCCACCACTTATCTATGCGAAGCGTGCGCTCTTCGATCTTGGCACGTGTTGGAGAAAAGACTCCGGACATATGTACTCCCCTGGTTTTAGATCTGTACTGCGATAGGAGAAGTGTGCGCTCACCGGCAGAAAGTCGCTAGGCGGTAACCCGCATATGCCTTATGAAGTCAGCCACAAAGCGCGCTGGGAAAAGCAAAGCCCGCCTCTAATAAAAGAGACGGGCTTCGCGTTCAGAGCGGAGGACGTGGGATTTGAACCCACGAAGGTTTCCCTTGCCGGTTTTCAAGACCGGTGCACTCGGCCGCTATGCGAGTCCTCCGTGGGAGAGGCTACCCGAAATCGGCAATTGGGAAAAATCGTTGAGGGTTTAGGCGGGCAGTTCGAGCAGTTGTTCGATAATGATTGCAACGCCATCTTCTTCACATGGACCGGCAATTCCCTTTGCATACTTTGGGGCATCCGGGTGGCCATCTGCCATTGCAAATGATCGTCCACACCATTCGAGCATTGAGAAGTCGTTGGGATTATCACCAAATGAAACACAGTCAGCTGCATCGATTCCATGGCGCGCTGCAATCTTTGCAAGTGTCATTCCCTTAGAGACTCCCGTCGCAGAGATTTCCAGGAGCGAGTCATGCGGATTGGAGTGCGTGACAGTGACGATTCCATCTAGCTCGCGCAGAGCGATCTCAAGCATTTCATCAGATGAGAGTTCTTGCTGCGAACAGCGAGCAAGTACCTTCAAAGATGGCGCTGAAATAACATCTTCAATTAAATCAACTCCAACGTTATCGAGCCCTACATCCCATCGAGGGATATAAATCTTTTCGCGATGGAAGTAGTTATGTGATTCAACGGCGAATGAGATTTGCGGGATAGCTGCACGAAGACGCTTCACAGTCTCTAACTGTGCATCCACCGGGATAAGCCACTCTTCAAGAACTTTATCGTTATGAAGGTCATACAACATTGCACCGTTTCCGCAGATTGCTCCACCAATACCGAATGCCTCTTTAATCTCGGGCATCCATCGCGGTGGGCGTCCTGTGACAAAGTAGATTTCCACGCCCATTGAATGCGCTTTACGGAATGCATCGATAGTGCGCTGCGTGATATCGCCATAATGCGCGACGATTGTTCCGTCGAGATCAGAGGCGATTAATTTAGGGCGGCGCTGAACTACTTCGTTAACGCTCACACGAGCTCGAATTTCTTCATTCCGAGGAATGGTTGGAGTGCCGCTGGAACATTGACGGTTCCATCAGCATTCTGATGGTTCTCAAGAATTGCGACAATCATGCGTGGGATTGCGACCAACGTTCCATTGAGCGTTGCAATCGCCTTGGTGCCTTCAGAATCCTTGTAGCGGATATTGAGGCGACGGGCCTGGAATTCAGTGCAGTTAGAGGTACTTGTCACTTCGCGATAGGCACCTTGTGTAGGTACCCATGCTTCGATATCGAATTTACGTGTAGCAGATGAACCAAGATCACCCGATGCCACATCGATGACGCGGAATGGAATCTCCATCGCAGTGAGGAAATCTTTCTCCCATTGCAATAAGCGCTGGTGCTCTGCCTTTGCATCCTCTGGCTTGCAGAAGGTAAACATCTCGACCTTATCGAATTGGTGAACGCGAATAATTCCGCGCGTATCTTTTCCATATGTTCCCGCTTCGCGGCGGAAACAAGATGAGTAACCGGCGTAACGAAGTGGCAACTTTTCTGCAGGCAAAATCTCATCCATATGCATGGCAGCTAGTGGAACTTCAGATGTTCCGACGAGATAGACATCATCTTTCTCAATGCGATAGACATTCTCGGCAGCTTGGCCAAGGAATCCTGTTCCTTCCATCGCTGCAGGATTAACAAGTACCGGAGGAATAACAGGTGAGAAACCATTCTTCAGCGCGCTCTGGATTGCGTAATTAACCAGTGCAAATTCAAGGAGTGCGCCAACACCTGTTAAATAATATGAACGTGAGCCTGCAACTTTGGCACCGCGTTCGGTATCGATAGCGCCAAGTAACTTGCCGAGTTCGACATGATCTTTTGGTTCAAAGCCATCTTTGGTGAAATCGCGCGGAGTTCCCACATGTTCAATGGTGACGAAATCTTCTTCGCCACCGATGGGCGCTTCGGTATCAAGTAAATTAGAGAGCTGAAGTATGAGTTGCTTTGTCTGCTCTTCAATCTCGGAACGCTTTGAATCAGCAGCTTTGACCTTATCTGCAAGCTCTTTTGCATTTGCTAGCAGCGCTGCTTTCTCATCACCCTGTGCAGCTCCGACGCTCTTTGAAAGTAGATTCTGTTCTTGGCGCAGTGTCTCAAATTCGCTTACAGCAGCGCGCTTAATCTCATCGATTGCAATGATCTGATCAACGAGTTCAATGTTCTCACCACGCCCTTTCTGGGATGCGCGTACAACATCAGGGTTCTCGCGTAAGAACTTGATATCAATCATCAACGCACCTCTCGTGGGTAAGAGCCTAGGAATCTAATGTCATCACAAATCTCGCGGAGCTCTTCCACCGATTTTCCAACAGCAGAATCCTTGATATGGCCTTCGACATCAATGATGAAATGGTAGTGACCAAGTTCGCGACCTGTTGGACGTGACTGAATAAATGTCAGGTTAACTTCATTCTTTGCAAAGACTTGGAGGATTTCCAGAAGGGCTCCTGCGTGGTCGATATCGATGAAGACTGCCATCGAGGTGCGATCGTTGCCAGTTGGCTCAGGCATCCACCCTGGCTTCTGGGCACAGATAAATCTCGTGACGGCTGCCTCGTTATCCCCGATATTCTCCTGCAGAATCTCAAGTCCGAAATGTGCAGCAGCTGTGCTCGATGCAATTGCCGCATCGAGTTCACCTTTACTTACCAATTCAGCGGCAGCAGATGTTGAGTTAGTCGGAACAATCTCTGCATGCGGATAATTCTTAGCGATGTATTCGCGGCACTGTGATTCCGCATGAGGATGTGTGCCAATACGTTTAATAGTTGTTGCGCCAGGCTTAGCCATAAATGCAAAGGTGACTGGAAGCGTTACCTCGCTCGCGATTGTGAGCGGATCGCCAGTTGCGAGTTCATCAAGTGTGCGTGCCACAACACCTTCGACTGAGTTCTCAATCGGAACAAGAGCGAATTGGGCGCTACCGGTGCGCACTGCATCGAGTGCAGCAGTGACATTTGCATATGGAATCAGAACATCAGAATCGCAGGTAATCTTCTTAAGAGCGGCTTCTGTAAATGTGCCGACAGGGCCTAAATAGGCGAATCTCTGGCTCTCGGCGGTGCTCACTGCTTAAGGATACCTGAGTACCTCGCGTGCATGTGACGGCTTATTTGTGATGAGAATATCCACGCCTAACTTCTCGCATAATTTGATATCTGCTTCATCATCAACGGTCCATACATTTAAAGATCGGCCAGTGCTCTTGATGCGCTCTGCTCGAATCGGTTCTTCACGTAGCTCATTGATTCCGGGGCCTATGGTTTTTGCAGAAGATAACTTCGCTTGAAACCAAGGTGTTTTCTTATGCATCAAAAATGTCGTAGGAATTGTTCGATCAAGTCTCTTCATCTTTTCAATTGCTAACCAACTAAATGACATGACCGACACATCAATCTTCTCGATGCCTTTTGTTGCGCGCAAGGTTTCAACAACTACTTCTTCGATTCTGTTTCCTGAGATCACTGGGTGCTTCGTCTCAATCAAGACACCTTTTTTCTTCTTCACTGCGAAGGCGAGGAATTCATCAAGGGTGAGCACCTGGGGGTAAGCGCGCGATACCTCTTTATACGTCATCTCTGCGATAAGCCCACGATTAGCTGCGCGCTCGAGCATCGTCGCGTTATGCCAGAGAACTGGAACGTGATCCTTGGTCAGACGAACATCGCATTCAAAGCCATCGGCGCCCTGCGCAACTGCGCCTTCATAGGCGGCGAGAGTGAGCTCTGGAAAATCAGCGCTGGCGCCACGATGCGCATAGATAAGCATGAGACCGAGAGTAGCAAAGAGATTAGGCTTACCCTCATGAGCCAGCTCTACTTCGCCGCATCTGCGCGATCTGCAGTTGGCCTGGTGCGAAGCGGCAATGAAGATAGCGCTCTCGTCTCTCCCAACCTCATCGCAGTTGCAGATGGAATGGGTGGACATGCAGCTGGCGAAGTTGCATCGAAGATTGCGATTTCAACGCTTGCAGATCAATCTCAAATCTTTGCCAACGCCGAGATTGATCACGAATCTGCCGACGATATCTATCTCAACTCATTCCACTCTATTGATGCAGATATAAAAGGTGCAGTTGCAGATAACCCGCAGCTCTCGGGCATGGGAACAACTCTCACCTCACTCTTCCTGCGAGGTGACGAGCTTGCTCTTCTCCATATCGGAGATTCACGTGCCTATCGATTGCGTGGAAACTCATTCGAACAATTGAGCGTTGATCACACTGTCATCCAGGAACTTCTGAGCCAAGGAGCGATTACTGAATCTGAGGTCGCAACTCACCCTCAGCGATCAGTGCTGACACAGGTTCTGATGGGTGGGGGCGCTATCGAACTTCCTCTACCAATCTTCGAAGGAAAAGTTAAGGATCGCTACCTAGTATGTAGCGATGGTCTGAGCTCGGTACTGACTGAGAAAGAGATCAAATCACTCATTAAAGGTAAGGATCGCGATGAAGCTGTCGCAGCTCTTATCGATGCAACATATATCAATGGTGCACCCGATAATGTGACTGTAGTAATTGCAGATTTAGTTGAAGAGCCACAACCCGAAAAACTCGAGAAGATTGGAGCAGCCCTGTGATGAACTCATTGCTCGGTGGTCGTTATCTTCTCGGTGAAATGATCGGCACTGGCGGAATGGCCGATGTCTATATCGCGCAAGATCAGCGCCTATCGCGCGAAGTTGCTATCAAAATTCTTCGTAGCGATCTTGCGAAAGATCCAGCATTTGTAGCGCGCTTTCGTAAAGAGGCAAAGGCTGCTGCAGGTCTGAACCATCCAGCAATTGTCGCTGTCTACGACTCTGGAGAAGATCCTGCGCCATACATTGTGATGGAGCTAGTTTCTGGACACACGCTTCGCGAGATGGTGCGCGGCGGAGAACGACTTCCACTGAATCGCGCACTTGAAATCGCAGAAGGAATTCTTGCCGGTCTTGAGTATTCACATGCCCGTCACATCGTGCATCGCGATATCAAACCTGCCAACGTGATGATTACTGATAGCGGCGACGTCAAGGTGATGGATTTCGGAATCGCTCGTGCGATGGATGATTTAGGTGCAACGCTGACCAGCACATGGAACGTTGTTGGAACTGCGCAATACCTTTCTCCTGAACAAGCAGTAGGCGAACCCGCAGATTCACGGAGCGATATCTACTCAACTGGTTGCCTTCTCTTCGAACTCCTTACAGGAAAGCCTCCCTTCACTGGCGAGACTCCCGTTTCTATCGCGCTACAACATGCATCAAATACCGCTCCGCTAGTTCGCACATTCCAGAGTGATCTACCTGAGGGAATCGAAACTGTTTTAGCTATCGCGCTCTCTAAGAAACCTGAAGATCGCTATCAAAGCGCCCAAGCAATGTACGACGATGTTGCAAAAGTTCTCGCAGGTGAAGTAGTGACAACGAAAGTTGCTAAGAAACCTTTTCTTACTCGCCGCTCTGCGCTCGTCTTTGGTGGATCATTTATGGCTGCGATTGCCCTATCAATCACTGGTTTCCTACTCAGCGGCAATTCCGCCAATAACCAACCAGAAGTTCCCAATGTTGTTGGCCTCAGCGAAGAGATGGCTCGAGCATTGCTTGTCGATTATTCAGTCACAATTAAGCACGCTCACGATGGTGCAATTCCGCAAGATCGCGTTGCTAGCCAGTTGCCACTTGCAACAACCCGTGCAAAGCCAGGTTCATCGGTTGTACTCACTATCTCTGACGGGCCAGGTGATGCGCTCGTTCCTGATAACTTGATTGGAATGTCTCTGATTGATGCCCGTTCAGCTCTGACATCCGTGGGACTTCTTGTTTCACAAACTATTGCGATGCCTTCCAACCAACCGCAAGGAACGGTGCTCGATGTAAATCCTCCTGTGGGATCAGTTGCTACCGCTGGAAGCGCTGTTGTTCTCACCATTGCAAGTGGAGAGGTAAACGTTCCGAATTTAGTTGGAATCGAATCAATCCAAGCAAAGACCATTCTTATTCAGGCTGGCTTCTTGATTAAAGAATTTAACGATTACGATTCAACGCAGCCAATCGGAGTTGTCATTCGACAGGCACCTGATGCAGGAACAACTCAAACTATTGGTAAGTCAGTGACAATTACCATTAATAAGCAACCGTAGTTCTAGACGCTACAAATTATTTGGAAACACCGACTACTGGCGACAATCCAACTGCTCGCTTCGGTGCATCAGCATCCCCACATGTGACCAACCAGTTAGCGAGCATCTGATGGCCGTGTTCTGTCAAAACTGATTCAGGGTGGAACTGCACGCCTTCAATAGGTAGAGATGTGTGGCGCATTGACATCACGACACCAGATTCAGTTGATCCAGTAATTTCTAGAACTGCAGGAACAGTGTCACGTTCTACTGCAAGTGAGTGATAACGAGTTGCAGTAAATGGTGATGGGAGATCTGCAAGAACACCTGAACCGTTATGAATTACCTGTGAAGTCTTTCCATGCAATAACTCTGGTGCGCGAGAAACCGTTGCACCAAAAGCTTCGCCAATCGCTTGATGGCCAAGACAAACCCCAAAGAGTGGAATTGAGTGTTCGGCACAGTAGTTGATCATCGCAATACTGACGCCTGCTTTATCTGGCGTTCCGGGACCTGGAGAGATAAGTACTCCGTCATATTTGGAAGCTTCGCTCGCCTGGACTTCATCATTGCGAACAACGGTGCACTCCGCGCCTAACTGCTGCAGATATTGCACCAGATTGAAGACGAAGGAGTCATAGTTATCGATGACGAGGATTCGAGCCATGCCGTAATTGTGCTGTAACCTAGGCCCCATGCCAAAGTCGAAATTGCGTAAGAAGGTTCAGGAGCAGCACGCTCACGAAGAGCAGCACCACGTGGAAGAAGAGTCAGTTCTTCTCGAGAGTCCATCATGGCTCGCACCAGTAATGGTTGCTAACTTCCTCATCGGCTTGCTCTGGATCGTGGTCTTCTACATCAGCCAGACTGCCTACCCAATCCCAGGTATCGGCGCATGGAACATGATCATTGGTTTCAGCTTTATTGCAGTTGGTTTTAGCCTCGCGACTAAGTGGCGTTAAAGAACTTTTAAATAAAGATCCACGCACATGGGAAAGAATGTAAAGCGTCAATTCCCAAAACCTTCTGAGCTCGCTCCACTTTTAAAGTTTTCATTTCCAACTCTGCGCCGCAAAAAACATCGCCTTGAAAAGGCCTACACAATTTGGGATCTTCGCGATATCGCTCAGAAGCGCACGCCTAAAGGTCCTTTTGATTACACAGATGGCTCTGCAGAGAGCGAAGTGAGTCTGGAGCGCGCACGCCAAGCATTCCGCGATCTCGAATTTATCCCAAGCATTCTTAAAGATGTATCCACTGCAGATTTAACTCGCACCGCTCTTGGTGAAACTTTCGCAATGCCTGTCGGTATTGCACCAACTGGTTTCACTCGCATGATGCAGACTGAAGGAGAAATTGCTGGAGCACGTGCTGCAGAGAAATTTGGAATTCCTTTTACTCTCTCAACTCTTGGCACGACCACAATTGAAGATGTAGTTGCAGCTGCACCTGATGGCCGCAACTGGTTCCAGTTATATATGTGGAAAGACCGCGAAGGCAGTATGGCGCTCGTCGAACGCGCAAAGCGCGCGGGTGTAAAAAATCTGATGCTCACCGTAGATGTACCTGCAGCTGGACAACGTATTCGCGATTACCGAAACGGTTTAACGGTTCCACCACGTTTAACTGCTGGAACAGTAATTAATGCAATTCCACGACCAGCTTGGTGGATTAACTTTCTGACTACCCCTTCAATCGAATTTGCTTCAATGAAAAACTGGGAGGGCACTGTCGGTGAGCTTCTCGATTACATGTTCGATCCCACAATGACTTGGGAAGATCTCAAATGGATCCGCCAACAATGGGATGGAACTCTGACTGTTAAAGGTATCCAAAACCTTGATGATGCAAAGAAGGCTGCCAAGTTAGGTGCTGATGCTGTCTTGCTCTCAAATCACGGTGGCCGTCAGCTTGACCGTGCACCAGTGATGTTGCACTTACTTGCAGATATTAAGAAGGAATTTAAGAAAGATTACGAGATTCATATCGACACAGGAATCATGCATGGCGCCGATGTTCTTGCCGCTGTAGCGCTTGGAGCGCAATTTACTTATGTAGGCCGTGCCTATCTATATGGCCTCATGGCAGGTGGGCAAGATGGCGTTGAGAGAGCCCTTGAAATTATGCGAACACAGATGGTGCGCAATATGAAGTTACTTGGTGTTAATTCGCTAGAAGAGTTAACACCGAAGCATGTGCGCTTCCTAAATCGCCAATAACGATTACCCTTGCGGTTATGAAGTTAGCTCTCGCAACTCTCTCGTACCTCATCACCGTCTTTGCCCTCGTTCTCTTAACGATCCGGGTACGACAGCTGATTGCTATCTACAAGAAGCAGCAACCTGATCCAACTCGTAGCGCTAATAAATCTGCGCGTTTAAAGAATATGTTCAAGGAAGTTCTTGGCCATACCAAGATGCTGAATTTCACCGCCACAGGAATCGCTCATTGGTTTGTGATGATTGGTTTCGGCGCGCTCTTCGGAACGCTCGTCACCGCTTATGGGCAAGTTATCAATCCAGATTTCGCGCTACCCGTCATCGGTCACTTCGTTGGATACGAACTCTTTGCTGAAGTTATCGCTGCTCTCACGGGTGTCAGCATCGTCACTTTGATTGGTATTCGCCAAGTAACACGGTTCCGTAAACGCAATCGTTTCAGCGGATCTGGAATGCGTAAGGCTTATTACATCGAGGCAACCATTCTTGCGATTGTCTTCTGCGTTATTGCACTTCGTGGTTTAGAAGGCGCACTCGCTGGTGAAACGAGTTGGAATTGGCATTACGCAATCTCGTGGCCCGCAGTTCTTGCATTCCAATCGATGTCAAAGGGTTCGCTTGAAAAGACAATTGAGATTGTTGCAACGCTCAAGATTGTCGTTTCGATGGCTTGGTTCATTGTTATCGCACAGAACTTCACCATGGGTATCGCTTGGCACCGCTTCTTGTCATTCTTCAATATCTATTACAAGCGCAATATAGATAAGCCTTCCTTGGGTGCGCTTCCAGAGATGCTCTCCAAGGGAAAGCCAGTTAACTTTGAAGACCCGGCAGAAGATGACGTCTTCGGTTTAGGTACTCGCCAAGATATCTCTTGGAAAGGCCTGCTCGATATGACCAGCTGTACCGAGTGCGGTCGCTGCCAATCACAATGCCCCGCATGGCATACAGATAAGCCACTCTCTCCCAAGTTATTGATTATGGCTATGCGCGATCACGCGATGGCTAAGGTCGTTGAGACCGAGAGCCTTGTTGGTGAAAACGCACCTATCTCACTCGATGTCTTGTGGTCCTGTACTTCTTGTGGTGCATGCGTTGAAGAGTGCCCTGTTGATATCGAACACGTTGATCACATTGTCAATATGCGTCGCTTCCAAGTGCTTGTTGAATCAGAATTTCCCGCAGAACTCGGTGGAACATTCCGCAATCTTGAGAAAGCTGGCAACCCATGGGGTGCTAATAAACAAGATCGCGAAGGTTGGATCGCTGAATGTGATTTCCCTGTGCGCGTTGTCAGTGGCGAACTTCCTGAAGAAGTGGAATACCTCTTTTGGGTTGGATGCGCTGGCGCATATGAAGAGCGCGCGAAGAAGACAACGAAAGCAGTTGCAGAACTTCTGCATATGGCGGGCGTGAACTTTGCCGTTCTTGGTAAGCGCGAGACCTGTACCGGAGATCCTGCGCGCCGATCTGGAAATGAATTCCTCTACCAAATTCTCTCTCAAGAAAATATTGAGACCTTTAAAGAGACATTCGGTAACCGTGGAGTAAAGAAGGTCGTCGTCACCTGTCCTCACTGCTTCACCACAATTGGTAAAGATTATGCGCAGAGTGGTTACGAGCTACAGATGCTCCACCACACACAGCTACTCAACACTTTGGTGAAGGAAGGAAAGTTAAAGACTTCACCACATAAGGCAGATCAGAAAATTACTTTCCATGATCCTTGCTACTTAGGTCGCCACAATCAGATTTATGCACCACCTCGCGAACTTCTTGAGGCATCTGGTTGCGATATTGAAGAGATGCCACGCAATAAGGAACGTTCATTCTGCTGCGGCGGTGGTGGCGGACGCATGTGGATGGAAGAGAAGATCGGCACACGCATCAACCTCAACCGCGTCGATGAAGCTATCGACACCGGTGCAAAGGAAGTTGCAGTCGCCTGTCCGTTCTGCCGCATCATGGTCGGTGACGGAATGGTCGCCCGTCAATCAGATGTTGAGGTATTAGATGTTGCTCAGATTCTTCTTAGGAACGTGAAGAGCTAAGAAGTAACTTTGTAATTGCTGCGCCGGTTAACAAGCCGCCGAGGTGGGCGTGCCAATCAACGCCGCCGATAGTGAAGCCCAGAATGAAGTTGAGGGCGATGATCACGTAGGTGCTCTTTACTTCTGCGCCGATCTTGCGGCCAATAACTATCCAAGCGCCGAAGAGGCCAAATACCGCACCTGATGCACCGATTGAATAACCGCTATAGCCAAGGAAGTAGGCACTTGTTAGGGATGCACCGATTAACGAGACGAAGAAGATAATCAGGAACTTGGCTCTGCCTAAGAAAGTTTCAACTGGCGTTCCAAGTGAGTGCAGCGCAATCATGTTGAAAGCTAAGTGAATCGGTAGGACGCTCGAGTTATCGTGAATCAGCGCGACAGTTATTAATCGATACCACTCGTTACTTACCTTGAGAAGATCGATTCCGTATAACGCAAAGGTTCCGATGATTCCTGAATCAACGAGCTCCCAGAGATAGAAGGCGCAGATGACAGTGATCAGCGAAAGTACTGCTGAACGCGACTTCATGCGCTGCATAGAACTAGGCGATAGTGACGCTATTGATTACAACAGGTGTAACAGGCTTATCTTGCGCACCTGTTGGTGTTGCACCAATTGCATCGACGACAGCTTGTGATGCCGCATCTTTTACTTCTCCGAAGATTGTGTGCTTGCGGTTGAGCCATGTTGTTGGAGCAACAGTGATAAAGAATTGTGAACCATTTGTGCCGGGACCTGAGTTAGCCATGGCAAGGATGTATGGGCGATCAAATTGAAGTTCTCCGTGGAATTCATCTGCGAACTGGTATCCAGGTCCGCCGAATCCCTGACCAAGTGGGTCTCCACCTTGGAGCATAAAACCTGCGATGACGCGGTGGAAGATTGTTCCGTCGTAAAGCTTTTCATTTGATTTCTTACCTGTGCGTGGATCTGTCCACTCTTTTGCACCTGTTGCAAGTCCTACAAAGTTCTCAACTGTCTTTGGTGCGTGATTAGGAAAGAGCTCGATGACGATATCTCCCAGTGTTGTGTGGAGAGTCGCGGTTGATGCGGTTGGGCTGAACTTTGAACCTGACGCCATCTGATTTCCAATCGATAGTTGAGAGAAAAAAACCCGCCACGAGTGACGGGGTTTGAGTGGAGACCAGGGGAATCGAACCCCTAACCCCCGCCTTGCAAAGGCGGTGCTCTACCAATTGAGCTAGGTCCCCGTATTAGAACGGGTGGG
>Ga0207954_1000262_pt1 | contig 17292 bp, 14 predicted proteins | sample CryBogmetaGMA0M_FD_184547 | JGI IMG/M metagenome (GOLD analysis project Ga0207954, IMG submission 184547) | Freshwater microbial communities from Crystal Bog, Wisconsin, USA - MA0M (SPAdes) | ecosystem: Environmental > Aquatic > Freshwater > Lake | place: Crystal Bog, Wisconsin, USA | collected... | reverse complement strand
TACCAGTTCGGCTTCTTCGTGCTCTGGATCACGCTGATCATCCTGGGAACGTTCCTCCGTGGTCCCAACTGGAACTTTTTCGGGCCGTTCGAGTATTGGACGCCCTACAAGGTCGAGGTGCTCAACAACGTCGACCTGCCGCAGATGTTCTGGGTGAACCTGCTGGACCGGCCCCTGCCCAAGGCGCCGGCCGGCGCGAGTGGGCTGGTCCAGGCGGGCTACGTCCTGCTCCGGGAAGCTCCCGGGTTGCTCGTCATGGGCGCTTACCTGCTCCTGCTGCCGCCGCTTCTGGCGGTGACGATCTTTCGCGGCTTCTTCGCCAAGCTGGGATTCGTCCGCTACATGGTGATGGCGAACCTGATGCTGCTCATGCTCACGCTGCCCATCAAAATGATCCTTCGCTGGACGTTGAACCTGAAATACATCATCAGCATCCCCGAGATCTCACTGAACTTTTAACGATGGCTGGCTGCGCCAATCGCGCCAGCCAGCACGACGTTCACCGCCCCACTCCGCTGCCACATCGCCTCGACGAGGCACACACCTATGCCCGCAACAGAACAGACCTGGCGGAACCTCAAACTCCTGCACGTGGTGTTCGCCGCGACCGCCGTGGCCCTGCTGGTGGCGACGGTGTTCATGCTGACGGGCGACCACAACCGCCCTTGGAAGAAGTACGCCCGCGAGTTCCGCGAACTCGAGACCTGGAACGCGCAGGCGCGGATCGATGAGCAGGGGTCCAGGGCCTACGAGGCGCGGCGTGACGAACTCGCCGCGGCGCTCGCCGAGGCGCGGCGGGCCGACCTCGACGGGGATCTCGCCCGGGCCTTCATCGCCGAGGTGCGCACGGTGCCGGCCGACGCCCAGGCGGCCGACCGGGCCGAACTCGACATCGACCAACTGCGGTCGCAGCAGGACCTTGGCGAGCGGCTCGTGCTGCGTGGCGACCTCGTCGCCCGGCTCCGCGACATCGCCAAGCGGACGAAGTTCCGTGAGGACAATCTGGCCGGCGCGCTGAAGCTGCGGCGGGCCGAGCTCGACAAGAACCGCGCCGACTATGAGCTGGCGGTTTCCAGCGACGCCCCCGCCGACCGGCAGGCGGCGCTCCTCGCGGTCGCCGACGCGAAGCGGCAGGAGGTGACGGATGCGAACCTGACCTTCCAGGAAGCCAACACCCACCGCAAGAAACTCGAGGCCCTGCTGGCGCAGATGACTCGCGCCGAGGACGAGGCGGCGAAGGCCGTGGCCGACCACCGCGGCAAGCTCGCCCAACTCCAGAAGACGCTCGCGCAGCGGGAGCCCAGCGCCGGCAAGGCCGTGCTCGAGCTTCCGGTGCTCGATGCCTTCAACAGCCCGATCAAGATCGATCAGATCTGGCTGCCGCAGCTCACGATCAACAACAACTTCCGCGACGTTGCCCGGTTCGATCGCTGCACCACGTGTCACCGCGGCATGGACAAGACGATGCCCGGCGCCCCGTCGGAGCCCGGCTATCCGCAGGCCGAGACGATCCAGATGACGCTCGCGACGCCGGCCGCCAAGCCCGAATCGTCGGCCGGCGACGGCAACGATCAGCTCGACTCGGCCTACGGCCTGCGACTGGCGGCCCACGGGCTGTTCGAGGCCGATGATGCGACGATCAGCGTGGTGGTGCCGGAGTCGGCGGCGGCGGTGGCCGGCCTCCAGCCGGGCGACGTCATCGAGGCGGTGGACGGCGGCAAGACGCTGGCCCGCAAGATGGCGGTCGCGTCGCTCCTCGACACGCCCGCCTGGGGCAAGCCCCTCACGCTCACCGTTCGCCGCGGCGTGCCGCAGCCCTACTCCACGCATCCGCGTCTCGACCTGTTCGTGAGCGATTCGAGCCCCCATCCGATGAAGAACTTCGGCTGCACGATCTGCCATCAGGGGCAGGGGAGTGCCACGAGCTTCAAATGGGCCTCGCACACACCGAACACCCCCAAGCAAGCTCACGAGTGGCACGACGAATATGGCTGGTTCAGCAACCACCACTGGATCCTGCCGATGCTGCCCCAGCGGTTCGAGGAGTCGAGCTGCCTGAAGTGCCACCACCAGGTCGTGGACCTCGAGCCGAGCGAGAAGTTCCCCGAGCCGCCGGCACCGAAGCTCGTCGAGGGGTACCACCTCATCCGCCAGTACGGCTGCTACGGCTGCCACGAAATCAACGGCTGGGCTGGGCCGGACAAGCGGATCGGCCCCGACATGCGGGTCGAGCCGACGTATCACGAGGTGGCCGAGGCGCTCGCCGCGGATCCCGGCGCGAAGGATCTCGGCGACACGTTCGTTCGTTGGGTGTCTGACGTGCGTTCCGGCCCCGACAGTCACGAGTCGCGCATCCGGCTCCGCGAGGCGCTCGAGCGTGATGCGGCCGCCGGCCCCGACGCGAAGCTCTCGGCTCGTTCGCACCAACTCGCCGCTGTCCTCAAGGACGCCGAAACCCCCGGTACGTTCCCCAAGGTTGGCCCGAGCCTGCGGCACGTCGCCAGCAAGGTCGGCTTCGACTGGCTCTACGCCTGGCTGCGGAACCCGCAGGAGTTCCGTCCGTCCACGAAGATGCCGAGGTTCTTCGGCCTCTGGAGCCATTTGGAGGGCAAGCAACTCGAGGAGTCGAAGCGCTACGAGCCCCTCGAGATCCGCTCGATGGTGCACTACCTCACGGAGTCGAGCGCCGCCTTCGAATACGTCAAGCCGTTCGACGGCATCACGGCTGCCGCCGATGCCGCCCGTGGCCGCAAGGTCGTGCAGCTGCGGGGCTGCCTGGCCTGCCACCAGCACGACGACTTCCCCGAAGCGACGAGCACGCACGGGCCGAACCTCTCGCGGATCGGCGGCAAGGCGGCGTCGCTTCCGCAGGGCAGGCAGTGGCTCTACAGCTGGCTCCGCGAACCGTCGCGGTATCACCCCAAGACGATCATGCCCAACGTGCTGCTCGAGCCGGTGACGCTCGCCGACGGCACGGTGAGCGATCCTGCCGCCGACGCGACCGAATACCTGATGGGCTCGGGTCGCGACTGGAAGCCGGCCGCCGACTGGAAGGTGGAGACGCTCGAGGGCGAGACCTCGTTCCCCATGGCGGCCGCCGGTTCGCTCTCGACCGAGGAGCGGAAGGCGCTCGATGAACTCGCCCTGATGTATCTCAAGGAGCGGTTCACGGTGGTGCGGGCGGAGCAGGTGCTCGCCGCCGGTGTGGGTGACGCCAACGCCATTCAGGGTGACGAGCGGATGCTCGTCGGCCTCGATGGCGCGGACCGCGATCGTCGGCTGCTCACGTATGTGGGCAAGAAAACGATCAACAAACTCGCCTGCTACTCGTGCCACGACATCCCGGGCTTCGAGGATGGCAAGCCGGCCGGTGCGGCGCTCGCCGACTGGGGCCGGAAGGATCCGTCGCGGATCGCGTTCGAGCAGGTCTCGCACTTCGTGACCCATCAACTCGCCGGTGGCCACGGGCATCACGCCGCGGGCGGTCACGGGCATCACGCCGCGGGTAGTCACGGTGGGCACGCCGCCGAGGCCAAGCCGGCAGACGACGGGTTGGCCCCGGATCTTGCCTACCGCACCACGCACGACGAGGCGCACGTCAACCCCGAGTCGCTCGATTCCGACACCGGCTACTTCCTCGAGAAGCTGCTCGGCCACGAGCGGGAGGGCTTCCTCTGGCAGAAGCTCCGTGCCCCGCGGAGCTACGACTATAAGAAGGCGGAGAACAAGACCTACAACGAGCGGTACCGCATGCCGCAGTTCCCGTTCGACGAGGAGCAGCGCGAGGCGGTGATGACCTTCGTGCTGGGCCTGGTGGCCGAGCCACCGGCCCCGCAATACGTCCACAATCCTGCGCCGCGGGAACAGGCCCGCCTCGACGGGCTCGTGGTCGCGGAGCAGTACAACTGCGGCGGCTGCCACCAGCTCCGCATGGACCGCTGGGACATCCGCTACAAGCCGGATTCGCTGGGCGAGCCGCCCGCGTTCGCCGACTATCCGTTCCTCTCGCCGCACTTTACGCCCGACCAGGTCTCGGCCTCGCTCGCCACCGACCGGCAGGGCCGCCGCAAGGCCACCCTCGTCGGGGCGCCGACGCTCGATCCCGAGACCGGCAAGCCTCAGCTCGTGGACGAGGATGGCGTGCCGATCGAGGAAGGGGACACCGAGTCGGTGGTTCATCGCCCGTTCGCGCTCTGGCAGGACACGCTGCTCGATGGCGCGGCCCGGATCGTGGGCGGGCAAAACCTGCTCGTGCCCCAGGACGCGCTCGCCGCCGGTCGGCATTACCCGGGCTGGGGCGGCGACCTCGCGCGGCTGCTCTATCCGGTCGTGATTGCGGACGAGAAGCAGGTCAATCCGAACGTGAAGCCCGACGACGCCTGGGGCTGGCTGCCGCCGCCCCTGGTGGGCGAGGGGAAGAAGGTGCAGTCGGCCTGGCTGCACAAGTTCCTGCTCAACCCGCATCCGATCCGGCCGCCGGCGGTGCTCCGGATGCCGAAGTTCCACTTCGATTCGGCGAAGGCGGCCGCGCTCGTCAACTACTTCGCGGCCGTGGACGGCGCCGAGTATCCGTACGTCTACGACCCACGGCTCGACGAAGCCTCCGTGGTGGCGGCGGAGCAGACGCACCCCGGCCACCTGGAGGGCGCGCTGAAGATCGTGACCAACAACAACTACTGCGTGAAGTGCCACCTCGTGGGCGACTACACGCCGGCCGGCAGCGTGAAGGCCCTCGCGCCGCAGCTGCAGCGGGTCCACGAGCGGCTCCGGCCCGACTACGTGCACGGCTGGATCGCCAACCCGAAGCGGTTCCTGCCCTACACGGGCATGCCCGTGAACATTCCCTACAACCAGCCGGTCAGTCAGGATCTCTATCACGGCACGAGCGAGCAGCAGGTGGACGCCCTCACGGACCTCCTCATGCACTTCGACGCATTCGCCAAGAAGAACCTCTCGCTCGAGGCCTTCCTCCGCCAGCAACCTCCGGCGGTGCAGCCGGGGCAGCCGGCCCAGCCTGCGGCTCAGCCGAGGGCGGCGTCGGGGCCAGTTCCGGCGGCCGGATCGGTTCCGCTGTCTGCCGCCGGCTCGCCGGCGACGTCGGCCTCACTAAACTGACAGTGTGTCCCACCTGAGGATCCCACCTTCTCGTCCTCGCGTCCCACCTTCTGGAGTTTCTCGATGACACGCCTTCACGCGGTTCGGTTCGCCGTCGTCGTCCTTTCGGCCCTGTCGTACGGCGGCTTCGTCCGCGCCGACGAGTGGGGCACGATCAAGGGCAAGTTCGTCTTCGGCGCCGCCGCGCCGACCGCCGGGGAACTCAAGACCGACAAGGACGTCGAGGTCTGCGGCAAGCACAAGCTGCTCGCGGAGGAACTCGTGGTGGGCGCCGACAAGGGCATCGCCAACGTGGTGGTGTTCGTTCGCGACAAGGACGTGAAGGTCAACCCCGAAGCCGCCAAGGCGGCCGCCGCCAAGGTCACGCTCGACAACAAGGACTGCCGGTTCGAGCCGCACGTCGCGGTCGTGCAGGTGGGCCAGGAGCTGGTCGTGAAGAACTCCGACACCGTGGGCCACAACAGCAACATCGCCACGGTGAAGAACGCGCCCTCCAACAACCTGATCCCGGCGGGTGGCGAGGCGACCGTGAAGTTCACCAGCGACGAGGCGGTGCCCGCGCAGGTGACGTGCAACATCCACCCGTGGATGAAGGGCTGGCTGGTGGTGCGGCCCAACCCCTACGCGTCCGTGTCGAAGGCCGACGGTACGTTCGAGATCAAGGACGTTCCGGTCGGTGAGGTCGAGCTGCAGTTCTGGCACGAGAAGGCTGGCTACCTCGGCGAGATGACGATCGGCGGAAAGGCCGAGAAGGCGTCGAAGGGACGCAAGAAGGTGGCCGTCGCCGCGGGTGGCACCGACCTCGGCGAGATCGTGCTCGCCCCGGGCATCTTCCAGAAGTGATCCTCGAAAGCGAGTTCCAGTGTCCATGACGTCGTTTTGTCGCTCGTGCGTGCCGCTCGCCTGCCTGGTCGTCGCGACCAGCGCGGGCTGCGGCCCCCGGCGTGTCTCCGCGCCGGTCGCCGATGCCGCAGCCGCCCTCACGATCCGCGAAGGGCTCGCCTCGACGGCCGCCGCAGCCGTCACGGGCGGCGAGGCGGCGGTGGTGGGAACCGGCTGGGCGTCGCTCAAGGGTCGGTTCGTGTTCGCGGGCGATCCCGGCCAGCCGAAGCCGCTCGCCGTGGACAAGGACACCGAGGTCTGTGGCAAGTCGTCGAAGCTTTTCGACCGGTCGCTGCGGGTCGATACCTCGACGAAGGGCCTGGCCGACGTGGTGGTGTTCGTGAGGAAGTCGAGCCGGGTGAAGAACCCTGTGCCCGATGCCCCGCAGATGTTCGACCAAAAGAACTGCGAGTTCCTCGCGCCGGTGTTCGCCGCCCGCGTCGGCCAGCCGATCGACGTGCGGAACAGCGACCCAGTGGGCCACAACACCAACATCGACGGCACGAGCTTCAACCAGCTGATCCCCGCGGGGCAGGGCACGACCTACAAGCCCGACACCGAGATGGGGGCGCCCAAGGCGGTCACGTGCAACATCCATCCCTGGATGAAGGCCTACGTGATCTTTCGCAAGGACGGCTACGTCGCCGTGTCCTCAGGCGATGGCTCGTTCGCGATCCCGGACCTGCCGGCCGGTGAACCACTCGAGTTCCAGGTGTGGCACGCCCGAGCGACCGGTTCCGGCGGGGGTGTGGTCCTCGAGCGACCCGACCTCAAATGGAACCCCAAGGGACGGTTCGTGATCACCCTGCAGGCCGACGAGGTCAAGGATCTGGGCACGCTCGAGGTTCCTGCAGGCTCGCTCGGCACGTGACCCCTCACCGGAATCCGCTCACCACCCGCAACGTCAGGTCCATGAACACGCCGTTCGCCATGCTTCGTTTCACGCTGCTTCTGGCCGTCGTCGTTACCGCCGTCGGCTGCGGCAAGACGCCGCCCGCTTCGTTCCGTCTCAACATGGTGCAGGCCACGAAGACGGCGGCCCCCGAGTCGGGCATGGAGAAGCCGTGGGCGACGTGGGCCCGCGAGCGTCAGGGGCAGGTGGCCACGATCCTCGAGGCGATGTACGGCACGCCGGACGACCCGGTGGCCCTCGCCGAAACGGGGCTCGATCTCGCCAAGCTCAAACTGGCCGCGGGGCCGGTTCGCAGCGACATCGTGGGCCGCAAGAACGGCCTCTACCGCGAGCACTGCGTCCACTGCCACGGCATCTCCGGCGACGGCATGGGCCCCACCGCTGCGTTCTTGAACCCGTATCCCCGCGACTACCGTCCGGGGAAGTTCAAGTTCAAGGGCACGTGGCGCGACGCCCGTCCGGGCCGCGAGGATCTGACCCGCGTGCTTCACGAGGGCATCCCGGGCTCGTCCATGCCCTCGTTTGCCCTGCTGCCGCCGGCCCAGGTGGACGCGCTCGTGGAGTATGTCCGCTACCTGTCGATGCGCGGCGAGACCGAACTGGCGCTCTACACCTATGCGGAGCAGGAACTGGGCGTCGACGAAACGCTGCCGACGACGAAGGAGTTTCTCGTCGACGAAATCCTGACTCCGATCGTCGAGAAGTGGCAGGGGGCGGAGGACGCGCGGATACCGATCGCTTCCGTGCCTGCCAACGTCGATTTCACGAAGCCCGGCGACGATCCGGCGAACCGTGAGTCGGTGGCCCGCGGGCGGGCCCTGTTCCACGGCGACGGTGGCTGTGTGAAGTGCCACGGCGTGACGGCGCTTGGCGACGGTCAGGCCAACGACTACGACGACTGGAACAAGGTGATCGTGGAGTGGAGCAAGGAGGTGACCGGCGGACTCGGCTCGACCCAGGACGACGCCGGACGAACGGCCTGGCTCCACGCCGCCGCCGACGTGATCGAGGGCGACGCGCTCCGGCCGCGGACGATCCCGCCCCGGAACCTGCGGCTCGGTCTATATCGCGGCGGCCGGCGGCCTGTCGACCTCTATCGCCGGCTCTACACGGGCATCAATGGCGCCCCGATGCCGGGCGTGGGTCCTTCGGGCCCCGGCGGCAAGGGCAGCGTCGCCGACGCTGAGATCTGGCACATCGTCAACTACATCCGGTCGCTGCCCTACGAGTTCGACGGTGAACTCGGCGCCGACCGGCCAATGGTGGCGAAGGATCGGTTCTGAGGCGGCGCCGACAGGTATTCGATCCGCCGACAGGCATTCGACGAGGGAGTTCATCGACGTGGGCAAGCGACTCGCCGGCATTTTCTGGTCCCTATTGTTCCTCGCCGTTCCGGTGCTGGGCGTGGCGACCTTCGCCATCGCCCCGGCCTACGATCACTGGCTGCCGAAGGACGTGTCGGAGCACGGGGCCAGCATCGACTCGCTCTTCTACTTCATCCTCGCCCTCACCGGCGTCGTGTTCGTGGTCACCGAGGTCCTCCTGTTCTGGTTCATGTGGAAGTACGACGAGGCGAAGAATCAGGGAGAGGCGACGTACATCCAGGGCAGTCACACGCTCGAAGTCGTCTGGACGATCATCCCCGCCGCCACGCTCCTGTTCCTGGCGATCTATCAGATGAACGCCTGGGCCGACGTGAAGATGCGGCGGCCCGCCATGTCGCCTACCGTCGAAGTGGTGGCCCGGCAGTTCGAGTGGCGGCTGCGGTATCCGGGCCGCGACGCCACGCTTGGAACGGCCGACGACCTGTTCCTGGTCAACGACCTCCACCTGCCGATCGACGAAGACGTGCTGGTCCAGCTCAAGAGCATGGACGTGCTGCACTCGTTCTTCCTGCCGAACGTCCGCATCAAGCAAGACGCCGTGCCCGGGATGAAGATTCCGGTCTGGTTCAAGGCCCGCGAGGCCGGCTCGTACGACATCGTCTGCGCCGAACTCTGCGGCTGGGGCCACTACAAGATGAAGGGCCGCGTCACGTTCGAGCCACGGGCCCAGTTCGAGGCCTGGCTCGAGCGCAAGTACGCCGAGCAGGGGACGACGCAGCCTCCGCCCGAGGCCGCCGACGTGGCCACCGCCCAGTGACCGATTTCAGGTTCGACTTCGTTTCGTTTCCGGAGAACCACCGATGACCCCGCCCCCCGTCACCACCGCCGCCACGCCCATCGTGGAGCACGGGCACGCTGTCGGACACGCTTCGGCGCACGCGCCGCAGGGCGGCCTGTCGCACTTCCTCTCGACCTACGTGTTCTCGAAGGACCACAAGGTCATCGGCCTGCAGTTCCTGTTCTCGACGCTGCTCTGGTTTCTGATCGGCGGCTTGCTCGCCCTGGCCGTCCGCTGGCAGGTGGCCTGGCCGTGGTCCGACGTGCCGGTCGTCGGCAAGCTCTTCGCCCAGGAAGGCGGGCAGATGAGCCCCGAGTTCTACACGATGCTCTTCACCATGCACGCCTCGGTGATGATCTTCCTGGTGATCATTCCGATCCTCGCGGGCGCGTTCGGCAACTTCCTGATTCCGCTGATGATCGGCGCCGACGACATGGCCTTCCCGACGCTCAACATGCTGTCGTACTGGTTCATGTGGCCCGCGTTCGCCTGCTTTGGCGCCAGCTTCTTCGTGGAGGGCGGGGCGGCCTCGGGCGGCTGGACGAGTTACCCGACGCTCTCGACGAATCCAGCCTCGTCGCCGGCCAGCGGCATGGGGCAGACGCTCTGGCTGCTCGGCCTCACGTTCGTGGGCGTGTCGAGCATGCTCGGCAGCGTGAACTACATGACCACGATCATCCTGATGCGGGCGCCGGGCATGACGATGTTCCGCCTGCCGATGACGATCTGGGCGATGTTCATCACCGCCATCCTCCAGGCGTTCGCCCTCCCGGTGCTTACCGCGGCGGGCTTCATGCAGCTTTCTGACCGGATGCTGGGCACCGGCTTCTTCTCTCCGGAGGGCAACGTCGTCAACAACGCGATCGCCGGCGCCGGCGGCGGCCAACCGCTCCTCTGGCAGCACCTCTTCTGGTTCTACAGCCACCCGGCCGTCTACATCATGATCCTGCCCGCGATGGGCATGGTGAGCGACATCCTCACGGTGTTCGCCCGCAAGCCGCTGTTCGGCTACCGGCCGATGGTCTATTCGATCGCCGGCATCGCCGGCCTCGGGTTCATCGTCTGGGGGCACCACATGTTCATGTCGGGCATGAACCCGGCCCTGGGCATCACCTTCATGGTGTCCACGATGATGATCGCCCTGCCGAGCGCCGTGAAGACGTTCAACTGGCTGGGCACGCTCTGGGGCGGCAAGATCCAGTTCACCACCTCGATGCTCTTCGCGCTGTCGTTCGTGTCGATGTTCATCATCGGCGGGCTGTCGGGGATCTTCATGGCCGCCACGCCGGTCGACATCTTCATCCACGACACCTACTTCATCGTGGCCCACTTCCACTACGTGCTCTTCGCCGGCACGGCGATGGGCGTCTGGGCGGCGATCTACTTCTGGTTCCCCAAGATGTTCGGCCGGACGATGAACGAGTTCTGGGGCAAGGTGCACTTCTTCCTCACGTTCATCTTCCTCAACGGCACGTTCTTCACGATGCACATCCTCGGGGCCGTGGGCTTCCCTCGCCGACTGGCCGACGCCTACCACTACGAGACCTTCCACCACCTTCAGCCGCTGAACGCGTTCATGACCTACTGCGCGATCGGCATGGTGGCCACGCAGGTGATCTTTGCGGCCAATTTCATCTACAGCATGTTCTGGGGCCCGGTCGCCGGCCGGAATCCCTGGAATGCCAACACGCTGGAGTGGACCGCCCCGAGCCCGCCGGGCCACGGCAACTTCGACTACCAGCCGATCGTGCACCGTGGTCCCTACGAGTACTCGGTGCCGGGCGTCGAGAAGGATCACCTGATGCAGACCGATCCGCCGAACGCCGCTGCGGCCACTGCTGCTGCGGCCGCACACTGAGAGGAGCCGGTCGCGGTTCGAACTCGATGGGCCATAGCCGCCGGGGAGGCGGTGAAAGCCTCGGCTTCGGATGGCGAGGATACGCCAACTCGCCTCGACTTCCCCCGACCTCCCCGGCTCCTCGCCTTTGATTCGATAGCCCTCATGAGTCTTCGAACCTTCAACTGGACGCACCTCGTCGCCTGCCTGCTGGTGGGCGTGACGGCCGTGCTGTTGTCGTTCGGGGCGCTCGTGACCACCTACGAAGCGGCGATGGCGGTGCCTGACTGGCCGGCGACCTACGGCCACAACATGTTTCTTTTCCCATGGGCCGAGTGGGTGCACGGACCCTGGGACCTGTTTCTCGAGCATGGCCATCGGCTGCTGGGCGCGCTCACCGGCGTGATCACGCTCGGCCTCGTCGCCGTCGCATGGCGGTCGGGCACGCGGCCGGCCGTCCGCTGGCTCGCGGTCGCCGCCGTGGCCCTGGTGGTGCTGCAGGGGGCCCTCGGGGGGGCTCGCGTGCTGCTCGACGACAAGACCGTCGCGAAGGTGCATGCTTGCACCGGGCCGCTGTTCTTCGCGGTGGCAGTGGCCATCGCCACGCTCTCCCGGCGGTCGGCGGCGGTGGGCGATGCGGCCGTTGTCCGCCTGCCGGTGGCCCTGCTCGTCGCCTCCTATCTCCAGCTCGTGGCCGGCGCCCAGCTGCGGCACCTCGACGCTGCCGTCGAGCCGGCGACCTTTCGCACGCTTGTCGGCCTTCACATCCTCGGTGCGGTGGCGGTGACGGTGCTGTCGGTCGTGGCCGCCTTCGTGGTCACCGAGGAGGGATCGCCCACTGCCCGGCGCTGGGCGCGGGGTATCGTGGCGCTCGTCGCCGTGCAGCTGCTGCTCGGGGCCGGCGCGTGGATCGCGAACTGGGGCCCGCCGTCCGGCCTGATCCCGGAGGCCTGGCAGTCGGCCGAGCCCCTGCGGGCCCGCAGCGTCGCCGGGGCCTTGGTCGTCACCGGCCATGTGGTGCTCGGGATGCTGATCCTCGGGGCGTCGGTCGTGCTCGCGATCGAAGCGGGAGCGATCGGCCGCACCATCGGCATGCGAGGCGTCCGCGAGGGCGTCGGCTCCGAGAGGGCCTTTGCATGACGCCTCCAGCCCTCGCCGATGCCGCGGTCGTCACGCCGTCGTTCGCCGGCAGACTCACGGATGCTGCGCCTCCCGTGTCGCACGCCACGTCGTGGGCCGGCGAGGCATCTCGGCTCGCGCGGCCGCGGATCGCCGTGATGGTGCTCGCGACCGTCGTCACGGCGTTGTGGCTCACCGGAGGGCGGCCCGAGAGCCTCGCCGCCGTGGCCGCGTTGCTCGTGGGCACGGCGCTGGTGGCCGCGAGTTCCAGCATCGCCAACCAGATTCTCGAGCGCGACTCCGACCGTCTGATGGATCGCACGGCCGACCGCCCGGTCGTCGCCGGACGGCTCTCGGTGCGCGACGCGTGGCTGCTCACGGGCGTGACGCTCGCGGCAGGGGTGGCGGCCATCTGGGGATCGTATGGCTGGCAGCCGACCGCCGCCGCCGTGGCGACCTGGCTGCTCTACGTGCTCTGCTACACGCCGCTCAAGCGGACCACGCCCCTCAACACCGCCGTCGGCGCCGTCGCCGGCGCGCTGCCGGTCGCGATCGGCTGGCTCGCGGCCGGCGGACCGGAGCGGCTTGCCGCCGGCGATGCCCGTGGAGGCCTGGCGGCTGCGGCCCTCGCCACCGTCCTCTATCTCTGGCAGTTCCCCCACTTCATGGCGATCGCCTGGCTCTATCGCCGGCAGTACGAGGCGGCGGGTCTGAAGATGCTCACCGTGGTCGACCCGTCGGGCCTCCGCGCCGCCGGGCAGTCGCTCGCCGCGGCGCTCGCCATGGTGCCGGCGAGCCTCGTGCTCGCGGTGCCGTCCGGCAGCATCCGCCTGTTTCTCGCCGCGGCCGTCGCCTCGATCGTGTACGTCGCCGCCGCGATCCGGTTCGCCGTCCGCCGCGACGACGCCTCCGCCCGCATGCTGCTATTCACGTCCCTCGGCTCCCTGCTCGGCCTGCTCACCGCGGCGGTCGTGTTCGGACGCCCCGTCTGACCCTTCACCGTCCGGGAATCCCATGCACGCCCACGCCGCCTCGATTTCCCATGGTCACGATCACGGGCATGCTGGTCATGCCGGCGACGACGGCCACCACGGCCACGTCACGCTCCAGTACCAGCCCGGCCTGCCGCTCTCTCGCGGCAAGCTGATCATGTGGCTCTTCCTGTCGACGGAGATCATGTTCTTCGCGGCCCTGCTCGGGAGCTACGTGGTGCTCCGCTTCGGGGCCCCGATCTGGCCGAAGCCCCATCACGTGCATCTCTCGGAGCCGATCGGTGCCTTCAACACGTTCGTGCTGATCTGCTCGAGCGTGACGATCGTGCTCGCGCTGGAGGCGGCCCGGGCCAACAAGGCGAGCCTGGCCAAGATCTGGATGCTGCTCACCTTTCTCCTCGGCTCGCTGTTCCTCGGTGTGAAGGGCTACGAGTACTCGGCCAAGTTCTCGCACGGCATCTACCCGGCGATGCCCCACAGCCGGATCTACGAGCGGCCCGACCTCTACTACGGCTCGGCCGTCCGGGCGCGGCTCGACGAGCTGCGGAAGACGCCGGTGGGGCAGGTGCCCGCCGCGCTCCGTGACCCGGCTGACGCGGAGGCGAAGTCGGGCGACACGGTCGACATGCTGCAGCGACTCGACGCCGTCGCGGCCGACAAACTCTCGGCCGAGCAGCAGACGGCTCGTGGCCGCCTGCAGCAGGTTCAGAAGATGGTGGCGAGCCCCGACCAGCAGGCCTTCGACATGGCCGTCGTCGCCGACCAGGTGATGCCGCTGCCGGCCGAAGGGGCGGCGCACGGGGGCGGCCACGGCCCGCACGGCCTCAACGATGCCTTCCCGTGGCTGCGGCTGCCGACCGTGATTCCGGGCGGGAACATGTGGGCCAGCACCTACTTCCTGCTCACCGGCTTCCACGCGATCCACGTGGCCGTCGGCCTGCTCGTGTTCGGCATCATGCTCACCTGGACGCTCAATGCGAAGCGAGTCGGCGCGATCGAGAACATCGGTCTCTACTGGCACTTCGTCGATCTCGTGTGGATCTTCCTGTTCCCGCTCATGTACCTGTTCTGAAGGCCCAACCATGTCCGACCACGGCACTCCCTCCCACGGCCCCGTCACCCGCGCCGGCGAATCGGCCGACGAGACGCTCCAGCACGCGCTCGAGGCGGGGCACGGCGACCACCACGCCCATGGTGGACTGGGCAAGTATCTGCTCGTGTTCCTCGCCCTCTGCGGGCTGACCACGATGTCGTTCTTCACCTACTCGCCCGCCTGGCCGTGGCGGGATCAGCCGCAGGTGGGCTGGACGTTCATGATGGCCGTCTCGTGCACGAAGGCGATGCTCGTGATCCTGTTCTTCATGCACGTGTGGTGGGAGGCGAACTGGAAGTACGTGCTCACCATCCCGGCCGCGATGATGGCCCTGTTCCTCGGGATCATGCTGATTCCCGACGTGGGCATGCGAAACCGCATGGTGTCGCAGGAGCGGGCGCTCCACATGGCCCGCGGGTCAGACCTCGAGGTGCTCGAGAAGGCCGCGACCGAGGGGCCGTTCGCGGTCCAGGCGCACTGAACCACGGCGGGCGGTTCGAGTCCGCGCGAGAGCGACCAACGTCATCCTCATGAACAACCAACAGCCGACGTGGATGACGGTGTTCGGCCTCCTGCTGGCGGTCGCTGCGGGCTGCTCGAAGGCCCCCGTGGTACCGGCCGCCTCGTCGTCGCGTCCCGCCCCGGTGGCGGGCAAGGTCGAGGTCGATGACGCCGCGGCAGCGGCAGTGCCGAACCTGGCCGACGTGCCCTTCACCCTCCGCGATCAGACGGGGGCCGAGTTCTCGTCGCAGGAGCTCGAGGGGCGCGTCTGCATGGGGGCGATCTTCTTCGCGAACTGCCCGGGCCCGTGCTTCCGCGAGAATCAGGTGATCGCCGACATCCTCCGGGAGATCGACGACCCCGACTTCATGGTCGTGAGCCTGACCTGCGATCCCGCCAACGACACCCCCGAGGCTCTGGCGACATACGCCGCGCGATTCGAGGCTGATCCGCGGCGCTGGAAGTTTCTCACGGGCGATCTCAAGCTCATCGAGCAGGTCGGCCAGAAGACGTTCCGCCTGCCGGTGGAACTCGGGGTGCATTCGGAGCGGGGTGTGGTCTTCGACCGGCAGGGACGGTTGCGGGGCGGCTACCACCTCCTGCAGCCCGATCGCGTCGAACTGCTCACGAAACTGATCCGTGAGGTGCTCGCCGATCGGCGCACCGCGGCCGAATCGGGAATCGTCCCATGACCCCGCTCGTCGCCGTCGCCACCGCCGTCGCGGGCGTGCATCCGCTCGCCACCGTCAACGCCCTGCTGAACACGGTGGCCACCGTGTTGCTCGTGATGGGGTGGCGGTTCATCAAGCGGGGCAACGTGCGGGGCCACCGGGCGGCGATGGCGGCCGCCTTCGTCACCTCGGCCGTGTTCCTGGTCTGCTACCTGACGTATCACTACGCCGTCGGGCACGTGCCCTTTCGCGGGCAGGGAGTGGTCCGCCCGATCTACTTCGCGATCCTGATCTCGCACATCCTGCTCGCCGTGGCCGTGCCGGTGCTCGCCCTGCGGATGTTTTTCCTGGCCTGGAAGGGCCGCTGGGACGCTCACCGCCGCCTGGGACGGGTCACGCTGCCGATCTGGCTCTACGTGTCGGTGACCGGCGTGGTGATCTACCTCATGCTCTACCACTGGTTTCCCGGTTCCTGACCGGGGTCTAGAATGGAAGCGAGGTGCCGATCATGCGATTCCTGACTGTCGCCCTGCGTGGGTTCGTGCCGCTTCTGGTGATCCTGGCGGTTGCCGCCGGTGCCGAGGCGTTCGGCTGCCCGAACTGCAAGGACGCGGTCGACACGTCAGACCCCGACGGGCTGAACGTCGCGCGGGGCTACTTCTACAGCATCCTCCTCATGCTGGCGATGCCCTTCACGCTCGCCGGTTCGTTCGGCGCCTACGTCTGGCGAGAGATGCGGCGCCAAAAGGCCGCGGCCGTCGGCGAACCGCAGGAGCGGTCGGTGCCGTGAACGCTCCGGACTCACGCCGCGCCGAGACCGACGCGCGGCGGGGCCAGAGTTCGGCTGGCGGTCGCACAGGGCCGAGAAACTTCCTCGCGCCCGGCGAGCGCCGCCGGCTGTTCTGGACCGTGATGCCGGCCGGCCTCGTGGTTGTGGCGCTCCTGAGCTGGGTGGAGCACACCTGGTTTCCCCGGCATGGCGCCGGCGGTCCGGCGCAGCTCGACACCCGGCTCGAGGCGGTGGCCGGTCCGGCACCGCGCGGGGACGAGGTGGTGATCGAGCGCGACCCCGAGCCGCCCGACGCGGCGCCGGGCGACGATCTCGCCGCCTCGCGGACCGCGCTCGCCCGCGTCCGCGATGCGACGACGTTTCGCGATGCCGACAACGATGCCTGGTTCCAGGTCTGGCAGACGCTCGAAGGGCAGGACGGCAGCAGCGCCGGTCGGGCCCGGCCCCGCGACGTCTCGTTTCGCGAACTCTTCGGACAGCCGCGGTCGTTTCGTGGCCGGCTCGTGCGGATGAAGGGCACCCTGCGGCGGGCCGAGCGGCTCGCGGCGCCGCCGAACGACTACGGCGTGGACCGCTACTGGCAGTGCTGGATGGAACCGGCGGGCGGCCCGTCATCCCCGGTGGTGATCCAGTGCCTGACACTGCCGGCCGGCATGCCGACCGGTTTGGCGATCGGCGAGCCCGTCGAGGTGACCGGCTACTTCTTCAAGAACTTCGCCTACAACGCGGCCGACGCGATCCGCGTGGCGCCGGTGATCATGACCGGGGAGCCCGGCTGGCGGCCGGTCGTCGCGGCGCCGCGGGGCGGGCTCGGGGGGCCGGGCGGCGTGACGCTCGTCGTGGCGGCCACCGTGGCGGCGGTCGTCGGGGCCACGTGGCTCGGCGGCCTGGCGAGTCGGGGCCGCAAGCCCGCGGAGCCGCCCCCGCCGGCCGCCGACCTCGATGCCGCCCTCGCCGCCGTCGAGCCGTTTTCGATCGAAGAATCGCTCCGCCGCCTGGCCGCCGATCAGGCGGACCGCGGCGGGGCCGCAGGAGGTCGCCCCTCATGAATCGCCATGCGCTCCGCCGTGGCCCGTGCATCGCGTCCTGGTGGCTCGTCGTTGCCGCTGCCGTCGTCGCATCCACCGCGCTGGCGGCCGAGGGTGATTCCCCGGCGACCCTCGCCGACTTTCTGGCCATGAAGGAGATCACCGCCGCCGATCGGGCGGCGCTGTCC
>Ga0207954_1000258_pt1 | contig 17338 bp, 13 predicted proteins | sample CryBogmetaGMA0M_FD_184547 | JGI IMG/M metagenome (GOLD analysis project Ga0207954, IMG submission 184547) | Freshwater microbial communities from Crystal Bog, Wisconsin, USA - MA0M (SPAdes) | ecosystem: Environmental > Aquatic > Freshwater > Lake | place: Crystal Bog, Wisconsin, USA | collected... | reverse complement strand
ACACAGGTCGCCCCGCCGAGAAAACGTGGAAAGATGATCGCCAGCGCCGCCCTTGTCCGGGGCCAGGTGACGCTTGCCGACGCCGGCAACGAAGTGGACGAAATGTCGATGGAGGGCCAGGTGCACCTCGTCGAGCAGCCACTCGCGCCGCCGGCACCGGGGACCGTGGCCGAGCCGGGCGTGGAGATTCGCGGTGACCAGATGCAGCTCACACGGGCGACGCGGCCCGACGCCAAGGCGATCGTTTCGGGTCGGCCGGCCGTGGTGAAGGGGAGGGGCCTCGATCTCGAAGGGCCAATGGTCGAGTTTGACCGCGGCCATAACCGGCTCGCCGTCGACGGTGCCGGACGGCTGTCGTTGCCGATGGCCGCCGGGGCTGGGGCATTCGAGTCGTTCAGCATGACAGGCGGCTCACCGCCGGCCGCGCCGCAGGGTGAGCCCGGCAAGCTCGATGTCACCTGGCAGGGGCGGCTCGACTTCGACGGCCAGAAGGCGCGGTTCATCGACACGGTGATCGCGAAGGGGGCGTCGGCCGAACTCCAATCGGGATCCCTCGATGTGATCTTCGACAGGCCGTTCGAGTTTGCGGCGGGCGAGTCGCCACGCGGCGGCAAGCAGCCCGAGGTGGCCCGGATCGCCTGTGGCGCTGGTGTGAAGCTCGAGAGTGAATCGATCGACGATGCCGGCGAAAAGTCGTCGGAGCAACTCTTCGTCCGCGACCTCGTGATCGACCGCCTCAGCGGGGACGTCACCGGGTCGGGCCCCGGCCGACTCACCAGCACGCGGGCTGGGCAGCCGCCACAGATGTCGCTGCCGGCAGGTCCGCAGGGTCAGCCGGTGGCTGCGCAGCCCGTTGCGGCCACCCGCCGCCCGAGCGACCTGACGTATCTCGGCGTCGATTTCCAGAAAGGTCTGCGGGGCAATCTCCACCGCCGGACGATGGAGTTTCACCAGCGGGTCGAGGCGATCTGGGGTCCGATCCTCCACCGCGGCGACACGCTCGATCCCCATGCGGCCGACGGCCTGCCCGAGGGCGTGGTGACGATCGACTGCGACATGCTCGGGGTCGCCCAGGCGCCCCCGATGCCGGGTCGACAGCGGGCTGGTATCGAACTGGGTGCCGGCGGCAACGTCCTCGTCGAGGGGGAATCGTTCACCGCGCGGAGTGCCAGGCTGACGTGGAGCGAGGCGAAGGATCTGCTCGTCTTTGAGGGAGACGGCCGCAGCGACGCCCAACTCTTCCGCCAGCTCAAGGCTGGCTCGCAGCCGTCGACCGCGTCGGCCGGCAAGATCCTCTACTGGCGGGCACTCAACCGGGTGGACGTCGAGGATGCGCGATTCCTCGATCTCGACCAGATTCGTGGTGGTGGCGGTGGTGGTGGAGGTGGTGGTGCCGGCGGCGTGCCGGGAGGCTTTCCTGGCGGTGGCGGCGGGCCGCGACCGCTCACACCGCCTCGCGTGCCCGGCACGTAAGGCCGTTGACGCTGGGCGGCGAATGTTTTGGTCGCGTCCGACGCCTGACGGCGTTGGGCTTGGACAGGATCGTGAAAGCCGAAGGCCGTAAGGCCTCGGGCGCTCGAGAGTTGGGACGGCGAATGTTTTGGTCGCGTCCCACGCCTGACGGCGTTGGGCTTGGACAGGGTCGTGAAAGCCGAAGGCCGTAAGGCCTCGGGCGCGTGAGTGATGGGGACTGCCCTCACGCCAGCCGTCGCGACTCCTGGTCGAGCGCGTCGAGGACGAAGTGGATCACGTCGCCCGCGACCTTGTCGTAGTAGTCGACGCTGTGTCCACCGCCGCGCGGCTCGAGCAAGGCGCGGTGCGGAATGCCGAGCGCCACCAGCTTGCTGTGCAGCCGGGCGGCGCCGTCGTGCCAGTGAAGATCATCCGGGTCGCTGGCGAAGCACTGATGCCTCGGCCAGTTGAGCGGATGCACGTGGAGGATGGCGGTGTCCTGCCGAGCCCGCTCAACATCGCCGAAGAGCTGCCAGAGCGTGTCGTAGGATTCGCCGTCATCACGGTCGCCCGCCTGCCGCATCGCCTGATGGAAGTCGATCGCAGGCGCGATCGCGGCGGCCACCGGAAACACCACCGGTTGCCGGTAGGCGATCCGCAGCGCCCCCTGGCCACCCATGCTCGTGCCCACCAGCGCGATGCCCGGCGGTGCTACACCGAATCGCCTCGCGACCTCGCCGCGGATCGTTTCGGTGACGTAGCGTTCCGGCGTGATGTCGCGGTCGAACGAGGGTACGATCCGGTCGAGCCACCACGACCGTCCCGTCCGCGGGGCGATCACCGGGAGCCGGTGCTGCTCCACGAGGGCCGTGAGCGCCGGCATGTCCTGCAGCCACCGCTCGCGGACGCCGTGGAGGTAGATCACCGCCCGGCCCGGGAGGGGATCGGGGGGCGTGTGCAGTTCGCACGGATGCCCGCCGACCTCGATCACGGACCAGTGGGCACGTAGCGGAGGCATTCGGGAAGCGGCCCAGCGGGGGAAATCAGCCTCTATTCTAGCCGACCGTCTGGCCGTTATCCTGCTCGTTCCGCCGCCAGGCTCTCCGGGGCGGCACACGACGCGCAGGATAGCGAACGATGGAAGTGCTGCTTTCGGCCGACGACCTCGCCGCCGGCATCGGCCGGCTCTCCGACGACGTGAAACGCACGGTCGGTCGCCGGCCCCTCACGGTCGTCGGTGTTCTCACCGGCAGCATTGTGCTCGTCGCCGACCTGATCCGTCGCCTCGAGGGGCCGGTGACAGTGAGCATGGTCTGGGCGAGCAGCTACCGCGGCACCGCCACGCGGCCTGGCGAACTGGAGTTGCGACTCGACCTGCTGCCCGACCTTTCAGGCCAGGACGTGCTCCTGGTGGACGACATCTTCGACACCGGCCACACGCTCAAGGCCCTGCTTCAGGAACTCCGCCGCCGCGGTGCGGCCAGCGTGCGGTCGCTCGTGCTTCTCAGAAAGACCGGTCGGTCGGAAGTGGACATCGAGCCTGACTTCATCGGCTTCGAGATCCCCGATAAGTTCGTCGTCGGCTACGGGCTGGATTTCGACGGCGACCTTCGTCATCTTCCGCACCTCGCGGCCCTCGACGACGCCGACATCGCCGCCGCCCGCGCCTCACAGGCACGATGCACAGAGCCCGCCAGCCGCTCCTGATCGCCGTCCGCGGGCTCGACGCCGTCGGCACCGGCCGACAGGCGGAACTGCTCGCCCGTGGACTTGCAGCCGATGGCAGGAACGTTCATGTCGCGATCACCTCGGCCGGCGGCAGCCTGGCGATGCGGCTTCGCAAAGCCGGCCTTCCCGTCCACGAGATCGGCCGGAGGTCTGCGCCTGATATCGCGGCGACGCTCCGGCTCGTAGGACTTGTGCGTCGGATCGGGGCGGGCACGCTGCTCTCGTTCGGGCGGCGGCAGGCGGCGATGGCCACCGTGGCGCGGCTCGTCGCCCCCGGCGTTCGCATGGTGGCCCACGTGGCGGTGCCGGTGCGGAGCCGCGCGGCTGCGCGTGCGCTGCGGGCCGCGGATCGCGTGGTCGCCACCGCCGCGGGCGTGGCCGATTCATGCCAGCAGTTCGGTGTTGCGGGCGCCCGCATCGCGACGGTGCTTCCCGGGATCATGGCCGACGAGGGTATGGGGATCAGTCGCGCCGCGATCGCCGCGAGGCTTGGCCTTGATCCTGCTTGCACCTGGACGCTCTCTGTGGCGCCGCTTGTGGCCGAAGCCAGGCTCGAGCGGCTGATTTGGGGCATCGACCAGCTGGGCGTGGTCCGCAAGGGGGTGCAGCACGTGCTCGTTGGGAGCGGCCCGCAGGTGCGGCGGCTCTGGCGGCGGGCCCGCGTGCAGCAGCTCGCCGAGCGGCTGTTCGTGGTGCCGCACTGCGACCTGCTTGCCGATCTCCTCGGGCAGGTGAACTACGTCTGGCAGTCGGGCGCGACGGCGTGTGGCGGCGTGATCGTCGATGCCATGGCCCGGGGTGTGCCCGCCGTGGCGGTGGCGAGCGACGCGGCCCGGCAGCTGGTGGTGAGCGGCGAGACGGGCTGGATCGTGCCGCCGCTGCCGGAGAGCGAGTTTCCGCGACGGGCGTTCACACTGCTCGAGAAGCCCGACGAGGCGGCGCGGTTCGGCGCGGCGGCCCGAGCGCGGGCGAGTGAGTCGTTTCCCGTCGAGCGGATGGTGGCCGGCTTCGCCGCGGCGATCGACGAGGCTGCGTGATCAGGAGGCCGCGAGGGTGCCGCCAGTCGGCGTGGCCCGCAGGTGGCCGTCCTCCGCAACGAGCACGCCGCGCTTGAAGACCTTGGCGGGCACTGAAAACATCCGTGCGAGATCACGGTCGGGGCGGTAGAGCGTGAGGTCGGCGTCGGCGGTCGGGCCGAGATGCCCCTTCTGCGGCAGGCCCGCGATCCGCGCCGGGGCCGCCCGCGTCACGATGCAGAGCTCCTGGAGCGAATACTCGCGATCGAGATCCTTGAGCGGGCTGCGTTTCCGCACGGCCGGATGGATGCGGTCGAAGGCGGCCCGTCGGAAGGCGGCGTCACCCAACAGCGCCATCAGGTGCGGGTAGGCGGTGAAGTGGGCCCCGTTGGGATGGTCGGTGGTGAGCGCGACCCGCCAGGGATCGGTCGCACAGAGGAACCACTCCAGGCCGATCGCCCACTGCCAGGCGTGGATCAGGCTCTTCTCCTTGTAGGCAATCGGCAAGACGCCACAGCCGCCGGAGAGGTGGAGGTCGTGGGAGACCCAGGGCACGCCAGTGGTGTGGGCGAGGTGCTCGGCCGCGGCCGAATCCCCCGTCATCGCCACCGTCTCGCCAAACAGGATCTGGCCGACGTCGAGCGTGAGCGAGTCGTGGGCGTTGAAGAACTCGGCGAGCGGGGCCACGCCCGAGCCGAACGAGCCCTCGTCGAGGTCGCCGCCGGAGTAGCTGTGGAACTGCACGTGGGCGAGATGCGCCCGCCGGCCGTCGAGGGACCGCATCGTCTCGAGGAGCGTCCGCCAGTTGCCCGGCAGGCCGAGGTTCGCCGTGTGCACGTGGAGCGGATGCGGCAACCGAGTTGCCTGCACCGCGTCGGCGAGCCGCTCGATGAGACGCCGGGGCGTGAGGTCATGGCCGGGAATCGCCGCATCGAGGTCATGATGGTCGCCTCGGCCCTTCCGCCAGAACACCGCGCCGCCAGGATTGGCGACTTTGACAGCCCAGCCGCGGCCTGCGCGAACCGCATCGCTGACGAGCCGCTCCGTCTCGCATGCGTCGCCGCGATCAAGGGCGTTGAGCACCGCCACGTCATCGGCTGCGAGCAGATAAATCCCCTTGTCGAGGATTGGGAGGTCGGCGAGTTCGAGGTGGGCGAGCGCCGCGGCCGACGTGGCAATCGCGGCGTCGAAGACGGTGGTGTAGCCGAGGGCGGCATAGGCCGCGCCGGTGGCGTGGATCGTGGGCACGGCCGCGGGCTGGCCGGGGCTGCGGGCGAGGTGCGGCGCGATCCGCCGGCCAAACCCCACCTTCGGTCCGACGACATGGCTGTGGAGATCGACGCCGCCGGGCATGACGACGAGGCCCCTGCAGTCGAGCTGCCGGAAGCCGCTCGGATCAGTCGGCCGGGTGACGACGGAGCCCCCATCGATCCAGATGTCATCGATGACGCCGTCGCGGCCGGTGGCCGGGTCGTGGATCGTGCCGCCGACGAGCACGAGTCGGTCGGGAGCAGTCGGTGTCATGCGGTGGTTCCCGTCTCGGCCACGCGGGCTGCGACCGCTCGCAGTGACGACGCGTCCGCCGCGAGTCGGACCACGGAAACAGCTCCGGCGGCCCGGTCGATCGCCGCCGCGACCTCGGCGGTGGCCTCGCCCACCACGACGACGCAGTCCACTTCGCGGCGGTCGATCAGTCGCACGGCATCCGCCTCGGCGGGAAGGAACCGGCCGCCCCGGCGGTCGGCCCGTTCGATCGCACCGGCCGCGCCATACCGCCACGTGCTGGCGGCGATGGCGGCGTCGTCGCGATCGCCGAGCGGCACTTCGAACGCAGGTTTTTCATGTGCCAACGCCCTCACGAGCGACGCCGTGCTCCAGGCGGCGAGTCCCACGTGATCGGCCGACCAGTCGGTGACGATCGCCACCGTGCGGGCGGCGGCAATGGCGGCGGCTACCCGGCGGGCCGCCGCGAGCGGAGCGGGGTCGCATGCCGCTTCATCGACGGCGACGGCACGGATCAAGGCTTCGACGAGCCTGGCGAGATCCACGGCGGCATCGGCAGCGACGCGTTCATGTCGATGATGCGGCCCGGGTGCGCGGCCGTCAGTCGGGCCGATGGCGATCGTCTGCCGTGTTTGACCGTCCAGGGGAGGGTCCACAAACCGCTTACTGAATCGCGGCGCCTGCCGCTCGGGATCGCAGAACCAGAGGAGCACGAGATCGGCCCGATCGCGGAGTTCCTCCGGCGCCGCGGTCACCCAACCGATCCGGGCGAGCAGCGGCCCCAAGACGCGGGCGGTTTCCGGCGATCCCGGATCGACCGCCGCTCCCGCCGCTTCGGCGAGGTCGAAGGCGGCCACGGCTGCGGCGGCATCAGCGGCCACCAGCCCGGTGACGAGCATTCGCCGGGCCTCTGTGATCGCCTCCACGGTGCGGTGAAGGGCGTCGGCGGCTGGCGGGGAAGCGGTCATGCCCCGGGCAGCATGATCGCTGCCTGCCGGTCAGGCAAGGCCCGACAACGGGCCGTCATCGCAGTGGTCGGGGTTGCCGAACCGTACGAGGCCGGTGTGCCCCATCGCATGGGCGAGGCTGATCAGGAGTCGGTTGTGCGGCACGCCCGGAAACGCGAGAGCTCGGCCGGTGGCGAACCCGAGGCCGCCGCCAATGAACACCCAGGGAATGTCGTCGCGGGAATGCGAGTTGCCCTCGCCGAGTTCGTTGGTCCAGACGATGGTGGTGTGGTCGAGGAGCGAGCCGTCGCCCCCCGGCTCGGGCGTCTCGGCGAGCCGCTTCGCGAGGTGGGCGATCTCGGTCGCGTACCAGGTGTTGATCTTCGTCAGCTTCTCCTGCGCCGACTCGTTGGAGTTGGGCTCGTGGGAGAGTTCGTGTTGCCCTTCATCGACACCGAGCCACGTCATGTGGGGCTGGCCGACGGAGTTGGTGTATTGCAGCGTGGCCACCCGGGTGAAGTCGGCGGCAAGCGCTGACACGAGAAGCTCAGTTTGCATCCGGCTGATCCGGGGCATCTGGTCGTTCTTCTCGATCACACCCTGCTCGAGCACGGGCACGGGGTGTGCGACGGCAGTACGTTGATCGGCGAGATCGCGCTCCAGGCTGCGGACGAGCGTCGCGTGCTCTTCGAGAATTCGCCGGTCCTCGGTCGGCACCGCGGCCATGATTCGAGCGAGGTCGTCGCGGAGATCGTCGAGCACGCTCCGCATGCTCTCGCGGTCCTTCGTTTCGCCGTAGAGTTTGGCGAACATCTGGTAGGGATCGTCGATCGGCGCCACGGGCCTGTTGGGGCCCGCGTAGACCATCCGCGTCCAGGTGTCGGCTTTGTTGGGAACGAGGACGCCAAACTCCAGCGAACCGAAGCGGGTGGCCGTGACGGGGCTGGCTTGCAGGTGATTCCGGATCTCCTGGTCGATCGAAATGCCACTCGCCCAGCCGGCGGGCGTGTCGCTGCCCCCCTGCACGTTGCCGGGGAGCAGTTCGATGCCGGTCAGCAGGCATCCCATGCCCCGCATGTGGCCGTCGCCGTCGCCCGTGACCTTATTGTTGACGCCCTTGACCGTCAGCAGCCGGTCCTGGAACGACGCGAAGGGGGCGAGGATCGGCGGGAGGTCGCGATTGGCGAATGCGGCCGTCTCAGACGGCCAGAAGTTCTTCTTCACGACGCCGTCCGGACTGAACACGATCACGAGCCGCTGCTTGGGCCCCGTGGCCGCCGCCGCGAGGCTCGGCAGGTTGCCCAGGAAGGGCAGCGCCGCCGAGCCGATGCCGAGTCGCCGCAGCAGGTCGCGGCGTGAAATCCGCGGAATCACAGGCACGTTCACGGGGAGGGCTCCGGGACGGGCATGGAAACGGCTTCGAGCCGTGGCCGAATCGCCGCCACCACCATGATATCGACCAGCAGTCGGCGGATGTCGAACTCCGACGCCGCGAACGACTTCGTCAGGTCCTCGAGTGTGTCGGCGCCCCAGGCCCGCACCGGCTGCTTCACGAGGGCGTGGAACGCCGCCTGCACGAAGGCCTCATGTGCGTCGTGGCTGTCGGCGAGGTGGGCGCCGAGTTCACGGACCCCGTGGAAGGTCATGGATGGCCCCATGCGGGGTCCGTAGGAGCCCGAGGCATCGATCGGCTTAGCGCCGTCGGCCGTGCGGAAGCGGCCGATCTCGTCGAATTCCTCCAGCGCGAACCCAAGGGGATTGATCAGCGTGTGGCAGGTCTGGCAGGCGACGCTGCTCGTCTGGAGTGCGACCCGCTCGCGGGTGGTGAGATCGGGATGCTGCTCCGGTGGCAGCGGCGCGATCGCCTCCTGCGGGGGCCGCAGGGTGTTGCCGAGCACGCTGCGGGCCAGGAACACGCCACGGTGGATTGGCGATGTGGAACTGGGGTAAGAGAGCACGCTCATCAGGTACGGATGGGAGACCACACCGCCGCGACGGCCGTCGTCGAGCCGGACCTGCGTAAAGCCCGCGTCCACGGGGAGCGACGCGCCGTAGAGCGGCGCGAGTCGGCCGTTGATGGGCAGTTCATCGGCGGTGAACATTCGGCGAAAGTCCCCGCCCACCCAGACTGCGTTGTCGAGGAAGAGTTCGAGGCTCGTTCGCAGGTCAGCCGCCACCTCGGGCGTGAACTCGGGATGGCGGGCAGGGTCTTTGGCGAGTTCGGGGCCGAGATCGACCCGCAGCCACGAGAACAGGAAGTCGCGGACTTTGGCCCGCGTCCGCCGGTCGTGCACCATTCGCTCCGCCTGGCTGCGGACCTGATCGATAGTCCCCAGTTCGCCGCGGGCCGCCGCTTCCCAGAGCGGCTCGTCGGGGATCGAGTCCCAGAGACCAAACGACAGCCGCGTGGCCGTGGAGAAGGCGTCGTCGGCTCCCTCTGCTTCCTGAAAGAGAAACCGCGGCGAGCCGAGCGTCGCCAAGAGCGACCGACGGAGGCCCGTGTCGAGGTCGGGAGCGTTTGTGAATGGCCTGTCGACGACCAGGGTCCGCAGGTCGTCGGTAAGCGGCCGCCGGAACGCCCGTTCGGCAAACATCGCGGCGAACTCCCGCAGGCGTGTCTCTCGATCCGGGGCGTCCCGTTTCACGTGGGCGAGTCGCTCGACATGGCCGAGCACGTAGTCAGCGGCCTCGATCGCAGCCGCGGTCGTGGCCGCGAGCCACTCCTCCGACACGCTCGTGCCCCGCTCGTACCCAATCGACCGATCATCGGGCGGGAACGGCGTTGCGAGCGCGAAGACCGGCGGGGCTTCGCGTGGAATCAGCGATCGTTCCGGCACGGTCTCGAGCGTGCCATGTGGGGGTTTCCAGAGCAGTCGGATCGATGCCGGCGTTGCCTGGTCTTTGTCCTCGTTATCGACTCCCTGGTTCGCCCGCCAGAACTTGAGCGTGAGCGGGTACGGCCGGCCGCCGAGGAGGAAGACGGCCGCCCGATACTCGGTGTTGCTCCCCGACTTGACGGCCGCGTCGATCAACGCAGGCTCGTCCGGCCCACCGTTCAGTTCGAGTTTCGCGGCCTGCTCGGTGCGGATCACAAACTCGTGCACGCCCGTTTCTGTTGGCAGGAGCGCCCCGGTCCAGAGGACAGCGAACCGCGTCGGCCTGATCGTGCCGGGTGCCGGCCCGGTCGTGCCGAAGTCGAAGGCGATCGCCGGGTCGGTCCGTTCGAAGGCGAGTCCTTCGCGACGGTTGAAATCGCCGGTCTTGAAGTACTCCCCCTTCAGACCTCGCGCCGCGTCGATGTCGGGCCCCGGGACGCGGAAGCTGCCGACGATGTCAGCCAGGGCGCTTCGATGCTGCCGCACGGTGAGCCGGGAGAGTTCGACGCGGGCCGGCCGTTGGCGGTCTCGGGCGATGGGCGAATAGAAGGCGGTGTGGACGAACTCGGCGACTTGGCGTGCGGCCTCCGCCGTGACCCTTGAGGGATCGTCCTCGGGCATCGTTTCGTCGATGGTGGCGGCGAGTTGGTTGACGGAGCGTTCGCCGATGAGCGGATCCGGCACGTTGGCCGTGCCGGATCCGTTCTCGCCGTGGCAGCGCACGCAGTGCTCGCGGTAGATCTCGAGGCCCGGATGATCCTCGGCCGGCGCGAATCCGCCCCATGTCCAGGCCATCACCAGAGCGAGGCTGCGCGTGCGAAGGCTGCGATGGGAGGGGGGCATGGTCGGCGGCTGATGGAGAACCATCGTCCGGCGTCGTGACGGACTACGCAGGACGGGCGAAGACGAGCCGTCCGGCGGAGGTCTGCAGGGTGCTGGTGACGCTGGCCCGGACGGTGCGGCCAATCTGGTCGCGGCCGTTCTCCACTACCACCATCGTGCCGTCCTCAAGGTATCCGACACCCTGATCGGGCTCCTCGCCCTGCTTGACGAGCCGCACGCTCACGGCGTCGCCCGGTACGAACGACGGTTTGAGCGCCGACGCCACGTCGTTGACGTTGATCGCGGGCACCGTGCGGACACTCGCGAGCTTCGCGGCGTTGGGATCGACAGTGATCACGCGTCCGCCAAGTTCGCGGGCGAGATCGATCACCCGAGTCTCGGTGGAGAGCTCGTCGTGCGACTCCTGACGGGGCGCGATCACGTCGATGTCGATCGCCTCGTTCTCCCGCAGGCGGGCCAGCACGTCGAGCCCGCGGCGGCCTCGCGTCCGTTTCAGGCGGTCGTTTGATTCCGCCGCAGCCTGCAACTCATCGAGTACGAACGACGGCACGACACACCGGCTTTCAAACACGCCCGCCTCGGCGAGGTCGGCGATCCGGCCATCGACGATCGCCGAGGCGTCGAGGACGTTGGGTCTCAGGCCACGGACGTCGCGGGCGAACTCGACGTAGGGAATCAGGAAGCGGAAGTCGTCGCGGGTCTGCATCAGGAGGCTCGTGCAGATGTAGCAGAGCACCGAGCCGACGATCAGCGGGAGCCAGGAGTGGAGCGGATCGTTCTGGCTCAGCGGCATGATCGGCTGCAGCGCGAGTATCGTCACGTAGGTGAGGAACACGCCGATGAGGAGGCCGAAGTAGATCGCCGTGATCGTGGTCAGCTCCTTGCGGCGGATCATCCCGTCGAAACCGATCACGGTGAGCGGCAGGGCGACCATACCGGCAAGGATCGCCCACGGCACCCAGGTCGGCGACGCCTGCACCGCCGGGGAGTTGAAGATGAGCACGGCGATGCCCACCGACACCATCACGAAGATCGCGCGAAGGACGAGGAGTGCCATGATCGGAAGCCATCCGCAACGAGAAGAGATCCGCCGGGAGGCCGACGGATTGGCAAGAGTCTACCAACGGACCCCCGGGGGGCGGCGCTGAACCCGCCGGGGGGCGACGTGAAGCGGCACAGGTTGGAAACCTATGCTACGGAGGAATCGCAGACTTTTAACCGTTTTGAGTAGGGCAGGTTTTCAACCTGCCACCCTGAAACTCCTTCGCCTGCCAGGCGGTACGCGCTACCGCGAAGAGCTCGCCAGCCGTCGCTGGTGGTCGAACTCGAGGAACCGGTCGGTCATGCCGGCGATGTAGTCGGCCACGCTGCGGCGGAGGCCCAGCGTTTCTGTCCGGTGGCGGTACCCCGCCGGCAGGTCGTCGGGATGGGCGACGTACCACTCGAAGAGTTCGGTCAGTTTCCGCTGGGCCGGCACCCGCACCTCCAGCACCCGCCCGCTGCGGTAGACCCGCTCGAACAGGAATCGCTCGAGCTGCCGCTTGCCGGCCGCGATGTCGGGCGCATGGGCGACGATCCGGCGGCCGGGCACGCCGTCGCCGCCGCGGTATATCTGCCGCACCTTGGCCACGGAGTCGATCCCCAGGGCGTCGATCGTGGATCTCGTCTCGCGGATCAACTCGGCGACCTGCTCATCGACCAGTTCGTGAAGGATCGCCCGGCGGGCATCGGTACCCGACAGCTTCCCGTGGCGAGCCGCGACGCGAGCGGCGGCGTCGGCCACGAGCGGCAACGCGGTGAGTTCCTCAAGCGTCACCAGACCGAGTTCAACGGCGTCGTCGGCATCGTGGGTGTCGTAGGCGATCGAGTCGGCGGCATCGACCACTTGGGCTTCGAGGAGCGGTGCGGGAGCGGTGCCGTCTTTCTTTCGTGTCGCCTGGGCGTCGAGCACCTCCCGGGAGAGATTGAGGCCCGGGAACTCGGGATAGCGGGTCTCCAGAAACTCCATGATCCGCAGCGCCTGGGCATTGTGGTTGAAGCCCCCCTCGTCGCGGAGCAGTTCGGCGAGCGTGTCCTCTCCGGCGTGGCCGAGCGGTGGATGGCCGATGTCATGGGCGAGCGCCAGCGTCTCGACGAGGTCCTCGTTGAGGGCGAGCGCGCGGGCGAGGGTGCGGGCGATGCTGGTCACCTCGAGCGTGTGCGTGAGCCGGCTGCGGTGGTAGTCGCCGTGGTAGCCCGTGAAGACCTGCGTCTTGTGGGCGAGCCTGCGGAACGCGGCCGAGTGGACGATCCGGTCGCGGTCGCGCTGGTAGGGGCTACGAAACTGGTGCGGGGGCTCGGGATGGACGCGGCCCGCCGAATCGACGGAGTGCATCGCCCATGGTGCGAGCAACACGCTCTCGCGGGTCCGCCAGTCGGGCTGGCTCCAGCCAGACTCGTTGTCGATCACGCGGCGTCCTCCCCAGCGGCCTTCTTCAGCTGTTCCCAGAGGGCCTCGAGCGACTGGGGCAGCACCCGCACGCCCGCCACGGCCGGCATGAAGTTCACGTCACCCGGCCACCGCGGCACGATGTGCCAGTGGAGGTGACCCGGCACGCCGGCGCCTGACACGGCACCGAGATTGAGGCCCACGTTGAACCCCTGGGCCTGCATCGATCGGGTTATCCGCCGGCACCACGCGACGATTCGCTGCTGGAGGTCGAGCAGCACGTCGTCGGGAAGATCGACGAGCGAGGCCCGGTGGTCGAGCGGGGCCACGAGCAGGTGGCCGTTGGCATACGGATAGCGGTTCGTCACCACGATCGACAGCGGTGTCCGCTCGACGATGCCGAGAACGCGATCGTGTGCGGTGGCGACGGCTGCGGCCCTGCAGAGAAAGCAGGCGTGATCGGCCCCCGGTCGCCAGACGGGCGTCCCGACGTCGGGTTCGGCGGCGGCGGCACCCTGCACATAGCCCAGTCGCCAGGGTGCCCAGAGGCGGTCGGTGTCCATACACCGAGTCTACCGTCGAATCCGGCGTTCAGCGGAGGGACGCGGTTCCCTATGATTGGCCGTGGGCGTTCGGCAGGAGTCACGCGGTGCGGCGGCGAGGTGGTCGTGGAGTTCAAAGTCGACCTCGATGTCTTTTCCGGGCCGATGGACCTGCTCCTCTATCTCGTCAAGAAGCACGAGGTGGATGTGACGGAAGTGCCGATCGCTGCCATCGCCGCCGAGTTCGTCGCCTACCTCGACGTCCTCGAGGGGCTCGCCATCGAGCAGGTGGGCGAGTTCGTCGATCTCGCCAGCGTGCTCCTCGAGATCAAGACGCGGGCCCTCGTGCCTCGCCCCGAGGAGATGGAGGAGCCGGTCGAACTCGTCCGCGAGAACCTGGTGCAGCGGTTGCTCGAATACAAGCAGTATCGCGACGCCGCCACGATGCTCGAGGATCGGGCCCGGCACTGGGAACTGCGGTTCGCGAGGCAGGCCGCGGATGACACGGCCGGTAGGGTGGCCCCGGCGGAGGTGGCGATCGCCGACGTGCATGTCTGGGATCTCGTTGGGGCGATGACGCGGGTGATGGCCAAGCGGGAGAAACGCCGCCCGCGGCAGATCGTTCACGACGACACGCCGATCGAGACGCACGCCGCCCGCATCGAGGCGCTCGTGGCGGAGCAGGGGAGGGTGGCGTTCACGAGCCTCTTCGATGACGATATGCCCCGTTCGCGGATCGTCGGGATCTTTCTGGCGGCGCTTGAGCTCGTGCGTCGTGGGAAGCTTGCGACCCGGCAGGAACAACTCTTCGACGAGATCTGGCTCGAGTTGCCGTCGCCACGACACCCCGCCCCCATCACCCCGCCGACCGACGCCGCATGATCGACAACTCGCCCTACCGTACCCTCGTCCACAAGGGGCTCACGATCGAGGGCTACTCGCGGGCCGCCGTGCAGAGCTGCTGGCGGATCCCGGAACTCAAGCTCGGCTTCGACCTCGGGTCACAGCCCTGGGGCTTCATGGCCACGGCCACCTGGTTCATCACGCACACCCACCTCGACCACATCGCGGCGCTGCCGGTGTACGTGGCTCGGCGGCGGATGATGAAGATGGAGCCACCCACGATCTATCTTCCCGAGTCGGCGATCGAGCCGATCGAGCGGCTGCTCAAGGCGGTGAGCCGGCTCGACCGCGGCCGGCTCCCCTGCACGCTCCTGCCCGCACGGCCCGGCGATGAGATCGAACTCTCCCGCGAGCACGTGGTCACGGTGTCGGGCACCTGCCACACGATCCCGAGCGTCGGCTTCGTGGTCTGGGACCGGCGGCGGAAGCTCAAGCACGAGTATCAGGGGCTGCCTGGCGACAAGATCCGGGATCTCAGGCTCTCGGGTGTGGATGTCACGCAGGAACTGCGCACGCCGCTGGTGGCCTACTTGGGCGACAGCTCGCCCGAGGGCCTCGACCGCTGTCCGGCGATGTTCGAGGCGCAGTTGCTGATCACGGAACTCACCTTCGTGGCCCACTCCCACCGCAAGGAAAAGATCCACAAGTTCGGTCACATGCACCTCGACGACCTGCTCGCCCGCCGCGAGCGGTTCCGCAACGAGGTGGTGATCGCCACCCATTTTTCAACGCGGTACACCGACGACCGCATCCGGCGGATCCTCGCCAAGAAGATCCCCGACATGCTCGACGGCCGCCTGAACATCTGGCTGTAAGGCCGCGGCTGGAGTCGCGGATTGAAACTGCCCTGCCCACGTAGCCGCAGGTTGGCAACCTGCGGTGGATTTTGGTCGGCTCTGGTTCATGCACAGGTTGGCAACCTGCACCCACGGGTAGATTTGCATCCCATTGGTCGGCATTCCCTCCCGGCCCTCCGCAGTTCCACGCCAGCATGCTCGACCCAACCGCCCGCCCCCGCAGCGCCTACGTCCACGTGCCGTTCTGCCGGCACCGCTGCGGCTACTGCGATTTCACCCTCGTGGCCGGCCGCGATGACCTGATCGACCGATATCTGACGGCGGTCGACAGGGAACTGGAGCGCTGCCCGGCCCCGCTCGATCTCGACACGCTCTACCTCGGCGGCGGCACGCCCTCGCACCTCGGGCCCGAGGGCCTCACGCGGCTGTTCGCGGTGCTGCATGAGCGGCTGCAGCCCGTCGCCGGCGCGGAAGTGTCGGTCGAGGCCAATCCGCTCGACGTGACGCCCGACCTCGCGGCCGCACTGTGCACGTGCGGCGTGACCCGGGTGAGCCTTGGTGGCCAGTCGCTCGACGCGGTTACGTTGCGGGCGCTCGACCGCGACCATGGGCCCGACGACGTCCGCCGCGCGGTCGATCTCCTCTTGCCGGCGGGCTTCACGGTGAGCCTCGACCTGATGACGGCCGCACCGGGCCAGTCGCTCGCCGCAGTGGAGGCCGACCTTGATGCCGCCGTGGCCCTTGGCGTGCAGCATGTGTCGGTCTACTGCCTCACCTGGGAGAAGGGCACGGCGTTCGAGTCGCAGCGGGCGAAGGGGCTGCTGCGACCGGTCGACGACCCGGTTGAGCGGGCGATGTTCGAGGCCGCCATCGACCGGCTCGAAGCCGCGGGCTTCGAGCACTACGAGGTTTCCAACTTCGCGAAGCCGGGAGCACGCTGCCGCCACAACGAGGCCTACTGGGACTGCCGGCCATGGGAGGCGTTTGGACCAGGCGCTGCGCGGTTCGACGGCTGCACGCGAACAACCAACCACCGGTCCACCACCACCTGGATGAACAAGGTGCTCGCCGGGGCCGACTTCACGGGGGATGTCGATGCGATGACGGCCGAGGAGGCGGCCCGCGAGCGGCTTGTGGTGGGCCTCCGCCGTCGCGCCGGCGTCGCCCGCAGCGCGTTTTGCGACGCGAGCGGTTTCGATCTCGAGGCCTTGATTGCCGGGCCGCTCCACCGCTGGATCGACCGCGGCCTCGCCACCGATGACGGCGACCGCATCCGCCTCACTCGCGAGGGCCTGCTCGTCTCCGACTCGCTCTGGGCCGAGGTCCTGCGGTCATGTGCAGGTTGACAACCTGCACCTACGACGGGCAAGTGTTGCAGCCACCACGTAGCCGCAGGATGGCATCCTGCGGTGGAATGGCGGCCGTTCAGCCCTTCTGGAGAGCCGCCGTGAGGTCGAGAATCGCCTTCTTGCCGTCGGCAAAGTACATCAGCGTATTGTCGGCGGCGAACAGCGGGTTGGGGATGCCCGCGAAGCCTGGCGAGAGCGATCGCTTCACCACCACCACCATCTTTGCCTTGTCGACATCGAGGATCGGCATTCCCGCGATCGGGCACTTCGGGTCGGTCCGAGCCGCCGGGTTCACCACGTCGTTGGCCCCGATCACGATCGCCACGTCGGTCTCCGGGAACGTCGGGTTGATGTCGTCCATCTCCCGGAGCTTTTCATACGCGATGTCGGCCTCGGCCAGGAGCACGTTCATGTGGCCCGGCATCCGCCCCGCAACGGGGTGAATCGCGTATTCCACCGTCGTACCTCGCTTCTCGAGCGCAGTGGCGAGTTCGCGGACGGCATGCTGGGCCTGGGCGACGGCCAGGCCATAGCCCGGCACGATCACCACGCGACTTGCCCCCTCGAGCACCATCGCGATCTCCTCGGCGCTGGCGCTCTTCACCTTGCCGGCGTAGACGTCGTCGGCGTTGGCCGCGGTCGTGGTGCCGAGGCCGCCGAAGAGCACGCCGACGAGCGAGCGATTCATCGCCTTGCACATGATCGCCGTGAGGATGAGACCCGAGGCGCCCACCAGCGACCCAGCGATCACGAGCACCGAGTTGTCGATTACAAATCCGGCCGCTGCCGCAGCAAGGCCCGAGTAGCTGTTGAGCAGGCAGATCACGACCGGCATGTCGGCCCCGCCGATCGGCATCGTGAGCGTACAGCCGAGCACGCTGCCCACGACCACCAGCAGCCAGTAGAGGAGGATGGATCGCGGATAGACGCACAGGCCCCAGATGAGCAGTAGCG
>Ga0207954_1000256_pt1 | contig 17400 bp, 12 predicted proteins | sample CryBogmetaGMA0M_FD_184547 | JGI IMG/M metagenome (GOLD analysis project Ga0207954, IMG submission 184547) | Freshwater microbial communities from Crystal Bog, Wisconsin, USA - MA0M (SPAdes) | ecosystem: Environmental > Aquatic > Freshwater > Lake | place: Crystal Bog, Wisconsin, USA | collected... | reverse complement strand
GGGCGCGTGGCGCGAGGCCAGTCGGGCTTTCGCGGTGTTCGCCGACCATCTCCAGGCCCATGAGAGAAGTGAAAATGCCGTCGTGCAGGAAGGCTACAACGAGGACCTGGGGCTCGTGGACTGACCCCACGGTCGTGTGCGGCACCGCCGCGGTGGCCGTGGCGGCGTGGCTGGGAGCGGGATCGATGCCCGCCGCCGACACCCCCGCGACGCAGCCTGACCAGGTGGCGGGGTTCATGCGGGCCAAGCTCGCCCATTCGCAGAACGTGCTCGAGGGGCTCACCGTCGAGGACTACGACCTCATCGACAAAGGCGCGCAGCAGCTGTCGCTCGCCAGCGAAGCGGCGAGTTGGCAGGTGCTCCTGACGGAGGACTACGCGCGGCACAGCGCCGACTTCCGACGGTCGTGCGACGGTCTCCGCAAGGCGGCGCGAGACCGCAACCTCGACGGCGCGGTGCTCGCGTGGATGGACGTCACGCTGAAGTGCGTGCAGTGCCACAAGTACGTCCGCGACGTGCGGCGCGAGCCGGCACGCTAGCTGTGCGTGGACGAAGCCACTCCATGGCCTTTGTCCACGTGGTCGACCCCAGGAAACGCCGAGGGTTTCCTGGGGCGGTCGCCGCATCGTGCGGCGGGGCACGTTGGCCACGGGCTGCGAGTCGGCCGCCTCACGCGAAGACGACCGTGCGGCGGCCGTGGAGGAAGACCCGCTCCTCGAGCACGAGCCGCACGGCCCGCGCGAGCACGAGTTTCTCGACGTCGCGGCCGGCCTGCGCCATCCGCTCCGGCGTGGCGGAGTGGTCGACGGGCGTGACGTCCTGGGCGATGATCGGCCCGTCGTCGAGTTCCGCGGTGACGAAGTGGGCCGTCGCCCCGATCAGCTTCACGCCCCGGGCGAACGCCTGCCGGTAGGGGCTCGCGCCGGCGAACGCCGGCAGGAACGAGTGATGGATGTTGACGATGCGGCCGGGGTAGCGGGCGATGGCCTCCGGCGAGAGCACACGCATGTAGCGGGCGAGCACGACATATTCCGGCCCGTGGGCGTCGATCGCCGCGAGGAGCGCCGCCTCGTGCGCCGCGCGGGAGAGCCCCTCGTGCGGGACGCAGTGGAACGGCACGCCGAACCGCTCCACGAGCCCGCGGAGGTCGTCGTGGTTGGCCACCACCGCGACGATCCGGCCGGCGAGTTCGCCCACGGCATCGAGCAGGAGCAGTTCGCCGAGGCAGTGCGGCTCGCGGGTCGCGCACACGACGATCGGCCGTCGTTCGGCGCGTGTCACGCGCACCCGCGCCGCCGGCGGCAGGACGGCGGCGAGATCGGCGCGGAGTCGTTCGGCGGGCACGGCCTCGGCCGCGGGCGCGACCTCCGCGCGGAAGAAGAAGTGGCCCGCCGAGGCATCCACGAACTCGTGGTTGCTCTCGATGTTCAGCCGTCGCGACTGGAGCACGCCGGTGATCCGGTGGATGAGGCCGACGTCGTCGGGGCAGTCGACCAGCACGATCTCGCGGGGCGGGGCGACGCTCATCCCCACGCTCCGCGCTCCTCGTGAGGGGCCTCGGCGGGGGGCGCGGGGACCCATGCCAGGGCGACGTCCTGCACCGCGATGTCGGTCTTCCGTGCCGGGATCTCCAGTGGCTCGAGCACGACGGCCTCGGGGCTCGACTCGAGCCGGATCCGCTCGAGCTCGCGTTCGATCTCCTCCTCGAGCTGCATCCGCCGCTCCTCGAGCGTGGAGAGGCTCTCCTCCGCGTGGGCCACGTCGGCCTGCTGCCGCGTGGCCCGGCTGGCCGATCGCATCGACGTCGCAGCCCGGCCGATCGTGGTGGCGCTGATCTTCTTGCGGCCGAAGAGGGCGCCGATCACCGCGCTGCCGATCGAGACGTAGGTCTGCATCGACTGGTTCTGCGCCTCGGCCTTCTCCCGTTCGACCTTCTGGCGGGCCCGTTCGATCCGGTCGGCGAGCGTCGCGAGCTTCGTGGCCTGCTTCGCGCGGACCGCGTCGAGCTGTTCGTCGCGCCACTCCTTCACGCGCTGTGCGATCCGCACGCGAAACTCCCCCTCCGCCTCGCCGGGACGCGAGACGGCGTCGATCGCCGGCGCCGACCAGGCGGTGATGCGGGACGTCCGGCCGAGGAAGCCCTTGAGCGACGTGGCGAGGGTCGCGTAGCCGCGCGGCCCCGTGAGGGCCGCCGGCAGCGGCGCGAACGAACCGGTGCGCGGCGCCGGCTCGAGGGGGGGCGGCGTGGTGAACTGACGGGCCGACTCCCAGGCCGACTCGCCGAGCGACTCGCCCGCCGGCGCCAGGCAATACACCTCGCGGTCGACCTCGATGCCGGCCGCCGACTTCGCGTAGCGGACGCGGGCCCGGCCGATGATCGCAGGTTCGTACCGGAGCGGCATGTCGGCGGGCACGCCGCCGGCCGGCGCGAGGAACACCTCGCGGACGCCCGGCGGGAGGATCGGTCGCGGACCCGAGGTGGGCCAGCCGGTCGCTGCCGGCGCGGCTTCGGCCCGCGCGGGCGGCGGTGCGGCCGGGGCCGCGGCGGCGCTCGTCAGCCGGCGGATCTCCTCACGCAGGAGCGGACCGCGGAGATAGGCCATCGTCCAGCGGCTCTCGAAGAGCGTTTCTTCGTCGCCGTGCACGCTGTGCATGAGGAAGCGCCGCTGTTCGAGGCCGGAGAGCAGCGTGTCGAGCCGGCCGCGGTCGAACGAGCCCCCCGCGGAGGCCGCCGCCCCCTCGAGCCCGTCGAGCACGCGGGCCTTGTCGCGGGCGGTCTGGAGCCGACCGAGGAACCACAGGCCGGCGTTGGACAGCCCCTTGTAGTCGAGGTCGACGGGGTTCTGCGTCGCGAGCACCACGCCCAGTCCGTACGCGCGGGCCTGCTTCATGAGCGTGAGGATCGGCGTCTTGCTCGGCGGGTTGGCGGTGGGCGGCACGTAGCCGAAGACCTCGTCCATGAGGAACAGGGCCTTGAGCGACGACGTGCCCCCCTGCGACCGCATCCAGGCGACGGTCGCCCCGGCCAGCAGCGTGACGAACGCCATGCGCTGGGCGTCGGCGAGGTGGGCGATCGACACGACAGCCACGCGCGGCCGGCCGTCGGGCGTCCAGAGGAGCCGGCCGACGTCGAGCGGCTCGCCGTCGAGCCAGGCCTCGAAGCCCGGGGCCGCGGCGACGGTGTTGAGCCGGCTGGCGAGTTGGAAGCGGTCGCCGGCGGGGTAGAAGTTTTCGAGGTCGAGGAAGCCGACGCGCTCGATCGGCGGCGCGGGGATCGCCCGCACGAGCGTGCCGAAGTCGACCCGCTGGCCGCTCCGCCACAGGGCGTCGATGATCGTGGAAAGGAGCACGTGCTCGCGGCTGCGGCCGGGCTCCCCGTCGATGCCGACCAGCGCGAGGATCGCCGACACGACCGACTCGATCCGTTCGCGGCGGGCCTCGGGGTCGTCGAGGATCGCCGCGGGTGGCGCGTCGAGGCTGCCGAGCATCGCCAGCGGCCGGCCCGTGCGGCTGCCCGGCGTGTAGACGGCCATCTCCGCGGCCTCGTGCAGCCGGCGGATGCGGTCGCCCGACTGGCCGCTCGCGGCGAGCCCGGCCGACCATTTCGCCGCGGTCCGCGCGGCGAGCTCGTCGAGCGTGATGCCCTCGCGCTTCGCCGTGTCGGGCTCGAGCCACGGCAGGAAGTCGGAGGGCGCGAGGTTCGGGAACGAGAGGAGGACGTTGGCGAGGTCGCCCTTGGGGTCGATGACGAGCGTGGGGATGCCGTCGAGGGCGGCCTCCTCGATGAGGCCGATGAGCAGGCCCGTCTTGCCGCTGCCCGTCATGCCCACGCAGACGGCATGGGTCGTGAATCGCTTGGCATCGACGAGCAAGGGCCCGCCCGTCGGCGCGCCGCTCGCAGGATCGATCTTGCGGCCGAGGTACAAGACGCCCAGGCCCTCGATCGCCGCCGGCAGATCGTCCTGCGGCGTGTTGCGGGGCTTGCTCTTCCGCTCGCCAGCCATGATCCGGGTCTCCGACGCCAACGCGGGGCCACGACGCCGGCACGATTCGACGCCACGGCCGGAGATCGTGCAAGCGCCGTGACCGGCGGGACGCGGCCCCGGGTTCGGTCCCGGGTTCGGTCGCGAGGTCGCCGCGGGCCACCGTGTGCTACCGTGTGGGGGCCCGGGTACGCCGCGGGCCGCACGGTCCGTTTTCACCGCCCCACGATGCCATGAGCAGCCCGCCGTCCGCCTCCCCCTCCCGCGGAGCCACCGTCCTGCTCGTCGACGACCAGCCGATCATCGGCGAGGCGGTGCGGCGGATGCTGGCCGGCGAGGAGGGCATCTCCTTCCACTACTGCAAGGACGCCCCCGCCGCGGTCGAGCAGGCGGCCGCGATCCAGCCAACGGTCATCCTGCAGGACCTCTTCATGCCCGAGATCGACGGGCTTTCGCTGGTACGCACGTTCCGCGCCGACCCGCGGTTTCGCGATGTGCCGATCATCGTGCTCTCCACGAAGGAGGAGCCGGCGGTGAAGGCCGAGGCCTTCGCGGTCGGGGCCAACGACTACATCGTGAAGCTCCCCGACCGGCTCGAGTTGCTCGCCCGCGTCCGCTACCACTCCCGCGGCTACGTCGCCCTCGTCGAGCGGAACGAGGCCTTCCAGGCGCTCGAGGCCAGCCGGCAGGTGCTCGCCAACGACCTCGCCACGGCGGCCCATTACGTGCGGTCGCTCCTGCCGCCGCCGCAGCCTGCGGCCGCGATCCGCGCCGACTGGCGGTTCATCCCGTCGGCCGCGCTCGGGGGCGACGCATTCGGCTATCACGATCTCGACCCCGACCACTTCGCGGTCTACCTGCTCGACGTCTGCGGGCACGGGGTGGGCGCGGCCTTGCTCTCGGTGTCGGCGCTCAACGCGATCCGCAGCGAGGCCCTGCCCCACACCGACTTCCACGACCCCGGCGCCGTGCTCGCCGCCCTCAACCGGGCGTTCCCGATGGAGCGGCAAAACGACATGTTCTTCACCGCCTGGTACGGCGTCTTCGAGCGCGGCAGCCGCACGCTCCGCTGGGCGGGGGGCGGGCATCCCCCGGCCCTGCTCGTTGCGGGGGGCGGCCCGCCGCGATTGCTCGACTCCGACGGCCCCCTGATCGGGGCGGTCGACGGCCTCGAGTTCACCTCGAGCGAGGTCGCCGTGCCCCCCGCGGCGCGGCTGTTCGTCTATAGCGACGGGGCGTTCGAAATCAGCCGCCCCGATGGCTCGATGTGGCCTTTCACGGAGTTCGTGGCGACCCTCGCCGGCACCTCGGCCGGGCCGGGCAGCCCGATGGACGCGCTCGTGACCCACGTGCGGGCGATCTCCCAGCGGGACGACTTCAACGACGACTTTTCGATGCTGGAGCTCGATTTCGCCTGACGCCACCCGGGGGGTGCGGCCCGCAGAGTCCGCCAAAAAGCGATCCCGGGCCGGTGAAACGGGCCGTCTTGCAGGCGGGTGTCGAATGCGTAAACTTCAAGGTTTCGCGGTTCCGACCGGCCGCTAGCGTAGCTCAATTGGCAGAGCAGCTGATTTGTAATCAGCAGGTTGCGGGTTCAACTCCCGCCGCTAGCTCAGCACGACGGCGCCTGCGCGGCACGGTCGATCATCGCGAGCGCAGGGGCGAGGCGGTGCGCGGATGGCTGCGGCGCCGGCGGCCTCGGCGGCCGTGAGCATCGAAACGAATCGACCACCACATCACGAACACGAACCGACGAGCACGACAGGAGTTCAACCGTACACCACAGGGGAGTTTCCCGAGCGGTCAAAGGGGTCAGACTGTAAATCTGATGGCTTCTGCCTTCGCAGGTTCGAATCCTGCACTCCCCAGTCTCATCCCGTCCGCCGACGGGGTTCGGCTCGTCTCGAGCCGGGTTCCCGGCGCGGTCGCTACCCCTGGTGGACTGCAATGCGGGTGTAGCTCAATGGTAGAGCAATAGCCTTCCAAGCTAAAGACGAGGGTTCGATTCCCTCTACCCGCTTCGCCGGCCCGACAGGCTCCCGTTCAATCCGATCACCGCACACCTCACTCCATATTCCCCGACCTTCACGACACCTTCACCATCCATGACCGCGGCGCCCGCATCGATCCCGCTGCTGTAGCTCAGTTGGTAGAGCACGTCCTTGGTAAGGACGAGGTCATGGGTTCAAGTCCCATCAGCAGCTTTTCGTTCGTTCGTACCCCCTAACCACCAGAAGAGGATCCCCAAGGGAGAAAGCATGGCAAAGGACACGTTCACGCGGAGCAAGCCGCACGTCAATGTCGGCACGATCGGTCACATCGACCACGGCAAGACCACCCTCACGGGCGCGCTGGTCGCGGTGCAGGCTGCCAAGAATCTCGCCGTCGCCAAGAGCTACGCCGACATCGCCAAGGGCGGCACGGTCCGCGACGACACGAAGACCGTGACGATCGCGGTCAGTCACGTGGAATACGAGACCGACAAGCGGCACTACGCCCACATCGACTGCCCGGGTCACGCCGACTTCATCAAGAACATGATCACCGGTGCCGCCCAGATGGACGGTGCGATCCTGGTCGTGAGCGCCGCCGACGGCCCCATGCCCCAGACCCGTGAGCACATCCTGCTGGCCAAGCAGGTCGGCGTGCCCGCGCTCGTCGTGTTCCTCAACAAGGTCGACCTCGTCGACGATCCGGAGCTGCTCGACCTCGTCGAGATGGAGATCCGCGAACTGCTGACGAAGTACGGCTTCCCGGGCGACGACGTGCCGATCATTCGTGGCGCCGGCAAGCCGGCCTACGACAGCCCGGCCGATCCGGCGAAGAACAAGTGCATCGCCGACCTGCTCGATGCGGTCGACAGCTACATCCCCGAGCCGGTTCGCGAACTCGACAAGCCGTTCCTGATGGCCATCGAGGACGTGTTCTCGATCGAAGGCCGTGGCACGGTGGCCACGGGCCGTATCGAGCGCGGCGAGGTGAAGGTTGGTGACGAAGTGGAGATCATCGGCCTCAAGGACAAGGCCGAGAAGACCACCGTCACCGGCGTCGAAATGTTCAAGAAGCTGCTCGACAGGGGGCAGGCCGGCGACAACGTCGGCTGCCTCCTCCGCGGCATCGCCCGCGAGGGCATCGAGCGCGGTCAGGTGTTGGCCAAGCCGGGCTCGATCAAGCCCCACAAGAAGTTCGAGTGCGAGGTCTACGTGCTGTCGAAGGAGGAGGGTGGCCGTCACACGCCGTTCTTCGCCGGCTACCGCCCGCAGTTCTACTTCCGCACGACCGACGTGACCGGCTCGACCAAGCTGCTCGGCGGCGTCGAAATGTGCTCGCCGGGCGACAACGTCAAGATGGAGGTCGAGCTGATGGTGCCGATCGCCATGGACGACGGCGTTCGCTTCGCCATCCGCGAAGGCGGCAAGACGGTCGGCTCGGGCGTTGTGACCAAGATTCTGGATTGACCTACACCGGGGCCCGCGCCCCGGAGCGGTGAAACAGGGGTCGGGCTCCGGGGCGTCCCGGAGCCCGATCTCCCACAGGGGCGTAGCTCAACTGGCAGAGCGCTGGTCTCCAAAACCAGAGGTTGCGAGTTCGATCCCCGCCGCCCCTGCAGTGTGACCCGTGGCGGTTCGGTATGGGCCGGCCTGCGGGGTGGATCGGTGGCTGGTGTAACGGCTGGTTCGATGAGGACGCGAGGCGGGCGATGGAACGCCCGGAAGGTGACATGCAGGAACACGCGAAGCACGGAACGGTCTGGGGCGATGTCCTCAGTTTTTCCGTCTACAAGCGAAACCAGGGGCGGCTGACCCGACAGGTCACGTTCGCGGCGTTGGCCGCGGTCGTGGGGCTGGGGATCTGGCGGCTCTCGCAACTCATCGCCGTCATGTACGGCGGCGACGGCGGGTTGGCTGCGCTCGGTGGGCCTTCCGTCGACCTCGGTGTGGTGCGATTCCTGCTGCCCGGCGTGCTCCTCGCCGCGGGGCTCTGGCTCTGCTTTCGCGCCGTCAACGTGCCGAAGTTCGCCGACTTCCTGATCGCCGTCGAGTCGGAAGTGGCGAAGGTGTCGTGGCCGTCGGGCGAGGAGGTCTTTCGCAGCTCGGCCGTGATCATCTTCCTGATCTTCGCCCTGGCCGCGATCCTCGCCGCGTACGATTTGTTCTGGTGGTTCGTGTTGCGGTACGTGTTGAGGGCGGGCTGACCCCGCTGCCATCGGCCGCCCGTGTGCGGCCCATTTTTCCCCTTCATTCGGGCCGAGACCCATGAGCGACGAAACGACCGAATCCGACAAGCTTCCCGCCGCCGAGGTTCACGCCGCGGCGCCGGTGGACGTTCATCCGCACGTCGGCGACGTGGACGATGTCGACGACGACGGATCGCCCGCGGAGGTCGCCGATCCGTTCGAGGGCGACGAGAACGCCAAGCCCGTCGAGGTGGCCGTCGACGAGGAGGGGGCCGTCGTCGGTGACCGGCACTGGTACATCCTGAAGGTGCAGAGCAATCGTGAGGACTCGATTCGCGAGGCCCTCATGCGCCGGATTTCCATGCAGGGGATGGACAAGTGGTTTGGCGAGGTGGTCGTGCCGAAGGAGCAGGTCACCGAGTTCAAAAGTGGCAAAAAACGCGTGGTTTCCCGCAAGCTCTACCCGGGATACATCCTGGTGAACATGATCTTGAACGACGAGACGTGGTATCTCGTGCGGGAAACCGGCGGCATCGGTGACTTCACCGGCTCCGCGGGTCGGCCCAGCCCGATGCTGCCGCAGGACGTCGCCAAGTTGCTGCACAAGGCCGAGGAGAAGACCGACGAGTCGCCGCGGCTCAAGATCGCCTTCAAGAAGGGCGATCGCGTGAAGATCAACGAGGGTACGTTCGAGAACTTCGAGGGCGAGGTCGAGCAGATCGACGAGGCGAACGGCCGGGTCACGGTGATGCTCAGCATCTTCGGCCGGTCGACGCCGGTCGACATCGAGTACTGGCAGATTGAAACGGTCTGAATCGGGTGACGGTACACGGCACATCCAGCACATAACGATCACGAAGGACGACGACGATGGCGAAGCAGGTGGTGGGTCAGGCGAAGTTCCAGGTGCCCGGCGGGCAGGCGACCCCGGCGCCGCCGGTGGGCACATCGCTCGGCCGGTTCGGCATCAACCTGGGGCAGTTCGTCCAGCAGTTCAACGACCGCACCCGCGAGGCGGCGGGCATGCCGATCCCGGTCGTCGTCACCGTCTACAACGACCGCTCGTTCGAGTTCTTCACGAAGAGCCCGCCGGCCGCAGCCCTCCTCAAGAAGGCGGCCGGGCTCGCGAAGGGTTCGGGCGTGCCCAACAAGGACAAGGTCGGGAAGGTCACCAAGGCCCAGGTTGACGAGATCGTCCGCCTGAAGGGGGCCGACCTCAACGCCCGTGACGGCGAGCACGCCCGCCGCATGGTCGAGGGCACGGCCCGCAGCATGGGCATCACCGTCGAGGGCTGACCCCGGCCCCGCGGCGGATCGCCGACTCCGATTTTCCACTTCACCATCCCTGACCCACTCAGCGAATCGACACCGAAGGATCCATGACCGTGGCCACCACCAAGCGCATGCGGGCGATGCTCGCCGTGAAGCCGAAGTCCGACGACGCCCTCCCGCTCGAGGAGGCCGTCGCCGTGCTCAAGAAGTTCCCGCCGGCCAAGTTCGACCAGACCGTCGAGATCCATGTCCGGCTGGGCATCGATCCCAAGCAGGCCGACCAGATCATCCGTGGCTCGCTCGTGCTCCCGCACGGCATCGGCAAGTCGAAGCGAGTGGTCGTGTTCGCCAAGGGCAACCTGGCCGAGGACGCCAAGGCGGCCGGCGCCGAGGAGGTGGGGGCCGAGGACCTCGCCAAGAAAATCAAGGAGGGGTGGACCGACTTCGACGTCTGCATCGCCGCTCCCGACATGATGGGTCTCGTCGGGCCGCTCGGAAAGGTGCTCGGGCCCCGTGGTTTGATGCCCAGTCCGCGGGCCGGCACCGTGACCGCCGACATCAAGAAGACCGTGAGCGAGTACAAGGCGGGCAAGGTCGAGTTTCGCAACGACCCGACGGGCATCGTTCATGCGGTCGTCGGCAAGGCGAGTTTCGATGCCGCCAAACTCGTGGACAACATCCGCGCCTTCATCGATCACATCGTCGGCCTGCAGCCGTCGAGCGTCCGCGGTCAATACCTCAAGAGCATCTCGATCTCCGGCACCATGACCCCGGGCGTGATGGTGGCCGCTTGACCGCGAGCCGTCGCTCCGTCCTTCCCTCTCCTCTTTTCACCGAAACTCTCTTCCCATGAGCAAAGCCATCAAGGACATGCTGGTCGACGATCTGAAGGGCCGCCTGAACGGCGTCGGCGATCTCATCGTCGTCAGCCTCGGGAAGCTCGACGCCCAGAAGACGACGCAGCTCCGGCAGACGCTCCGAAAGAAGCGCATCAGCCTCCAACTCGTGAAGAACAGCCTGGCACGGCGGGCCACGTCGGGGACGCCGCTCGCTCCGGCCTTCGAGACGACGGAGGGGATGCTCGCGATCGCCTGGGGCGGCGAGGACGTCGTTGATCTGGCGAAGGAACTCGACCGCCTTCAGGGCGTGAAGGATTTCGAGGGCTTCGAGTGCCGAGGGGGTGCCCTGGACGGTTCCCGCCTCGAGGCGGCCGACGTCAAGCGGGTGGCCAAGTGGCCCAGTCGTGCCGAGCAGCTCTCCATTCTGTCGGGACAGATCGGTTCATTGGGATCCACCCTCTCCGCCCAGATTCTCTCGGCGGGAGGCACGCTCGCCGGGCAGCTCAAGTCCCGGGTTGACGACCTGGAAAAGGCGGAGGGGGCTGGCGCCGTGGCGTCCTGACCTCTCGCCGGACGGGATTTTCCGGGGCGGGCTTCACTTGCCCGATTCCCGTGGTATGACAATGGGCTCGGTCGGCAGGACTGCCCCGGCTCCGACCGACCCCCTCACCACACTTTTCAACACCACTCCAGCGGCCGTCGCCTCATCGGGCGCGTCCGCGATTTTTCGAAGGGAAAGGATCACGAGCGATGGCAACGGCTGAAGCGACACGTGAATTTTCGGCGGAGACCAAGGACCTCGGCGACAAGATCGTCAAGTTGACGCTCAAGGCGGCAAAGGAACTCTCCGACTATCTTGACGAAGTTCACGGCATCAAGCCGGCCGCCGGTGGCGCCGTCATGATGGCCGCTCCCGGTGCGGGCGGTGGTGCGGGCGGTGGTGCGGGTGCCGAGCCGGCCGCCGAGAAGACCGAGTTCGACGTGGTTCTCGAGGCCTTCGGTGACAACAAGATCGGAGTCATCAAGGTCGTGCGTGCCGCGACCGGCCTGGGCCTCAAGGAGGCCAAGGACATGGTCGAAGGCGCTCCTTCGAAGGTGAAGGAAGGCATTTCGAAGGCGGATGCCGAGAAGCTGAAGAAGGAACTCGAGGACGCTGGCGCCAAGGTCGCGATCAAGTAAACCGCAATACTCGTGCCGTTTGGTGGCGGGAGGTTGGCCTTTCCGCCTCCAAACGGTATAGTTTTTGCGTCTTCCGAACTCGTGCCCTGCCGGTCCCTTCCTGTCTCGCCCTTCGTCTCTGTTTGATGATCGACTCCGTTTCGGACCGGTCCGTGCGCGCCGGTGCGATGGAGCATCGTGATGGCGTCGTCGGCTCGGCAGCCAGTCGCGGTTCGACGCCCCGTTCGACGTCCCTGGTGGTGACAAAGCCGACCTGAACCGGATCGCGCGATCCTGCGCGACCGCCACGAGATCACTCCGAGGAGTTTTTTGTCAATGGCAACTCGCGCCGTCCGCCGACTCCAGCCCACCGAGATTCGCCACTTCGGCAGCCGCCGCGCCAGCCATCACATCCCCGACCTGACCGAGATCCAGACGCGATTCTACGACGCGTTCCTGCAGTACGACGTGCCGTCGAACAAGCGAAAGGATCACGGCATCGAGGGCGTGCTCCGCGAGATCTTCCCGATCGAGAGCTATGACCGCACGGTCAAGCTCGAGTATCTCCGCTACGAACTCGGCAAGCCGCGTTACAGCCCCGACGAGTGCCGCCAGTTGCGGCTCACCTACGGGCGTCCGCTCCGCGTTTGGCTGCGGCTCACGCGCGAGCAGCCGGTCGATGAGGAGGTCTATCTCGGCGACATCCCGATCATGCTCGGTGGTGGTGAGTTCATCATCAACGGCGCCGAGCGGGTCGTGGTCAGTCAGCTGCACCGCTCGCCCGGTATCGACTTCGTGGCCGACACCGAGTCGAGTGACCGCAGGACGCACAACTGCCGGATCATCCCCGAGCGGGGCAGCTGGATCGAGCTCAACGTGTCGAAGAAGGACACGCTCCAGGTCCGCATCGACCAGAGCGGGAAGTTCTCGGCCCTCACGCTTCTTCGGGCGATGGACCCACGGTATGCACGCGATGCCGAGATCCTCAAGCTCTTCTACAAGACCGACAAGGTGAAGACGGAGGGCGGCCGCTACGTCGCCAAGGTCGAGGGCAAGATCGCGGTCGACGACATCGTCTATCCGAAGGGGAGCGAGCGCGCCGGCGAGATTATCGTCGATGCCGGCTGCAAGATCACGCACGACCAGGCTGAGCTCGTCTGCACCTCCGGCCTCAAGGCGGTCGAGGTGATGCTCGAGCAGAAGGTGCCGCTCATCGTCAACAGCCTCCGGGAGGATGCCGACGAGTCGAAGCGGCGCACCGCCGTGGCTCCGAGTCACGAAGACGCCCTCATTCGCATCTATCAGCGGCTCCGTCCGGGCAATCCGGCGGCGCTCGACAAGGCGAAGGCGTTGTTCGACGAGAAGTTCAAGGACACCAACCGGTACCGCCTCGGCCGGGTCGGACGCTTCCGCATCAACCGCAAGCTGGGGCTCGACGTGCCCGAGACGGAGATGACGTTGCGGGCCGAGGACCTCATCGCCGCGATCCGCTACATGCTCCAGCTGAGCGAGGGCGAGGGGGAGGTCGAGGTCGACGACATCGACCACCTCGGCAACCGCCGCCTGCGGACGATCGACGAACTCGCCAGCGATGAACTCCGCAAGGGCTTCCTCAAGCTTCGGCGCACGGTTCAGGAGCGGATGAGTCTGAAGGACGTGGCCGAGATGTCGCCGCGGACGCTCATCAATCCGAAGAGCATCTCCGCCGCCATCGAGTATTTCTTCGGCCGCGGCGAACTCTCGCAGGTCGTCGACCAGACGAACCCGCTGTCGATGCTCGCTCACGAGCGCCGGCTTTCGGCGCTCGGCCCGGGCGGTTTGAACCGCAAGCGCGCGGGCTTCGAGGTCCGCGACGTGCACATCTCGCACTACGGGCGGATCTGTCCCATCGAGACGCCGGAAGGCACCAACATCGGACTGATTTCGAGCCTGGCGATCTATTCGGGCGTCGACTCGTACGGGTTTCTCGTCACGCCGTATCGGAAGGTCTCGAAGTGCAAGTTGACCGACGACGTGGTCTGGCTTCGGGCCGACGAGGAGCACGAAGCGCACCTCGCTCCGGCCGACGCCACCGTGGTCGACGGGCGGCTCGTCGGTGAGAACGTGATCGCCCGCTACAAGGGGGACTTCGTGCTCGTGCCGGCGGATGCCATCGAGTACATCGACGTCGCTCCGAGCCAGATGGTCGGCGTGTCGGCGGGCCTGATCCCCTTCCTCGAGCACGACGACGCCAACCGCGCGCTCATGGGTTCCAACATGCAGCGGCAGGCCGTGCCGCTGCTCGTCACCGAGCCCCCCGTGGTGGCGACCGGCATGGAGCGGGACGTCGCGACGAACTCGGGCCTGCTGGTGCGGGCGTCGAAGAAGGGGACGGTGACCTACGTCGATGCCGAGTCGATCGAGGTCACGCCCCCGGGCGCCGGTGCCGCCCCCGACGTGTACCCGCTGCGGAAGTACGTCGGTCTCAATGAGCGGACCTGCCAGAACCAGAAGCCGATCGTGGTGCTGGGGCAGAAGGTCGAAAAAGGCGACGTCATCGCCGACGGGGCTGCGACGTACCGCGGCGAACTGGCGCTCGGCCGCAACGTGCTCGTCGGCTTCATGGCCTGGGACGGCTTCAACTTCGAGGACGCGATCATCATCAGCGAGGAGCTGGTGGAGGACGACGTCTACACCTCGATTCACATCGAGGAGTACGACATCGAGATTCGCGACACCAAGCTCGGCCGCGAGGAGTTCACTCGCGACATCCCGAACGTGGGCGAGCGGGCGCTGCACAACCTCGACGAAAGTGGCATCGTGCGGATCGGCACGTATGTCCGCCCCGGCGACATCCTCGTCGGCAAGGTGTCGCCGAAGAGCAAGACCGAACTCACTCCCGAGGAAAAACTGCTCCACGCGATCTTCGGCCGGGCCGGCGAGGACGTGAAGAACGACTCGCTCGAGGTGCCGTCGGGCGTCGAGGGAATCGTCACCGCGACCGAGAAGTTCTCCCGGCAGATGAGCCTTTCCGAGGACGAGCGTCGCGAGTTCCAGAAGCAGCTGAAGGAGGCGGAGAGCGAGGGCAATCTGCGGATCGCCGAGGCGTTCGGTGCGATGGTCGCCGAGGTCGAGAAGGTGCTGCAGAAGCCGCTGACCGCCGCCGACGGTAGCCCCCTCGTCCGGAATCAGGATCACAAGGTGGTGGCGGAGCGTGCCGCCGCCTTCAATCCCGATGAGTTCGACATCCGCTCGCCGCAGCGAAAGGCCGACGTCGACAAGATCATCAAGACGATGTGGCCCGCAGTCGAGGAGGCGATCGACGGCCGCGAGCGCCGGCTCAACAGCATGAAGCGCGGAGACGAACTGCGTCCCGGCGTGCTTCAGATGGTCAAGGTGTACGTGGCCGCCAAGCGAGTCATCTCGGTCGGCGACAAGATGGCCGGCCGGCACGGCAACAAGGGGGTGATCGCCAAGATCCTCCCGAAGGAGGAGATGCCGTTCCTCGCCGACGGCACGCCGTTGCAGATCCTGCTCAACCCGCTCGGCGTGCCGAGCCGGATGAACGTGGGGCAGATCCTCGAGACCCATCTCGGATGGGCCGGCAAGATCCTGGGTTTCCAGGCGATCACCCCGGTCTTCGACGGTGCCAGCGAGGAAGACATCAACAAGGTGCTCGACGACGCCAGCCTGCCCCGGCACGGCAAGGCGCAGCTGTTCGACGGCCGCACTGGAGAGCCGCTCGAGCAGGAGACGACGGTCGGCTACATCTACATGCTGAAGCTTCATCACCTCGTCGACGACAAGGTGCATGCCCGCTCGACCGGCCCCTACTCGCTCATCACGCAGCAGCCTCTGGGCGGCAAGGCGCGGTTCGGCGGTCAGCGGTTCGGCGAGATGGAGGTGTGGGCGCTCGAGGCCTACGGGGCCGCCTACATCCTGCAGGAGCTCCTCACCGTGAAGAGCGACGACGTCGAGGGCCGCACCAAGATCTACGAGAGCATGGTGAAGGGGGAGAACACGCTCGAGGCAGGCACGCCCGCCAGCTTCGACGTGCTCACCAATGAGATCCGCGGGCTCGCCCTGAACATGCAGTTGGAGAAGCGGCGGGTTTGATCGTACGCGGGCGAAGCCGTCGTGGCCTTCGCCCGCTCGGGAAACCTCCGGGGCCAAGGGTCCCTGCGGTTTCCCCGGCCGTCACGCCTCCGGTGTGACGGTGGTGTGGTGGAAAAGGGTCACAGGCGACTGATCAGTACTCGGAGACAATCAACGTGAGCATCGGTGAATCCACCTACGATCGCGTCAACGACTACTCGGCCGTGAAGATCAGTCTGGCCCGGCCGCACGACATCCGCAGTTGGTCGTTCGGCGAGGTGAAGAAGCCCGAAACGATCAATTACCGCACCTTCCGTCCCGAGAAGGACGGCCTGATGTGCGAGAAGATCTTCGGACCCGAGAAGGACTGGGAGTGCTCCTGCGGCAAATACCGCGGGATGAAGTACAAGGGCATGATTTGTGACCGCTGCGGCGTCAAGGTCACGCACAGCCGGGTTCGCCGCAAGCGCATGGGCCACATCGAGCTGGCCGCTCCGGTCGTCCACATCTGGTTCTTCAAGGCGATGCCCAGCCGCCTCGGCGCGCTGCTCGACATGAAGACGTCGAGCCTCGAGAAGGTGATCTACTTCCAGGACTACGTCGTCCTCGACCCCAAGGATACGCCGCTCAAGCGGCAGCAGCTGCTCACGGAGGAGGAGTTCCGTGAGGCCCGCGCCACGTACGGCGACGGGGCATTCGATGCCGAGATGGGGGCGGAGGCGGTGCGCAAGCTTCTCCTCGGGCTCGATCTCGTGACGCTGTCGAAGGACCTGCGCGAAGAGTTGGCGACCACCAACTCCAAGCAGAAAAAGAAGGATCTCGTCAATCGGCTGAAGATCGTCGAGAGCATTCGCGACAGCGAAAACAAGCCGGAGTGGATGGTCCTCGACGTGATCCCGGTGATCCCGCCCGACCTGCGGCCGCTCGTCATGCTCGACAGCGGCAACTTCGCCACGAGCGACCTGAACGACCTCTATCGTCGGATCATCAACCGCAACAACCGGCTCAAGAAGCTGGTCGACCTCAACGCGCCCGAGGTGATCATCCGCAACGAGAAGCGGATGCTGCAGCAGTCGGTCGACGCGCTGTTCGACAATAACCGGTGCAAGCGGCCGGTGCTCGCGTCGAGCAACCGCCCGCTCAAGAGCCTGACCGACATGATCAAGGGCAAGCAGGGGCGTTTCCGCGAGAACCTGCTCGGCAAACGCGTCGACTACTCGGCGCGGTCGGTGATCGTCGTGGGCCCGAACCTCCGCCTCCATCAGTGCGGACTGCCGAAGAAGATCGCGCTCGAGCTCTACCAGCCGTTCATCATCCGCCGGCTCAAGGAACTCGGCCATGCCGACACGATCAAGAGCGCGAAGAAGATGCTGGAGCGGAAGGATGCCGAGGTGTGGGACATCCTCGAGGAAGTGATCCGTAATCACCCCGTGCTTCTCAACCGCGCCCCGACGCTCCATCGCATGGGCATCCAGGCCTTCGAACCGGTGCTCGTCGAGGGCAATGCGATCAAGCTCCATCCGCTCGTGTGCAAGGGCTTCAACGCCGACTTCGACGGTGACCAGATGGCGGTGCACCTGCCGCTCTCGATCGAGGCGCAGGTCGAGGCGCACACGCTGATGCTCTCGACGAACAACATCTTCAGCCCCGCCAACGGCGCGCCCATCATCTCGCCGTCGCAGGACGTCGTGATGGGGTGCTACTACCTCACGATGGCCATTCCCGGCCGGAAGGGGGAGGGGATGGTGTTCAAGAACTTCGCCGAGGTGGAGATCGCCCACTCGCTCGGCAAGGTGCACACGCACGCCAAGATCAAGGTGAAACTGCCGCCGCAGCGGCGGCTGAAGACCGACGTTGAGGCGCTCGCCAAGCCTGGGATCGTCATCGAGACGACGGT
>Ga0207954_1000255_pt1 | contig 17450 bp, 34 predicted proteins | sample CryBogmetaGMA0M_FD_184547 | JGI IMG/M metagenome (GOLD analysis project Ga0207954, IMG submission 184547) | Freshwater microbial communities from Crystal Bog, Wisconsin, USA - MA0M (SPAdes) | ecosystem: Environmental > Aquatic > Freshwater > Lake | place: Crystal Bog, Wisconsin, USA | collected... | reverse complement strand
CGTACAAGTACATGACAGGCACGGCAAACGCCACCAACGATTTGATGAGCTTGCCTGACGCTGGCACGCGAAACTGCGTCATTGGGCGAGAGGGCACCGCCTGGCGGCTGATCAACTGGCAGTGGGATATCGCGTACGCTGCGACGGCGGCCACGCTCACAACCACTTCGCTTCGGTTTGACACGCTTCCGTTTGCGGCCGTGTCCACGTCTTCTACCGTGACGTTCTCGGTCTCTGTCGCTACGTGCAGCACGACGTGAGGTAGCCATGCCGCTGTACGTGCAAAACGGCAACCTGATTCAAAAGTCCGGAGCGTTAGGGACTAGCGCGGGTTGCTGCTGCACAGAAGTTTTGTGCATATTGCAGCAGTCAGGGGAAGTGCCCGGTTTCTCTGGGTCGTCGGTGACGTTTAACGGCAACGGCGACCCGTACAAAACGCTTACGTTTCTCGGAGTCACTGGCTATTGGCTTGGTGCTTACGATTTTCCAGACCAAGGCGTCACACAGTCAATCACAATTACCTTTGGGGTCAAAAGGCCTACATCGGTTCGTGTGCGTGTGTCTGGGTTAGACAACGCGCTCGGGGGAGAGAAAGTCAACTACTCTTTTGCAGGTGCCACCACCACAACCTTTTCAGTTGAGTCCGGCGCGAGCTTTTCTGACACTGGTTCAAGCGTCACAAGGGCTGCGTCCGGTGACGCTCGGTTTCGACTTGATGCTTCCGGCGACATCACGCAGATATTTGTTGAAGGCGAAATGATTAGCGGCGGATCAAACGGAGTAATTGTTGAGGTGTGCGTTTATGCCTAGTCAAGCAAGTCCTCCAATAGGCATTGAAAACAAAACGACGCCTTTGATTGAGAAGGCTAGCAATTTCGCCATTGCTGCGGCCCAGCACATTGCCGCTGGAATGCCGATATGCACCGACGAGCAGATCGATAATCGCTATAGCATCTGCACTGCATGCGAGTTCTTTGCCAACAACGCCTGCGCCAAGTGCGGGTGCGGCATTAGCCGTGATCGGGCCTATATCTCCAAACTTCATTGGGCCGATCAGTCGTGTCCGGTTGGCAAGTGGGGTCCGGTCGGTTGACGCCCCCGCTACGGTGGTGCTTGAAAGGGCTAGCCGTGGCAGACGATCACCACGTCACTATCGACGGCAAGCGTTGGCTGTTGCGTTTCACCAAGTTGAAGGGCGATGCCGCTGGCTGGACGTTCTTTGACAACGCGAGCAAGCCACGCATCTTGATTGACGAGAAACTGCGAGGCGGTGCTCGGCTCGAAACGATCCTGCACGAGCTGCTCCACGCGAGCCTCGGACCAAACATTAGCGAAGAAGCGATCACCGAGGCTGCCCGTGTGCAGCGGCGGGTGCTCACGATGCTTGGCTACAAGGAGGTGAATGATGCCGAAGGGTAGCAGTCTCACTGAGTCTGTCGGGGATGCGGTGAGGGCGTGCAAGCCAGGGAACTGGTGGGACGCACTGCCGAAGGAAACGCAGTCGGAACTTCTTGACATTCGCAAGAGGTTCCAGAACGGCGAGTATCCGGTGAAGCGTCTGACGCTGGCGCGGATTCTCTCAGACAAATGCCGCGAGCGTGGCATCCACTCGTGCAAGGAAAAAAGGTTTGCCGAATGGCTGTCAAAAAACTAGACATCGCCGTGGCTGATGCCGTGGCCGATGCTTCTCGGCTGGCAACGGACGCAGAACTAGCACGCCTGCGCTCCGAAGTGGCGACGCTAAAAGGCCGCTACAAGGCGGCACTCCAGGCCATCGACGCCGCGAATGAGCGGGCGAACGCTATCGCAGGGCTCTCAGGCATTAAGCCCGCGAAGCAGCATGCACCAAAGAAGGCGCGTCATGCGAAGCACGACGCGACGGCGGTGCTCATGCTCTCGGACATTCACTGCGAAGAGCGTGTGCTGCCGGAGACTGTGAACGGCGAGAACGACTACTCGCTTGACGTGTGCCAGCTGCGGTTAGGTGAACTCGAGGAGCGATTCATCGCCTGCCTGCAACACGAACGCAACCAGGCCAACATTCGTCGCGTGCTCATCTGGCTCGGAGGCGACTTCATCACGGGCCACATTCACCCTGACTGCATGGAAGTTGCGGCACTTTCTCCCATGAACGCAACGCGGTGGATCGCTGAGCGGCTGCGGAGATTAATCGACTCAATCGCCGCAAATGCTGCGGAGGTAATCATCGCAACCAACGCCGGCAATCACGGCCGGAGCACCGAAAAAAACCGCATCGCCACCGAGCTAGATCACTCGTGGGAGCAGATGATGTATTTCACGCTGGCCCGCGAGGAGGCCAACGCGAACGTCGAATGGCGGATTGCCGAGGGGCATCTGGGCTACGTGGATCTCGACGGCTTTCTCGTACGCACGACGCACGGCCACAGCATCCGTTTCGCTGGTGGCGTCTACGGCTTGGCCTTGCCAGCAAGCAAGGCGATTGCCAGATGGGACGCAGGCCGCAAGGCAGACCTCACCATCTTCGGCCACTACCACTCCTTCGGTTGGCTGCGTGGTGCTCGCTATGTCGCCAACGGTTCAGTGATTGGACACAGCCCATACGCTGAGCGGGTTGCCTCACCGGAGCGACCGTGCCAAGGCATGGCGATCATTGATCACGGCCGAAACGAAGTGACGCGGGCCTACCCGTTGTTTTGCGACAGAGACTTGAGAAAGGGGACCAGATGACCAACGACATGCTCGACGCCAACGATTTGCTCCGCGCCGCAGTAGCCGCTCGCCGCGAGGCTCAGGCCGCAGGCAAGCCGCTGGAGGACTGGTACGACGTGTCGCAGGCGGCGACAGAACCTAGGCACATTGATGCAAGTACCGAGGAAACGCAACCTATGCCCAAAAAAACTTTGGCAGAGGTTTTGGAACATGAACGTGAGTACCGCGCTTACCCGATGACGCAGGACGAACTAGACGAAGCCCTGGAGCGTCTGGCCGGCGACGGCATCGTGCATGAGCAGCGGCCCGGCTCGCTGGCGTTCCTTGAGTTGCTCGAGGAGGTGCGGCAGCTGCACTTGAGCAAGAGCCAGGACTACGGGAGCGAGAGCGACCCGCTAGCCAACATCCGCCAAGGCGCTGAGTTTGTGGGCATTGAGCCCTGGCGAGGCTGCATGGTTCGCGTGGCCGACAAAGTGCAGCGGCTGAAAACGTTCTGCAAGACGGGCCGGCTCGTCCACGAAGGCGTGCGTGACACGCTGCTGGATCTCGCGGCGTATAGCCTGCTGGCGATCGTGCTTTTTGATGAGGGCAAGAATGCGTAATGCTGCCGCGTGGGCCTTATCCATCCTGGCCATCGCTATCGGGCTGCCGGCCCTGCTGCTAACGCATGTGGCTGAGGTGGTAGGAGATTTGGCCGATGACTACATCGACTGAGCCGCTGACAGAAGACGATCTCGCCCACATGGAACACCGCGCCAGGAGGTTCCAGGGCGCATGGACGGGAACTAGCGGCACCCTAGCGGCCGACGTGATGCGGCTGCTGCAGGAGCGGAAGCGGCTTCTTGTGCTGCTGGCTATGAAAGAGAACGCCTAGGCCAGGGCTTGAGCGGCGCGGGTTTTTACCCTTTCCCCGCGTCGCTCGCCCTGTGCCTACGCCGCTGGCTTGCTTGGTCCTTCAAGGTCTAGGGGCGGCAGGCAATCCACGCTGCTCTGCTCTGTGGGGCAGATCGTGGGGTCCACGTACCTCTCCTGTAGCTTCGGGTCGCTGTGATCAAGCACCTGCGTGGCTGCGGCCGTGCCGCCAGCCAGGGCTGCGTATGAGGCCCGAGTACGCCTGAGCCCGTGGAAACCACGGTATCGCACGCCAGAGAGCCTGCAGAGCAGTTTCAGCGAAGTCCAAAGCGAACCTCGAGCACGGTCCCAGTTCCACACTAGTTCATCCGGCTGGCCCCGCTGCGGCAGCATCATGGCTGCCAGCTGCTCGGTGAAGTCTCGCTCAATGTCATGCGACTGTCCTTTGCGAGTTTCCCCGCGAAAAAGCACCCGCCGACGTTCTAGGTCCAACTCGCCCCATTTCAGCGACAGCAAGGCCGTTGCCCGTTCCCCGGTGCAGTAAGCCATGTAGATCAGCGTTGCCCACCACCAGCAGGACAACTTGCCTCCGGTGCGTCCACGCCGATGGCGAGCCTGCCGGATCATCTGCGCCACGTCTTCGGCCGTGTAGGCCCGGCCTGTGGGGATGCTCTTGGAAACCTTGATGCGTGGAAGCTCTGGGAAATCTTTTGCCCACCGTTTGCGGGCAGCCAGATTCCAGACCGCCTGGAGCATCACCTTGTCTTTCTGAACACTTGCCGGCCTGACCATCTTCCCGCCCCACGACTGCGTAGCACGGGCTCTGAGGTAGCGACTGATCTCCAAGTCATCTAAGTCCAGCACAGTGGGCTCGTGCCCTAGGAACGCACGCAGGCGATCCAGAAGCATTCCGTACAACAACATCGTCTTCGGGTTTAGGTTCCGCAGGTCCGCGTACCGCTCAAACAACTCTGCCAACGTCATCGGTTCCATTGCCGCTCTCCTTTTTCTTTAGTGTACAGGCGTGCACTATACAAAGTTTTGAGTGGCCTCGCCTCCACTCATACTTTCGTACAGCACTCAACTATCGGCAGCCGGCCGTTCCGATTCTTCGGAGCGTGCCGGTCTTGCCGATTGGGATGGCTGCGCGGATGGACAGTTTGACTTGCCTACCGATGGCGGTAGAGTTGGAGCATGGTTGCAATGACGCCTGACGGAAAGTGGTGCTCGGTCGAAGAGGCTTGTGGGATCGCCGGCTGCACTGACGGGCTGATCCGCCTGCGCCTGCGAGAAGGCCGCCTGCAGGGCTTTAAGGCCAACGAGCGGGCCTGGATGGTCAGCGTGGACGGGTGCCGGGCCATGCGGGCAGAGCTTGCCCCCCACTCCAACGTCCGCAAGGCTGAGGCCAAGGCCCAGGTGGCCGCCTCAAAGCCAAAAGCCAAGCGGCGCAAAACCCGCTGATTCTGCGGGATTTCCATAGTTTTGAAAAAATCCGTGCAGTGCTGTTGACCTCTTTACCGATAACGGTAAACTAGTGGCATGGTGAGCAACTGAGACTCACCGTCCTGATGAAGCGGATACGAAGTCATGACGATCACCAGCACCTACGCCATTAAGGACTTCGCCAGCAAGTACGCAGCGGCCTACGCCGCTGGCGATGACTCAATGGCCGAGCATTGGCTGATTCAGTGGGCCGTCACAAAGCAAGTGTGGTTTGCGAACCTTGAGCACCTGCTCACGTCGTTTGAGTTCCACTGTCAGGCGTGCGCTGACGCTTGAGCCGATTCAGGTGGGGCCACCCGGCCTGCCGACAGCTGCGAAACGGGTGGCAATCGCACACAGGATTCTTTGGCCAAGGAGGGCCACGAAATGCAACGCAGCTGGAACGCCGCCCTGCAATCGCTCGTCCTAGTCCGACTAGGCCAGGAGCTCGGCACAGACTCGCCGGCTGCTCGAGCAGTCCACGATCTGCTGGAACTGCTGGCCATTTTCGCTGAAGCCTTTTCCCGTTGACACCTTTACCGCTATCGGTATGCTGCTGCTCGTCATTACCGATACCGGCAAGCGCAACTGTACGAAAGTTTGACTCCCCAACTGCATGTTTTCCCCGTGCGCCACGCTGATAATTCTGATTTGACACACTAGTGAACAGGCGTATAGTTCGCCAACCACAACGAAGGAGACCACCACGATGATGACGAACGACACCAGCCCCGCAGAAAACGAGTACCTCGCCGCCGTCGCTGGCCTGCACGAGCAGACGGTGAGCAAGCAGCACGAGCCAGCCGTTGGCGATTTCGTCAGCGGCAAGACGTGTGGCCGCTACTGGAGTGGCCGCGTGGAGTGGGTGAACGGCCGCGGCGAGATCTGCGTGAACACAGATGGCAGCTGGGTGTACGTGCCCATGGCTGACATCACGCACTGAGCGACGTAAGTGCAGTAATGGCAAGCATGTCCGCGATTCGCGAATCACGAAAAGGACAGGCGGTTTCTAGCCACGTTTATGGCGGCCGCATGGTTGGTGAAAGGCTGCGAAAGCAAAGGAGTTTCCCATGAAAGTTTGTATCCGAAGAAAGTCCCCCGGCGGTGCCCGTGCCCGAAATGGAGTTACCTCCGACGTGTATATGTCGAAGGTGAGCAACAGCGGACGACGGCTCGGCATTTCGATTCGCCTAAGCGGAAAGTGCATGGACACGCTGCGATGGCGCCCTGGCGATCTCGTTCTGATTGACTTCTCTAGGGAAGGAAACAGCGGCCGCCTTGAGCTCACAAGGACTGACTCGCAGGACCAAGGGCTTGCCATCAGTCAGCTAGGGAGCGGCAAGAGCGCTCAAATCCGAGGATCTCTCGACCCGTCCGAGGTATCGGTGCTGTTCCCGAATGGCCAGGTGGGATACCACGGTCAACTGTCGGGTTCGACATTGACTGAGGGCAGTTTCGTTTTTGACTACGAATCGCACTGAACGACGCAAAGGACCGCCAGCGGTAGGACGCCGCGAAGCGGAAGGAGCGGGGTGGAACCCCGGTAGCAAGGACGCACGAACCACCCGCCGAGCAGGACGCAAAGCGGGATTTTCTTATCCGATACGACACGAAAGGGACCAGACATGAGCATGATGATTGCACAGCCGAAGCCGGCAGCACTGACAGAGACAAGCAGCGATGCGGCGCAGTTCTCCGCACTCGTTGCCATGGGCGATCAGTTGCGGAAAACAGGGTTTCTCCCTGCTCACATCAAGGACGGCGTGGCCTTTGCCGCAATCGTCTTGATGGGCCGCGAAATGGGCATGGGCACCATGGCCGCATGCCGCAAGTTGCAGGTGATCAAGGGCACGGTGACCGAGCGGGCTGACTCGCAGCTGGCCCGGTTCAAGACTGCCGGCGGGCGGGCCGTGTTCAAGGAGCTCAGCGAGTCCAAGGCCGTGCTCGTGCTTAAGCACCCGAACGGTGATGAGCACATCGAGACTTTCACCATTGAGGACGCCAAGCGGGCAGGGCTCGCGTCCAACGACAACTACGCCAAGCACCCAAAGGCCATGCTTCGCAGCCGAGCCATCACGGCAGGGCTTAAGAGCGTTGGCTGGGAAGGCGCTGTCGGGATCTATGACCCGGATGAAGTCTCGGACTACCCGGCCACTGAGCCGGCCAAGGAGCCCGTGGTGGTGCGTCCAAAGTTCACCGAAACGGCCGTTGCTGCTGCGACGCCCGGCGACATGGAGCGATCCAGGCTCGCGGTCAACAAAGCGGCCAATGCCGGCGCGCTTGAGCAGATGCAGTCGGTGACTGAGCAGCGTCTGAAGTCTGGCTACTACACGCCAGCCCAGGCAGACGAGCTGCTGAACCTCATCAACGGCAAGCTTGACTGGATGAGCAGCGAGCGCGAGGACCGTGGCCAGGAGTTCTCGCACGAAGCCGCCGAGCACGAGGTGACGGCATGAGCTACGAGCCCATGGTCATCGACGCCAAGACGGTGGCGGATTACCTCGAGCGGATGCACTTGCCACGCATGGCACAGTGGGCCTTGGCCCAAGACAACGCCATTGCACGCGAGCGGCTGACTGCCGAAGTGTTTCGCCGCGAGTTGAGCGACGCGATGCGACGCCTTGAAAAGTACGAGCCAAGCATCCAGCACACGGCGACGTGTTGCGTGCCACCACCGGAGAGCAGCGACTAACGCCACGCCATTGGCGAAGCATGCCGTAGAGCAGCATTGGCCGCCTATCGGGAGTGGCGAGTAACCACCGACGCAGCCCAGCGAAACGGGCCAATACACAAAAGGACTTGTGCCATGAGCGACTACTACACAGAAGCACCGCTGCCGCTCTTCGCAACGCGAGCGCCGAGCGTGAACGGCTCGGCCACCTCGGCCGCTGCTGCGGACTCGCTGGGGCCCAAGACGCTGAATGCCCTACAGCGGCGCGTCTACGAGTTTCTGTGCCGCACGCCCAGCACCGACGAGGAGATTGCGGACGAGCTCGCCATGAACCCGAGCACGGTGCGGCCACGTCGTGGTGAGTTGGCACGGCGCGGCCTGATCGTTGAGGCCGGCACCAGGAGAACGGCGAGCGGGCGCATGGCGGTGATTTGGAAAGCAACTGCGGCGTCTCGTTGACGTGCGGCAGAGGATGGCGAAAGGAACTACGGACAACAGAAAGGGACGAGATGGACTTCATTATTGAAGACGAACAGTCGCAGCAATCGACCATGGATCGTGAGATTGTTCCTGCCGGTGTTCACGATATGACCGTGAAACACGCTGAGGAAGGGCCTAACGAGTACAAGGTCACAGACGCAAACCCGCACGGCCTGTGCCTCAAGCTGCGTCTGGCAACGTCATCTGGCAACCACAAGTTTGTGTTTGATGACATTCCCAAGCACCTGGGCTGGCGTGCGAAGCAGCTGGCCGACGCGATCGGAGTATCTGCCGCTGGCGGAAAGGTCAGCCTTGATCCTGCCTCGCTAGTTGGTGCAACGCTGACCGCTGAAGTCAGTCACTACACCAGCAAGAGCGGCAAGGTGTCGGCAGTCGTGAAGAGGTACGTAGCGACAGAGGCCAAGCCTCAGCCAAAGGCCAAGCCGAGGACGGTTGCGGCCAAGATCACGGCGACGCTGCCTGCCGATGACGTGCCGTTCTAAATCACAACCGCCACGCGATAGGCGCGAGCGCCGCTTCGACGCGGCATGGCGGGATCAAGGCAAAGGAGTGCCAGCATGTCCGGCTCAGGAATCATTCACATTTGGTCAATGACGGCATATGCGACTGCGCCAAAGCAGCAGTTGTCTGATCATTCCGTCGCGCCATGGAACACACACTGGAGCAGGACGTGCGATCACGATCTCGTTGCAAGGCTGAAGCAATATCCTTCGGGTTTGCGAGGCAAGATGCAGTGCAGGAAGTGCGGCCAAGGCGTTGGCCAAAACGTGTCAATGAGAGGACTGTCTGAAGTTTGGGACGAGGCACTAGAATGTCGCGTTGCCGATGAATACCAGTCAGCTTGTGCCGACTACAGAAAGAATGCTTGCAATCTGTACGCAGAGTCGAGAGGGCAAAACTCTCTGGATTGGTGGTCTGTTTATCAGGGTTACCTGCGGTCAGAGATATGGCGAGCAAAGAGGCAGTTTGTTCTTGATCGGTGCGGCGGCATGTGTGAGTCGTGCGGGCAAAACGACGCCGAGCACGTTCACCATTTGAAGTACCCAGAGGTATTTGGTCACGAGCCTCTGTGGGACTTACGCGCCGTTTGCGTGCCGTGCCACAAGATCATTCATCCACACATGGATTGAGTCATGGACGCCCTTTCGCAGTGCATCGATTTCCTTGGCGCTATCTTTGAGCCCGAGGACATCATTGAGTTTCGTCCGCTTCCTCCTGCCGCTGGCCGGCGGTGGTCAACGCTGACTGAAATACCTGACATCATCGACTGGCTCGAGCGGCTGAACCGCGACGAGAACCAGCGAGTTCACGCCTACTTTGGGGCAAATCCTCGCAAGGAAAAGAACGCCTCCCAGGCTGAAGGCGTAGCCCTGGCCCGGTGTGTGTTTGCCGACTTTGATGGTGGCGTTGTTGTTGAAGACGCCTTGGCCCGCGTTCGTGCGGCCGGCTTCCCGATGCCTTCAGCGATCATCGAAAGCGGCGGCGGAGTTCATTTGTGGTGGCGGCTGTCAGAGCCCATGCGTGACGCAGCTGCGTGGCACGAGCGGATGAAGGCCATTGCCTCCTCATTGGGCTCTGATCAATCGATCTGCGACTGGCCGCGCATCATGCGTCTTCCCGGCTTCGTCAACTGGAAGTACGAGCAGACGCCCCGGGCACACCTCTGGGACTGCGACCCGACTCGGATCTACTCGCTGGACGTGTTCCGTGGCCAGGCGGTTCAGTCCATAGTCGTAAAGCCGAAGAGCATGAGCGACCTGACGCGGCGTTTCCTCGAGGAAGGATTCGCGCTCGCAGCTGGCCGGCGTCAAACCATGTTTACGGTTGCTTGCGACATGGCTGCCCGTGGATGGGGCGTTGCCGAGGCAACTACGGCCATCATGGAGCGCATGCGTCGCGTTGGCCTGCGACAGGATGACCTTGACGATTGCCCACGGCAGATTGCCAACGCTTGGAAGAGAACGCGACTGCCGGTCCTGGGGTCTGCAGACGAGGCCGTTCCTGTTGTCGATGCCGCAGACGAAACTCCCACGCCGACGCTGCTAGATGCGATCAAGGCTTGGCGAGAGCAGGAAGAGACGCCTGGCCTTCCCACCGGCATTCCAGCCCTAGACAAGCTTTTCGGCGGCGGTCTTCCGCTAGGGCAAATGACAGCCATAGCTGCTGCTCCTGGCCTTGGAAAGTCTGCGCTGGCCCTGCAACTGGTTCTTCAATGCCTTGGGCAGAACCCGGAGATGGTTGCTGCTTGGTGCCTGGGGGAGATGACGCGGGCAGCGATTGCAGCCAGGGCCATTACGAACTTTGGCGGGCAGCCAGAGAAACTAACGCTGCAGGACGTAATCCAGAAGCGAGAGCCAAGCGACCGCGTAGCGTCTGACCTTGGTGCAGCTATCGGCAATCGTCTGAAGCTGATTGAAGCTCCGCTCATCATTGACAGGATTGAGCGTGCGGTCACGAAGGACGGCCCGACGTTGCTTATCGTTGACTACCTGCAGCTGGTTCGTTCGACAAGGCATTTTAACGACAAAACAGGCGAGATAAACGAGGTTTTGCTGAAGCTCCGCGAGATCACAACCACACGGAATATCGCAACGCTTCTCGTCACCAATATCGCCAAAGGATGCGACGCCAGCACCGAGATCGGCAACATCGGTAAGGGCTCAAATCAGATTGACTTTGACGTGGACAACTTCCTTTTCGGGCACCGCATAGGCGAAACCGGCGAGGCCGGCGAAATCAAGATTGAGTGGAAGTGCAAGAAGCTCCGCCAGGGCCAGATGGCCGACGTAGAAATGTGGTTCCACGGGCAGTACCAGTACTTTGAGGACGCCTGCGAAATCCCAGACTTCCCTGAGTTTTCCGGACACGCTCCAACCCAGAACTGGGGTGCAGTGTGACGTTTGAGAAACGAACCGGAAAGGAGCCTTCACGCCAGGGCGAAATGCGTCGCCGCTGGAGGGCGATGCTTGAGGACGGCTCTCTAGCCTCGCTCAGATCAGAAGGGCGTCTGGCGGCTTTGTACGTGCTCTACGCGGCCGACTTCTCGACGTGCCAAGTCAGGATGTCCATCCGGCGTGCCGCCAAGCTTGTTGGAGTACAGCCAACAACCATTCGCAGAGGTATCACGCAGATGATTTCCTGTGGTGTTCTGGAGGTTTTGGAGAAGCCCGAGGGCTCTGGCCGCACGGTTTTTCTTGTCACGGCGCGCGCACGAGCCGTGCCCCCCCCGGGCACGAGTGGTGCGCGCTCCGGACACGAGCCGTGCCCTCCCCCGGGCACGAGTGGTGCGCGCTCCGGACACGAGCCGTGCGCGGAGCGCGCACGAGTGGTGCGCGGAGCGCGCACTCTCTGTGCCCGCAATTCATTTAGATCCATTGGTAGTCCAAGTACTACCAATGGGATCTCAATTGAGGATTCTTCCGGTGCCGGGCAGGAGCCGGCACCGTCGAATCCCCAAAGTGGATTTGTTGACGAGAGCTGTTAACTCAAGGAGGAGCATTCATGACCCCAGAAAACACCACAGCTACCGAAGAGCGACAACCGCTCACGCCCCGGCAGAAAGAGGCATACGACTTCATTTGCAGAACTGCGGGCATGTGGGGCCCTGCCGTCAGAGAAATCGCCGCCGGCATTGGCGTCTCATCGCCAAACGCTGTCGCCGGGTTGCTCAAACGCCTGGAGCGTAAGGGCTACATCACCATTGAAGCTGGCAAGTCCCGTGGAATCAGGGTGCGAGCATGACCACCGAAAAACTCATCAAGCGTCTGCTGCGTCTCCAGGGCGGCTGCGTTCACGCAAGCGAGGACGCTGAGAACTGGGAAATGCACGACTCGCTCGTTGCCAACGCTCGCACGATTGGCATCGCCATCGCGTGCATCAAGACGCTGACGAGCGAGAACCAGCAGCTGCGGGCCAGGCTCGTGCGTCAGGCGTGCTACTTCGAGCACATAGAAGCCCGCGAGCAGCCCAAGGGCTGGCCGCTGCTGGAAGACGAGGGCTCACTATGACGCTCTCGGATTTCGTCTGGATCGCAATCGGTGAAGCATTGCTCGCGGCGACGTTCGCCTTGGGCATTTTGGTTGGAATCGCATTGAAGCCACGAAAGGAATCGACTCATGGCAACTGCAACTGCAACGAAAGAACGGAAGGCCGGCATAACGCTGGCAACCTCAACGCTCAGGGCGGCCCTTGCCGACGTGCTCAGGGCTGTGCCGACAAGGCACGCGAAGCCCATCTTGGGCAACGTCCGACTCGGTGACGGGCTGCTGACTGGCACGGATCTTGAGGTGCGTATCGACCGCGAGATCGACTACCACGGCGACGCCATGCTGCTGCCGGCTCATCGGTTGAGCGCCATCCTGCGGGCCGCGAGCGGCGACGAGGTGGTACTGACGCCGAAGGAAAGCAGCGTCACCGTAAAGTGCGGCGCTGGCTCGTGGACGCTGCCAACCGAGGACGCCGCAGAGTTTCCGACGTGGGACGCTGGCGATCTTCGGGCTGTTTGCCGCTTGCCGGCGGACCAGTTCTTCCGGGCCGCCAAGGCTACGACGTACGCCACGGACACCGAGAGCAGCCGTTACGCACTGGGCGGCGTGATGCTGGACGTGGAGCAGACGGCAGACGGTTCGCGTCAGCATTGGGTTGGAACGGACGGGCGACGGCTCGCGTGCGTCGAGACTGAGAGCGACGATGCCGTGGACGCCTCGCAGACCATCGTGCCGGCCAGGTTGCTGGCGACTGTGGCAAGCATGGCCACTGGTGACGGCAGCGTGCAGGTTGAGTCCAACGGCAAAGAGGTCCGCTTCTCGCTGGACGGCTGCACGATCACGGGCAGGCTCGTTGACGGCCGCTATCCACGGTGGCGTGACGTTGTTGGCGAGGCCGAAGGCGAGCCCACCGTAATCGACGTGGTTGAGCTGCTCCAGGCGGTGCAGTCCGCAGCCATCGTCACCAGCGAGCAGAGCAAGGGCATCAGCCTGACGTGGACTGCCAACACGCTGGTGCTCGTGGGCCGCTCGAGCGAGTACGGGGAAAGCAAGGTGATCTGCCCGACGATCGCGGCTGGCTCGACGGCTGCGACCAAGTTGGACCCGAAGTTCATGGCTCAGTTCCTGGCGAACCTGCCAAGCGACGAGGAGCCGCACGTCGATGTCTACGTCAAGGACGCGCAGAGCCGCGTGCTTCTTCGCTGCGGGCCGTACACGGGCGTCATCATGCCTCTTGCGGAGGACGCATGAAGGCCAGCGAAGCATCACGCAACCACTCGCGTGCTGATCTTGTGTTGCTGCACCAGCTGTGGACCGCAGGCGTTCCGGCCGCAGAGATTGCTCAGCGGTTTGGCGTGAGTTATTCCACCGTCACAAAATGGGCGCAGCGGTACAAGTTACCGAGAAGGACGCTGCACCCGGTTGATGAGCCAGAAGCACCGACGCCCGAAGACGATGCCGCATCGCTAGACGGGTTGGCGTTGTCGCCTTGGGTGGAGGAGCGGGCCAAGGTGGTAAGGGAAAAGCACTACGACAGCAGGCGGCGAGAAGAGCCATGCAACACGCAAAGCAAGGTGAGCAAGTGGCGTCACGGGATTTGCCAGCCAAGGGGTGTGGCGTGAGAGAACGCCAAAGATGAATGGCTGCGAGCAAAGGAGCATGACACCATGACAGACGAAGCCGAGCAGTCCATTCCATCGCGTGGTTCTCGCGGGGGCATACTGGAGGAGGCCCGCGAGTGGCTGGCACGGTCGCGCGCTGCGAAGCCTCTGCCATCGGAAAGGATCATTGCGGGCGTGCTGGTTCACGCCACTCTCACCGACGCGGAGCGTTCTGCCATTGCGTGGTGCGTGGAGATGGCCGAGACGACCGCCACAGAATGCGACGAAGAGTTGGCGGCTTTGCGGGGATTGCTGGCACGGTTTGAGTGTGAACACGCAGGATCAGGAGCATCGCATGACAGATGAAACTACACCGCAGGACGGCAAGGCGATGTCTCCTGCATCCGCTGGTTCTCAAGGCTACGATCCGCCGTGCCTCTCCGAGCACCTACAGACTTGCAAGGTGTGCGAGCCTGAATCGGAGAAAAGGCTGGGATACCCGTCTCTTGCGTCGTACTGCCCAGAGGCGCTAGACATTCTGATTGAGGAGTTGAGCAATGAGTGATACCCATGAGCCGCTGGCGTGGGTGGCGCTCGCCGCAGACGCAAGCGAGTCGCGGGCGCTGTTCCTGACGCGCGATGCTGCGGAGCGAGCAGCCAGAAAACACGGCTGGTTCGTTGCAGAGTTGTTTGCAAGGCCCACGCTCACCGACGAGGAGCGCAAGGTATTGATCCGCGTCGCGGACGACGCCGCCTACCGGGCGATGGGCTTTACGGAGCGCGTGGTGCTAGGATTGCTTGAACGGACGAAGTGAGAACACCAGAGATGAATGGCTGCGAACACAGGAGCATGACACCATGAGCGACAACGCCGAGCAGTCCATTCCATCGCGTGGTTCTGTGGCGAACCATTCGGCTTTTCCGAATAGTTGGATTCCGGTGACGGAGCGACTTCCGAAGGAATACGAGACAGTGCTTGTGGCAACCGACGGAGCGGTGTCGGCCGGGGAGATTCGGTTCCCATTCGAATCCGAAGGGCCGGAAGAGCCTTGGTGGATGGTGTTCAAGGACAGACGAGACACGTCGCCGTCATGGGCTGGGATGGTGTCTCTAAACGATGTCACGCACTGGATGCCGCTCCCGGCCCCGCCAACGGACTGCAAGTAGCCACAGAACACGCAGGATAAGCGGCGGCTCCGCCGTCCGCTTCATCCGCTGGTTCTCTTGCGGCACAATACCAAGCAAAGGAGACAACCAGATGAGCCAGAGGCTTCATGTCGGAGCCACCGACGATCCCGTATATGACGCCGTCATCGCCAGCGAAGCCGATGCGACCGAAGATCGGATGGCCGATTGGCTTCAGGCAGGCCCGTGGAAAATCCGCATCGGCGACATCGACTTGTGGGACAAGGTCAAGTCAGCGATTGCCGAACTATTTCCGGGCCTGTTCCCAAACGACGTATGGGCGTTTTACATGGGCGAGCGGAACATCCAGCACCCGACGGCGGATGAACTCCGCGAGTGGTTGGACGCTGGGCGAGGGCATGCGTAGGGTCGAGAGAACGCCAAAGATGAATGGCTGCGAGCAAAGGAGCATGACACCATGACAGACGAAGCCGAGCAGTCCATTCCATCGCGTGGTTCTCGCGGGGGCATACTGGAGGAGGCCCGCGAGTGGCTGGCACGGTCGCGCGCTGCGAAGCCTCTGCCATCGGAAAGGATCATTGCGGGCGTGCTGGTTCACGCCACTCTCACCGACGCGGAGCGTTCTGCCATTGCGTGGTGCGTGGAGATGGCCGAGACGACCGCCACAGAATGCGACGAAGAGTTGGCGGCTTTGCGGGGATTGCTGGCACGGTTTGAGTGTGAACGCCAAAGATGAGCAGCCCGCAGCCACAGGGAGATTCCATCATGAAAGACGTTGACGCGGGTCTGCTCCATCGTGTGGTTCTCGTCGCGACGATGCTGGTGATGGCCGGATACATCATGCACCGAATTGGACGCATTGAAGCCGTTGTTGAAAACCTTGTGGTCGTTGCTCAGAGCGATAACCGAAGGCTCTCTGAACTGGAGGCCAAGCGATAATGGCAGGCCCAGACGGTGGCGGTCTTCCGCCGACAGACGAATGGGATGACACCGACAGAGTCATGGTGTTGCTGGCTGTCTTGGCCGTTCCTGCGGCATTGCTGGCTTACGCGGTGCTGCGAGTGGTCGTAGTGCCACTGATTTTTCAGTGGATTGTGGGTCAGTAGTCCGAGAACCAATGTTTATGCGGTTCCCGATAGCAGCCCTTCGTGCTGCATAGTACGCCGCCGATTCGCGCCGCACGGCCGCTAAACGCTGAACGCCGCCGCTATCACGTTCCGCATAACACGCCGCCAGTGATCGCTTGACACGCTTGGCATCCTGCGTGAGTCCCGGCAGATACCGGGAGTTCACGGAGGATGATTCATGCGTTTCGTTTTGCTGCTCGCCGCCCTGGCGTTCGCGTCCGTTGTCAACGCCGATACCACCGTGGTGGCTCGTCGCGGCTCTGTCATCAGTGCCCAAGATCACGCCGTCGTGATCGCTCGCCGTGGCTCGCTGGTACACAGCAACTGCGGCAAGTACGAGGGCATCGGCACAGGCTCAACGCCTGAGCAGGCCCGGCGCAACTGCTGCTTCTTCGGGAAGCGTGTCATCGTCGAGGAAGGCGTGGCGTACTCGCCCGTGGCTCGTCGCTGGTTCGCCGTCATCCGCTATCGGTGAGCCTTGGCCGTCACGTTCACTGTCGCCGGGCAGCCCGTCCCGCAACCGAGGCCACGAGTCTCGACTGCGGGCGGGTTCGCCCGTGCGTACGTGCCAGGCAAGCACCCAGTGCATGCGTACCGGCAGTCGCTGGCAGCAGCTGCTCGAGGTGCTGGGCTCACGACAACCGGCGAGGTGCTGAACGTGGTGATTGATGCTGTCTTTGAGCGGCCGAAGTCCCACATGCGAAAGACCGGCGTGAAGGCCGACGCACCAAAGTTGCCCAGGCCCGACGTGGACAACATCGCCAAGGCCGTGCTTGACGCACTGCAGGACGTGATGGGCGATGACTCGTTCGTGGGTCGCCTGGTGGTTGAGAAGTCGTACGGCCAGGAGGCACGGACTACCGTGAGAGTGTCGTGAAGTTTGGTGTCAGCGTCTACATTCCGAATCGAAACCACGCCGCCACGCTAGGTGCTGCAATCTATTCTGCAGCGTCTCAAAGCCCAGTTGAGGTGGCCGTGATTGACGATGCCAGCACGGATGACAGCATGGCCGTGGCCGACGCTGCCGCGATGACTCACGACTGCGTATGGGTGCAGCGCAATGCCGAGAAGGCTCAGTGCTGGGAACAGAAGGCAGCGGAAGAGTTTTCGCTTTTAGGCGGCTCGCATGTCGTTAGCCTCAGTGCAGATGACGAGCTGATGCCAGGCGTGGTTCAGAGTGTCATGCGTCACCGGCAGGCTGCCGTGATTTTTCACGACTACTACTGCCGCAAGCCAGGTAAGTGGCCGCATGGCATCGTCAGGTGTGCTGAGCCTTCACAGCAGGTGACGCTGCCTGCGTTGTTTGTTCGTGAACGCCTGTTAAGCGATGCCCTACCAGTTGAGACGGGCATTGGCTCAGCCATCAGGCATGACTGGCTGATGCGTCTTTGCG
>Ga0207954_1000251_pt1 | contig 17645 bp, 12 predicted proteins | sample CryBogmetaGMA0M_FD_184547 | JGI IMG/M metagenome (GOLD analysis project Ga0207954, IMG submission 184547) | Freshwater microbial communities from Crystal Bog, Wisconsin, USA - MA0M (SPAdes) | ecosystem: Environmental > Aquatic > Freshwater > Lake | place: Crystal Bog, Wisconsin, USA | collected... | reverse complement strand
GCTGCTCGACGTGCCCGCGCTGCTCACCGAGCAGTATCCGCGCGGCCTCGGCCCCACGGTGCCGGCGCTCGCCACGCTGCTCCCGCGGCCCGTCGAGAAGATGACGTTCAGTTGCTGCGGGGCGGCGGACTTCGCGGCGGCCGTGCCGCCGGGGGGCGTCGCGGTGCTCTGCGGCCTCGAGACGCACGTCTGCGTGGCCCAGACGGCGTTCGACCTGTTGGCCACCGGCCGCGACGTGTTCGTGGCGGTCGACGCGGTGACCTCGCGGCACCCGGTCGATCACGACGTGGCGCTCCGCCGGCTCGAGGCGGCCGGGGCCGTGCTCACGACCAGCGAGGCGGTGCTCTTCGAGTGGTGCCGCACGGCGGATCACCCGCGGTTCCAGGCGGTGCGGCAGCTCGTCCGCTGAACGTGCATCGCCGCCGCTGGGAAGGCGGTGTCGACGCGGGCCGTTTCAGTCGATGGCCATCCGCTCCGCCCGCGTTCCGGCGGTGCGAAGTCGATGAGAAGAATTATCGGGTCTGGCCGAAATCGAACGGTCGGGGGGAGACGGAATCCGGGGATCCGGCCTCCGCGCGTGTCGCGACGTTTTTGACGTGACGCAAGCTCTTCGTCGGAAGAGATGTGCGGCCTCACGCGGTGCCCGGGTGACGGGTCCGCGATCGTCCACGCAGCCGTCGCGGGCAGGCCGATGGACGGTCAGACGAGTCGCCGCCTCCACCCACGGGGCCCGTTCACGGCACGCCCCTGCGGAGCGACCCGATGAGGGGGTCGTGCCGCGGGCCACGGCTGGTGACCGTGAGCGTGCGGGCCGTCGGGGAGTCGATCGTGATCTCCACGTCGAGCCGGTCGGCCGGGAGTGCGGCGGCGATCCGCTCCGGCCATTCCACGAGCGTCCACGTGGCCCGCGCGACGGCGTCGTGCCAGCCGAGCTCGGCCAGTTCGCCGGCGTCGGGAAGGCGGTACATGTCGGCGTGGACGAGCCTGACGCCCGAGCCGGCGTGTTCGTGCACGAGCCCGAAGGTGGGGCTCACGACCTCGACGGGATCGATGCCCACGGCCGCGGCGAGCGCCTTGGTGAGCGTCGTCTTGCCGGCGCCGAGGTCGCCCCGAAGCGCGAGAAACGCGGGGCGGGGCAGGGCGGCGGCGAGACGGGTGGCGAATGCCGCGAGGGCCTGCTCGTCGGCGATCGCCACGGTGACGCGATTCGGGGCGTCGGCCATGGCCGCGCCGTCAGCGGTCGAAGGCATGGACGTAGCCCCTTGGCTCGAGGGGATGCAGATTGCCATCGATCGATCGCGCGACGAGGCCCGGCCCGGCGACGACCTCGCCGATCACCGTGAACGGGATGCCCGCGACCGTCGGCCCCTCGACGGCGAGACGCCGCGCGTCGTCGGCCGGGAGCGCGAGGACGAGCTCGAAATCCTCGCCGTCGCCGAGCGCATGGCCGAGCGGGCTCGTGGCGTCGCCGGCCATAGCTGCCATGCGCACCGCATCCGGATGGATGGGGATCGCCGCGAGGTCGAGGACGGCGCCCGTGCCGCTCGCCGCCATCATCCGCGAGAGGTCGAGCGCGAGGCCGTCGCTGACGTCGATCGCCGCGTGCACGTCGAACGCCGCGGCCACGGCGACGGCCTCGCGGCACCGGGGCGTGACGTCGAGATGACGGCCGAGCAGGCTGCCGCCGCAGGCCCCGCTCACCACGAGGAGGTCGCCCGGGCGGGCGGTGTCGCGGCGCCAGGCCCGCCCCGGGGCGGCGCTGCCGATGGCCGTGATGCTGATCACCAGCGGGCCGTCCCAGGAGTTCGTGTCGCCGCCGGCGAGCGTGACGCCGTGCGCGTTGGCGAGCGCGAGGATGCCGTCGAGGAGGCCACGGCCGATCGCATCGCCGTGTCGCCTCGGCAGCGCGACGGCGACGACCGCCGCCTCGGGCCGGGCCGCCATCGCCGCGAGGTCGCTCAGGTTGACCGCGAGTGCCTTGTGACCGACCCGCCGCGGGTCGCAGTCGGGGCCGAGGACGAAGTCGACGCCCTCCATGAGCATGTCCACCGTCACGACCGTTCGCCGTTCGGCGGGGGGTCGCAGCACGGCCGCGTCGTCGCCGGGCGGCACCTCGAGCCGCGGGTCGGCCGGGATGCGGCGGAGAAGATCGGCGACGAAGTCGAGTTCCATGAGAGCCGCGGGCGTGACAGTCCGGCGCACCAAGTCGCTGATATGCTAGCCGCCGGCGGTGAATGCCATCCATGGCCCGCTTTCCAACCCGTTGACCGAGCGCGCACGATGCGAGATTTCATCCGGCGGCTCCTGCTGCTCGCGGGAGGTGCCGCGTGCATGCTGGGCGGATGCCCGGCGGACGCCGCGGCCGTCGACCCCGAGGCCGCGTTCCGTGAGCCCGACGAGACCGCACGGCCGGGCGTGTGGTGGCACTGGATGGGGAGCAACGTCTCGAAGGACGGGATCACCCGCGACCTCGAGGCGCTCGCGGATGCCGGGTTCGGGGCCGCCACGATCTTCGGCATGAGCGACGTGTGCACGCCGTGGGCCGGACGGATCGAGAACAGCCCGCATCCCGGCCTCGTGGCGTTCACCGATCCTTGGTGGCAGCTCGTGCGCCACGCGGCCGCCGAGGGGAAGCGGCTGGGCATCGACGTCGGCGTGCACGACTGCCCCGGCTACGAGAGCAGCGGCGGTCCGTGGGTCACCCCCGAGCTCTCGATGCTCGACATCGTGTGGTCGCAGACGCCCGCGGTCGGCCCCGGCCCGGTGCACCTCGACCTGCCGCGGCCCACGGTCGATCCGCGCTCGCGCATGCAGTTTCCCGTCTATCACGGCGACACCGGCAGGCTCGAGGTGCCGGAGATCCCGGAGCGCACCACGTTCTTTCGCGACGTGGCGGTCGTCGCCGTGCCCGCCGAGGGCGAGATCGAGCCCGGGCAGGTGGTCAACCTCACGGGCCGGACCGAGTGGGAGGCGCCGCCCGGGGCGTGGACGCTCTACCGCTTCGGCTCCACCACGCAGGGCACGTTCACGCAGCCCAACCAATGGGAGGCGCGGGGTTTCGAGTGCGACAAGATGAGCCGTGAGGCCGTCGAGTTCCACATGAACCGCGTGCTCGGCGACATGCGCCGCAACCTCGGCGATCTCATGGGCACGGGGATGCGGCACATCCTCCTCGACAGCTACGAGGCCGGCACCCCGACGTGGACGCCGAAGATGCCCGCGGAGTTCCAGGCGCGCCGGGGTTACGACCTGGTTCCCTTCCTGCCGACGTTCGCCGGTCGCACGATCGGCACCGCGGCCGACACGAAGAAGTTCAAGGACGACTTCGATCGCACGGTCCGTGACCTCTACCGCGACGTCTACTTCCCCACGGTGCAGCGGCTGCTCCGCGAGGCGGGCGTGCGGTTCGTGTGCGAGCCGTACGGCGGCCCGTGGGACATGGGCGAGGTGACGCCCTTCGTCGAACGCGTGATGACCGAGTTCTGGACGAGTGGCGGGCGGTACACGGGCCACGTCGACCCGCAGCTCTACCCTGCCGCGGGCGGCAGGCGGCACAACGTCATCGAGGCCGAGGCCTTCACCGGCAGTCCCGACGACAGCCAATGGAACGAATATCCGGCCTGGCTCAAGCCGATCGGCGACGCCGCCTACCTCGCCGGCATCAATCGCCTCGTGCTGCACCACAGCGTCCATCAACCATGGGACGACCGGTACCGGCCCGGCAACGGCATGGGCCGCTGGGGCACGCACTTCGGACGGCTGCAGACGTGGTTCGATCCGGGCAAGGCCTGGGTGCGGTATCTCGCGCGGTGCCAGGCGCTCTTGCAGTGGGGCGAGCCGGGGGGGAAAGACGGCACGGGCGGCTTCCGCGTCGAGCGGGGCGGCACGCTCCGCAGCCGCCATCGCCGGAGCCCCGCGGGTGATGTCGACGTGTTCTTCGTCGTGAACCCCGAGGCGAAGGACGCGGCCAGCGTCGGTGTGTTCGACGTGACGGGCCGCCAGCCCGAGCTTTGGGATCCGGTCACGGGCGCGATCCGCGACCTCCCGACGTGGGCGGACTCCGGCCGCCGCACGCGGGTGCCGCTCGACCTGGCCGCCCTGCAGAGCGTGTTCGTGGTGTTTCGCAGGCCTGCGGCGGCCCCCGCGGAGCCGGTGCGGGCCAACAGCCCCGTGCGGCTGCCGGTGGCCGCGGTGCCGACGCCGTGGCGGGTGCGGTTCGATCCCGAGTGGGGCGGACCGGAGTCGGTCGAGTTCACAGCCGGGGCCGATGGACTCCTGCCCGACTGGACGGAGCGGCCCGAGCCGGGCATCAAGTATTACTCGGGAACGGCCGTCTACACGACGTCGTTCGACCTGCCGACCGCCCCGGCGGGCGGGAAGGCGACCGGCGACTGGTTCCTCGATCTCGGCACGGTGCGGCATCTCGCCCGCGTGAAGGTCAACGGCCGCGACCTCGGCGTGGTCTGGACGGCGCCGTGGGGCGTCACGGTGCCCCGCGACCTCGTCAGGCCGCGGAGGAACGAGCTCGAGATCGCCGTCACGAACGTGTGGGCCAACCGGCTCATCGGCGACGAGCAGGAGCCCGACGACTGCGAGTGGCGACCCGGCGACCTCGGAGGCGGGAAATACCTGGCGCGGTTCCCTGACTGGTTCGTGAAGGGGGAGCCGCGGCCCTCGTCGGGACGCCGCTGCTTCACGATCTGGAACTACTTCGAAAAGAACTCGCCGCTCACGCCCTCGGGGCTCCGCGGCCCGGTGCGGCTGCTCGTGGACGACTGGAGCCCGCGGGCCGACACCCTGCCGCCGCCGGCCGCCGAAGGACGGTTCTCCGACGCCCCCCAGGAGCGGCTCGCGACGGAGGGCCTCGTGCGGGTCCGGTCGGTGACGGACCTCAACGCGCACGCCGACAGCAACGCGAGCGACCCGACGCCCCTCTTCGACGGCACGCTGCTCAACGGCGCGGGCGGCGAGGAGACCCTCGACGATGGCAAGACGTATCGCGGCTACGGCGGCGGCGCGGTGCTCGACGTGGCCCTCGACGGCCCCCACGATCTGAGCGAGATCCGCGCCTTCGCGGGGCACGGCGATGGCCGGGCGAGCCAGCGGTACCGCGTGTTCGTGGCGAAGGCGTCGGCGCCGGCGACGTTCGAGCCGGTGGGCGAGGCGGCGATCGACGGCGACGGCGGCTTCACGGAGACGCGCGTCAGGATCGACGCGAAACGCGTGGTGGCCGTGCGGCTCGAGTTCGGCGACGGCCCGCTCGGGTTCAACGTCTACCGCGAGGTCCAGGTCCTCGGCCGCCCGTGAGCGGCCGCCTCAGCGACGCACGGTGTCGGACACGATGTGGCCGAAGAGCGTCTCGCGTCCCCGCAGGACGTAGAACTTGATCGGATTGAGATGCTCCTCGACCGCCTTGTCGAGGATGTAGGAGATGTTGTCGGAGGCGATCGTCTCCCAGACGTGGAGGCCCACGAGGATGTCCCCCTCCTGGATGCCCTGCTCGCTCGCCGGGCCGCCTTCGCGGACGGCGGTCACCATCAGGCCGCCGCGGTAGCGGGCCTGGAGCTTCTGCACCTTGGAGGCCGCGACGGGCTGGAGCCGCAGGCCGATCTCGGCCCAGCACCGCTCGTCGATCGACTCGGCGTCGCGGCGGAGCTGCGCCACCGAGAGGTCGAGCCGTTCCTCGGCCCCCGCACGCACGACCGTGAGCGAGACCGCCTCGCCGGGCCTGCGGCCGATGAGGGCCCGCTCGACGTCGAGCTGGTGCAGGACGGGGATGTCGCCGATGCGGGTGATCAGGTCGCCGGCCCGCACGCCCACCTTCTCCGCGGGGCTCTGCCGGTGCACCGCCTCGACCACCGCGCCCCGCGCGCCGTCGCCGCGGACGACGAGGCCGTGCCACGTCTGGTCGACCCGCTCGACCGAGAGGAGCCGGGAGACGATGTCGAGCACGCGGTCGATCGGGATCGCGAAGCCGATCCCCTGGGCCCCGGCGCGGACGGCCACGTTGATGCCGATGACCTCGCCGTTGATGTTGAGCAGCGGGCCCCCCGAGTTGCCGGGGTTGATGCTGGCGTCGGTCTGGATGAGGTCCTCGTACCGCTGCGTGCGGCTCACCTCCACGTTGCGGTGGAGGGCGGAGATGATGCCCCGGGTGACGGTGTGCTCGTAGCCGTAGGCGTTGCCCAGGGCCAGCACCGTCTCGCCGATCATCAGGTCGCCCGACGTGCCGATGGTCGCCACCGGCATGAGGCCCTCGTGGTCGAGCTTGATCACGGCCAGATCGGTTCGCGGATCGTGCGACACGAGCGTGGCGGCGGTCGTCTTGCCCGAGGCGAGGGTCACCTCGATCCGCCGCACGCCCTCGACGACGTGGTAGTTGGTCACCACGTAGCCCCGCGGATCGACCACGACCCCGGTGCCCATGCCATTGACGCGGCGGACCTCGCCCTCGGCCCCGTCGTCGCCGCCGACGATCTTTTGGCCGTGGATGTTGACGACCGCATCCCGCTGCGACTCGATCGCGCGGACGATGGCGGTGCGCCTCGATTCCGCGTGCACCGGTTCCGATGCCGCCGCCGCGAGCACGACGACGAGCGCCAGGATGGCCGACGAAAACCGCATGCGGAAGTCGCTCCCCGACGCTGCCCGGGCGTCGCGCGGCTCGTCGCCGGCGACCCGTTTCCCCGGGAGTGAGCATCGGCACGGCCGGCGGGCCGGTTCATCGGTGCCACGCCCGCCGGCACACCTTCCCAGGCTGCCCGTTCTCCAGGGGCGGCGCGCGGAACGGCTCCGGGGCCCGAAAAAAAACTCATGTCGGGCGGCGCGGGGAGCCGTCGTCCCCGCCCGTCGCGACGAGCAGGGGGAGGATCTGGAGGGCCAGGAACAGGCCCAGCACGGCGAGCACGATCAGCGGCCAGGAGTCGACGAGGGCGCCGGCGAACTTCCAGCCGAACTCCCGGGCGATTCCCGCGACGAGCGTGGCGAGCACGACGACCACGAGCGCCGCCACGATCAGCCCGCAGCCGAGCGATGCCATGGTGCCGCGGAAGGTGCCCATCTCGGTGAACTCCTCGCGGTGGAGGTCGATCGCCCGTCCGCGGGCGAGGCTCCGTGGGACCGTCTCCGCGAGCTCGATCGCGCGGGCCGCGTCGGCCCAGGTGGCGGCGTCGGCGGACGGCGACCCGTGGCCCGCGGCGGCCGCGATGCCGAGGTCGATCACGGCGAGCATCGCGGCGCCCCGGTCGAAGGCGACCGATTCGGGCGCCGCCCCCGGCGCGGTCCAGGTCCACGGCCGGCCGGGGTCGTCGGGTGCGTCGATCACGATCGAGCCGCGCGCGGACTGGAGCCGGAGCGTCAGGCCGGGCTCGGCCGCCGGCGCGACCTGCCAGCGAACGGGCACCTGCGCCGGGCCGCTGAAGCCGACCGCGAGCGTGCCCCAGGCGGCGTCGGGATCGGCGGCGCCGAGCGTGGAGAGTTTCGCCGGATCACCGGCGAGGGTCCGCACGAGGTCGGCGTCGCGGGCGAGCTGGGCGAGCACGGCGGGCCGGGAGCGGTCGGTCATGCGGCGTTCGAGCTGGAGCGACTCGACGTCCCCCACGCCCCCGACGCCCGCCAGCGACGCCGTGAGCGCCTCCCGCAGCCGGCGCACGAACGGATGAAGCCGGTCGGGCAGGCAGGGGACGAGCAGCGCGCCGGTGTCACGGCGGATCATGTCGAGCTCGAAGGCCCAGAGCATCGAGAGTTCGAGCGGCTGCGCGAGAAGGAGCGGCCGCCCGGCCTGCACGAGCGTGCGGACCGCGGTGGCCCGTTCGGCGTTCCAGCCGTCGGCGCCGACGAGCACGACGTCACACAGCGAGGCGTCGAGCAGCCGATCCCACGCGGCCGCAGCGGGCGCGTCGAGGTCGCGGAGACGCGCGGGATCGACGCCGTGTGCCACGGTGATGCGGTCGCCGCGCCGGACCGCCGCCGCGGCGACGTCCGCCATTCCCGCGTCGATGCCGAGCAGTCCGAGTCGCATCGCAGCCATTGTTTCCGCGGGCGGTGCCGGCCGCCAGCCCGGTGCGGCTGTTCGCCGCCCTGTGCCGCGGTTATAGATGATCCGGATCGGCCGCGGCGCTCGGCCGTGCGACGAGGTCCATGCGACACCCCATGCACGCCGAAGTGATCGCGATCGGTGACGAGCTCACCTCGGGCCAGCGGCTCGACACGAACAGCCGGTGGATCGCGACGGAACTCGGCGTGCTCGGCATTCCCGTGGGCTTCCACACGACCGTGCCCGACACGCTCGAGGCCGGGATCGAGGCCTTTCGGCTCGCGGCCGGCCGGGCGGACGTGATCGTGGCGACGGGGGGGCTCGGCCCGACGGCCGACGACCTGACCCGCGACGTGCTCGCGGCGCTCGTGGGCGGGCCCTTGGAACTCGACGCGGACGCGCTCGCGCTCGTCGAGTCGCGATTCGCCCGCCGGGGCGTCGCGATGCCCGATTCGAATCGCCGGCAGGCGCTCTTTCCGCGGGGCTGTCGCATCGTTCCCAACCCCACCGGGACGGCGCCCGGCATCGACGTCGAACTCCCGCGGGACGGCGGCCGCGCGCGGGTCTTCGCCCTGCCCGGGGTTCCGGCCGAGATGAAGACGATGTGGCAGGCCACGGTCGCACCGGCCCTCCTCGCGATGCTGCCCGAGCGGGCCACGATCGTCCAGCGGAGGATCAAGTGTTTCGGCGCCGGCGAGAGCGCCGTCGAGGCGATGCTTCCCGATCTCGTGCGCCGCGGCCGCGACCCGCTCGTCGGCATCACCGCCCACGAGGCGACGATCACGCTGCGGATCGCCGCCCGCGGCCGCGACGAGGCCGAGTGCCGCGGCCGGATCGCCCCCACCGAGGCGACGATCCGCGCGTGCCTCGGACCGATCGTGTATGGCGTGGAGGACGACGAGGTGGAGGACGCCACCCTCGCGGCCGTGGCGGCCCGGGCGGCCACGATCGCCAGCGTCGAGATCGGAACGGGGGGCCGCGTGGCGGCGATCCTCGCGCAGGCCGAGGCCCGCCGCGGGCCGGCGGCCGCCGCGGCCTTTCTCGGCGGAAGAGTCCTCGGGACGCGAGACCGGGCCACCGCCGAGACGCTCGCCGCGGCGGCGCGCCGCGAGTTCGGTGCCGCCGTGGGGCTCGGCATCGGGGGCCTGCGGACCGGTCCGGACGGCCGCGAGGCGCTCGACATCGCGATCGAGACCGAGCGCGAGACCCGCGTGACGACCCACGTGCTCGGCGGCGGCCCCGACATCGCCGCGTCGCGCGCCGCGAAGACGGCGGTCGATCGCGTGCGGCTCTCCCTGCTGGCCGGAGAGGTTCCCGCATGAGCGGCCGCGCCGACCCCGAGGCGGCCGCGAACCGGCGGACGCTCCTGCTCGCCGCGGGGCTCGTCGTGCTCGTGGGCCTGATCGCCTGGCCGTCGTTCGTCGGCCGGATGCACTACGCCCGCACGCGGGCCGAGATCGCCGCGATCCGCGACGCGGCCGCCGGCGCGGAACTGTCGTCGGTCGGCAAGCTGTTCACGACGCTCCCGAAGCTGATCGGCCCCGCGGTGGTGAACGTCACGTCGAAGCGGCGGGTGTCGTCGATCGCCGACGAGATCGCCGCCCTCCGCGGGCTCGCCCCCGGCCGCGTGACCGACGAGGAGGTCGGCTCGGGGGTGATCGTCGCGGGCGACGGCGTGATCGTGACCAACTATCACGTCGTCGCCAACAGCGAGGAGATCGACGTCACGCTCGCCGACGGCCGCCGCTTCACCGCGGCGCTCGTCGGGGCCGACGCGGCCACCGACCTGGCGGTGCTGCGGATCGAAGCCCGCGACCTTCCCACGGCCGCGTGGGGCGACAGCGACACCGTCGAGGTCGGTGAGATGGTGTGGGCGATCGGGAACCCCTTCGGCCTCGACCGCACGATCACCTACGGGATCGTCAGCGCCGTCGGCCGTCGCGGGGTGCTCGACAGCCCCTACCAGGAGTTCCTCCAGACCGACGCCTCGATCAACCCCGGCAGTTCCGGGGGTCCGCTCGTCGACGTGCACGGCCGCGTGATGGGGATCACGACGGCCATCGTCGGCAAGGACTATTCCGGCATCGGCTTCGCGATCCCGAGCAACACGGCCCGGACCGTGACCCAGGCGATCCTCGAGAGCGGCTACGTCGAGCGGGGCTACCTCGGCATGGCGCTGCGGTCGTCGGGCCCGAACGTGTTCGGCGTCATGGTGGCCGCGGTCGAGCCCCGGTCGCCGGCGGCGCTGGCCGGCATCGAGCCGGGCGATCTCATCGTCTCGTTCGACGGCGAGCCGGTCGGCGAGCCGACGGCACTCGTGCTCGAGCTCACCCGCACCCCGATCGGATCGATGGTGTCCATCGACATCGTCCGCGACGGCAAGCCGATCGCGGTCACCGTGCAGGTGGGCCGACGGCCGCGGTGAGGGGCGGCTCGCCCGTCAGGTCGCGCCCGGGTCGGCGGGGCCGTCGTCCGGGGAACCGGGCAAGTCGTCGAGCAGCTTCGTGAAGTTGAAGTCGCCGCCGCCGCCGAACGCGGAGAATCCGCCGAGCCCGCCCGGCGAAACCGCCTCGTCGGACCGGTCGGCGGCGGGGGCCGGCGCCCGGGGCGTCGGCCGCGCGGTCGGCGTACCCTGCGGCCGCGCCCGCATCGCGGCGGCGACCGTGTCGAGCCACTCGGGCGTCGGGAACGCGTAGGGGCGGAACTTCTCGAGCGTGCCGGTCTCCTCGTGGATGAACAGGGCCCGCTGGGGCCCGAGCTTCGCCGCGACCGGGCTGTCGACCAGCTGGCTCGAGTCGTTGCCGCTCATCTGGAAGAGCACCCGCAGCTCGAACTCCTTGATGGCGTTGCGGTCGAACGTGCGCTGCAGGTTCGTGAGCGAGTCGCACCAGATGATCAGGTGGACGCCGACCGCCGGGCCGTCCTTGAGCACGGCGAGGAAGTTGTCGGCGGGCGTCGCCTTCTTGTCGCCGCCGAACGACGAATAGCCGAAGTCCCCCTCGTTGCGGCGGAGCTCGCGGAACCGGCCGAGGTCGCGCACGACCACGAACACGCTCTCGCCGTCGAGCACCTGCTCGTCGAGCCGCCGCTTCACCTCCGCGGCGAGCCGCTCGCAGGCGTCGCCCACGCCGAGGCGGCCCACCACCTCGACCTCGTGGGGCAGGTGGGGCGCGAGCCGCGCGAGGAGGATGTCGGGCTTCTCCTCGGCGATCGCCGGCTCGAGCAGCACGAACCGCGCCGGCCGGCCGAGACCGCCGCCCGGATGGGGATCGCTGCAGGCCGCGAGGCTCACCAGCGCCATCGCCAGGAGCGACGTGCCGAGATCCTCGCGCTGGCCGACCACGAGCATGTTGGCGCCCCCCTGGCGGCGGAAGATCGCGGCCGTCGGGTCCTTGATGGCGATGGCGTCGCCGAGCCAGGCGAGCGGCGCGACGAGCTCCTGCCCCTTCACGGTGCCCGAGGCGAGGAGTTCCGTGAGCATCGGGTTGCCGGCCGGGTCGGCGGGCTGGTTGCCGTCGAACACGATGCGGTCGAGGTGCGGGATGTCGGTCCGCCGGTCGGCGAGCTTGCGCAGCGCGCCGAGATACTGCTCCCGCTGCTCGTCGGTGAGGAACACGACCTGGAAGGGGTTGTTGCCCTCCACCATGCCGTTGGCGTCGTTGTAGATCGCCTCGCCGGGACGCGTGAGGAGCCGGGCGGCGGTGTTGTCCTCGGAGAGGATGAGGCTCGAATCGGCCTCGTTGCACTGCAGCGCGATGCGCACCGCCATCTGCCCCATCGTGGCGCGGGGCAGGCTGTAGGAGCCGCCGAGCGTCTGCGAGCCGAGCAGCACGTGGATGCCGAAGGCACGGCCCTGGCGGACGAGCCGGTCGAGGATCAGCGAGGCGTCCTGCGCGATCTTGTCGTCCTCGACGAAGATTTCCTGAAACTCGTCGATGAGGAGCAGGATCCGCGGCATCGGGTCGGGATGGCCCGTCTGCCGGAAACCGGCCACGTTCTGCACCGAGAGCTCGCGGAAGAGGTCGCCGCGGCGCTTGAGCTCCCGGTCGAGCTGCTCCATCACCGAGAGGCCGAACTCGCGCTCGCTCTCGATGGCGATCACGCGGGCGTGCGGCAGCGCGTAGTGGTCGTAGAGCTTGAACTCGACGCCCTTCTTGAAGTCGATCAGGTAGAACTGGATCTCGTTGGGGCTGTACTGCAGCGCGAGGCTCGTGATCATCGCGTGCATGAGCGTCGACTTGCCCGAGCCCGTCTTGCCGGCGATGAGGCAGTGCTGGCTCGTGCCCTTGCCGAGCTTGAGGAACTGCAGCTTCTTGGCTCCGGCCGGCCCGAGCGGGGCGAGCACCTCCTCGGCGGTGCTGCCCTTCCACCACTGGGCCTCGGGTGGCGCGACCCGGTCGAACGGCACGATCACCCGCTTGGCCGCCTTCGCCGCCTTGCCCACCCGCTGGATGATCCGCGTGAAGATCTCGTCGGAGGGGGCCTGCTCGACGGTGAGCGGCCACTTCGCGTATTCCGGATCCTTCCAGGTGAACACGCCGTTCTTGAGCGTGAGCGAGGTGCAGTGCTGCTCGACGTCGGACAGGCTGAAGCCGGAGGGCACCTGCTGGGCGGTGTCGACCGAGAGGATCACGTAGACCCCGCAGCGGGCGCCCGACGACGCGATGCTCGCCAGCCGGCGCGCGCTCGTCTCGTTGAAGTTGGCGGGGAAGTTGGCCACCGCGACGAAGCGGTAGGGCTCGGGAACCTCGGCCTCCGCGTTGTAGGCGCCGATCGACTCGTACTCGTTGCGGAGGTACTTCTGGATCACCACCTCCATGTGCTCGGTGATGTCGGCGAGCCGCTGCTCGACGAGCTGCGGCTCCGTCCAGATGCGGCTGGTGACGAGGAGCTCGTCGTGGTCGGCGAGGTGCATGAAGCCGGCGAACTGCTTGCCGAGGCCGAGCGGGTCGATGATCGTGAACCGGCTCTGTCCGGCCGGAATGCCGGAGGCGATCCGCAGCATCAGCGCCTGCATCATCGCCGACGCCGTCTCCTTCTCGTCGGCCGTCGTCTTGATGAGCAGCGACGACGCCACGGGCCAGGGGAGGATCGCCGGCTGCGTCCACGTCACGGGCCCGAAGGCGTTGAGCGCCGGATCCCCCGACACGCCTCCGGGGATCTTCTCGAGCGTGAGGCCGACCGCGCCGAAGCGGAGGCCGGGCGGGGCGGCCACCGGCAGCGGCACGTCGTCACGGGCGAGGTCTTCCCAGGGGCGGAAGGCGTCGGCGTCGATGCGGTTGGCCTCGTCGTAGACGGCCGCCGTCGCCTCGCGGGCCGCCTTCCAGTCGGCGGTCATCGCCGCATGACGTTCGGCATGCCGGTCGTCGGCGGCGGCGACGTGCGCATCCCGCTCCCGCTCGACGCGCAGCGTGTCCTCGCGGAGGCTCGTGGCGAGCGCCGCGAGCGTGGGAGGGTATTTCTTCTCGGCGGCGTCGCGGGCCGCGGCGACCTTCGCGGCGAGGTGCCGCGTGGCGTCGGCGTATTTCGTCTCGAGGTCGGCGAGCGACTTGTCTCGGCGGGCGACGAGCGCGGTCCGCTTCGCCTCCGACGCGACGGCCCGCGCCTCCGAGTCCTGCTTGAACTTGTCCTCGAGCCGCTGCGACTGCTGATCGCGACGGGCGGCGTAGACGTCGATGCAGGGCGTGCGGAGCACCGTCGCCCGGCCGGCGGTGGCGGCGAGGTCGCCCGCCATCGCGCCGAGCTGCCCGCGGACCCGGGTCTTGAGGCGGCCGACGCCCCACAGCCCGCCGCCGATGCCCCCCGCCGCGAGCACGGCCGCCGCGCCGGCGGCGATGCCGGCCCGCAGTCCGGCGTCGCCCGGAACGAGGAAGAACGCCGCGGCCGCGGCCGCGATGCCTCCCACGATCGGCCCCGCCACCGCGGCGGCCTGGAGCCCGCCTCCGAAGGCGGTCTTCGCGGCCGGGAGGTCGAGGATCGCCTGCGCCTTGTCCTGCACGGCCGTCTTCGTCGCCTCGAACGTGGCGAGCACGTCGTCCTCGGGCGCGGCGGCGTCCTCACCGCCGTCGGCAGCGGGGGCCTCCACGCCGCACGTCTTCAGGAAGCCGTTGACCCGGGCGACCGTCTCGCCCACCTGCTCGACCGATCGGACGACCTCCTTCTCGGCCCGGGCGAAGAGCCGCAGCGGATCCTTCTTCTTCTCCTTGTGGACCTCGCGGAACGAGCCCTCCTCGAACTGGTCCTCCTCCTTGGCCTGCTGGACGAGGTGATCGCACTCGCGGCCGATCTTCACCTGCATCGCGGCCCGCTGATCGTCGAGCTTCTTCTGCTCGGCCTTGAGGTAGGCATCGGCCTTCTGCAGCACCGTCGCATACTCGCGCTTCGTCGCCTCGATCTCGCCGGCGTACTTGGCGTTCGTGGAGGCGAGCGCGGCGGCGGCCTTGTCGCGGATATGCGTCACCGCCGCCTCGTGCTCCGCCTGGATCTCGTTCTCGAGGCGGGCGCGGGTCGCGGCCTCGCGGCGGAGGATGCCGACCTGGTCGCGGAGGAGATCGCGGTCGTAGGACCGCGACACCGGCGGGGCCGGCGGTGCGGGAGGGGGCGAATCCGGGGCGGTCGTGCTCACGTGCCTGCTTTCTCGGGTAAGGGGGGTATCACGGGACGGCGGCTACCCGCCGTCGGAGTCGCTGACGTCGCGGATGGCGCGGTCGAGCACCTCCGCGAGCCGGCCCAGGGCGTCGAGCGTCTCCTTGATCCGCGGCGTGAGCGGCTCGATGTGGTCCTTGTGGAAGGCCTTGGCGCGGACGTCGTACCAGCCCTCGGCCGCCGATTCCCACTTGAGGTTGAGCTGCTTGATCGCGTTGGCGAGCTTCGACGCGCCGCTCGAGAGATCGCCGACCCTCATGCGGGCGTCCCCCCCTCCGGCGCGGCCGGGGCCGTCGCCGGTGCCTCGTCGAGTTGCCGGGTCACGTTGGGGCCCTCGCCGGCGCCGTCCTCGCCCGTCCGGCCCGCGGGGGACGAAACCTGGCGGTAGGCGTCGAGCGCCCGGAGCATCCGCTCCAGTTCCGCCATCGCCCGCGGGCAGTCGACGTCGATCACCTCGCGAAACCGCACGAGGCGCACGCACGTCTCGCGGAACTGCTGCTGCACCACCGGCGTCCAGCGGCGCACCGCCTCGGCCTTTTCCTCGGCCCGAGCGAGCCGCCGCTTCGCCTTCTCGAGCGCCTTCTTCTCCTCGATGCAGGAGGGCTGGTTGTCGCCCACCTTCTTGAACGTCTTGCAGTGCTCGAGGTCCTTGATGGCCTTGTTGACGAGGTCGGCCGCCTTGCGGCACTCGGCCTTCCAGTAGGCGGCCTGGTCCATCGTGATCCATTCGACCGCCCGCTGGCCCTGCATCTCCGCCTCGGCCACGGCCTGACCCGTCTCGTGGGCGAACGCCGCGAACGCGGTCTTCACGAAGGCCAGCAGGTCGATCGACTTGACGTCCGCCTGGGTCGACATCGCATTCTCCTCGGGCGAAGCCCGCCGCGGCCGGCGCCGGTCAGCGCTGCTGCAGATATTCCTCGACCCGCTCGGCCTTGCGGACGAGGTAGGGGACGTACTCGCCCGTGGCCTCCGCGAACCGCTTGAACGTGCCGAGCTGGGCCTCGAACTCCTCGGCGAACTTCTGCTGCTCCTGGTCGCGCCACGTGGCGCTCAGGGCGGCGAGCTGCCGCTGCACCATCTGCATCTGGGCGACGACCTCCTCGCTGAACTTCCGGAGGCTGCCCGCGAATCTGCGGAGCTCGGCCGGGTCGACGATCGCCTGTCCCATGGTCTGTTTCCCCGTGTGCCGGCGGCCACGCCGAACCATACCGCCCGAGGCCGCAACCGATCGCATCGTACCGCAGACTCGGCCGCCGTGGACAGCCACCCGTGGCCCCGCCGCGAGCGGTGCCGACGAGCCGCGTTGCGGCGGGGCGATGGAGGGCCGGCTCCACCGACGGGTAGACTGCCGGGGCCGATGTCCGGCCGCCCGACCGTCACCGAGGGAGACCTCCGATGCAGCCAGCCGCCCAGCCAGGTCACCCGCCAGCCCCCGCAGGCCACGGCGGGCACGCGGCCGCGCAGGCGGCGCACGCCGCGGTGGAGACGGCGATCGAGCCCTGCACGGGCTGGCACTGCAGCCACTCGTTCTACCGCTTCGACCACGGCGTGCTGGCCTCGCTCGGGCCGACCGTCGTGGCGGAGGGCGTGCGTCAGTTCACCGCCGCGCTCGATCCGGCCGGCGGCGATGCCCCGACCCGGCTGCAGACCTGGCTCGTGCCCGGCCACAAGGCCGACTTCGGCGTCGTGGTGATGGATCCCGACCCGCTCGCGGTCGACGCGGTGCACCAGCGGCTCCTCGCCGGTGCGCTCGGCGCCGCGATCGTGCCGACCTACTCGTTCGTGAGCCTCACGGAGGTCAGCGAGTACGTCCCCACCGTGGAGCAGTACGGCCGGCGGCTGATCGCCGAGGGGGAGACGGCCGACAGCCCGTCGTATCGCGCCAAGGTGCAGGGCTACGCGGCCCGCGAGCCCGCCATGAAGCAGGCGCGGATCGAGCCGGAGCTGCCCCCGTGGCCCAACGCCTGCTTCTATCCGATGAACAAGAAGCGGAAGGTCGGGGAGAACTGGTTCACGCTTCCCTTCGCGGAACGCAGCCGCCTGATGGCCGAGCACGGCGCGTCGGGGATGAAGTTCGGCGGCCGCGTGTCGCAGCTCATCACGGTGGCCGTCGGGCTCGACGACTGGGAGTGGGGCGTGACGCTCTGGGCGCGGCGTCCCGACTGGCTCAAGGAAATCGTCTACACGATGCGGTTCGACGAGGCGAGCGCCCGGTACGCCGAGTTCGGGCCGTTCTACACGGGCTACGTCACCGCCGCCGCAGGCATCCTCGCCCACTGCCGGGTCGCCGCCGCCGACTGACCCCCGCCGCGCTCAGCGGCCGGCGGAGAGGATCAGTTCGACCTCGGTGCCGCGGGGCGGCACGCGGTCGGGGAACACCTCGAAGAGGAGGCTGTCGTTCGACTGCGAACTCTCGATCGGGAGGTCGAGCGTGGCGGTCGCGAAGTTCGACACGCAGATGAGGTCGCCCGCGTCGGCCTGGTAATACTCCGTGCCGTCCGCCGGATCGCGCCACAGCGAACTCCCGACGAACACCCAGTCGGTGTCGAGCGCCTGCTCCGTCTTCGTGTTGCGGATCAGTTCGCCGGCGGGCCGCTCCCGCCGCTCGCCGGCGGCGTCCTGCCACCGCATCCGCACCTTCACGACCGGTCCGCGCGCCGGGGTGTATTCGGGGTCGAACGACACGGGGCTGCCCGGCTCGAGGCCGATGGCGAGCAGCGCCGCGTGGACGAGCCGGGCCGTCGACCGCGTGGCGACGATCGCCTCGTGCTCCTTCGACTTCTCGGGGCAGGCGAACACCTCGATCACCCCCTCGTCGAGCGCGACCCTGCCCCCCACAACGACCTCCTTCTTCGCCGCGTCGACCCACACGTCCTCGGTCTTCGAGAGCCGCGTGAGCTCCGGGTGCCGATCCGGTCGCGGCGGCGCCTCGCGGACGGCGGCGGCGGGCTCGTCACCGCCAACC
>Ga0207954_1000249_pt1 | contig 17665 bp, 10 predicted proteins | sample CryBogmetaGMA0M_FD_184547 | JGI IMG/M metagenome (GOLD analysis project Ga0207954, IMG submission 184547) | Freshwater microbial communities from Crystal Bog, Wisconsin, USA - MA0M (SPAdes) | ecosystem: Environmental > Aquatic > Freshwater > Lake | place: Crystal Bog, Wisconsin, USA | collected... | reverse complement strand
GGCGGACACGGGCGCCGAACGGCGGTAGCGTATCCGACAGCCGACAGCCGGGAGAAGCGGCTCGCGAAGGTGTCCACGTGCCCGCCGAGCCGAGCCCGGGACGCCCTGGCGGGCCGCTCGACACCCGGCAAGAGCCCCTCGAGAGCCCGAAAAGACGCCTCAGTCCGCAGGGTTTCGCGAGGATGCACAAAATCGAAACAAATCGCCGCAAAAATCCATTCGACGCGGCGGGCAGGCGTAGGGTATGGTTTAAGGGTCGCGAGGAACTGTTCGCGACCCCCACAAAACACTTTGACTCTCTTCAGCGGCTGTTCCCCCCCCCAAAGACCCACACATCCAGAGCCGCTACCGGACCCGTGGTTTTCGAACCACGGGTCCTTTTCTTTTCCGGGGTGGTGGCCGGGACGTTCAGCCCACCGTGCCGCGATCGAGCAGCCCGTCGATCAGGGCCGAACGCGTGTCGATCGGCGAGGTGCGGCGGTTGGCCGCAGGCGCGGCGAGGATTTCCCGGGTCCGCATCAGCCGCCGTCCGCCCGACTGCGCGTCGTAGGCGTTGAGGGCGACCGTCAGTCGCCGATCCGCCGGCACGTCGGCCCCCTCGTGCCGCAAGCGAGCCAGCACGCCCCCCTCGCCCCGCACCACTTCAAACGGCCAGAGCGTGCGATCGGAATCCTTTTGCTTCGCGTCCTCGGCGACGATCGCGAGCAAGTCGGCCGCCGTGACCTCGGCGGTGACGAGCATGTTTTCGTAGGGGATGATCCGCCAGCAGTCGGCGACCGTGAGCGAGCCGGGCGGCACGTCGCCGGTGCCGAACGTCCCGTGGAACACGGCATCCACGGGCGTGCCGCGGCGGCGGAGCGTCGCGGCGAAGAGTTCGCAGAGCAGCGTGGCCAGGCCGCTGCCGCGGCCCTTGCCGGAGATCGGCCGCGTGACCGTGGCCACTTCGCGGGCGAGCGTGGCATCGGCCGCCTCGATCCCCGGGCGGGCCGCCGCCATCACGGCAGGATCGAGTTCGAAGCGATCGTCCATCAGCACCGTGAACGCGCGGCGATCGACCAGCTTTCGCGAGTCGAGGTCGAACGTGAGATCGACCCGGCCGCAGTGGATGCCGTGATAGCTCGCCTGCGAGCAGAGCACGTCGTGCAGCATCCAGGATGGCTGATCCTGGTGGGAATGGCCCGCGAGATACACGTCCACCCCGTCCGTATCGCGGAGGATTGCGCGGACGGGATTCGCATAATCGTCGTTGAAACGCCAGCCCATGTGGCCGGTCACCACCACGGCATCGGCGCGGGCGGCACGCGCCTCCTTCACCGCGGCGGCCAGCGCCGCCGCAGGATCGGTCGCCTCCGCGCCGCCGAGCAGTTCGGGCGGCAGCCAGTAGGGCAACCCGGGCGTGATCAGCCCGATGATGGCGATGCGAAAGCCCCCCACCTCCTTCATGGTCCAAGGCAGCACCCGCTGCCACGCGCCCGCGAAACCGCCGGGACGGTCGGTACCGCGGGCGAGGTTCGCGGTCAGGACCGGGGATTCCGACCGCGTGAGGAGGGCCTCGAGCTTCTCGGGCCCCCAGTCGAAATCGTGATTCCCGAGCGTCCAGGCGTCGTAGCCGAGGCGATTGAAGAGGTCGATGAAGAGCGTGCCGCCGCTCTCCAGGCTCACGGGCGTGCCCTGGACCACGTCGCCGACATCGACGAGCAGCGAGTGCGGCGACTCCCGACGCCACTGGCGGATGCAGGTGGCGCAGCGGGCAAAGCCGCCGACGTCGTCGAGCCCTTCATAGGTGCTCGTGGGCAGGATGCGACCGTGCAGATCGGTCGTGTGAAAGATCGACACCGTGCGGGCTCGGCCGAGATCCGCGGCGGCCGCACCGCCGGCCGCGAACGCTGCTGATGCGGTGATTCCGGCGAGAAAATCGCGGCGATCGATCGCGGCGCGGGTTGATCGGTGGGCAAGGTGGGGCATGGCAACCTCTCCGCGGACGGTTTCGAACTTCGCTCCGAACATACCAGCAGGTGCGAGGAATCTTGGAAAACGGCTCTTTTTCGCGGCGTTTCGTGATTCCGAAAAAAATCTTTTCAGGATGCTTGACAGGATTTTTCCGGGGCTCTAAGTTGCAGGGGTTGGGTGGGTTTCAGCGACGGTTGAAGCCACAGGCCCAGCAGGTTCGATGTCGATTGATTGAAAGGGCAGCTACTGACCTCGTGCGAGCGACGTTGCGGCAGGTGACTCCGGTTCAGCCGGGCCACCCGTTCGAACGCACTCGAGGAAGTAGCTTCCATCTGCCCTCCGAAGGAGCCTTCTGCTCCTCGGATTACAGACCGCGGAAGAGCCTCTCCGGGCATCGTTTCGTTGTCAGTGCCTGTCTCTCCAGGCCCTGATCTGCAGCCGACTTCGTGCGGGGTCTCCAACGCACGCCCTTCCGGTGGAACAGGGTTGTTTCACCGGGGTTTGGTTCGGGTTCGCAGGTTCTCTCTCTCATCAGGTTCTTTCTCTCTCACTTGGAGTTTTCTCTCATGTCCATTCGCAACTTTGTGCGCAGCGTTGCAGCCATCGCGGTCGTCGCCATTGCCGCCTCGAGCGTCCCCGCGGCGATCTTCGATCAGCCCACCACGTCGAATCCCAACAACCTGATCTCGGGCACCAGCCCGAGCGGCCTCACCTGGTCGTCAGTCGCCACCGGCACGGCCCTGCCGATCCGCTCCAGCGGCACCCAGAACGGGGCCCCGGGCGCCGTTGCCTACTGGAACGTGAGCAACGGACAGATCCAGATCGACCCCAAGGGCTGGAACATCTCGCTCTTCAACTTCACCTACACCACCGGCACCGTGAACACCTCGGGCTCGACCGCCGGCCCGCTCCTCTACGCCACGGGCACCAGCCCGACGACCGCCACCGTGTCGGGCACGGGCCCCGGTGACCCGCTCGGCCAGCGGGAACTGCCGGCCGGCACCTGGACCCTGATCACCTGTGCCCCGGCCCGCATCGCCGGCACGGTGAGCCTCGTCCGCGTCCCGACACTCGCCACCAACTACGCTCCCGGCTACGGCGCTGGCAGCGGCAGCACGCCCTACTCCACCAACCCGCTCGGTGAGGCCGTCACCGCCGGCTGGATGACGCAGCCCTGGGCCTTCCCCAACACGCTGGTCAACTCCGGCAGCGTCTCCTCGATGGTGGTCAACAACTGGAAGGTGTTCGGTGTCTCGGGCAACGCCAACGCCAACCTCCTCGGCTACGGCAACTACCAGAGCGTCTTCCAGTACACGGTCGACGGTGTCGTGGGCAACATGGTCGGGGCCGTGATCCCGGTCTCCGTCGTCCCCGAGCCCGGCACCATGATCCTCGCCGGTGTCGGCATCGCCGCCGCCGCGGGCCTTGACGCTCGCCGCCGCCAACGGCGGAAGCAGGCCCCGGCCCTGACCCACAAGGTCTGAGGCCAGCCGCCAAGGCACAAGGGGCCGTCACCACGGCCCCCTTCAAAGCCAAGTGAGAGAGACCCCGCCGGCGGGACGCTGCCGGCGGGGTTTTTCATTTTTCCACGCCACACGCACAACGACGCCCCGGATCAGGAAGCCCAGTCGCCTAAGCGATGGGGACCGCTCGCCCGAGGAGAACGTCCGACGACGGGACACGGGCGACCCCGAGCGGCGCGACGCACCGGGCCCTGGAACCGCAGGTTGAAAACCTGCGGCCACGTGAAAACCGGCGGCCACTTCACGACTCCATCGCTTACGCGATTGGGCTGCCGGAACGCGACCGACGCCGCGAGAGGGTGTGGGCAGCCCCGAGCCACGGCATCACCGAGCCAGGAACCGCAGGTTTTCAACCACTCCGGTCCGGTACTGTCCGGCTGAGGCTTCGGCCGCTCGCCACAACTCGCGTGCCGACATGGACTTGCGGCAAAGAATCGGCGCGCACCATCTGCAAACGCCCCGGCAGGATTGGGCTTCCATTTCCGGAATCTTCTCGGAAAGGGACCTTGCATGGCGGCCACGGGGGTGATCTTCGCTCAGCTGATGGACTTGATTCCACGGCATGAGTTCAACGCGTGCGTGAAGCGATACAGCGGCGACCGTCGCCTGCGGCAGTTCAGTTGCCGCGATCAGTATCGCGGAGGCTCGCGCGATGTACGCGGACGAACCTCTCGGATTCAAACTCTCGCATCCGGCGTACGCGTTCGAGGCAGCGACCATCGACCTCTGCCTGTCGCTGTTTCCGTGGGCTCCGTCAATGCGCAGCAAGGCTGCGGTGCGCGTTTACACGCGGCTTGATCTGCGGGGGAGCATTTCGGCGTGTATCCGCATTTCGACGGGAAAAACCCGCGAACGTCGGGTGCTCGATGAACTGCCGATCGAGCGCGGAGCCTTCTCCATACGGACAAGGCCTCCATCGACTATGCGAGGCTCTACTATCGACTGCATCAGCAGGCGGCATTCGTCGTGACGCGTCACAAGAAAGACCGTGCGTTCACCCGCCAGGAGAGCCGTACGATCGACACGGCGACGGGCGTGCGGAGTGATCAGACGATTCGCTTGAGCAGCTCGCGGAGCGCCGAGTCAAGCAGCACCTGAGAATCACCGCGTTCCACGGCAACTCCGACAATGCCGTGCGCACCCAAATCTGGATTGCGGTCTCGGTTTCCGTCCTCGCAGCAATCCTGCGACTCATCCCGTGCGGCTGCTGCGCGGTAGAGGCGAGAACGCTGCCCATCCCCCTCGAGACGGCGCAGGTGGCCAGCGAAGCCTGGAAGGCGAGCGCGCAGACACCTCCGAGCGAACGGAGGTCAGGATGACCGCCGTGAGCATCGCGGCCACGTTGCTCGGTCACTGCGGGGCTGTCCACCGTCCCCGCGGAGATGCCATGCATTTCAACCCTGCGGTTTCCACGCCCCCCTCCCTCGACCGGCGACCGCGTAGGATCGGCCTCGTCGCCGGCTCCGATCCCGGCAGCCACAGGCCTGAACGGGTTCGCTCTCCATCCCAACGTCGCGGGAGCCAACGACGGCTGGCCGTGTCGCGAAGGCCACGACGCTGAGGCGTTCGCCCTCGATGGCGCGGCGGACGACGCAGGTGCCTCCAGCCTGCCGAAAACACGGAAGCGATGTCGGTGCTGTCAGCGATCTGTGGCCTGGTGCCGCTCAGTGAGCGGGATGACCGTCCCTCGAGAGCCGGACGATGGCAAGGCACGGCTCGACCGAGCTGACGCGGAGGAGTTTCAGACAAAAAAACCTCTTTTTCGCGGCTTTTCGTAATTCCGAAAAAAATCTTTTCAGGATGCTTGACAGGATTTTTCCGGGGCTCTAAGTTGCAGGGGTTGGGTGGGTTTCAGCGACGGTTGAAGCCACAGGCCCAGCAGGTTCGATGTCGATTGATTGAAAGGGCAGCTACTGACCTCGTGCGAGCGACGTTGCGGCAGGTGACTCCGGTTCAGCCGGGCCACCCGTTCGAACGCACTCGAGGAAGTAGCTTCCATCTGCCCTCCGAAGGAGCCTTCTGCTCCTCGGATTACAGACCGCGGAAGAGCCTCTCCGGGCATCGTTTCGTTGTCAGTGCCTGTCTCTCCAGGCCCTGATCTGCAGCCGACTTCGTGCGGGGTCTCCAACGCACGCCCTTCCGGTGGAACAGGGTTGTTTCACCGGGGTTTGGTTCGGGTTCGCAGGTTCTCTCTCTCATCAGGTTCTTTCTCTCTCACTTGGAGTTTTCTCTCATGTCCATTCGCAACTTTGTGCGCAGCGTTGCAGCCATCGCGGTCGTCGCCATTGCCGCCTCGAGCGTCCCCGCGGCGATCTTCGATCAGCCCACCACGTCGAATCCCAACAACCTGATCTCGGGCACCAGCCCGAGCGGCCTCACCTGGTCGTCAGTCGCCACCGGCACGGCCCTGCCGATCCGCTCCAGCGGCACCCAGAACGGGGCCCCGGGCGCCGTTGCCTACTGGAACGTGAGCAACGGACAGATCCAGATCGACCCCAAGGGCTGGAACATCTCGCTCTTCAACTTCACCTACACCACCGGCACCGTGAACACCTCGGGCTCGACCGCCGGCCCGCTCCTCTACGCCACGGGCACCAGCCCGACGACCGCCACCGTGTCGGGCACGGGCCCCGGTGACCCGCTCGGCCAGCGGGAACTGCCGGCCGGCACCTGGACCCTGATCACCTGTGCCCCGGCCCGCATCGCCGGCACGGTGAGCCTCGTCCGCGTCCCGACACTCGCCACCAACTACGCTCCCGGCTACGGCGCTGGCAGCGGCAGCACGCCCTACTCCACCAACCCGCTCGGTGAGGCCGTCACCGCCGGCTGGATGACGCAGCCCTGGGCCTTCCCCAACACGCTGGTCAACTCCGGCAGCGTCTCCTCGATGGTGGTCAACAACTGGAAGGTGTTCGGTGTCTCGGGCAACGCCAACGCCAACCTCCTCGGCTACGGCAACTACCAGAGCGTCTTCCAGTACACGGTCGACGGTGTCGTGGGCAACATGGTCGGGGCCGTGATCCCGGTCTCCGTCGTCCCCGAGCCCGGCACCATGATCCTCGCCGGTGTCGGCATCGCCGCCGCCGCGGGCCTTGACGCTCGCCGCCGCCAACGGCGGAAGCAGGCCCCGGCCCTGACCCACAAGGTCTGAGGCCAGCCGCCAAGGCACAAGGGGCCGTCACCACGGCCCCCTTCAAAGCCAAGTGAGAGAGACCCCGCCGGCGGGACGCTGCCGGCGGGGTTTTTCATTTTTCCACGCCACACGCACAACGACGCCCCGGATCAGGAAGCCCAGTCGCCTAAGCGATGGGGACCGCTCGCCCGAGGAGAAACTCCGACGACGGGACACGGGCGACCCCGAGCGGCGCGACGCACCGGGCCCTGGAACCGCAGGTTGAAAACCTGCGGCCACGTGAAAACCTGCGGCCACGTCATGCCGCTATCGCTTACGCGATTGGGCTTCCGGAACGCGACCAACGCCACGCGACCAACGCCACGCGACGATCGCCGCCGCACCGGCCGCCGCCAGCCAGCCGAGCGATGCGGGCTCCGGAACCGCCGCCACCCCGGCAGCCGCCACCCCGGTGCCGATGTAAGGCCCACGGTCGAAGAGATCGACGCTGACGAAATCTGCCGCGTCGAGGATGTCCACCACGCCGTCGTAGTTGTAGTCGCCTTCGCTCCAGACGGAGGCCGACCAGTTGTCGAACCTGCCACCGGCCAGGAACCCCGCGGCGTCGAGGATGTCCACTACGCCGTCCACGTTCGAGTCGCCCGCGGCGGCATAGCCGATGAGCAGGCTGCCGTCGCCCCCATCGATCCAGCCGACCGAGCGGGGAACGCCGCGAGCCAGGTCGGCCGCCGCCGCCGATGACGTCAATCCCGCGTGGCCGGTCCAGTCGCCGGAGGCACGGCCGGCGGCGAGATCGGCCACGAGTTCCGACCGCGTCATGCCCCCGGCGGCCACCACCACCCGTCCCCGCCCGAGATCGACCAGCCCACCGGCCAAGGCGTCGATCGCCAGCGAGGAGACCGTGATCCCGACCGGAGCCGAACCCGACAGCACCAGGCGACCGGCCACGCCGACCGTGACCGCCGGATTCCCGACCACGTCGCCTCGGGCGATCTCCAGCCGCGTGATCCCGGTGGACGCGTTGACGGCGATCATCCCCGCCGCCAGCGTGCCGCCGGCGAGCGTCAGGGACGGCAGCCGGGCCGGAACCGTGCCGGTCAGGTCGAGTCGCGCGCCGGACTGCACGACGGTAGGGCTACCAAACAGGGCGTTCGCGGCGGCGATCCGCAGCGTGCCCCCCTGGACGAAGGTGGTGCCGGTCACGGTGTTCACGGCATCGAGCACGAGGGTGCCCGCCCCGGTCTTCGTGATCGTTCCGCGGCCGCCGATCGCTGCGTGCCCCGCCTGGGCCTGGGTCTGCACCCCGCTGGCGATCGCGAACGAGATCGGCCCCTGGGAAATGAACGTGTCACGGGACGCGGTCACCGACATCCGCATCTGCGACGTGCCCGAAGCCGCCGACCGGAAGTCGAGATCGACCCCGCCGAACGCGCCCGGCGGCCCCGGCGGATTGAGCCCCAGGAAGACGTTCAGCCCGTATTCGTCCCAGCCGCTATTGAGCACGTTCATGCCGAGCACACCCGGTACGGCGGCGTCGATGTCCACGATCCCCACCGGAACGTCGCGGAACAGGAGGTCCACGCCGTTGGCCGCCTTGATCGCCAGGGAGTCGATCCGCAACACCGGGATGTCAACCGACCCACCCACGCCGGCCACGGTCTGGAACGTGAACGCCTCGTCGTCGAGGCTGCCGTCGCCATTGACGTCGAGGCCGAGGCTGAACGCCGTGGCGGGCGAGAGAATGCACTGCTGGGCCCCGGTGTCGAGGAGAAAGGAGCCCTGCTGCCGCGTCGATCCAACCTGCACCTCCACGGGGGCGAACGGCAGCGGCGCGTTGACCGGCAGCGGATCGGAGGGATTCTGCTGACCCGACGGGGGAAACAGCCGCATCGTGAGCGGAACGGAGTATTGATGGGCCGCCGGAGCGGGCCACGCCGCGGTGCCGCCGCCGAACGCCACGCCAATCTGCAGCACGGTGGGGTCGGCCTGCCCCGCGAGGTTGAGCGATACGGTCCGCCCCGTCATCAGCGGCATGCCCGCGATGCCCGAATAGAACCCGAAGTTTCCACCGGAGGTCTGCATCCGCACCGACGGCAGGGTGATCGGCACGCCATCCGTGCCCGCGAAGGAGAAGCTGTACGGCTTCGAGACCCGGGTGCTCTCCGGCCCGGCCACCCCGAAATCCACGTAGGTGGCATCGGTCTGCAGGCCGAGCGACACCAGTTCGTCCGACGCATCCTTGCCGGCGAGAATGCCGCTGGCACCGGTGTCGAGCAGATACTCGTTGAGCCAGCTGGAGTATCGGCCCACCTGCGTCTGCACCGTGGGCTGCGAGATCGTGAACTCGTCAACCGGACCGAAGTCGATGATGCCGGCGGCCGGCAGCGGCCCCGCCGCCCACGGCCACACGCCGACCACCGCGAGGGCGATCCACGTCCGGCGGAACCCTGGTGTCATGGGCGGACCTTTCCTGCGTGCGTGCCTTCGGTGCCCGCCTGGTCGGGCCCGGCGGGAGGCCCGCCGCCCCCCTCACCGGCTCAGCATAGCGATCGGTACGGCCGCCAGGGCCGATTGGGTCGCGGGCCGAGACCCAGAACCGGAACGGTCAGACCCGTCCGGTGCGGCGTCGCCGCAGCGTCCAGGCGGCGAGGCCGGCTCCGAGGAGCAGGGACAGCGAGGCCGGTTCCGGCACGGCGGCCACGGTGCCGGCCTGGCCTGGGGCCGGGTTGTAGACGCCCGCATCGAACAGGCCGTTGGAGAGGAAGCTGGCGGCGTCGAGGATGTCCACGAAGCCGTCGTAGGTGAAGTCGCCCTGGTTCCAGGTCGCCGGAGTGCCGCTGTCGAACTTGCCGCCGGACAGGAAGTTGGCGGCGTCGAGGATGTCCACCTGCCAGTCGAGGTTCGTGTCGCCGGCCGCCGCGAAGGCGACGGTCAACGAGCCGTCGCCGTTGTCGAGCCAGCCCACCGTGCGGTCGCCGCCGCTCGCGGCCGCCACGCTCGACGTGATGCCGCTCGCGCCGTTCCACGTGCCGTCACCGAGGCCCGTGACGATCGCGGTCACAAGATCGGTGGCCGACAGGCCGGCCGCCACGGTGACCATGCCGTTGCCCAGGTCCACCAGGCCGCCGGCGTTGGGAGCCAAGCCGCCCACCGTGGTCTGCAGGGCCGGGCTGAGCGTGACCGTGCCGCCGGCCAGCGGGACGAGCTTGCTCGAGCCGAGCGCCGCAGCGTTGGCGAGTTGGAGCGTTCCCTGCTGAACGGTCGTGGAGCCGGTGAGCGTGTTGACCTGGTTGACCACCAGCGTGCCTGCCCCGGCCTTCACCACCGGCGTCGAGCCCGACAGCGTGGGATAGCCGGCCTGGGTCTGCGTCTGGGTGCCGCTCGCCACCGTGATCGTGATCACCGACGGCGCGGCCGTGTAACTGGTCCGCATGATCCAGCCGGGGGTGGCGGTCGAGCCGTCGAACGACGCGGTCGTGGAGACCATCGTCACGGTCGGTGCCAGCGCCGTGGAATGCAAGGCGTTGTAATGCGCCAGCGAGTAGTAATGCAGTCCCGAGTGCTCGATGTCGGTGCCCTGGCCATCGCCCAGCACATAGGTCGTGTAGTTCGCACCGCCGATCGCGGCCGACTGGTTGGCCGTCGTGAAGAAGCCTGCCAGGTAGAAGTCGTTGGCCGAGAGCGTGGTGGCATTGACGAACAGCTGCACCACGTTGCCCGAGGCGAGGCTCGTGGCGAACGGGGCCGTGCCGGTCAGCCGGAGCACGTCGTTGCCGCTGGCCGTCGGGTCGGACCACGTCGGCGTCGTTCCCATCAGATCGAGGTCGAAGTTGAACCCCGTGCCGGCGCTCCCAGAGATCGTGCCGACGGTGAAGATGCCGTCAGCCCCGCTCGTGCCGTCGGGGCTGACGATCCCCGTGCCGCTGACGGTCTTGATCGCCCCATAGCCATCGACCTTGCCGCCGGCCAGCGCGACCGACGTCTGGGTGAAGTCGCCGTTGAAACGGGCGACGGCGAACGGCCCCGGGCTTACGGTGCCGGCGAACGTGTTGCCCGATGGGGAGGTGAACTTGGCTCGCGACTGGGCGAGGCCCGAGGAGGTATCGCTGGCGAGGATCTTGAGGACGGCGTTGTTCGCCCCGGTCAGCGGCCCGGAGAAGGTGAACTGCTGGGTCGATGGATTCGCGGGATCGGGGTTGTTCTTGTTGACGATGAGCACGGTGCCCGTGCCGGTCACGTTCAGGGTGTTGGCCAACTCCACGTCATCGCCGGCCCCCTGGCCGATCGTGCCGCTCTTGAGGTTGACGGCGACGGCCGGATTCGATCCGAAGGTGAACACCTGGTCCGGGGCGGCCGCGTTGGGACTGAGCGCGAGCCGGCCCGCGGCCTCGATGCTCACATCCGTCGTGTTCAGCGGCACCGCGGAACGATCCACACCGAGCGTGCCGCGCTTCACCGTGGTGGTGCCCACGTAGTCCTTGACGGCGAAGTCTTGATTCAGCGTCTGAGACGACGTGTTGAGCCGCTGCACGCCGGAGCCAGCCGAGTCGATCACAAGGTTGCCGTTGCCTGAGAGGAAGCCGTCGAGACGGGCGTCAGTGGTACCCGTGATGTTCACCGTCACCGTCGGCCCCATCCGCACCGACCCGAGGCCCTGGAGGCCGCCGACGGTATCGGAATGGCCGTTGAAGTCTGCGAGCATGAACCGCGACACGGCGACGCGCGAAACGTCCGGGATCACGTTGTTCGCGGCGAGCTGCAGCGTTCCACCAACCACGTTGGTGAAGCCGGAGTAGTCGTTCGCAGTCCCGGCCAAGAGGAGCGTGCCCCCGCCCAGCGCCAGGCCGTTACTGCCCGTAATCCGAGCGGCGATCGTCGCCACGCCGCCACCAACCACGCTCACATCCGCAGCCGCGATCGACCCCGACCCGGAGGCGAGCGTGTACCCGCTGGTGGTGAAGTTCAGCGACAGGGGCGCGACCGCCGTATCTACGGTGACCGTGCCCGACGTGCCGCCGAAGTACGCAGCCCGGCCATTGGCCCACGGTCCTCCCGACACGGTCGTGTCGGACGACGACCACCGATTCGACGACGAGTTCCACGTGCCGCTGCCGCCGAGCGTGGTGCCGTTGGCCGTCCAGTAAAGCGAGACGACCGGGGCGAGGGTGACGGCGATGCCCGGCGAACCCGTGTTCGCCGTGCCGGAAGTCGACACCGTGTAGGCGTTGTTGAGCGGTGCCGTGCTGACCGTCCCGGCCGGCGCCGAGCCGAGGATGCCGGCGGAGTCGTACGACCAGTAAAACGACGCTCCGGTCGTGGCGGCGCCGAAGGCGACCCGCGTCACCTCCGCCCCGGTCGAGTCGAACAAGACCACGGCGTCGCCCGCCGAACTGAGGCCGATGCCGGAGCCGCTGTAGGAGCCGAGTTTCGGGTTGCGGATGTTGCCCGTGCCGGAGCCGAGGTTCCAGAACGACTGGTACGCGGGCACCGACGACGTCGCCGTCGTGGTCTCCATGAACACGACCGACTCGCCGGGATTGACGAGGCTCCAGGCCGGCCCGGTGCCCGTGGCGTACGGGATGAGCGGGACCGACACCGCGTAGGAGTACGAGTTGTCGTCCATCTTCCAGCCGGTCAGATCGACCGCAGTGTCGCCGTAGTTGGTGATTTCCCACCAGTCCATGCTGCCGAGGGTGAGCGCGTTGCTCATCACCTCCGTGATCCGGATCGTGCCGGCGGCCTGCACGGAACTGGTCCAGGCGAGCGTGGCAACAAACAGGGCGAGCGACGAACGACGCAGGCTGGAGAGCATGGGGTAGGCTCCAAAAGAACGATCAGGAGGGGCTGAAAGGCGGGGATCGGCGATGGAAACAGAACAGGGTCGTACAGGATGTTCGTTAGCGATTTGTGAGCGGCAGGCGGTGAGGCAGCCTCACGACCCACAGGCACGTCCGGGCCCACGGATCGTCCGCGGCATCCTCGCGGACGCCGAAGTCATCGTCGTTGACGAGTGCCACGTGCCGATCATCGAGCACCGCCAGCCCTTCGATCTTCAGCGGAGCGTTGCTCGCATCACGCTTCTCCGGCTCACCCACGGCCGCACGGCGCATGGCGGGGAGCAGGGGTTCGAGGTCGGCCACGAGGGTCTTGGCCACCGGACGGATGTCGGCCTTCTTCAGGTTCTCGAGCGTTTCCAGCGGCGGCGCGTCGCCGGCGATCGTGTGCGGCAGCGTGTCGGTCCCGTCATCCAACTCCACGCGATAGAGACGGGCCACCCCGCCCCCGGCCTGCTCTAGAACCAGGAGCGTGGTCGCTCCGAGGGCCGCCATGGCGCAGAGCTTGCCGTCGTCCGGTGCCGCCTTTCCCTTGCGATAGCCTCGGTCCTCGGGGTCGCCGAGCCGATAAAGGTATTCGGCAACCGGCCGCCCTGACGCCGGCTCGAAGGCGAGCAGCCGCACGTTGCCCAGTCGCCGCGACTCGGCGGGGTCGGCCCCGTCGAGCGGACTCTGCAGGAGCGCGAACAGGCGACTCTCGTCGGGCGCGATCGCGAGCGCCTCGAAGCCACGGTTGTCGCGCCGCTGGGCATACACGGCCGGCAGCGAGTCGACGATCTCGACGCCGGCGCCTGGCAGCGAAACACCCGCCGGCACGAACCGCCGCCGGAGCGTGCCATCGCCATCGGCCGCCACGAGCGACGGCCGATACTCCTCCGCGAGCCAAAACGTGCCGCCGCGGGTGCGGACCACGCCCTCGGTGTCCACGCCATCGACGTGCGGAGCGATTGCCACGCGGCCCTGCGGATCGATGACCGACGGATCATTGCCGAGGCCGTTGGGCCGGCCCGAGACCGGCCTGCCGCTCAGGTCGCGGAGTGGCAGCGTGCCCGTGAGCGCCACGGCCAACTGCCGCGGGTGCCGCGGATCCCATTCAATGCTGGCCTCGAGGATCCGGGGCGTGAACGAAGGCGCGGCGAGCGTGCGCTGCTCGCGGCCGTCCACTCGCGTGATACCGTTGGGGCCGCGATCGGTCACGACCCAGGCCCGGCGGCGAACCGACGCGCCTTCCGGATCGGCCGCCTGTACGAACAGGTCGCTGATCCCGCCGAGCATCACTGCCGGCTCCGCGCCGGCCGAAGCGGCGAGCGTCGTTCGCGGCAGCACACACGTGGCGACGAGGGCGGCGGTCGCGTGATTGTCGTCGTCGCGACGGTCACGATCGCGAGCGGAGGCCGACCGCGGGATGCTCGCAGCGGCCACCCCGACGACGGACACGACGACCGCCGCCCCCATGGCCCCAACGACGGCTTGCGGCCGCCACGGCCTCATGGCGCGTCGGGGAGGTTCTCGCTCCCTGCCCTGGTCACGATCGCGCAAAACACGGGAAGCTCCACGCTCTCGGCGAGAAACCTCGTGGAGGCGTCGCCGAACACGCTGCACATCCCGCCCACGTGGAACGAATAGCACTCCCCCTCGTTCGACGCGTTCATCGCCCGACCGGTGCCAGCCGAGGCCTTGCCGGTTCCCGCGTCGTTGAACCCGTCCACCTTGAACGGGCCAAGGTTGTCAGCCCAGCTGATGCCCTGGCCATACATCATCGGCCCGAGCGGATTCGACGCCAGCTTTCCGGCCCGCCACGTGAACGGCTTGCCGGCATCCTCGCCAATGAGCATGGTCTTGGAGAGGCCGTCCGCCACCTGCGCCGGCCGCGTGACGGCATCCTTGGCCAGCAAGCCGGCCGACTCTTCGCCGCCCAAGTACCGCTCGGGCACCACCACCCCGCTCTTCACGCCGGTCACGCATTCGTAGTCGGTGTAGGCGAGCGGCGACTTCATGCTGGAGATTGCCGGCCGGGCGCTGTCGCTGTCGGGCGAGGCGACGATCGTCGAATACGCCGCCCGTTGCGGGGCGGTCGGGCAGAGGTAAAACGGCACCGGCCGCGCGCCGACTGCCAGGTTGGAGTCGGACGGAATGCCCATCACGGCATCGGCCGATCGGGCGGGCGACGAGTTGCTCGTCGTGTCGTACCAGTTCTTCTTCCAGTTGTAGTCGGCGACCGTCGCCTGCTCCTCCATGAAGGGCATCACGAGCGCCCGCCAGGAATGCTCCTTGCCGGCGGGATTGGCAGGCGGCTTGAGCGTGGCGGCCAAGACGGTGTAGCACGCGGCCGGAAACGTCCGCCGAGCGTCGAGCGATCCGTGAAACGCCAGCCCGATCTGCCGCATGTTGCTCAGGCACTGCGTGCGCCGGGCCGCCTCGCGGGCGCTCTGCACGGCCGGCAAGAGCAGCCCGATGAGGGTCGCGATGATCGCGATCACCACGAGCAGCTCGACGAGCGTGAAGGCATCACGTCGTGCGGGCTGCGGCAGCCGATGGGCCTGCGGAATCTGGCGATCGGCACGGAAGACCACCATGGCGGGACTCCTTCGAAACGAAAGCAGAGGCCAGGGGCGGAGGGGGCGGGCGATACCACCAGCCGATGGCAATGCCAGAAATACGCCTCGTGCTGTCCCTGGTTCTATGAGCATTGTGTGAGGATTTCGTGAGGGGCCACGGTCCGGATTTCGCATGTTTGGTGAATCGATTCCCCAGGATTGCGAAACCGGTTTCGCCGTTCTTGCGAACCCAGATCGCCGCTGAAAGTCCAAAAAACGAACGGTCCGAGCGTTGCCGGGGCGGCTCAGGGTGCCTTATTTCGAGCCCAAGAACGTCACCCGCCGGGAACCCTCACGCGATTCTCACGGCAATCGGCACACGGATCGCTGACACGGATCGCTGAGTGAGAGCCGCCAGTGGGAGCGGAGGCCTCTCCTCATCCCGCCCCCGCCCCCCATCGATTACGCCGGAGTCTTTGGCCATGCGTTGCTTCCGCCTCGCCCTTCTCGCCGTCGCCTTGGGAATAGCCTCAGCCACGCCTGCGATGGCCCAGCTCTCCACGCTGCGGATCACGGAAGCGATGAGTTCCAGCGGCACGGGTGGCACGGTCGACTGGTGGGAGGTGACGAACTTCGGCGGCTCGGCGGTGGACATCACCGGCTGGAAGATGGACGACTCGAGCTACACGTTCGGGTTGGCCGTAGCCCTCAACGGCGTCACGAGCCTCGGGCCTGGGCAATCGGCCGTGTTCATGGAGACTGCGACGCCGCTGACCGACATCGCGAACTTCCGCACGTTTTGGGGCGGCTCGGCGAGCCTCGCCGCCATCGGCTCCTACAGCGGTTCCGGTGTCGGACTGTCGTCGGCCGGCGACGGGATCGTGCTGTTCAACGGCTCGGGAACCGAAGTCACCCCCCGAGTGTCGTTCGGGGCCGCGACCACCGGCTCGAGCTTCTACTACCAGTACGACGCGAACGGCGATCCAACCACGAGCCCCAACTCCAACGCCGTGGTCAGCACGGTCGGCACGCTGAGTGGCCAGGTGACCTACCTCTCGGCCTCGACCACCCCCCAGAACACCGGCTCGCCCGGCACGGCGATCAATGCGGTGCCCGAGCCTTCGTCGTTGGCCCTGATCGGCTGCGGCGCGAGCCTGGCGGTGTGGATCGCCAGTCGGCGGCGCACCTCCTGACAGAACCCCCAGAACGAGTGTCGTCTCTTCCTTGACGCGGGCTTCCGCCTTCGGGCGGCTGCCACATCCCGCCGGAGCGGCCAGAATGCCACCCCGGGCAACCCCACGCTTCCCCCCTCCTTCGGAGTGCCGAACCATGCGTTCATCCCACCTTCGCTCCTGCTCGGCCTTGGGCGTCATGAACCTCCCCCGTCCGTCGCGATGGGCGATGCTGGCGCTCGTCGGTTGCGCCGCGCTCTTCTGCGGCGACATGGCCAAGGCCCAAGCCGTGGCCGTCTCGGTGTCTGGATCGACCTACCAGCAGAACTTCGACGGCATTACGACCGGCTCGAACGCATCGATCGCGACCGCAGCTCCCGGGTGGTCGTTCTTCAGAAGCGGCACCTCCAGTGCGATGCCGACCTATGCGTCCGGCTCGAACACCACCGCGGTCACGCAAAACGCCGGCACCGTCGGCACGGGCGCGGTGGGCAGTTCGAGCTCGGGCGGGGCGTATCTCTGGGTGACCGGCACGCTCGCCTCCGGCACTGACAAGTCGATCGGCTACCTCTCGTCGGGAAATTATCCCACCACCGGGGTCTCGAGTAGTGCCCCCGGCCAGCAGCTCGCGATCCTGTTTGGGTTTACGAACACCACCGGATCCACGATCACGACCCTCGATCTCGCGTGGAACTACGAGCGGTATCGGCAGGGTTCGCGGACCCAGGGCTGGGAGTTTTACACGTCTACCGACGGGTCGACGTGGTCGGCCAACTCGTTGGGAAACACCTCGTACTCGGGCACCGGCACGTTGACCTACAACCCGCCCGAGTCGACTGCGAAGGCCGTCTCCATCCCGGGCCTCAGCCTTGCGAACAACGAGAGCTATTTCCTCCGCTGGAGCTATGTGACGACCGGCAGCTGGAGCAACGCGCAGGGCCTCGGCATCGATGACTTCGCGATGAATCTCACGACCTCCGGCAGCGGCGTCACCACTGACCTGTACTGGAATGGGGCAGCGGGCTGGAATGCCACCGCACCCGGCGCCGGCGGCGCCGGCACCTGGGCCGATGGCTCGGGCTCGTGGGACTCGTCGAAGACGGCCAACTTCGCCGGCACGGCCAACACCGTCATCGCCGGCACGGTGACAGCCGGTCGCGGCATGAAGTTCGGCACGACTGGCTACACGATCGCCGGCGGCACGGTCACGCTGAGCGGTTCGTCGAGTCCGCTCAACACCATCACCACCGGCACTGACGCGTCCCTCACGACCACGATCACCTCGGTGCTCACCGGCTCCGCTGGCCTCACGAAGGCAGGCGCCGGCACGCTCGTGCTCGGGGGCGTCAGCACGTTCACGGGCACCGTGTCGGTGAACGCGGGCACGCTGCAGGTGGCCGCCGACTCGGCGCTCGGCGACGCCGCCAACGACATCGCCCTCGCCTCCAGCGCGCTCAAGACGACCGCCTCGATCTCGCTGGCCTCGGGCCGCGACCTCACCGGCGCCGGCACGCTC
>Ga0207954_1000244_pt1 | contig 17866 bp, 10 predicted proteins | sample CryBogmetaGMA0M_FD_184547 | JGI IMG/M metagenome (GOLD analysis project Ga0207954, IMG submission 184547) | Freshwater microbial communities from Crystal Bog, Wisconsin, USA - MA0M (SPAdes) | ecosystem: Environmental > Aquatic > Freshwater > Lake | place: Crystal Bog, Wisconsin, USA | collected... | reverse complement strand
ATAATAAATTTAACATTATTTTTTATTATTGGGTTATATTCTACTATATCAATAGATATTAATTTATTACTATTTTTAAGTAATTTAAATAAATCAATAACATCTTGTTTATTTAGACCATAATCTACTGGTGTATTTACAGCATAAAAAACATTAGGATCTATGGAATCCAAGTCAAAACTTAAATGAATTCTATCATATTTTGAAATCCATTGTTTAATAATATCAATATTTTGTAATGCTTTCATTTTATAATGTTTGCATCTTTCATATTCACTAAAATCAATATCTCTTAAACCGTAATAAGCAAATTGAGAAGGGTTAAGTATATTTTTACTATATTGTAAAAAATTTAATGTATGACCACATAATACAGCAACAGGCATTCCATGTAAATTTTTAGTTTCAGAAGTATACATAGTATTAAAATCAGCATGAGCATCACACCATAATACACCTAAAGTTTCATTATTTTTAATACAAAAATCATTTGATGCAAAAATAGTTGGGATTGCTATAGTATGGTCTCCACCAATATTTAATGCGATTTCATTAATGTTTAATAAATTTGATAATAATAAATATCCATTATATAAATTTTTTCTAACTTGATTTCTAGTATTAATAATACCTACTTTATATTTATTTTTTATATTTAAAAAATTACTTTGTATTTCTTTGATTAAATGTGACATAGGTAGCATTTTTAATTCTCCATTGATAACGCGTAATATAACTGTATCCTCATTTAAAAAATTTAATTACTTTTTTATATTGAGAAGCAACGATACTCTACCTCTATTATCTACATTTACTTTACTCTCCATACACGTATTTTAAAGCAATTCGTATTACAAATAAGGTAGCATTAATCATATTACAGGTCTATATATAAGGAGCTTCTTCTCCCTTTCTAGTTGCTAAAAATTTGAGCACTCTATAATAAGCAACAGGAAGCATCTTGGTTAAAGATATAGGGTTTTATTAGCTAATTGGTCTAGCGCTGATAATGTATATTTAAAACTCATTTAATTGATACTTTGTTATTAAATTATCATCTGTAAGTAATTTAGCTTTTTCTACTATACTTTGGCATATTAATAATCGATCAAATGGATCGTTATGATGATTAGGAAGTGATTTTAAAACTATAACATGTTTTATACGAACAGGAAGTTCCTCAAATTGGCAATCGGCAATAATTTTTGAATCTATTTCTGGGGCTTTGAGTTTCCCTAAAGATTTTTTGATTTCAATTTCCCAGATATTTACAGAACTAACATAAATTATATTTTTTGAATCTGTAATTATTTCCTTTGTTTGGAACGAAAGTTTTTTATCATCAACAAGCCACCATAACAAAATATGTGTGTCTAATATAAACTTCATTTTCTTTACTTAAAAAATTTTAAGAAATTATTAGGTAGTGTAGTAAAATCTTTTTTTATAATAATTTTACTTTTCAGTAGTCCAGGAATTCTTGGTGCAGTCTCTGTTTTATAAGAAACTAATTTTGCTATAGGTTTATTAGAAGAACAAATTATTACTTCTTCTCCTTCTGCAACCAATTTTAAGAATTTAGAGAAATTAGTTTTCGCATTATGTATATTAGTAACATGCATACAAAAAATTTATTTAGATTAACTTAGCCTAGTCTAACGAACATGCTCTTACAAATCAATAGTAATTTTTCTGCAAATAATAAGACGCATATCTTAAACTTGTTCAGCTTAATTGTTTAACTTGGTACATGACATCAATATCAAGTAAAATTACTGTAAGAGCTAATGCAAAAGCTCAGAGACCTGGAACTCTTATTAATAAAAGAGAGTAAAATGACAACTTAATTAAAAAATTGTTAAACTCATAACAACATGCTTTATCCAATTTAAATCTCTGAATTCTATAGCCTTATTAAGCTGTGCTTGAAGAGTCAAAGAATTATTATATAAATAATCAGAATAATTCTTAGCTATTTTAGCACTAACGTGTTTTATATCTACTAAACAAATTTGTTATTTAAGATTATAAAGATCATTCTTACTGTTGGCAATAAAAATCCTGGCATCCGCCTAATACATATATATAACGGAAGTTTATCGTTAAAAGTAGTTCTGTAGTCCATTATGTAGTTGGTACAGGGTATTTTACTTATATATCTTGGTCACGGCTTTTGCCTTGGCAATGATTTTAGGATTTAGTTTAGTAGGATAACCACCAACACGGCATCTTGCTCTGGTGGCTTTAATTCTAGAATTGGCTCTTTCTCTAATAACTGCATTTTCAAATTCAGCTAATGTTACTGTCAAGTTTACTATTGGAAATAGAAATGAAAGGGTAGGGTGGCACAAAGCAAGTATAAACTCAAAAAAATCAAATATTAAGATTATGAGAGATGTTATCGATTTCATCTTGAGAAGGTTTGGTATAACGAAATATTTGGGAGATGGAGGCATTACCAGACATTTTTTGAGCAATATGGATGCCATGTTTATCAGCAATTCTTTTTAAAAAGGTATGCCTTAGCATATGAGGAGAAAGATGAAACTTTTCTTCATCAGGAAGTGTTAAAGATGCATGAGCGGATATCCTTTGGCAAATGTAGCGAATAGCTCTAGTAGAAAGTCTAACTCCATTTTTAGAGAAAATAGCCTGATTAGGTTGTGTAATACCTTGAGATAAAATATACTGATCTAGATATTTTTTAGGCTCATCAGGAATAGGTACTTTTTTAGTAAAAATATTACCTTTGCGTTTAACATGATGGAACCCTCTAGAGTGGTAATGAGAAAGGTTGAGAGAGACTAACTCAGCTTCTCTAAGGCCAGTGGCAAGAAGAACAGAAAATATAGTTATTTCTAATAAAGGGTCTTGATTTTTTCTTATGCAGGAGTTCAAACGTTGCTCACAAGCCATCTTTAGGCGCATTACTTGTTTACTAGATAAACCATTCCAAAGAGGAGAGTCCTGAGTAATATTTCTAACACTTTCGAATGGAGAGCCAGCAAGTAGAGGCCTGTATTTAAGTAACCACTTAGAAAAATGTCGTAAGGAATCTAAAGCTCTATTAATGGTAGCAGGTTTATAATTTTTTTCCTGAAGGAAGATTAAAAAATGCTTTGTGACGGAAGGAGTCCAGTTATCAATGAAATCTTTACCAGTATATTCGATAAAAAAAGAAATGAACTTAGATAAGTCATTTTTTCTAGCTATTTCAGTTGCTTTAGAAGAACCAGAAACGATTATATTAAAATAAATATTAGCGTAATAAAGTAAGGTGTTGTTGTTATCATTTTTAATTGAGGTGAGGTCTGAATTATTTGGTAAAGATTTGGTAAGCATGAATGATTATCTAATTTGAGTTATTGCTAAATCAGTATCAAGTTGACTCCAAGTTGTATCAGCAGTATAGACAGGAAGGTTAAGATGAGAAGCGAGAGCTAGACAAGCTCTATCTCCTAATGATAAATCTAAGTGAGAGTAAGATTGTTTAAGGAGGCCAGATGCAATAGCAAGTTCTTTGTTAAAAGGATAAATTTCAGAAATTAAATAAAGTATTTTTTGGATTTGATGGGTAGGGAGAGAAAGTTTTGAGTGTAATTCGCTTACTACTTCAGCAATATTTACAGATGACATAATAGAGTGTGGGAGTAATGGCTCAACAATATCTTTCCCAATTTCATTGTTGAGAAGAGCTAAGAAAGCAGAAGTATCAAGTATAACTTTATTCATATTTTGTTTCCTCAAGTCTTGATTGTTTTAAAGAGGAAGTTAAAGATATATGGTCTTTATTATATTGCATGACGATATTTTGAGCTTCTTTGACAGCTTGTTTCATAGTGAGGATATTAATGGAGTTATTATCATATCTAAGAATAATTTCCTCACCAGGAGTGAGTTTCATTATGTTGCGCAGTGGTGCTGGAATAATAATACGGCCATTCTCACCAAAGATAGCTCTATATTCTTGCATATGCTGTTAAATAAACATTAAATTAATTATTTAATGATAATACTTATAATATAAATAAAGTCAATAATATAAAAATAAAAAAAACATATAGGAATAAAAGTAAAGTACTTTTTTGATAATGAGTAAAATGTGAATTTGCAAAATAAATGTCGTAAAATATAAAGATGCAAAGCTAAAAGAAAATCTTATAGCATTGATAATAAGTGACTTATATGTAAAAAAATAGAAGAGATAAATTACAAATTATTCTAAGAACTCATGAAGAAATTAAAAAAACAAAAAAAAGATAAAAGTGCAAGTTACATCCGATAAGGGATCTTATCGGATGTAAAATCTATCAACTATTTTAAATTAAAAAATTATTAAAATTATCAGATGTTATTATTTGTGCAGAACAATTTAGATATGCGTGCATAAATGGTTTGGAAATTTTTTTTGTCTTGGGATTCCATGGAAATTCATACGCTATGGTTAGGGATAAACCCTACTTACTCCTAGTACTCTGTGAGGTATGTTCTTTAACTCTATCAATCCATAATCTCTCAGGACGTTCTTGCTTATATACATAAACTGATTCTATATCCCTTTGTCCATCATTATTACGCATAATAAGATCATTTACAGTGGTTAAAAAAATATCGGATCGCACTATAGGTATGGGCATTTCATTCTCTCGAAACTGTTGGTATTCATTCTTCAACTTCTTCTCACTTTCACGCAATTGGTTTATAGCAAGATTCATATCCCGCATATAACTAGTTCTAATTTTAGTATTACCTTTCCAATACCTATCATATTCTTCTTTTAATTCACCTATTTTCCATTCTAATTCAAAGGCTTTATCATATAATCTTTTAATAATTTGATATTTTTGTTTAAGGCTTTCTTCTGTTAATCTTTCTGGGTCAGATATAGTGAGCTCTTTTTTTTTATCATATAGAGTATTGAGGGAATCTACTATTTGGCGATAATTATTGGTTAATGAATTATTATAGTTATCTAATGATTTCTCCGTCTGTTTTAGGTATTGATCTATATGATTTCTGGAAGCTCCTACTTGTGCAATAGATGCTACCTCACCAAAATTTCTAGAAATAAAACTAGACACTCCAGTAAATATATTTTTACCTATGTCCCATAAAATTAAGCCTAAAGCAGCTTGATTTACTACATCATTTAATGAAGGTAAATTACTGACTATTGTATGTTCAGGCTCTTGCTCATCTTGAGAAGTATTGGAAATACCTAGAATGTAAGAGTGATTTGTTGAAACATTTTTTTCTATATCTATAGTAGCATTTAGTGCTAAGTTAGAGGCGATATTATGAACTCCTCCAAGTATTTGATTTTCAACACCTAGTTGCCTACCATTATTGGACATTTCTTGTCCTATTTCATAGCTTATTGTTAAATCGTTAAAAAGTTTATTATAAGGTAGTCTACTAACAACTTCATTTTGCATTAAACAATAATTCGAATGTTCACTGATGAGAGAATGTTTTTTTGTATTTATCCTTTCTTGCAAATATTCGTTTACTTCTTTTCTCAGTACATCTGCACTATTTTTGACGTGCAAATTACTATGTTTATCTATTGATTCAAGAAAATTGGTTAAGTCTACATCTTTCTCCTTAAAATCTTTTAGTAAGTTCTTCAGGAGTGTTTTTATTAGCCCCTTTTTTTTATTTGTTATTTTCTCACAAGCATTGTCTAGGGCTTTTTCCAAATCTTCCTTGTTAAATTTGCCTCTTTCATTTGCCTCAATTTCTATACTTTTAGCACTATTTCTCCTCTGTACAATCTCATCTGCAATTGAACTGTCAAAACCAAGTGTATCAAGCGCTCTTTTAGCATCACTTATTTTATAGCTAGTAGGTTCTTCGGTAGAGCTATCGATATAGTAACCACCCTGACTATTAAGCACCATCCAGCTACGAAGCTCTTCACTATGTCCTTCTAAGCAAGTTAGAAAATCCGAGATTGTAATTTCACCACCATATTGTTTATTCCTTATCTGCTTTTCAGTTAAATGGAACTCATGGTCTTGATTATACTGAGCTGTAAGGTTCTTTATAAATTTTGCTTGATCTATGGTAGGATCATATTTAACTGCAATACTTAAAGCTTGTTCGATAGTAGTTATACGGGATTCTGTAGATATGGAGAAAAGTTTGGACTGTAGATCCTGTAGATTGTTTGTTTCGGTAAGTGCTTTCTCTATTAACTGATTTTTCTCTTTACAATCATGGCCAATATGTAAAGGAGTACTTTCAATGAGCCTAAATAAGGTATCGGAATTTATATCAAAACTAGGTTTAATATTGGATAGCCTAAGTACTTCGTTTTGCCAGGTTTCTAAGATATAAGGTACCGCTTTATCATAATCATAGCTGGTAGACGGAAAAAAGCGGCTTTCTTCCCACCTAAGCTCATAATCTTGCTCAGGATTTGCCTTATAACTTTTCAGTTGTAATAATGCTACTTCATCTAAGTAAACAGGCTTAGGCAGTAAGTTATTACCTTCTATAATTTTATAAGTCCCTTGGTACCTATTATGCCGTCTTACTCCTTGCATAGAATGCAAAGCCCTTAACTCAGCCCCTTCTTCCTCAGAAAAACCACGTGCTATAGCAGAATCCACAGTACCGTTACTATAAAATATTGGATTTTGGTAGGTAGTATTTCTTGATTCAATAATTCTTTCAACATCTTCAGTAAAAAGGTGTTGATATGATTCTAAGCACTTCTTAACCTTATTTAAATTCTTCCCAGAATCGTTTAACCCCATTATATCTTTAGAATGTGCGCCAAATAGCTTTACTTCCAGCTTTTCGCTTTGATCGAATTGATTAAAAAAGGACTCTAAGCTTGAAACCTCAACATGCCCATCAACATGCGCAAGCCCGTGTACATATTTACCTCTGACATATATAGCTACACATTGTTGTAAATTATGAGTACCAATAGGATTACTTTTCTCTGTAACTATATACTCACCCTGTTCAACTCTTAATGCATCTTCTGCAATTATGAGCTTATTTATTTTAGCATACCCCTGATCTTGCTCTTTAGCCAGTTCCTCAAAACTTTGTCCTTTAATTTTTGCCGAATATCCTTTTAGCCATGATTCTTTATTTTCATTTTCTTTCATAAGAGACCAAGAAGTATAAAGGGGTTATTTTAGATTTGTATATCATTTTACAAGTATTCATCAACCATATCTTTAATCGAGCTGGTTTCATCATGCATAAAATCTAAGTCACATATCATTTCTTTAATATCCTCTTCAACTTTGATACCACCCTTTAAAAGAATTGCAAGAATATCAGGATTATTTATAGCTTCTAAAACGGGCAAACCGTAATCCTGAACCCCGGTCATGTTGAGCTTATTAACAAACCATTCTACCAATACAAAATCATTCTTCTTAACAGCCCACGTTAAAACGATACCACCCCCTACATCTAAATTCGTACCTTTACCTAATAAATACTGGATTATTTCCTGTTTGTCTTGGGTACTACCTACTCCCCTTATGGTATTTACTAATGGCTCGCCTAAAAGACAATTGACATCAGCGCCTTCTAACACTGCCTCTTTAACCTTCATTATATCATTTCTTTCACATGCTACGCAGAGCTTATAATCTACCTCTCTCATAATTATTTCCTTTTCATGTTTATTACCATAATGTATACTAATATATTATTATTTTACTTAATAATAATCAATATAAATTAATACATAGTCAGGACTTATACATTGACAGAAGTGTAAAAATATGAGTGACAGTTCAGTCAAAAATATAGAGTATTAAAATATATTGAATAAAAAACAGATTATGAGAGTAATAACAAGAGAGACAACAGCAAACAGCAATCCTGAAATATATGCACGCTATTTGCTTAGCGAACCTATTCATGCAACCTGCACAAGTTTATCGCAAATAATGGAGGGTGTTTCTCATGATTCAGTGAATGGATTTCTACTAGGGGTTTCCAGGAAGACAATGGCATTCGGTTAAACCATAAGTAAGGGAAACAGCGGATTATAAGAATATTAAACTCCATAAAAACATTTAAATAATACTTAATGACAATTATTTTTTTAAGAGATTAGTATCAGTATATCTGGATTTATAATCCATATACAAGAGATTATGGAAGATACACTTAACCGAATGCCATTGATCCTAACACTAGTCTGGTTAAGAGCCATAAATATTTTTTTATAAAAAAATTGACAATTATCTATAAATATCAATCTATAAATATCAAAAACTAAGAGGTGGTTCTAGATCGTTGGACAGTTTTGCACGTCCTAATAAGTCTATTTGCTAAGGCAATAAACTCGAAAATAGCTTTAATTTTAAATATATAATCTTGATTTTTTTATAAAATTAGTTTGTAGTAGTATTTAGCCAATCCTTTATCGAACCAGAAGGTAAAAAGATGCAAAGCAACTCTGTAAATAAATCTTTAATAAAAAAGAATGCTTATGGAAACGATAAAAATTTAGATAAACATGGTAATAAACAAGGATATTTATATAGTGTAGGGGATGGGTTTAATCTTTTACTCTCTATTCGTCAAAATATACTTCAATACATACAAGTAGACGGAGTGATTTTTAACCTTAAAGCTCCTGGTGAAGAATACTCCGCCACAAGAGAAAATAATCAGAGAGCTTTCTTAACTGATCCTTATTATATAGATAATTTTGCTGAATCTTTAGAAGACGACATTAAAACTATTACAGGGCAGCATAATGTAGATCAGCACGGAGTTGACCAAAGAGCTAAAAATAATCTTTGGACTGTTATGCCTAAATTTATAGTTATTCCATTGTTATCAGATGGTCATTGGCGTAGCATAAGAGTAGAGGTTGATTATGATAATCAGCAAACCAATATTTTATACAGCGATCCATATGGTGGTGATAGTTTTTATCAAGCATTAATTGATAAAGTGAAACCAGCAATTATTCAAGCTGTAAATACACTAATCTCACATCATAGTGCTCAGCCTTTTGTACTTCCAAAAGATAGTATTGAAGAGCATCATAAACAAATAGACCAACAAGGTAAAGAAAGAAATGCGTGGGATTGTGGCCCTATTACTTTTAGAAATATAGCTGATTATGCTAATACCAACCTTCAAAATATTGATTTTGCATCAGATGAGGAAGAACAGCACTATACGGTAAGCTTAGCAACTAACCCTGTACATGCAAAGCAAATACGAGAAGTTAGAGTAGCTGATATTGAAACTTATCGGGCAGTAACAGGAATAGAATTGCCACAGGCGAGCATTGATAGAATACAACAAACGCAAATAGCAATTAAAAAGGGTAGTGAAGTATATAAAGCTAAAATTCAAGGCAAAACAGAGGAAATATATACTAAAATACATGCGTTACCAGATGAATTAGTGCAATTAATGTTTAGTATGGTTGGAGACCATTATACAGAACAAGAGTTAGCGCAAGTATATAATTTTGTTACAGAAGCTGCAGAAACTGCTTTAGATACACCTGATTTTGTGAGTAGTGAGTTGGGCTTATGGCTCAGTAAGACATATGATGGAAAGCTCATTGCAGATGGATTAAAGAATACATTACACGGCAATATTTTTCAATTAGGCCTTTTAACTCTTGCGGCAATTAGAGCTCAAGAAGTTGGTAAAGGTTTTTACTTAATAACTGAAGCACGAGAGTTTGAGAAATTTGATGATTTAGGAATTGACTACGGAGATCGAATTACCTTTTTACAAGCGAAACACTCGGCAGGAGAAGGGGTATTTTCTAAAGCAGATTTTATGCATGAAGATGATGATGCCAGCTTAGCTAAATATTTTGATTCGTGGGCTAAGTTAAGACAAGGAGAATTTGTAAAGCTTCCAGATGGAGAATTAAAAAAAACCAAATTTGTTTTCTTTTCTAATAAAAAGCTCAAAGATATGGATGATTATATTGAAGAAGTGAAAATTGAAGATGATGAATTTGCATTTCCCAATTTTAAAACTACTCCAAGTTATAGAATTATCAAAGGAGAGAAAAGGGAAGACTTTATTAAGGCAATAGTACTACATTCGAAAACTATAATATTAGAAGAATTAGCAATAGAAGATTTAGAACTAGATAAGTTTAAACAAGAGATTATCAAAGCCACTATAATCGTCACACAGAAACTACCAAAGACCAATAATAAAACAAAATTGAATGGTAATAATGTTGGAAAGCGTAAGGGAGAAGAAGCTATAGATAAAAATGTGGTACTAGCTGTAATCAAACTAGCTTCAGAAGATCGAGGATTTGCTGAACGTTTAGCTGTGTATACAGAAAATGACATATGGAAGAGGGCATATGAGAAATTCGAAATTATTAGTATAAAAGATGCCTTAGAACCTTTAAGAAAAATACAAGCTTTTGATTCTGTAGATACTGAACCAATAAACCAGTTTCTAGATGAATTTATTATTAAAACTTCTCAGCCAAATGTTGCTCAGTTATTTGATATTATAAAACAAGAAATAGGAGCTCAGATTAACATTGGAGCTCAAGAATCTTATACTGGAATAGTGCATTCAATGCTTGAATGGTTTAGAGAAAGACATGCCTGTATATTAACTAGCGATCAATTTAATCAATGGAATATTGCACAACAGGCAGATTTAAATCGCTTCTATTTTTTACGCTTTACTCAAGCATTTGAAGACGAATTTATTGATTATCCGTTAGATCTACAAGAGCTCATAAATCAAAAATTACTGGAATTTTTGAGCTCTCCTAGGGAAGTTGAGCAAAGATTTCAAATTATTAAAGGTGATGCTGTAAAACCAATAGTTTATCATACTATACAACACTTAAAAGATTTGAAGGACGGTGAATGGGTTTATATAGAGTACAGCGATAAGTTGGTACAAGATGTTACCGCAATATTTCAGGGTGGGTCGACTAAGTTTTTAGTAGTAAATTGCCATAATATTGAGGAATCTTCCGAACAACAAGTTTACAATATTGCTAATCTTATACAAAATCAAGGTAATGTTAAGATTGTCCTTTTAACTAGAAGTGATGTAATGATTCCACAATCTTTATTAGAATTAAGACCTCAAGAAAATTTACTTGAAGCCCTTTCAGATGCTCAAATTCAAGCCGTATGTAACCCACATCAAAATCGTTATATAACTCTAGCAGGGAAGGAATATAAAATTCAGGATATTATTGATCACAAGCTTGGTAATACTTATGAATTAATGAAGAATATCCAATATCTTGCTCAAATAATTGAACACGCTCATGAGAAGCAAATACTCGCTGAATCTGAAATGCCATATGGTGTATATATACCAAACCAAATGATGCGTGGTGAAGGATATTACGATTTATCTATTATCGCTAGAAAAAATGCTCAGTATTATATTATTGAAGGTATTGAGTATAATCAACTCTTAGATGAATTAAGAGGGCTATTTAAGGATAACCCAGAGAGATTTGCTGAAGTTCAAAATGTAGAAGTAGATGCAGCAAAATTGCAAGTAGCAGATTTTATTTTATTAAACAATCCTAACCTTATTATAGAAAATGATGAGCAAAAAATTTCTATTCTAATAGAAAAGCCTCTAAATCTTGATCAGAAAAAATATATTGTTCTAAGGCCAGTTGAGGGCTTTACAACTGAAAGGTTAAAAGTGGTCGAGAATCTAAGCAACCTCTATTTACCTTTTGCAGGAGGTGTTGATTTTTCATATCAAGCGAGACAAGAAGAATTTTTGAACACAATTAGTACTAGCGGTCAATTATCAGTACTAATCTCCCCCGCAGGTTATGGTAAAACTTCATTCTGTAGAAATATAGTAGAGCAACATCATAAATTACCTCATGATATATCTCTACCAATTTGGAGTATAAAAATACTGCTCCCTAAATTACAATTTGATAGTCAAAACCAGCCTCACTTAGCACCATTTGTCAATATATATTACCCGTGGGAATATCAAGCATTTCAACAAGATATGCATGTAAAAGGTAGGGTTTTAATAGTTTTGGATAGTTTCGATGAAGTAAAGGATGCAAAAGCATTGGTATTAATAAATAATTGGATTCAGACAATCCCTAGAGAAGTATCGCTATTAATCACTACAAGGCCATATGCTGCCAATAAATTATTATTGCCGTCAGGGCAGAATGTGCTCTTCTATAAATTAACTGAATACACAGAGGAACAGCGCAAAGACTATTTTACACAATATATCAAGGCTATTTTAGAAAAAATTAAGATAAAAGAAGATGTGTTTAATGTTTTTGTGGAAAGAATTATAGATAATGTTGCTACTAGACTTAATGAGCATTCTAGTAAAATTTTAGGCATTCCTTTAGAAAGTTATATTTTTTGCGAATTATTAAAACCACATATTTTGACGTATATAGCAAGCAATGGTAACAAACTGCCAGTAGATGCAGATATAAGCTTAGAGAATCTAGATATTAGCAATACTGCTAAACTATACCAAGAATTTATACTGTCTAAATCAATGCTATTTTTGGAAAAGCACCTTGGTATCAAGCCAGAAAATATTTCGAAGAAAGGCATAATTTTTAATTTAATGGGAGCTTATAATCAAGTAATGGAGTTATATGCGCTTAAGCAGGCATTCAGTATTTCAGATATTACGGAATATATAAAAAACATTAATTTTGATATAGGGGAATTGACGACGCTAGAAGATACAGGATTATTAAAAGTTTCTGAAGACGGTACTAGATTAAATTTTAGCCATGAAACATACCAGGAATTTTATGCAGCTCTGGCAATAATTAGAGGACTTTTAAGTAACAGAGGGGATTTATTCGATTTAACTAAAGAATTAGTAGAACAAAATCGTTATGATCCCAAATTTCATTTTATTTTTTCTATAGCGGCTCAATTTAGTTTGGTGGCTGGCCCTATGATTCCAGGGTATAATGCAGAACAACATTTATTATTATTTTGGGAAGCTCTAGGTGACAATGGAGATATAATCGGCGCAGGAGCCGTAAGAATGCTTAAATATTGTCTTGCAGAGTTTATGGAAGAGCAAGTTGCAATGCTTCTTAGTAGAGTAGAAGGTAAGCCATGGGCAAGATTTATCAAAGTTACACTCAGTCAAAGAGATAAACTAGCTGAAGATCCAGCACAAGAAGTTGATGGGGAAGAGTTGCCTATTACTATAAATGATATAGATGAAGAGAATGGCGATGAACAAGATATCCATAATATAAATACTCATAAAAATTTTATTGCTAAGGAATTTAGGTTATTAAGGAAAAAAAATGCTATAGATCAAGAAAAAGTAGGATTGCTGGAAAAAGTGGCTCAAGAACATAGTGATGGAGGTGATTATTGGGCACTTGATGGTGGTATTGAGGCAATAGGTTATACGGGTGAATTTTTCAGCAAGGCATTAGCAGATTATCTAGTATCCAGAACAGGTTTATGGGAAAATAACAAAGTAGCTGTAATTTCAGCATTAGGAACTATATATAGAAGCTTAGAGGGTGGTGATTGTATTGCTAAGCAGAACTGTTTTTACGTCACACAAACATTAATAAGCCCTATATCTGCAGGAAGTGTAAGTCAAATGCATAATTTGTTATATCAAGTAGATATTGAGTTTATTAAATATTTAACAAGTAACTTAAGGCTGCAAATACAATCTTTAAACATCAAAGATTTTTCTATAGGCAATCCTGGAGCAATATTTGAAGAGCCATTAAAAATAATCAAAAGTATATTGTCTGTAGCTAGAAAACTACAGTATGCAGTGGTAGTTGAAGCAAACCATATAGTACTTGTGAAAGATAGTAAAATCCCCATTAATTTTGGGCTAGGTGTGTTAAACAGTATATTTGCTAATGAGATGCTAAGTATGCTAGCAAAAATGCGCGATGCGGATAACAAAGATTTGGATACTATATTTAGCTCACATGATTTAGATGAGTCAAGTCAATCTGCAATAGAGCATTATTTTCTCCAACAATTAGAGAATGATCAGATATTTGATCTATTGTTTAATAAAAAATGGAAATTCAAGGATAGTGTGGGCAATTTATTTAAGCTGTTATTCGAATATAAATTACTAAATAAGCATAAAGTAGAAAAACTAGTTGCAGTCTGCCAAAATCCTCCTGGCACAAAACTTTTTTGGGATAACGATGGAGGAATTAAGGCTATAGGCTATACAGGACAATTTTTTAATGTGCAGTTAGCTGATCACTTAAGGGCAGTAAGAGATTGGAGTAATAATATAAAGCAAGCACTTGAAGCATTAAAACAAATTCATAGCACTCTAACAAATGAAGATATAATAGACAATGATAACTATGATACTGCTGTACAGGCTTATAACCAGTGTATACAAAATTATCGTTTTAACACATTAGAGTCAATAGTAGTAGAAGATGAGGATATTGGGGGTGAAGGTTTAGCTTTAAATTTAGACGTACAATATCAAGAATATTGTCCTATAGCATTATTTTATAATAGATATTATAAATATGGGTTAGATGAAATGCTACTTCTTAGATTAAAAGATGCTAATTTACAAGATATAGCTGTGTTACCAGTATTTAAATTAAATATACATACTTTACAAACTACGTTACCAGAAATAACAAAAAAACTAGATGAAGGCTTTGATAAAGTAATAGTGCCAGGTAATATTGAAGGGAAACATTGGGTAGGTTTTTTATTTCAAAAGACTGTAGATAGTTTAAAAGTATTATACCTAGATTCAGAACATGGTAAATTAGCTGTAAGTTTTAAAAATCAGTTTATTGAATATTTTCAAGGAGAATATCAAGAAGTACAAATTATAGAAGAAGCAGTAGAGAGACAAAAATATAATAATTGTGGTCCTGAAGTTATAGAAAATTTTATGTATTATTTAACAGGAAGTAGAACAACACAAGAAGCAGCAGTATATTTGCATTCACTATTGTTAGAAAATACTTTATTGGATCCAGAAATATATAAATTAAAAATAGAAGATAATAATAAGCTTATTAAATTTTTATCTAATAGTGGCCCAATGCCAATGCAATATACGCCTATCGTATATGAAGAAAGATTTATTACTATTATGAATGAAATTAATCAAAGCTTCAGATTAGCCAATAGTGATTCTAGTAGTAAGATGATAATGGAAGAGACATATGATAGTATACAATTTCAAGGTGGAGTAGTTGTAGGTGCTTTAAATGAGCGTATCATTAAGCTTGGCCAAGAGCAGGATGATAGGGTCATAGCAAAAATAATGCAAGAAGGTGAATATCATAGAGTTGAGACAGATGGTATTATACAACAAATATCAGATAAAAGTTCAGTATTAGTACAGCCTAATTATGAATCAAGTCAAGAGTCAGATAGTCAATTTATTTTGATAGGTGAGCAAGTAAAAGTTGGTATACCTGGTAATAATAGGCAAGAACACTCTACAGTTGCTTTGATAGCAGGAGGAGTAGAAGAAGGTATTGTTCCAATAACTACTTTAGTAATTATAGATACTAATGGTCATTATAGAAGCGATAATACAGGTATAAGCCCTAAATCTGGATTTATTGGGTATTTAGCAAATTTAGCAAAAGAATTTGTTACTTCGGTAAGTAGCAGAGCTATGAGTATTGGTAATACTCTGACAAATGGTATGATGAGGAACGAATATATTAAGGGGCAAATACTAAATTATGCTTATTACGAGGAAGTTGTAGGAGTAAATAGTGTAATAAGTAAAGAATATGTACAAGGATCAACAAATAGTGGTGTACAAGAAGTACTAAAGAAACATCCATTTACATGGGATAAAAAAGACTTCAAAAAGCTAAAATTAGTTGTACATCCTGATAAAGGAGGTAACGCTGAAGATTTTAGAGCAATAAATGAATTTGAAGATCAAATAGGTAAGACAGAGCGGATATATGAAAATATATATCAAAAGTTAGCAGAAAAACTACAGCCAAAAATACAAAAGGTATCTATATATGCAAAAGGAGCAGATTTAGGAATAGATTTAGCTAAGGTATATTTAAATCCAAATATAGAAAATAGTTTAAACACAATATACGATGGAATTGTACTATATAATAAGGTGTCTCCTAATGTACTTGGTGCATCAGTAGTTATAGTAACAACACCAATAACATCTTTATATAATTTATATCAAGGAGACTATGAAAAAGCAGGTATTCAAGGTATAAATGGTTTAAGTTATTATATGTTAAATAGTAAATATTTACCAGGATATGGGCTACATGCATATGCAGGATTGAATGGAATAACAATAGTATATGATGTCTATAAAGGAGAGTATTTAGAAGCTGGATTACAAACAATAGGAATTGCTGGTATGGTATTTGCACCAACATTAACTGGAGCATATTATGCCATTAGATATACATATAACAATGCACATGGATTGTATCAATTATACCAGGCAAAACAACAAGAAAATATATTAGGATTCAATAATATAATAGCAAGGCTATTAGTGAAAACAATTAATGATAATATCCATGATAAAGTGATACAAAATATATTAAGAAGTATAAGTTTAGATCAGGGATTAGAAGAAGCTGGAGTGAAAGAAGAAGTAGTTATTATAAGCAATGAATATGATGAGAGAGAGGGTATAGATTTAATAAGCTTAGAAGACATTGCAGAATATTTAAAAAATAAAAACAAAGTAGTTATAAGGCAGATAAATAATTTAGATGCTACTAAACTTATAAAAGAGAAAGTGGATAAATTAATCAATAAAGGAGGAGTGCTAAATTATTTAAAAGAGTATGTAGGGTATGCAAGTGTTGGAATAAGTGAAACAAAGAGAGTTGAGGCTAGTGAGAGTATTAAGTTAGAAATTATGCAGCTACTTGGTAAAAAAGATGTAAATTACGATGAAGTGGAGGTAATAATTAAAAATGCAATAGATGTTATAAAATCAAAATACTTACCAAGTTTATATAATAGCATAATAAATAATGAAGTATTAAAAATTTTAAAAGAAATAGAAGAGGAAGTATTAGTTGTAAAAGATAAAGACGGAGGAAGAGATAAAGGAAGTAAGGAATATTATACTGAAGAAGTAACTAGGATGATAATAGGAAAAGATGGAGAAGGAATAACAATTATCGAAGTATCGCCATATAAGCAACTAACAGGTCAAACTAGTGAAGAACAATTATATTGTAATAGAATGAGTAAAGAAAATGAGGAAAATAAAATATATGAAAGTATAAAATGTATAAGGAAAGATTTAGATATTACAAATAACAAATTACATTTACCTATGATGATGGGATTAGATGAAGCAGTAGCAGATATATTAATTGATTCTAAAAACAATAATTCTAAAGATAATAACAAAGATGTCCTTTATTACTGGAATAAAGAACATAAAACAAAGTTAGAGAAAGCATTGATAAATTTATCTAATAATGGAGAGCTGATTAATAACATAACTAAGGAAATAGAAGAATCAAAGAGCTGGATAATACCGCAATCTGTAAAACAAGAAATTATAACGGAAGAGTATATAAAAGAAAAAGTAGAAAAAGGGTTAGGTATTGTTGGAAGTGCTATGAATTATGGTAAGTCGTTCTTTATATCAGATAATAGGAGTTTAGATGATAGATTGGAAGAGTACCTAGTAAGTAAAGTAACTGATAAGAGTAAAGAATCTGATGTAGCAACAATGATAAAAATAATGAGTGTTAATAAAGAAGGATGCTATATGGCCTAAGGTTAGAGAACGTGTTAAAATGGCAATGACAAGCTATAAGCCCGAGAAAACGATGCATTTAAATATCTAATTTTTTAATAAAAATTATTGCTAAAATTAAATTACATATTCTAAAACT
>Ga0207954_1000243_pt1 | contig 17872 bp, 9 predicted proteins | sample CryBogmetaGMA0M_FD_184547 | JGI IMG/M metagenome (GOLD analysis project Ga0207954, IMG submission 184547) | Freshwater microbial communities from Crystal Bog, Wisconsin, USA - MA0M (SPAdes) | ecosystem: Environmental > Aquatic > Freshwater > Lake | place: Crystal Bog, Wisconsin, USA | collected... | reverse complement strand
GCGCGGACGGTCACTCGTCGTCCTCGTCCTCGTCTTCGTCGCCGTCTCCGCCGCTGGTCGCCCAGGCGGGGTAGGGCGCGGCCGATCCCTTCGCCGCGTGCCAGAGCACCCGGTTGAGCGCGTCTTCGGGAGCCCGGTCGACCTCGCGGAAGTTCATCGCGGCGCTCGCCAGGGCGCCGGCCTTGAGCACCGGATCGAGGAGCGACTGCGGATTGGGATTCATCCGATCCAGCGGCACCGCGGCCGGCCGGGCGGTGAACGGCGTGGGATCGGCGACGTCGGTGAAGCAATCGGTCATCGGCGTGGCGGAGGCGTCGAACTGGTTCAGCGGCGCGAGGCCGAGGATCTGGCCGATCGTCCGCAGGATGCTCGTGGTGTTGTAGCGGGTGTGGACGACCGCCCCGCGCTTGACGTGCGGCCCGGCGAGGTAGACCGTCGTGCGGTAGCCGCTGACGTGGTCCCAACCATCCTGCGGATCGTCTTCGATCGCGAAGATCGCCATCTTCGGCCAGAAGCGGCTCTTGGAGAGAGCCTCCACGATCCGGCCGAAGGCGAGGTCGTTGTCGGCGACGCAGGCCGCCGGGGTCGGGCAGCGCGGGTCGGTTCCGCTGGTGTGGTCCTGCGGCAGGCAGATGATCACGAGGTTCGGATAGGTGCCGCGGCGCTCGCACTCGGCCAGCTCGCGGATCACGAAGTCGGCCCGGAACTGGTCGGGCACGCTCATGTCCCAGCCCACGCAGTCGAGCGGCGAGCAGGCCCGCAGCGACTCGATCGCCGGCTCGCTGGCGAAGATCACGTCACCCGCATCGCGGCCCGCCTTCCAGGCCGCGTAGCAGGCGGCGAAGTCGGGGCGGCCCGGCCGCTGCGGATCCCGCCAGCGGACCCGGGGCATCATGTATTCGCCGTAGTTGCGGATCGTCTTGCCGCGCTCGACCGCCCGATCCCAGAGGAAGCCGGCCGGCGACCAGGCGATGGCGTCGGTGTCGGCGTCTTCCATGCCGTCGGGATAGCTCCGCGGAAACCCGGCGAAGCTCCGCTCGAGGTAGTTGGTGGCGACGGCCGAGGTGCTCCAGTTGTGGCCGTCGGCCGAGAGGATGCCGCAGCAGTAGGCGTTGTCGAGGAGCACGAACTCGCGGGCGAGCGCGTGCTGGTTGGGGGTGATCTCATCGCCGTAGATGCAGAGCTCGGGCCGCCCGTTTCCCTGGGGCACGTCGCCGAGCACCTGGTCGTAGGTCCGATTCTCCTTGATCACGTAGACCACGTGCTCGATCAGGCTCGGCTCGCCGATCCGCTCCGGGACCGCCCGCGGCGGCTGTCCGGCCCGCGGCGGGAGGAGGGCTTCGCGGATCGCGCCGGCCCGGAGATTGCGGGCCACCCGTTCGGACAGCGGCGCGAGGTCGGCGTCGTCGGGAATCGGCAGGAGCGACACCGAGCCGTGGTAGTGGTGGGAGTTGTAGCCCTCGGTGCCGCCGCGCGGCTTGGGCTTGGAGGGCAATCCCTTGATGTTGGCCACCGCGAGCCGCCGGCGGGCCGGATCGACGACCACCGCCCCCGGATGCCAGCCCACCGGAATCAGGCCGATGAGCCGCGTGCCCCCCTTCTCGTCGGGCTTCCAGTCGAGCACCGCGACCGCGTTCTGGGCGCCGTTGCAGACGTACAGCCGCGCGCCATCGGCCGCGAAGGCGAGTGCGTTGGGCATCGCGCCGTAGAGTTCCGCCGGGGTCCGCTTCGTCCACACCGTGTCGATGACGTCGCCCGTGGCGGCATCGAGAATCGAGAGCGTGTCGCCGGCCGAGTTGGCACAGACGACGTGGCGGCCGTCCGGGGAGACGGCGAGCGCGGAGGCATGCAGGCCCGCGAGCACCTCGCGCACCGCTCCGCTCTCTAGGTCGATCACGCTCACGGAACCCTCGCTGGCGATGTGCCGCACCGGATCGACGCGGACGCGGGTGCCCTTGCCGGCGGGGCCGGTGAGATCGCCGGCGCCGGGACGGCGGCCGCCCCAGTTGCTCACGAACGCGCGGCCGCCCGTCAGCACGACGTCGTAGGGGGCGACGCCGACGTCGAAGGTCCGCAGCACCGCGCCCGTGACCGCATCGATCTCGAACAGCCGGTTGCCGAGGTTGCCGCACACGTAGAGCCGCCCGCCGTCGGCCGACATGGCCAGCCCGCTGGGAATCTCGCGGGCCCGCTCGGGGGCATTGGCCGGCGGCAGCTGGATGGAGTGCGACGGGGTGATCGAGTCGCCGTCGACGGCGAACACCTTCACCGACCCGTGCACGTTGCTCATGGAGAGCCGGCGGCCGTCGGAGGCGAACACGAGCCCCGTGTAGCTCTGGATCGCCTGGCCGTCGGGGGCGAGGTTGCGGTCGGAGTCGTCGTCGCCGGGCGGCCGCAGGGCGTCGTCGGCGGGGGGACGCACGCGGCTCTTGATCGCCCCCGTCTCGGGGTCGATCACGACGATCTCGTTGGTCTTGCCGGAGGTCACGAGCATCCGGCCGTCGGGGGAGAGGGCGAGCACCTGCGGCCGCAGACCGGGCAGCTCGACGCTCTGGCCCACCGGCGTGACGAGCTGGTTCACCGGCAGCACGGTCGTCTCGGGGTCGGCCCGACCGACGGTCGCGGAGGCCGCGGGCTCTTCGGCGGCGCGGGCTGCGGCGGCCGCCAGGGTGGTGAGCAGCAGGACGAGGCAGGGCAGGGGGCGTGGCGCGGGCATGGTCAGCGTCCTCCGGAGATTCGGGCCGAGGAGGGAGTCCCCTCACGGACATACACGCGGGCGTTGAAGGCGATCACGATCCGGTCCTCCGCTCCCTGATAAGGAAGTCCGCTGTGCAGCAGGTACGAGGGGAACAGGAGCAGCAGGCCGTCTTCGATGGGGGCGTCCATCGTGGCCGCGAGATACTTGTTGCCGTAGTCGCGGTACTGGCCCCCGGTGAGCAGCGGGCAGTAGAACCGGCTGCCGCCGTTGGGCGCCCCGCCCGCAGCGGTCCGGCCCGACGAGGCGATCTGCACGTAGAAGATGCCGCACCAACTGCAGCCGTGGTGCCAGTGGGCGTCGTGGAATCCGCCCTCGTTCGTGATGTGGTACCAGCTGTCGACGAAGTCGACCACGAGATCCTGGGGCGCCGCCTCGCGGCCGTTCGCCACCCCGACCGCCACCCGCAGCGACTCGTCGATAAAGCGGATCAGGCGTGTGAGGTTTTCGTGAGGCTCCCGAAACAGGTCGAAGTCACTTTCGAAGAGGCCGCGGCCCGACTTGGCCCCCACCGCGACGTCGCTCTCCACGGTCTTCTGCTGCCGCGATTGAAGCTCGCGGAGGGCGGCTATGATGGCGGCTCGTTCGGCGGCATGATCCTGCCAGCGCCTGGTGAAAAACATCGTCGGCCAGGCCTGGACGCCCTCGAGGGCGAAGCGTTCATCCGTCTGCATCGGTCGTAGTCTCCCTGTTTCCGGCGTTCGTTTCACTTCTCACGGTTTCGCCCGGAGCTGCCGCATGTCGACCCCGCACCTCTCGATGGATGGCCAGGTCTCCCACGCGTTTCCCACGCTCATTGGCAGGTTCCAGCTGGCCGGCACCGACCAGATCAACGAACGCCTCACGGCCCTCGTACTCGAACGGGAAGCGGCACTGCCCTCGACCGATCATGCCAATCTCGGGGGCTGGCACTCGCAGGGAGACCTGCTGGAGTGGCCGGGCGAGGAGATCGCGACCCTGCGGAACGTGATCTCGGAGGGGCTCAACCGCATGGTGCAGGCCACCGCGCAGCTGCCCGAGGTGCAGAGCCGGGGGCCGATTCCGCGGGGCGGTTTCCGAGTGGCCGCCTGGGCCAACGTGGCGCGGCGCGGCAACTACCACCGGCTCCACAACCATCCGTCGAGTTCCTGGTCGGGCTGCTACTACGTGACCGGTGCGCCCGATCCGGCCTCGCTCGCCGGAGCCCTGGAGCTCTACGATCCGCGGCCCTTCACCGAGATGGTTGAGGTGCCCGGCGCGCCCTACGGCCAGCGGATCATCGTCCGCCCCGTGCCCGGACTGCTCGTGATGTTCCCCAGCTGGCTCTACCATTTCGTCCATCCCAGCGTGGCGGAGAGCCCCCGGATCTCGATCGCGTTCAACGCCATGTGGCGGCCCGCATGAGCGATCCCGGGGTCGAAGCCCTTCGCGCCGCCATCACCGCCGGCCCCGACTTGTTTCCGCTGGAAGCGAGCCCAGACGCCTCCGCGATCTGCTTCGTGTCGCTCACCGAGCGGGAGTATCGCGACGCGAGTTTTCTCGACCGGCGCATCCTCCGGCCGGAGAGTCGCACCGGGATCGTGCCGCGCAGCCTGCTCGGGCCGTGCGTCGAACGGCTGCCGCGGGCCTGCGACTTCATCTTCCACGTGTCGCACGCCGGTTCCACGCTGCTCTCGCGGCTGCTGGGGAGCGACGACCGCATCTTCTCCCTTCGCGAACCGGCGATCCTCCGCGATCTCGCCCGCGGCGGCGCGGCGGGCGACGAGGGCCTGCTCGACCTCGTGCTGGCGCTCTTGTCGCGGACGTTCCGCCCCGGGCAGCGGGCCGTCGTGAAGGCGACGAGCATCGTCAACCGGATCGCTCCCGCGCTCATGGACCGCGCGGGCGACGCGCGGGCCCTGCTGATGACCGTGCCCGCCGAAACGTTCCTCGCGGCGGTGCTCGACGGCTCGCCTGGCGACATCACCGCCCATGCCGCCGAACGGCTCGACCGGCTCGCGTCGTTCGGCGTGGCGGAGGGCATGGCGGCCGACGCCCTCGGGGCAGGCGAGGCGGCGGCGATGAGCTGGCTCTGCGAAAACCTCGCGCTCGCGGCGGTCGCCCGCTACACGCCCGACCGAACGCGCTGGCTCGACTTCGATCGATTTCTCGAAGCCCCGGCCGACCAGTTGGCAGTCGCCTTCGCCGCCTTCGGCCTGGAGGCCGACGTGAAGTCGATTCTCGCCGGCGACCTCATGCAACGTTACGCGAAGCGGCCCGATGTCGCCTACGACGCGGCCTTTCGCCGCCGCCTGCTCCTCGATGCCAGTCGTCGGCTCGGCGCCGAGATCGATGCGGGGCTTGCCTGGCTCGATGCCGTCGGCGCCCGCGATCGGCTGGCGGGCACGCCGGTCCGCATCGCCGCCAGCGACGGTCACTGACCCACCCGGACGGCCGCACCGGCCGAGCCTGCCTCCGCGGCCGACTCCATGCCCGGCTTGCGGATCGTCGTCGTGTCGAAGAGCCGCCCGTCGAGGTCGAACGACTTCAGCTCGAGCGTCCGGCCGTTCACCGCCACGAACACGAAATGGTGGGAGCGGCGGACGTTGTTCTGGAACGGCGGCCGGATCGGCCCCGCCTGCTCGAGCCCCCCGCCGCCGCCACCGGCGACCACGTAGACCGTGCCGTCGCGTTCCACGACGCGGCCGTCGCGGATCGGCCACGTCCGCTCGTAGGAGTGGATGTGGCCGTTCCAGACGAGATCGACGCCGTAGCGGTCGAAGAGCTTCGTCAGCGGGCGGATCCGCATGTCGCCCCATGTGCTCTTCCCCTTCCAGAGGTTGCCGTAGTCGTCCTCGTCGGAGGAGTACGACGGGTGGTGGTACGACACGAACGTCCAGACCACTTTCGAGCTGCCGTTCCGGCGGGCGCTCTCCAGCGCCGCGAGCTCCCGCTCCAGCCACTCGTACTGCTCGCTTCCCGGGCCGCAGTTCTTGTTGGAGTCGATCGCGAAGAACTTCGCGTTGCCGTACTCGAAGGCGTAGTGGTATTCGGGCGCCGGCACGTTCATGTAGCGGTAGTAGTGGTCGGCGTTCTGCTCGTGGTTGCCAATCACCGGATAGAAGCAGACCCGGGAGAAGAGCGGGCTCATGCTCGCGAAGAACTCGTCCACCCACTGCCGCTTGATCGGCCCCTGGTCGACCAGGTCGCCGGGGATGAGCAGGAAGTTGGGACGCAGCCGCCAGATCTGCTCGGCGAGGCTCCCATTGACCTTGGGGTTGCCCTGCGTGTCACCCATCACGGCGAAGGCGAAGGGGGTTTCGGGGAGCGACGCGGTCTGGAAGGAGCCCACGTCTCCCTCGAGCCAGGTGTCGCGGCCGTCTTCCTGGACGAGCACCTGATAGTAATGGCCCGTCTCCGGCTCCAGGCCGGTGAGTGCGGCGGCGTGCAGGAGGCCGTCGTCGCTCGTCGCCTCCGCCTCGCGGTCGAACCGCGCGGTCTCGCCGAATCGCACGCGGACCTTGGCGGGGCGACTCACCTCGCACATCACGTTGACGCTCGTCCCGGTGGCGTATTGCAGGTAGGGCTTCACCAGGAAGGAAAACGCCCGGGAGGGATCGGGCTCGGGGGGGAGGGCAACCCACGACGCATGGTGCTCGTATTCGTGAGCCACCCAGGCGGGCTTGGCGGCGACGTCGTAGATCACCACCTGCCCGAGCCGCCCGTGCAGCGGAAACAGTTCGTTGGCGTCGGCGTAGGCGCCGAGTACGAGCCGGGCATCCTTCGGATAGAGGATCGGGCCGTGCTGCTCGCGGCTCTCGCCGTCGAGCGTGCCGTTGACCCAAAGCTGCATGGTTTCCCCGTCGTACACACCGCAGACGTGGTACCAGCGGCTCGGCTCGATGGGGGTCGTGCCCGAGAGATAGGTCATCCGCCCGTCGCCGTCATCGGCGCCGGCCGTCGCCAGGGCGAACGTGAAGCAGCGGTTGTTGTAGCCCAGCACCCACCCGGTCTCGGCGTCACCGTTGTCTTGGAAGGCCGAGACGATGCCGCCGCACGGCAGGGTGTCGTCGAGGCTCACGAGCGCCGAGACGGTGACTGCATCGGTGGGCAGCAGGTTCCGCAAGTCGGCCCATGGCCCCTCGGCCACGAACAGATCCTCGCGGCCGTCGAGCCGCAGGCAGCGGAGCCGTCCTGCCGCCTCGGGCGAGGCCGCACCTTCCGGCCGCAGCGCCGGGCCGACCTGGGAGGCGAGCCGTCCATCCCGCAGAAACGCCTTCTCGAAGAGCCAGTGGGCTCGCGGGTCGGGCCCCTCGTGGGCGGCCGAGACCGCGGCGAACACCAGGCACGCCGCCACCGTCGCCGCGCGGACCGAAGCCGTCATGATCGCCCTCCGGGGAAGCCGCGACCCGCGGAGCCTCACTGCGGCTCCACCTTGTCGCCGAGGTTGCGCGAACCGAGGGCGCTGTAGATCTTCGGGTCGATCTGATCGATCAGCAGCTTCACCGACCCGTCGGCGAACACGAAGCTCGCTCCCCCGGGATGACGACTGCCGAAGCTGAACTCGTAGGCGGCGAACCCTGGATCTCCGCTGTTCACCCGCGGGGCGTTGAGTGGCACCCCCGTGGAGCCGAGATGCTCCGACATGTCGCCCCGATTGGCCGTGTCGACGTCATCTCCGCCGTACGCCCAATGGTCTTTCCGCCCCTGATTGTCGTCCGTTTGCTCGTTGAGGATGCCCATCTCCGGCACGGTGCCGAGGTCTCCCTCCGCTTCGCCGATCAAGATCGTGTTGGAGGTGCCGTCGCCGACGCTCTTGATCGCGGATCCGGTCATGCCCCACGAGCGACCTTCCCACTTGATCCGCTGCCCGGGAATCCTCGAGACCATGACGCCGTCGAGATCGGCGATCACCTCGAACGTGCCGGTACCACCCCACGGGGCCGGCGCCGTCATCCGCCGGCGATCGGTCGTGAGCGTCCCCGAGACGCAGCCGAGGTAGTTGATGGGCGCCCGCCGCTGCACGATCCAGTTGTCGCCGGAGATGTCGGCGGTGTTGGCGGGAAACTGCGACGACGGGCAGCGAAACGCGGCCTGAGGCTGCTCGCAGACGTAGATGTTGCGGAACATCCGGTAGTTGAGTTGCATCGCGGCCTGCCCCGTGATGCCCGGAACGGCGTAGGCCCACTGGTAGTTCCCGACCGAATCCTCCTCGAAGGTGAGCAGGTCATAGAGGTTTTGGGCCTCCATGTAGGGCAGGATCAGCGAGGTCCAAGCCGTGCCCACCTCGAACTCGGCCCCGAGCGGGAAGCCCTTGCGGGCGTCGTGGAAGGCGAGCGTGGCGAGGCCGAGCGACTTGATGTTGTTCTGGCAGCTCATCCGCCGCGCCGCCTCGCGGGCCGCCTGCACGGCGGGCAGGAGCAGACCGATGAGCGTGGCGATGATCGCGATCACCACCAGCAACTCGACGAGCGTGAATCCGCGGCAGCCATATGGAGCAGCGGCCTGGGAACGGGACGCGGGCGCGTGGCCGAGGGACGGGGCGGGCATGGCGTTCACTTCCTTGTAGCCGGGGCGGGAACGTCGATATCGAAGACGTTGGGCTCGCCCTTACGGACGACGGCCCTCTCGGGCGTGGTGCTCGGTGCCTCGTAGATGGCGGGGAACAGGTTCCGCACGCCCCCCTCGACCTCGCTCGGCTTGATGTCAGGCGGCAGCGGCTCACCCGCTTTGTTTACCCAGGCCACGAGGATCACCTTGTAGGCGCCGGCCCAGATGCCCGACTCGCCCTGCGGATGCTGAATCAAGTAGTGCCCATCCGCGTCGGTGATCCCGAAGCCGAAGCCGTGGCGGTTCGGATCGAACGCCGCCGCATCGGGGAAGAAGCCCACCTTGCACCCCTTGACCGGCTTGCCGGCGAGTCGCACGGTGCCCTGCACCTGGTGCATCGGAGGCTTTCCGCACCCGGCGGCCACTGCGGTCACGAGGCACAGCAGCCACCGGCCGCCGGTCCGGCGTCGCCGTGAGGCGTCGCCGGACCGGGCCGATGCAGTCAGGTGGGGCATGGCGAGGCTGGGCATCGGGGCTCCTGGGTCAGATCACCGCGAAGACCGACTTCTTCCGACCGGTGCCGACCTGCGACTCCGAAGCCATTGAGGCGAAGGCTGCGTCGCTCGCCGACACCGCCGAGCCTGCAGCCACGGCCGGAGCCTCGGACGACGGGAGGTAGTTGCCGCCGTCGTAGAGGCTGGCCCCGAGCAGGTCGGCGAGATCCAACTGGTCCACGATGCCGTCGTGGTTGAAGTCACCGGTGTCCCACGTCGCCGGGGTGCCGGCGTCCATCTGGCCGCCGCCGACGAAGTTGGCGATGTCGGCGATGTCCACCACACCGTCGAGGTTCGTGTCACCCTGGGCCGCGAAGGCCACGGAGTACGACGAACCGCCGTTGGACACCCAGCCGAGCGTGCGGAACTGGCCGGCTGCCACCGCCGCGGCGACGGCCGCCGACCCGATGCCCGACGTGCCGTTCCACGATCCGTCTCCCTTGGCCGCGTTGATCGCCGCCAGCAGCGAGGTCCGGTTCAGGCCGGTCGCCGCCGTGAGTTTCCCGGCACCGACGTCGATCAGGCCGCCGTTCGCCAGCACGATCGACGCCACGCTCACCTCGGCCGTGCCCACGTCGAGCACCAGTTTCGCCCCCGCCTGAACCTCGACCGGGCCCGCGCCCAGCGCGGCGACGTTGCGGACGATCAGCGTGCCCGCGGTGACGACCGTGCCCCCCGTGTGGCTGTTGGCCCCCGAGAGCACGAGCGTGCCGGCTCCCTGCTTGACGATCCGCTCGGAGCCCGAGTGGGTGCTCGAGTCGGTCTGGGTCTGGCCCACGGCGACGTCGATCACCGTCGCCGAGGAGCCGACGCGGCCCGGCGAACCGGTGTCACCGGCACCGTAGACCGTCGAGGTCGGGTGCACCGCGAAATCGGTGCCCGCCGCGGACGCGGCCCAGTTGGACCCGACGTTGTTGTCGCCGGTCAGATTCTTCAGATAGAAGCTCGAACCCGCCACGTAGGTCGGCCAGCCGCCGGTGCCGTTCTGGGCGTAGTTCGCCGTGTTGCGGACGATGCCCGCCGGATCCCTCATTACGAGCACCTCGTTGGTGAGCGACGGGCTGTTGTCGAGATCGCCCCACACGACCGGAACCACCCCGGCAGACGCCGGCACGTTCCAGGCGGTGCGGAAGTCACTCGCCGATCCCACCCAGCCGTTGTAGAGCACGAGCACGCCACCGGCCGGGATCGTCGTCCCCGAAGGAATCGCGCCCCACTTGATGGTGTCCTCGTCGTCGAGGAACCAGCTGCTCACATCGGCCGTGCTCGAGCCGCGGTTGTAGAGCTCCACCCACTCCGTGGCCGTGTCCCGGCTGCCGGACTGCGTCGAGTTGTACATGATCTCCGAGATGACGACGTCGCCGGTGTCGTTGTCGGCGACGGTCACGACCGTCGACCCGGCGACGAAGCCGGCGGCCGTGGCGGCGATCGTCACCGGCCGCGAGCCGTTGTAGAGCGAGTCGTTCACGATCGTGATCGGGAACGTCACCGACGACTGCCCGGCCGGGATCGTCACGGTGGCGGGCACCGTGGCGGCTCCGGTGTTGCTGCTGGCGAGCGTCACGATCACGTCACCGACCGTCCCGAGGTTCCGAGAGACGGTCCCGGTCAGCGGGGCGTCGCCCTCCGTCGCGGTCGCCGCGGCGGCCACCGACAGCACGTTGGTGTCGGCCGTGGTGAAGTTCCAGGCGGTGGCGTCGGTGATGCCCGGGCTCGGCAGCCCGTCGACGGTGCCCTTCACATTCACGTTGTCGATCGCCCACCACCAGTCGTTGGTGCCGGTGTTGGTCCACCGGAAGACCATCGACCCGTTGTCGGGGTTCGGCACCGAGACCGTCCGGTGCTCATCCACGTTGGCCGCGGTCGCCGTGCCCAGCGTGTTGCTGGAGTCGAGCGTCAGCAGGTTGCTCCAGGTGGTGCCGCCGTCGTAGCTCACATCGAGGAAGCCCTGCATGTTGTCAGGGGTGTAGGGAGTGTAGGACCCGCCGCTCTCCGGCCGGAAGCTGGAGTCGAAGTCGAGCGTCACCGAGTTGGGGGCGACGGTCGTCAGATCGATCGGCGTGGAGAGGAGCTTGCCGTTGAAGCTGTTGTTCGGCCAGACGGCGTAATCGTCCCACTCATCGGTGTCGGCCACGGCGATCGTGCCCGTGCCCTTGGTGAAGTTGGCGCGGTTCTGGCCGCCTTCACCCGTCCAGAAGTTCTTGTTGGCGAAGGTCCAGCCCCGCCATTCCGGTGCCCCGCCGAACGGCATCGCGGAGTTGTCCACGGTCCAGCCGGACGGCGGCGTGGCGGTGAACTCCTGGCCGCCCTGCAGGCCGGAGGTCTCGTAGACCGCCGGGCCGAGCGGCAGCAGCTCGAAGTCCTGGCTGAGCAGCTGGACGCCCGTGGTGGTGGCCGCCAGCGTGCTGAGCACCGCACCACTGTCAACGCGGATGGAGTAGCTGGTCAGCCGCGAGAGGTCCCGGACCGGATTGATGGTCAGCGTCGAGCCGCTGATCGTCACCTCGGGCGAGTTGATGTCGATCGCCATCGCCGCCTTGTTGTCGGAGGCGCGGATGATGTAGACGAACCCGTTGCCCTTCTTGATCGCCTGGTCGTAGGTCACGACGAAGTTGGCCGCAACGGGCACGGCCGTCGAATCGTCGGCCGGCGACAGCGTCGTCGGCTTCGGATAATCGTCGTCGAGCACGCTGATCGTCACCGGAACATTGAAGAAGTCCGTCGCCGTGGCCGTGATCGTGACCGACCGGGTGCCGTCGGCGATCGAGTTGTTGACGGCGGTGATGGCGAAGGTCGCCGACGCCGCTCCATCGGGGATCGTGACGGTGGCCGGCACAGTCGCCCAGGCCGGGTTGCTGCTGGCCAGCGACACCACGACCGCACCCGTGGTCCCGAGGTTGCGGGTCACGGTGCCGATGGCTGTGCCCCCGTTCTCGGAGATCGAGGTCTTGTCGGCCGTCACGGTCAAGGTCGGAGCCGCCGCCGTCGTCACGTTCCAGACGGTCGAGTCGGAGATGCCGGCATACGGGGTGCCCGCACGCTCGCCGCGGATCGCGATGTTGTCGACCGCCCACCACCAGTTGTTGTCGCCGTCGATGTACGAGAAGCGGAACTGTGCCGTGCCGGTCCCCGGGGAGACGAGCGAACTCAGCACCGTGGCTCCGCCGACGTAGCCCGACGATCCGCTGTTCAGCGCGATGTGATCGTTGGTCGCCTTCGTGCCCGAGTTGTTGGGATTGCTCTGGTCGCCGAAGAACAGCAACTGGGTCCAGGTGGAGCCATTGTCGTAGGAGACGTCGACGGTGCCGTACTGCGGGTTCTCGGCCCGATAGCTCGAATCGAACTCGAGCGACAGTGAGCCGGGCGTCACCTCGGAGAGGTCGATCGGCTTGGTGAGCAGGAAGGTGGTCAGATGGCCGGCGTCGTGGTGGACGTCGTCCCAGGCATCCGAGTCGGCCACGGCGACGATGCCGCTGCCCTTGGTGAACCGGCTGCGGTCCTGGTCGCTCTGGTTGCTGATCCATGAGGCCTTGTTCATGAACGACCAGCCATCGAAGCCCGACTGGCTGCCGCCGGGCTTCTGCGAGTTGTCCACCGAGAAGCCGAGCGGGGGCGTGAGGGTGAAGTCATTACCCAGGCTGCCCTTGTCGACCGTGAAGGGCTGGAGCGGGAGGAACTCGAAGTTCTCCGTCTCGAGCAGGGAGGCGGCCGTGAGATCGGTCGACGTGTCGCGGATCGCCCCGTCGTCGATCAGCACGTAGTACTCGGTGAGACCCTTGAGGTTCACCGGCGGATCGATCGTGACGGTGTTGCCGGAGATGGTGACGGAGCTGGAGTTGACGTCGATCGTCGCGGCCAGGGTATTGGTGGCCTTCTCCACGATGTGGATGTTGCCGCTCCCCTTGCGGACGGGCACCGTGAAGGTGGCCGCGAAGTTCGACTTGTAGTCCACGCCCGTGGCGTTGTCGGCCGGGTTGAACGACACGACCTTCGGACCCTCGTCGTCGAGGATCTGGAGCGTGCCGCTCGCCGTCTTGAAGGTGTCGGCGGTGGCCGTGATCGTCACCGTCCGCGTCCGGTCGCTGAGCAGGTTGTCGATGCCGGCGATCTGGAATGTGGCCGACGACTGCCCGGCCGGGATCGTCACCGTGGCCGGCAGCGTGGCCTGCGTGGCGTCGCTGATCGCAAGGCTCACGACGATGGCCCCGGTCGGCACGAGCGGCCCGCTGTTGCGGCTGATCGTGGCGGTCGCCACGCCGCCGTTCTCGCTGATGGCGGTCGGGGCGATCGCGAGCGAGAGCTTCGGCGACTCGGGCGTCGCGAAGTTCCAGAACGTGGGATCCGAGAGGCCGGTGTACGGCGTGCCGACGATGTTGCCGGTGATCTTCAGGTTGTCGGCAGCCCACCACCAGGTGTTGCCCCCCTTGACGTCGAACTTGAAGACGAGCGTGCCGGACGAGGGGTTGTCGACGGCGGCGAACTTGGCGCCCCCCTTGCCGTCGGCGCTGAAGCCGGTGGTGGTACCCGAGACGAGGTGCTCGTTGAGGCTCAGCCCCGTGTCGGCGTTGCTCGTGTTCGTGGGATCGAGCGTGAGCAGCGTCTTCCACGTGGTGCCACCGTCGTAGCTGACATCGAGCGTGCCGACCTGCTCGTATTCGGGACGGAAGCTCGAGTCGAACTCGAACTTGATGGAGTTGGCCGCCACGCCCGTGAGGTCCACCGGCTTGGTCCACATGGCTCCGTGGAACGGACCGCCGTTGGGCTTCGTGTCGTCGAACTGGTCGGGATCGGCCACCGCCACCGTCCCCGTAGCCAGCTTGAACTGGCTGCGGCCCTGGTCACCGGCTTCCGCGATCCACGACGCCTTGTCGTTGAGCGTCCAGCCCTGGTACTCGGGCGTGCCGCCGGTGGGCATGGTGGAGTTGTCCTGCACGAAGCCCAGGGGCAGGGTGGGGCTCCAGTCGGCCACGCCGTTGCCGCCGGTCTGGTGCACGAACGGCTGCAGCGGCGAGAACTCGAAGTCCTGCTGGAGGAGCGTGGCGCCCGTAGTGGGGGTGGACGAGGTGTCGATGAACGCGCCCTTGTCGATGTAGATCGAGTAGTTGGCGTCATTCTGCAGGTCGGGCAGGTTGACGTGCACGCTGGCCCCGGTCACCGTGACGTCGGCCGAGCGAACGTCGACCACGGCGTCCGCCTTGCCGGTCGACTGCTTCACGACGTAGATGTTGCCCTGGCCCTTGAGCACGGTTTCGTTGAAGGTGATGTCGAGGTCGGAGGTGATCCCCACGTTCGTCGAGTTGTCGGCGGGGGTCACGCCGGTGACCGAGAGGGCCAGCATCTGGCGGCCTTCGAACTGCTCCGCGGCCCGGAGCGAGGAGAATCCGCTTTGGCGGCGGTTGCGGCGGGAGCCGAACAGCGACTTCAGGGCGGTCTGGAAGGAGACGGCGGTCGACTTGCGGCGGAACGACATCGAAGAATCTCCCGGGAGGCGAAGGGCGCTGGGGTGGGCGGACCAGATGGGCGACGTTATGGGGGCGCTCGATGAGACGGTGGTGAGTCGCTCATAAGATTCCCGCGAGAATCTCATGAGCGTTTCGTGTGCGCTGAAGGCCAGCCGCTGCAACACGCGGTTAGCGGATGCGGGCGGGCCGCTCGGCGTCGCGGCTCGAAGCGTCGATCGGCCGATCGACGTCGACGAAGCCGATCATCATTTCCTGCCAGGTCTGCTCGCCCCAGCGGACGGTGGCCGAGGCATCCGGGTTGGCGGGATTTCCCGCGGAGTTGTCGAACGTGGCTTCACACACGAGCACCGAGCCGGCCGGTAGGTTTCGCGGCGCCGCGAGGACGTAGGTGCTCTGCCACCCGAAGTCGAACGCGGGCACATCGAGCAACACCTCAGGAACCGCCTGTGAGCCCGGCTCCACGAGCGTGTACCGAAACGAGCGGCCCCGGAGGTGCATGTGCGGTGTGAGCGACAAGAGCCGCACCGCGTGGTCGAACCGGCGTTCCGCCCGCACGGAATGGGCCGCAGCCCCGGGCGGAATCACGAATTCCTCATTCGCGATCCCGATCGTGCGGGCTTCGCGGGCGGGCGGCTCCCGCGCGACGATCAGCCCGATCATCGAGCGGTCGGTCGCCGGCGTGCCGTTGGGCGTGTAGTGCAGCTGAAACACGAGTTCGCTGCCGGCCGCGATCTTCTTCGCGGTCCCGGCGGGAAGCAGGCTCGGCATGTCGCCCGGCGCATAGCCGCAGAGAAAGCCCTGGCCGCCCGACACCACCCGCTCCGGATCGGCCCCGGGAGGCACCACGAACACGAGGATGTGGTGGACCACGGCCGCATCCCCCGGCCGTGCCTCGGCCGCCTGAACCCAGACATCCTCCGCGAAGCGCGTGGGGACCGCCACGTGCACGTAGGGCATCGTGCCCTGCGCCGGAACGCTGGTCGCCGCGGGGAGCTCGAACACCATGTCGGGCGTGCCGATCGTCCACCCCACCGGCCACACTCTCGGCGGCGGTGCTGCGGCGGAATCGCCCTCGGAGCAGCCCTGCGCCACCCAGGCCAGCAGCGTGGCCCGTTCCAGAGCGGTGAGCCGGCGGTCGTTCGCAAACGCGCCGTGCCGCGGGTCGGCGTGCCAGGGGGGCATCCGCCGCTGCTCCACCACCTCCGCCATCATCGCCGCGTGCCTCACGGCATCGTCGAACGTCACGAGATCGAAGCCCCCCGGCTGTCCGGGGCGGTGGCAGGCTTGGCATCGTGCCTGGACGATCGGAGCCACGTCGCGGTGGTAGGTGACCGGCCCCACGTCGGGCATCGGCTCCTGCGCGTCGAGCCAGGCCGCCACCTCGGCCTGCGCGGGCCGCACGCGGGCCGCTCCCACCTGAGTGGCCGCGCCGAGCTTCGCCGTGGTGATCAGGCAGCCCGCCACCGGCGTGGCCTTCACCGTCACGGGCTCGCCGCGCAGCACCGCCTCGACCGCGTCGCGCAGCGGCGTCGCGCGCGGAGCGGGCCGCGAGAAGTCGTAGCCATACTGGTCGTCGATCGCGCCGCGATACCGGATCTCCGCCCGCTGGTCGAGCAGGATCGCCTCGTTCGACCGCTCCACGAGCAGGGCAGCGGCCTGCACGCCTCCCCGATCGAGCAGCACGGGAAACGCGGGCTGCCGCGCCGCGACCCACGACGCGACCGACTCCCTGGTTTCGCCCAAGCCCGAGACGACGGCCACGACGCGAACTCCCGCGGGAGCATAGGCGGCGGCAAGCTCATCGAGCCGCGGAAGATACTTGTCGCCGAGCGGGCAGCCCGGCGCTACGAAGACCAGCACCACGGCTCGCGGAGGCTCCGATCCCGGCTCGCGGTCGGCCGCGGCCGCTTCCAAGAGGCGGGTGTCGCGGCCGCTCCGCACGTCGATCAGGGTGCCATCGGCAACCCGCTGCCCCACGAGGCGGTCGAGTGGCAGCGGGGCCGCTGGCTCGGCGGCCAACGCCCGCACGAGCACGCTGCCGACGACCAGCAAGCCCACGGCGCATCGGGCCACTCGCGTTCGCTCGTTCATGCTCGCCGTGTTCCTGGAGGTTTCACGAGGTGAGCGGGATGATAGGGAGCGGCGAGGCCGTGGTCGACGGAGCGCCGTGTGAGGATTCCGTGAGCCCGGCGGCGGGCGACGGGCACGCCGCGTGAGATCGCGCCGCTGCTAGGATCGTGCCCGCGGCATCCGATCCGAATCCTCGAGGGGACCAGTCCATGGCGGCGACGTTGCGGCTCGTGCTGATGGCGGCGTGCCTGGGCTGCGGCGTGGCCAGTGGCGCCGACGTCGAACGCATCGCCGTGCTGGGGTGCGTGAGGCAGAACGAGCCGGCGCCGGCGTTGGAAAAGGTCCTGGCCGCCAAGCCCGATCTCTGCCTCTGGATCGGCGACAACGTCTACGCCGACACCGAAACCTCGCCCGACGCCATCCGCGCCTGCTACGAGACGCTCGCGGCGAAACCTGGTTTTCGGGAACTCCGTGCGGCCGCGCCGTGGGTGGCCACGTGGGACGACCACGACTTCGGTCGCAACGACGGAGGCGGCGGCTACCCGCTCAAGGCGGCGAGTCGCGAGCTGTTTCGCGAATTCTGGGATCACGGCCGGGAAATCCCCGCCGACCGCGACGGCGTGTACTTCGCCCAGACGTTTCCCGCGCACGGCAAGACGCTCCAGATCGTGCTGCTCGACACGCGATACAACCGCGAGGATCCGGGCGCGACTGCCGACACGCTCGGTGACCGGCAGTGGGCCTGGCTGGAGACGGTGCTCCGGGAACCGGCCGATCTCCGGCTGGTGGTGTCCGGCTATCAGGTGCTGCTCGACGCCGGCACGGGCTCGGAGACGTGGGCCGAGTTTCCGGCGGCCCGCCGGCGGCTGTTCGACCTGATCCGCGATAGCAACGCCGAACATCTGGTCTTCCTGACTGGCGACCAGCACTACGGCGAGGCCTGCCGCCTGCCCGACGCGCTCGGATATGACGCGGTGGAACTGCAGTTCTCCGGCGTCAACCAGATCGAGGCCCCCGAGTTCAACTCGACGCGCGTGACGCCCGTGTCGCGATCCCGAAACTCCTACGCACTGCTCGACATCCACTGGCGGAGAACCGCCCACGACCTGCCCCACCTGCTGTTTCACGTCGTGGACGCCGACACCGGCCTCGACGAAGTCGTCTATCGGGTGAACTTCGCCGAACTGGAACGGCCCGCGGCGCCGCCGGACTCACCGCGGAGCGACGCGGCTGCCGCCGCTCCCCGGCAGGTCGCTCCCCACGCCGGCCACGCCCACAACGACTACTGGCACGACCGCCCGCTCCTCGACGCGCTCGACCGCGGATTCACGAGCGTGGAGGCCGACGTGTTCCTCCGCGACGGCGACCTGCTCGTCGGCCATGCCCCTGGCGAGCTCCGCCCGGGCCGAACGCTCACAGCCCTGTATCTCGAGCCGATCCGGTCGCGACTCGAAGCGACCGGCTGCATCCAGCCCGGCGGCAAACCCTTCACACTGCTCGTCGACATCAAGGCCGACGGGCTG
>Ga0207954_1000241_pt1 | contig 17893 bp, 11 predicted proteins | sample CryBogmetaGMA0M_FD_184547 | JGI IMG/M metagenome (GOLD analysis project Ga0207954, IMG submission 184547) | Freshwater microbial communities from Crystal Bog, Wisconsin, USA - MA0M (SPAdes) | ecosystem: Environmental > Aquatic > Freshwater > Lake | place: Crystal Bog, Wisconsin, USA | collected... | reverse complement strand
CTTCATGTTCGAGTCGTCGATGCGGCGGCGGTTCGCCGAGGCCGACGCCCACCTGATCGAGGGGATGCGGACGGGGCGGGCCGACCGCATGGCGACACGGGCCGCCGCCGGCGACACCACCGCCGAGTGAGGCCGATTTCCGGGGGCTGTTGACGCTGCCCCCCGCCGCTTGGGATAGTATCGGGCTTCCCGTGCGGTCGGCGTGGATCGAGCCGTTCGCCGGGAATCGAGGTGGAGAGGTGGTGCACGGCCCCGCGCACGACCGGGACGCTCGTCCTTCTCATCCCCTCCGCGGAAAGGATTCCGCATCCGAGCCCGGGAGGCGTCAGTCATCGAGAAGCAGCATCGCATCAACGAGCAGATTCGGATCACGCCGATCCGGGTGATCGCGGCCGACGGCGCCCAGCTCGGGATCATTCCGACGGACGAGGCGATGAGCCGCGCCCGTGAGGCGGGCCTCGACCTCGTGGAGGTGGCTCCCAACGAGAAGCCTCCCGTCTGCCGGATCATGGACTTCGGCAAGTTCAAGTATCAGCAGAAGAAGAAACTTCACCGCACGCACGTTCATCACACGAAGATCAAGGAGATCCGGCTGCGGCCGAAGACCGGCGAGCACGACATCGACTTCAAGGTCAACCAGGCGAAAGGCTTTCTCCAGCACAAGGACAAGGTCATCGTGTCCGTCGTGTTCCGGGGCCGCGAACTGGCCCACATCGACGAGGGACAGCGGGTGATGCGGGCGATCATCGAACAGCTCGACCCGGTGGGAAAGGTGGAGGCGCCGCCGCAGCAGATGGGCCGCCGGCTCGTGTGTACCCTCACGCCGAAGTGACCAGCGTCGAATCGCCCTCTTCCGTCGATCCACGATCGATCCACGATCCACCCACGCCATCCGTCCCGAGCCCCCCCGCACGTTCTCCGCTCCAGCACCGCATCCATTCCCGCCTTCCCGCCTTCCGGAGGATTCCGCCATGCCGAAACAGAAGACCCACAAGGGCGTCAAGAAGAGGTTCCGTGTCACCGCCCGCGGCAAGGTGAAACACCGCCGCGCCGGCACGAGCCACCTGCAGGTGCGTCTCACGAGCAAGCGGAAGCGGAAGCTCCGCGGCACGGGCGTGCTCGCCGTGCCGGAAACGGCCAAGATCGTCGAGATGCTCGGCCGCTACAGCTACTGACCTCCCGTCGCCGTCCGGCGGATCCCCCCGCGGTCGTGCATGCCAGGCATCGCGGCCCGCCAGCGGCCGGGAATGGCGTGCCGACCGCGAACCGGCACCGATGGCCGTCATGATCCGTCGACGCCGGTTTTCGGGCAGCGGCCGAGACCCTTGAAAATCCCCACGAATACACGACATTAAGACGCTCCGGCGTCGATTCCCGAAAGCAGGCTGCATCATGCGTACCAAAAACGTCGTCCCCCGCCTCCGTGCCAAGAAGCGGCTCTTCAAGCGGGTGAAGGGCTCCGTCGGCGGTCGCCGCAGGCTCCTGCGGACGGCGAAGGAATCGATCATCCGCGCCGGCGTCTACGCCCGCCGCGACCGCCGCCGCAAGAAGCGCGACTTCCGCCGGCTGTGGATCGTGCGGTTGAACGCGGCCTGCCGGGAACGCGGCCTGCGCTACAGCCAGTTCATCGCGGGCCTCGAGAAGATCAGCTGTGAACTCGACCGCCGCACGCTCTCGGAGATGGCGGTGTTCGATCCCTCCGGCTTCGACACGGTGGTCGCCGCCGCCCGTAAGGCCCTGGGCCTGCCGGAGCCGGCTGCGGTCGCGTAGTGCCGTGACGACGTCCCGGGGCGGAGAGGATCCTGCGGGCGCGTCCGCGGCTCCCGGCGGGGTGGCCGCGGAGTTCATCGACGCCCTGGCCCGCTTGGAGGCCGATGCCTCCGCCGCGTCCGGCGGCGTGAAGGATGCGGCGTCGCTCGAGGCGTTGCGGGTGGAGTTCGTCGGCGCCCGCAGCGGGCGGCTCAAGGCGATCCAGAAACTCCTCGGCGGCCTTTCGGCCGCAGAACGGCCCGCCGCGGGCCGCCGATTCAACGAGGTCAAGGACGCGGTGACGGCCGTGATGGCCGCGGCGCAGGAGCGGGTGGCCGCGGCGGCCGGCGGCGGCATCGACGCCACCGCCGGCATCGACGTGACACTGCCCGGTGAGCCGCTCCGCCTCGGCCACGTGCACCCGATCACGGCCACGATCCGCCGCGTGCAGGAGATCATGGCGCGGCTGGGATTCGAAAGCGTCGACGGCCCCGAGGTCGAGGATCAGTGGCACAACTTCGAGGCGCTGGCGATTCCCGCCACGCATCCCGCCCGTGACCCGCTCGACAACTTCTACCTCGCGGTCGCCCGCGGCGCCGATCCGCTGCTGCTGCGGTCGCAGACGAGCACGGTGCAGATTCGCGTGATGGAGGCCCGTCGCCCGCCGCTGCGGATCGTGTCGCTCGGCCGCGTCTACCGTCCCGACACCGCCGACGCCACCCACTACCCGATGTTCCACCAGGTGGAGGGCCTGCTCGTCGAGCCGGGCACGACGATGGCCCACCTCAAGACCGTGCTGCGACAGCTGGCCTCGAGCTTCCTCGGCGACGACGTGCGGGTGCGGTTCCGCCCCTCGTTCTTCCCGTTCACCGAACCGAGCGTGGAGTTCGACATGGAGTGGGGTGGCCGCTGGATCGAGATGGGCGGGGCCGGCATGGTCGACCCCGCCGTGCTCGAGGCGGTGGGCTACGATCCGGAGGCCGTGTCGGGATTCGCGTTCGGCCTGGGCGTCGAGCGGATCGCCGCCCGGCGGTACGGTGTGGCCGACATCCGCGACTTCTACCGCAACGACGTTCGTTTTCTGCGGCAGTTCTGAGCCGCCGCCAGGCCTTTTCGGGAAGGGGTCCGCGCCGATGATCGTCTCCACGCGATGGCTGGCCGACTACGTGAGCCTGCCCGTCGCGACCGACGAGCTGGTCGAGCGGCTCCTGCTCGCCGGGCTCAACCACGAATCCACCCGCACGGTCGGCGCCGACACGGCCGTCGAAATCGAGGTGACGAGCAACCGCCCCGACTGCCTCGGCCACGTCGGCGTGGCCCGCGAGGCCGCCGTGCTCTTCGCCCGCCCGCTCCACATCCCCGACCCGCGGCCGCCGGAGGGCCCCGAGGCCGCCGGCGACGCCATCGCCGTCGAGATCGCCGCCGGGGACATCTGCCCCTGCTACACCGCCCGCGTGCTGCGCGGCGTGCGGGTGGGCCCGAGTCCCGCCTGGCTCGTCGAACGGCTCGCCACCGTGGGCGTGGCGAGCGTCAACAACGTCGTCGACGTCACCAACTACGTGATGCTCGAGTGCGGCCAGCCGCTCCACGCCTTCGATCTCGCGCAGGTGCGCGGCGGCCGCATCGTCGTGCGCCGGGCCGTCGCGGGAGAGCCCTTCACCGCGATCAACCACAAGACCTACGCCCTCGCCGACGGCATGGCCGTGATCGCCGACGCGGAGGGCCCGGTGGCCCTGGCCGGCGTGATGGGGGGCGCCCGCACCGAGATCGGCGACGCCACCACGGACATCCTGCTCGAATCGGCACAATTCGCGCCGCTGCCCGTGCGCACCGCGGCGCGGGGGCTCGTGCTCTCGAGCGCGTCGTCCTATCGGTTCGAGCGCGGCCCCGATCCGGCCGCCGTCGATTGGGCCAGTCGACGGGCCGCCGAGTTGATCCTGCAAGTGGCCGGCGGCCGGCTCGCCGCCGGCGTGGTGGAGGCCGGACGGCTCGCGTCGTCGCCGGCGACGATCCTGCTGCGCCGTGGCCGCGTCGCCACGGTGCTCGGCACCGACATCCCCGCCGATCGGCAGCACGAGATCCTCAAGGGCCTCGGCTTCGTCTGCGAGACGGTGGTGCCCGAGGCGTCGACCTGGAGGGCGCCGTCGTGGCGGCGGGACTGCTGGCGCGAGATCGACCTCGTGGAGGAGATCGCCCGCGTCGAGGGCTACCACCGGGTGCCCGACGACGTGCCGATCGCCGCCCGCACGACCGCCGTGTCGGCCCGCGACCTCACGGTGGCGCGGGCGGCCGCGGTGGTCGCGGCCGCCGGCTGCTGCGAGGCGATGACACGCAGCGTGGTCAGCGGACAACTCGAGGAGGCGGAGAGTCCGTGGGGTGACGCGCCCCCCCTCGTCTGCGCGCCGCCGCTGGTGCGCGGCGCCGACCGGCTCCGCCGCTCCCTCCTGCCGAGCCTGCTCGAGGCCCGCGCGGGCAACGTCGCCGTCGGCAACGCGCGGGCCGACCTCTTCGAGGTGGCGCGGGCCTACATCCGCCGCGCCACCCCCGCGGCGCTCGGCATGCCGCCGGTGGAGGAACCGCTCCTGCTCGGCATCGTCGTCGGCGGCGGGTTCGCGGCGGCCAAGGGGCTCGCTGAGGCGGTGTTTGAGCGGCTCGGTCTTTCCCGCGACGGCGACGCTCCCGGCGCACGGATCGTCTTTCGTCCCCTGGCGCTCGGCCTGCTCGCCTCCGGCCGGGCCGCGGAGATCGTGCTCGCACGCGAGGGTGCGGCGGCGGAGCGGATCGGCGTGGTCGGCGAGATCGCGGCCGAATGGCTCGGCCGGTTCGCGCTCAAGGCCCCGGTGTCGGCCGCCGAGCTGCGGCTCGACCGGCTCGAGTTCACGGCGGGACTCGAGCGGAAGCTGCGCCGGCCGAGCGACTTCCCGGCGATCGAGCGGGACGTGAACCTCGTCGTGGACGCGGCGGTGCCCTGGGGCGACGTGGCCGACGCGATCAGCGGCGCCGGCGGCGGACTGCTCGAGGAGTGCCGGCTGGTGCAGGTGTGGACCGACGCGGAGCGGCTCGGTCCCGGCCGCAAGAGCTTCGTCGTGTCGCTGCGGCTGCGGAGCGACGCGGGCACGCTGTCGGGCGACGACGCGAGCCGCGCCGTCGAGCGGATCGTGGCGGCCTGCGGCCAACGCTGCGGCGCCGTGCTGCGGGCCTGACCCGACGGGCGGCCCCGCGCGTCACGAGAACCGTGCGCACGACACCCGCGAACCAACCGGGTGAAGGGCAGCCCCGTGCGTCGCCTGACACGCACGAACCGCCCCTGCGCAACCAATCCGGTGGAGGGGCTGCCCGTCGCCCCGTGAGACGGCGTAGTTGGCAAGCGCAGGCAGGATGCCGGAGCGCAGCCAACTCCGAGTGAGCCGGAGCCTGGAAGGCGGAGGCGAACGTCCGGCGAGCGGGGTGACGGGCAGCCCCGGGCGTCACGAGAACCGTGCGCACGACACCAGCCAACCAACCCGGTGACGGGCGGCCCCGCGCGTCACCGTCCACGGACACTGCGTTTGCACGGCCGGGCACACGGCCGGGCTACTGATCCGCGTAGACCCGCGTGACCTCTTCCTTCGTGGTCGGCGCCGGGTGGTCGTCGCTCATGACCTGCACCTGCATCCGCTGGTCGCCCGCACGACGGCCGCGCACGCGGATCCGGAAAACGGCCTCTTCCGCCGGGGAGAGCCGGGTCAGCGGATCGAACACGAAGGACAGGTTCTCCACGTGGTGGGCCGAGGGGCCCTTCGCATCCACCGGCTCCATCTCGCCGAGCATCGTGGCCGTGAGCCGCACGCCGGAGGCCGCCTTGGTGCCCTGGTTGCGGACGCGGACGATGTACTCCGTCTGGCCCCCGACCTCGATCGGATCCTCGCTGTCGGTGACCTCGAAGAAAAGGGCCGCGAGCCCCTCCACCTCCACGGTGTGCGCGGTCTGGTCGCTGGGGCCGTCGGTGCTCCGCGCGGCGGCGACGATCTTCTGCGGGCCGAGGTCGACCGGCATGACGACGAGCTCGACGGCGCCGACCTCGCCGGGGGGCAGTTCCTCGAGGTTCCAGAGCACGCGGTGCGTGCGTTCGTCGTACCAGCCGGCGTGGTTGGCACGGACGAACTTGAGCCCGGCGGGCAGCTGTGCGGCCAGTTCGACCGCCCGCGCCGCCGCCGTGCCGGCGTTGACCATCGTGAGCACGCAGGTGGCGGGCCGCTGCAGGTAGCGGCGCGAGGGCATCTCGGCCTTGAGCTCGAGCGTGGGGGCGGTGATCTCGATCCGCGCCGCCTGCTCGATCTCGATCCGGCCGTCGGCGCGGGCGGTGAACCGCGCCTGGTGGACGCCGGGGCCGGTGGTGGAGAGCACGAGGTCGATCGAACGGGACTCGCCGGGCCGGAGCTGGCCGACGTCGAACTCGAGCTCGCGTCCAGCCCGGTGCGACACGCCGTCGGGGAGGATGCCGTCGATCACGACGCCGGTGGCGATGCCCGTGCCGGGGTTGCTCACCTTGAGCGAGAGCGGCACGTCGCCGCCGATGCGCACGGGCTTCGTCTCGGTCATCTCGAGCCGCAGGTCGGGCTTCGTGGCCCGCGACCGCAGCGACGCCTCGGCGCGGAAGCTGACGCTGGCGACGCTGCCGATGTCCCCCTCGATCTGCGGCATCACCTCCATCGACACCCGGGTCTCGCCGCCGGGGGGCAGCGGCCCGAGCGGCCAGATGAGCTCGGCCGGGCCGCCCGCCGGGCTGGCCGGCGGCGTGGTGGCGACGAGCGTCGTGCCATAGGGCACAGAGTCGCGGAGCGTGACGTCCTGCGCGACGGCCTTGCCGACGTTCCGCACGAGGATCTCGTAGCGGGCGGGCTTGCCCACCTGGATTTCCCGCGGGCCGCGCTTCTCGACGACGAGTTGCGGCGTCTGCGCCCCTTCGAGCTGCGGCGAGCCGGGCCGGCCCTGGCCGGTGGCGACCCCGCCGGCGACGACCGCGGCGGCGGGATCGGCCGGCCCGAGGATGTCGCCGCGCCGCGGACCCGCCGCGCGCGGCGCGGGAGGCGGCCCCATCGGGGGCGCTCCGGCGAAGGCACTGGCGCCGGCGGAACTCGCGGTGACCACGCCGGACGGCGCCGCCGCCGGCGCGCTGGCCGCGAGCGGAGCAGCCGACGGCGCGGCCGCCGGCCGCGGGAAGGCCTGGGGAGTCCCGACGGCGGGAGGCAGGATGTCGGCCGACGTCGGGCCGCGGACGGTGGCCGCCGGGCCGCCGCCACCGCGAGCCGCGAACGCGCCGGCAGCCGGCGGTGCGGGAGCCTGCGCCGCGTCGCCCCGAGGATCGACGGCCCCGACTCCCGCATCGTTCACTCTCGGATCGGCAGCGGTCTGGTCGGCCACCGCCGGATCGTCATGCACCGGAGCGGCGGCCGGCGAACCGGCGCCGGGATCGGCCGTGGCGTCGGGCGCCGGGGGCATGGCGGCGAACGGCGACGCGGTCGGTGGCGTCGTCGCCGCGCCGGCGACCGGCTGGCGCGAGTCGTCCGCGGCGACGGCGGCGCCGACGTCCGCAGAGGCCTCGTTGGCGGGGCGAATCGTGTCCTCATCGGCCGGGGCGGCGTCCGGGCGGCGTCCGTCGGCGACGTCATCCACGAGATCGGGAGGCGCGGCGGCGGGTTCCCCGTCGGCGACCGCCGGGGGCGTGAACCGGGAGACGCGCTCTTCTTCCGTCGCCGCGAACGACGTCGGCCTCACGGGCGACGAGGCGGCCGGTGCGAAACGCCCCGGGGCGTCGTCGGGCTGCGCCGCGGGAACACCCGGCTCGAGTGGCCTGACGTCTTCAGGCACCTCGAGCGCCGCCGGCCGCGTCGGATACCGCTCGTCCACCGACGGAGCCGTAGCGGGAGAGGCGGCGGCCGCAGGCGTCGGCGGCCAGCCACGCTGGCGGACGGTGGGCACGGTGTCGGCGTCATCGACCGCGGGGAAGCGGCGCGGCGCCGCCCCCACGGGCTCGTCGGCGAACGTGCGCGGGGGACCTGCGTCGGCCGTCAGCGGCGCGGCGGGGGCGGTGCCGTCCACGGACGCCGCCGGCAGGCTGCCGTCGGGCATCGTGGCATGCGTCGGGAAGGGGAGCGTGTAGCCGTCCGATGAGCGGCCGATGCCCAGCGACCAGACGAGGCCGAAGCCGGCGCCCGCGCAGACGAGCGCGCCGAGCACCAGGGAGAAGTTCGATCCCCGCGGCGGCACGACCAGATCCTGTCGCGAAGGGCGTTGTGACTCGGCCATCGGATGGTCCCCGGAGGAGTGAGGTCCGGGGAGTACCACACGCGGGGGTGGCCGACAAAGACCAATCGCGGCGGCGTCGCGGTTCAGGCGGTCGCGAGAATCTGGCGAAGATGGAAGTGGAACTTCCCCAGCCTGCCGCCGTAGTTGCCGGCCGACACCGCGACCACGTCGGGACCCGCCGCGGCCCGGATGCCGGCCGCCATGGCGGCCGCCACCGCCGCCTCGTCCACGCCGTCGATCACGATCTCGAGGCTGCAGGTGGCCCCCTCCACGAGTCCCGTCTCGACGCGGCCGACGAGCGACGGACAGAAGGCCTCGTTCGTCGAGGCCCGAAGCTTGCCTGAGCGGGAGCCCACCTTGCTCCCGGAGCGGACCACCCCGCCCGGAAAGGGCGTGATCGTGCCCGGGACGGCGGCGATCGCGGCCACGGCCCGCCGCGCGGCCTCGAGCGTCGCGGCGAGCGAGCGTCCCTGGAGGATGAAGTTGCCGCCACCGACGCCCTTGGCCACACCGAGCGTCTCCTCGACGAGGAACTCGCCGTCCATGACGGGCACCCGCCAGAACCGACGGCCGTCGAGCAGCTTCGTCTTTTCGAAGCCGTCGCCGAAGAACCGCACGTGCGCCCCGAGCGGTCCGCGTTCCTCCCCGGCGGGAAGCCCGTCGAACACGCTCACCGTGGGGCAGGTGAGCAGGCACTGCGCCGTGCGGTTGCCCACCGCCTTGATCACGCCGTCGGCGGCGAACCCGCAGGCCAGCACCGCCGCTCCGGGCCGGCCGTCGGGCGTCTCCTCCGGGAAGAGATGCCGCTCCACGCCCACCTCCGCGTCGCACCCGATGACGCTCGTGCCGTAGCCGCAGGCGGCGCGGAGGGCGGCGTCGAGCCAGTGCGCGTCGTGGGCCGTGACGATGATGCGGGCACACCTCACGCGGAATGCTTCCGCGAAAGTGTCGATCACCTGTGTCGATCCGATGAGCATGGGGTGAGCATGAGGGCGTCGCCGGTCGTACCCCGCGGCGTGAAACCGCTGGCGAGCGGGAGAATCCGGGTTCTCGCCCCGGTGGGGTTTCGCATATCCTAACAGGCGTGTTCCGTGGTCCTCCATGGGACTGCGGCCACGCGCGCCCGGCGCCGGGACTCCCGACCGAGGCGCGTGCGCCGGCACACCCTCCCGCGACAAAGGAAGCCGCCGATGTTCCATCCCACCCGTGCTTTCGTGACGGCTGCGGCCGCCCTCGCCGTGGCGGCGACCGGGATCGTGCCAGCGGCGTGGCAGCCCCGGGCGGCGCGGGCCGCGGATCCGCTGGCCGCGCCGGGCGTGGCGATGATCCCGCAGGACGCGGCCTTCGTGTCGTCCACGCTGCGGCTGCGGGAGCAGTGGCAGCGATTCGCCAACTCCAACGCCTATGCGGCGCTCCGCCGCCTGCCGGCCGTGGCCCGCGCCCTCGACACGGTCGAGGAGCAGAAACTGCAACCCGGCAGCCCGCTGTCGATGCTGGCCACGTTCCTCGAGCTGCCGGAAAACACGCAGGCGCTCGAACTGCTCGACGACATGATCTCGAGCGACACCTTCGTCTATGGCGAGCCCTCGTGCATCACGGTGCTGCAGCTGGTCAAGAAGATCCAGCAGGCCCAGAACGCCGCCGGCGTGCTGCGGCTCGCCTCCGGCGGCTCGTCACTCGGCGGCATGGCCATCGAGGTGGAGGAGATGGAGGAGATGGAAGAGGACGACGACGACGAGGACGACGACGACGAGGATGACGACGGTCCGCGGGCGCGCCGCAAGAAGAAGGCCGCCGCCGCCCGCTCCGGGGTCATCCGCCCGGTGCGGCTCCAAGCCACCGACGTCGACGAGCCGCTCTCCGCCGACGACGTCACCACGCGGCTCGTGATCAAGACGCTCGCCGACAACACCGACCTGATCGTGGTTCCCGACATCGTCTGGGGTTTCAAGACCACCAAGGCCGACGCCGGCAAATCGCAGCTCAAGCGGATCGAGGTGCTCGCGAAGCTGTTCACGCAGGCCAATCCCGCCCTGGCCGACTCGCTCGAACGCAGGAAGGTGGCCGGCGGGGACATCATCACCTTCACGATCAAGCCGGAAGCCGACCTGATCCGCACGGCCGCCGAGGTGGAGGATCAGCAGGAGGAGGTCGAGAAGATCATCGCCCGGGTGGAGAAGCTGCGGCTGGTGATCGGCCTGGGACTGATCGGTGACCGTGTCATCCTGTCGATCGGCGACTCCATCGACCACCTCGAGAAGCTGGCCCTGCCGGGGGGCGACGCGAAGGGGCTGCTCGCCACCAAGCCATTCGCTCCGCTGCTCGCGCACAAGGACAAGCGGATCACGGCGATCTCCTACCTCAGCCAGCCGTTGCAGGCCGTGCTGGCGGCGTCCGCCGACGACCTCGAGCAGCTCGCCGAGATGAGTGACACGGTCGCCGACCTCGCCGACCTGCCGGACGGCGCGGCCGAGGAGGCCCGCCGGATGCTCCAACGCATCGCCGCGGGCTACAAGCGCCGACTGCCCGTGCCAGGCCCCTGGATGTCCTTCTCGTTCCTGGCGGAGCAGGGCTACGAGGGCTACGCCTGGGACTGGTCGAAGAACCTGCCCTTCGACGGCGGAAAGCGGCTCGACCTGCTCGAGCACGTCGGCGGCGCGCCGCTCGCGGCGCTCGCGTTCCGCGTGAAGAACGATCCCGACCAGTTCGAGGACTTCGCCTCCTGGGCCGACATGGGCTGGTCGTTCTTCCGGAAGTATCTCCTGCCGAAGGCCGACGAGAACGACCAGGAGACGTTCGCGGAGGTCGACGAGCACCTCGCGCCGGTGGCGCGGAAGATGGTGGGCATCGTGCGGACCAAGATCCTGCCGGCACTGGCCGAAGGCCAGCTCGCCTTCGTGATCGACGGCAAGACGACGACGAAGCAGCCCCACCAGGCGCTGCCCGCTGCGTCCGAGCCGCTGCCGCTGCTCGAGCCGGCGATCGTGCTCGGACTCACCGATCCGAAGCTCTTCCGCGAGGGCCTCAGCGACCTCTTCGAGCTGTCCGACGAGCTCGTCGACGCCGTGCGAGAGGTGAATCCCGACGCCGTGCCGGCGGAGTACCGCGTGCCCGAGCCGGCGAAGACGAAGGTCGAGGGGGGCACCCTCTGGTCCTTCGCCCTGCCCGGGAGCGGGTTCGACGAGAAGGTGCAGCCATCGATCGGGGTCGGCGACGACGCCGCCGTGCTCTCGCTGGTGCCCCGGCAGGTCGGCCGGCTGCTGACGGATATCCGGCTGGAAACCGGCTCCGGTCTGACGAAGTTCGAGGAGCCGCTGGCGGCGGCCGCGGCGCTCGACTTCGCGGGCCTCATCGACAGCCTGCAGCCGTGGCTCGTCTACCTCACCCGCTACGGCTGCGTGGCCCAGCGTGACGGCGTCGTCGATCCGGGCGAGGAACTCGGCCCGGACGACGAGAATCCGCAGGCCAAGGACGCCTTGGAGCAGGGCAAGGTCGTGCTCGAGGCGCTCAAGTCGCTGCGGGTCGCGGTGGCTGAAATGGCCGTGCAGGACGACGCCACGGTGACGCACTGGCGGAACGTGATCCGCGACATGCCCGCGAAGTAGGCGGCACGGGGCTGGCTGTGCCCTCCTCCGCGCCGAGGACGTACCGCCGCGGTTCGAACGTCGCAGCGATCCCAAAACGGTGACGCCCGGGGCCGCCCATCGCCCCGCTCGCCGGACGTTCGCTTCCGCCCTGTGTTGCTTGATTCCAGGCCCGAGGGGCCTGGAATGTCGCTCCCGCGAATCGAAGTGAATTCGATTCGCTCCGCTTGGGCTGCGGCTCACTCGAAGCCGGCTGCGCTCCGGCATCCTGCCTGCGCTGGCCGCCTACGCCGTCGCACGGGGCAACGGGCGGCCCCTCCACCGGATTGGAACGATGGTGATACAGCGATTGAGCCCACTGGAAAGCGACGATATTCGCACTCCTGAGCCCGAGGCGAGGGGGGGTCGGCGAACGCTTCCCGAGTGGAGGCCGCCGCGGCCGAACGAGGAGACTTTTGCCGCCCCCCCCTCGCCGTGGATGCACCGACGCGGGTCGCGCTTCCGTGCCTGCGTGCGACGGTGACGCCCGGGGCCGCCCGTCTACCGGAGTGTCAGTTCTTCGCGTGCGTCTTCAGCGACGCAACGTTCCCCGGATGAAGAGGTCGCCGCCCGGTCGCGACACCTCCTCTACGTCGATCTCCGCGGCGTCCGCCAGCGCGAGGATGCCCCTGCCTCCCACCGCCGCCGGGGCCGCCGCCCCGCCGATGATCCGCGGGGCGATGAACGCCCACACCTCGTCGATCGCCCCCACGTCGGCGAATCCGCCGAGCACCGCGGGGCCCCCTTCCACGAGCACGTTCGTGAGCCGGCGCCGGCCCAACTCCGCGAGCAGTTCGCCCAGCCGGCCGGCCCGGTCGGTCGCGTGGGCCCGCCAGACTTCGCAGCCCGCGGCCTCGAGCGGTCGGATGCGGTCGGCGGGCGCGTCGGGCCCCACGGCCACGAGCACCGGCGTCTCCCGCGCCGTCCGCACGAGCCGCCCCTCCGGCGGCAGCCGCGCCGCGCCGTCAAGCACGATCCGCAGCGGTGTCCGCGGCCCCGGCGGCCGCGCCGTCAGCAGCGGGTCGTCGGCCAGCGCCGTGCCGATGCCCACGAGGATGCCGTCCATCCGGCCCCGCAGCGCATGCACCGTCCGCCGCGAGTCCGCCGACGAGATCCAACGGCTCTCGCCTGCGGCCGTGGCGACGCGGCCGTCGAGGCTCATCGCCCACTTGGCGACGACCCACGGCCGCCCGCGTTCGACGAGCGTGCGGAAGGGGGCGACGAGCCGGCGGGCTTCGACGGCGCCGACTCCGACGTCGACCGCGATCCCGGCCCGGCGCAGCGCCGCGATGCCGGCGCCGGCCACCGCCGGGTAGGGATCCTGGCAGCCCACGACCACCCGCGCGACGCCGGCCGCGATCACGGCGTCGGTGCAGGGGGGCGTCTTGCCGTGGTGGCAGCAGGGCTCGAGCGTGACGACGAGCGTCGCGCCACGGGCCGCGGCGCCGGCCTGTGCGAGCGCCGTCACCTCCGCGTGCGGCCCACCGTGCTCCGCGTGCCAGCCTTCGCCGACGATCCGCTCCGCGGCGGCGGCCCGATCCGCGCCGGCCGCGATCACCACCGCGCCGACCATCGGATTGGGCTCGACCCGCCCCTCACCGCGGCGGGCCAGTTCGACCGCGCGGCGCATCGCGTGCTCGAGGAGGTCGGCCGTGCTCACGTGCATCCCCCGGACGGGACTCGTGCAGACAAGCGAACGTTCCTTTCGACCGTGCCGCGACACACCCTGCGGCAACGGCCGCCACGACCATCCGGGTCATGACTCCGGTTCACGGCGCTAGCCCGGCGTCCAGAGCGACTTCTTCTCACCACCGGCTCCCGGCTGCTCCCCGCCGGGCGTCCAGATCCGGCCCGCGTCGGCCGCCGCCTGCCCGCCGCCGAGCGGCATGCCCGCCGCACCGCCGCCGGCGCCGCCCGCCACCGACTGCGCCGCCAACGCCGACAGGTCGACGCCCGCCTCGGAGAGCACCTCCGCGAGCGCCGCGAGCACCTTCTGGTCGCGGGAGTGATCGCGCTTGAGATGGTTGAGCAGCCGCATGATGCCCGCCTCGTCGGCCCGCGCCAGCCGCACCCGCAGCTCCGCGACGTCGAGCATGCCGTCGTTGGCCTTGAGCGCGGCGGCGATCTCCCGGAGCTTGCCGAGGATCTCGAGCTTGGCGAGCGTCGTCGTGGCCCGCTCCTCGAGCAGACCGTAGGCCTCCCAGCGATCCTCGGGCGCGGCGTCGGGGCGGGCCACGATCGCCTCCGCGGCGCGGGTCGCGGACAGCTCGAAGCCGGCGTCGAGCGACGTCAGGAACAGCAGCCGCAACTGGTCGAGATCGAGGCCGTCGAGCACCACGCGGTGCCAGCGGAGCGGCGCCACCTCCTCCGCGGGACGCGGCGAACGGACGGGCCCCGCCGCCGGCAGCCCGAGCCCTTCCCGCAGCGTCGCCCACGCGGCCACCGCCTCGGGCTGTCGCGCCGTCGCCTCCCGCTCGCCGACGAGCGCCTCGACCCGCCGGGCCGGCTCCTTGCCCCGTTCGGCCGCGGCCTGCCGGGGCGTCTTGCCGAGCAGCTCGGGCAGGGGCGTGTCGGGCCAGGCGGCGAGAAAGCGGTCCCAGACGGCGGCCCGCTGGCGGGCCAGCAGCGAGTCGAGCACGCTCGGTGCGTCGGCCGCCGGCGGCTCCTTCGGCAGCTCTCCGGGTAGCACGCGGAACTGCGCCGTCTCGAGCCAGTTGGTCGGCGTCGTGGCGGGCATCTTCCCGCGGTCGGATTCACCCGCGCGGGCGAACTCGCAGCCGAGCACCGCCGCCACTCCCGGCGCGGCGTCGGCGACGTCGGGCTCGAAGCCCTGCAGCACCGCCTCGGGCTCGCGGTCGGTCTGCCGGCCGAAGAGCATGAGCGAGGCCAGGAGCCGCTGCGGCTCCGGGCCGCCGTAGACCCGCCAGACCGACCGGGGCGGCGCGGCGCCACGCTGCACCCAGGGGGAGCGGTCGAAGGCGATCCCCTCGAAGCGGCCGTCGTGCCGCAGCTTGTCCTCGAGGATTTCGATGCCGCCCCCCGCGTCACCCCCGATCGTCAGGGGCGCGACGAGGCTCCGGATGGAGACCTGCGGCGAGCGGTCGGGATCGGCCTCCGTCTCCAGCGCGATCGCGCGGCCGGTCGCCTCGACGGCGTCGTCGTGGTTCGCCGCCCGCAGTCGGGCCACGGCCAGCCACGCCTCGGCCGCCTCGAACGGACGGGCGAGCATCTCGCAGAGGATGGCGATGTTGGTGAACAGCTCCGGACTCTCGCCGGCCACGCTCTTGAGGCTGCGGAACGCGGTGAGCGCCTTGGAGAGACGCCACGCGCCGGCGGCCGCGAGCGCCGCGTCGAACTCGGGCGCCCAGGGGGAGTCGGGCGGCGCGGGCTCGAACGCCATCTTCGTACGGAGTGCCGGCGGCACGCCCCCGGCACCGACGATCGCGGCGAGCATCCGCCGCTCCTCGTCGGAGCCCAGGCCCTGGTCGGCCATCCACTCCACGATCCCCTGGGCGAAGCCCGGATGGCCCGTCTGCGCCGCCGCCTGGACGAGCGTCTGCCCGGCCCGGAGCAGGTCGAGTGGCAGCTCCTCCCGCTCGTCGCCGGCGGCCGCCTCGCGGGCCCTGTCGAAGAGGGCCGCAGCCTCGAGCACCCGCCCGGAGAGCGCCTCGCACACCGCGGCCTGGCCGAGGGCGACGGGATTGTCGGGGCAGGCCGCGAGGAACTGCTGGCTCGAGGCCGTCGCCTCGGCGAAGCGGCGGGTGGCCAACTGCACGCGGGTGCGGTGAGCCAGGAGGCAGGCGCGGCCCGGATGACGCTCGAGCAGGCGATCCGTCTCGGTGAGCGCCGCGGCGTACTGCTCCCCCTCGGTGAGCTTGTCGAGCTGCTCCAGGTCGCCGACGAGGTCGGCGCAGCAGAACTTGATCTTCTTGCCGGTGCCGCCCGGACACGACGAATACGGATCGATGGGCATGCGGTCGCTTTCCGAAGGTGCCGCCGGAGAAGGCCTGTGCCGGCGCAGGATTTCGAGCAATGTACCAAAGCCGCCCCGTTGCCGCTGGCGGCGGCAGCCGCCATACTTCCTCCGTGCGGACACGGACAGGCGGCCGGCCCGCGCCCCGACAGGCGTCGCCTGCGGGGAGTTCCTCTCGCGCATCCGCCCGAGCCCCACGTGCAGCAGCCCCGCATTCTCATTCTCGATTCCGAGGGTGCCGGCGGCCTGCCGTATGCGCGGCTCACCGCCCGGCTGCAGCCCTTCGAGGTGCGGGTGGAGAAGTCGCTCGAGAAGGCGCTCGCCACGCTCTCCCGCGACTCCTGGGATCTCGGCGTGGTGACGGCGCGGATGGGGCCCTCGGCCGACGTGCTCCATGCGGCGCTGAAGAAGGCCGATCCGCAGCTGCCGATCGTGGTGCTCGATCCGCGGCCGAGCGTCGACACGGCGCGGGCCTGCCTGCAGGCCGGCGCGGGCGACTACCTCGACGTGGCGCGGGCCGAGACCGACCTCGAGGATTCGCTCGTGCGGCTGCTCACGTCGTCGCGCCGCCTGGCCGCCGAGGAGGTGCTCCGCCGGGCCGTGGAGCGGCCCTACTCCTTCGAGAACCTGCTGGGGGAGAGCCCCGCCATGCAGCAGGTCTACTCGATCATCGAGCGGGTGGCGGCGAGCTCGGTGGACGTGCTCGTGACCGGGGAGACGGGCACGGGCAAGGAGCTCGTGGCCCGGGCGATCCACGCCCGCAGCCGGCGGGCCGCCGGGCCGTTCGTGCCGGTCGACTGCGGCGCGATCCCCGACGCATTGATGGAGAGCGAGCTCTTCGGCCACGAGCGCGGTGCCTTCACGGGCGCCGACGCGCGGCGCATGGGGCTCGTCGAGTTCGCCGACGGCGGCACGCTCTTCCTCGACGAGATCGGCGAGCTGCCGCCGCCGCTGCAGGCCAAGCTCCTGCGGGTGCTGCAGGAGCGGCGGGTGCGCCGCGTGGGCGCCCGGCAGGAGAACGCCGTCGACGTGCGGGTGGTGGCGGCCACCTCCCGCGACCTGGCGCAGATGGTCGACCGCGGGGAGTTTCGCCGCGACCTGCTCTACCGCATCAACGTCGTGCGGATCGACCTGCCGCCGCTCCGCTCCCGCGGCGACGACATCGGCCTCCTGGCGGAGTTCTTCGCCAACCGCGCCGCGCTCGAGACCGGCCGCCGGGTCAACGGACTCTCCACCGACGTCTACCAGGTGCTCAAGAGCTACCACTGGCCGGGCAACGTCCGCGAGCTGCAAAACGTCGTCCGCCGCGCGATCGCCATGACCCGCTCGAGCGTGGCCGGAGTGGACGACCTGCCCGACGACGTGGTCGCCGCGGCCGGCCGCAACACCGGCGCCGAGGCGGGCACGGTCGGCTACTTCGCCCAGCGGGCCGAGCACGTGGCCCGCTTCGAGAAGCAGTACCTCGTCGACCTGCTGACGCGGCACATCGGCGACGTCTCGGCGGCGGCCCGCGAAGCCCGCCTGCCGCGGGGCACCCTCTACCGGCTGATGAAGACCCACGGCATCGACGGCGCGACGTTTCGCCGATAGGTCGCCGGCGCTCGTCATCCAGCGACGCTCGCAGGTCGCCGGTGAGAGGCGTTCATCACTGGCGTTACTCAGTGGCGCCAGTGAGTGGCGATACTGAGTGGCGATACTGAGTGGCCCCAGGGGCGTATGAACGGTCGGCCGGAGGCGGATTCCGGCCGCGTGCCCGCCCGGGAAAGCGTTCCCGCCCTCGTCGCGGCGGGCGGCCCGCGGTCAGCTCTTCGCCGGCTGCTTCTTCCGCTCCCAGGTCTGCCCCTGCTTGTACCGCTCCGCCCGCTCGATCAGCTCGGCGTTCTTCGTCGTGGCCATCACCTTGTCGAGCGCCTTGGTGAACTCCGCCTTGTTGGCGTCGCGGAGCTTCTGGTGGTGGGCCAGTTCCACGACGCTCAGGCAGGCCGACTCCGCCAGCGCGGGGTCGTCGAGGTAAGGCACGACAAACCGGAAAGTCTCGACCGTGCGGATCGCGTTGGCCCGCTCGAGCAGCTTGGACCGATCCTCCGGCCGCTCGCACAGGGTCATCGCCTTCTGCACGAGTTCGAGCTTCCGTCGGTCGTCGAGCTTGTTGTCGGGCAGCGGGGCGATGCGGATGAGCGCCGCGAGGAGCGCGTCACGTTCGGGGCCGGCCGGCGACTTCGCCCGCAGGTCGATGATGCGGCCGGCCCCGAACGTGACG
>Ga0207954_1000240_pt1 | contig 17919 bp, 12 predicted proteins | sample CryBogmetaGMA0M_FD_184547 | JGI IMG/M metagenome (GOLD analysis project Ga0207954, IMG submission 184547) | Freshwater microbial communities from Crystal Bog, Wisconsin, USA - MA0M (SPAdes) | ecosystem: Environmental > Aquatic > Freshwater > Lake | place: Crystal Bog, Wisconsin, USA | collected... | reverse complement strand
CGCTGAATCTCGCGGCCCGCTGCCAGCCGCGGACCGCGAGATTCAGCGACATGATGGCGAGGTCGCGACGGCCGTCGGTCTCCGCTCGCCCCGCCACCTTCTCCGCCACCTCCGCGAACGAGGCCGCCCGCTCCGGAGCCAAGAGCCGCACCGGGATCTCACGAAGCGACCGCAGCTCCTCCCCGTCGGCGTCGAACTCGTAGGTGGCCGACGCCAGCACGATCGCGCGGTCGAGCGACTTCGCATTGCCCGAGACCACGGCCATCCGCCGGGCCTCCGCCAGCATCAGCCACTTGACGTCGCGATCCTCCTCGGTGGTCGCCGCCTCGATCAGGGTGTCGGCGATCACCGTCGCCCCGATCGTGGTCCGCCCGCGGGCCAGGATGCCGGGATACCTTCGCTCAAACTCGGCCCGGGCATCGACCAACTCCCGGGCCGTGGGCGGAGCCTCGAGCGATGCGGCCGCCGGCAGCTGCCGCATCGAGGGCCGGGAGCGGGCGTCGGCCGGCGCGGCCGGCTCCTCGGCGGCGGCCGAAAGGGCGATAAGCAGGAGGATCAGCGGGGCGAAGAACGGCATATCCGCAGCCTAGCGGTCGCTGCCGCGGCAGGCCAGCGGGCGGGCAGGCTTGAGTGGGGAAGGGGGCATCCGCAGGTTGAAAACCTGCGGCCACGTTCCGGCCGTCCCCATCGCTCACGCGATTGGGCTTTCTGAACGCTACTTGGCGGCTGCGAGCTCCGCCTTCTTCCGCTCTTCCACGATTTCCTTCTGGATGTTGCCCGGCGTGGGCTTGTACTTCGCGAACTCCATCGTGAACACACCCTGGCCCTGCGTCATGCTCCGCAGGTCGGTCGAGTAGCCGAAGGTCTCGGCCAGCGGCACCTCGGCGATGATCGTGGACGTGTTGCCCACGGTCTCCGTCGAGATGATCAGGCCGCGGCGCTTGTTGAGCTCGCCCGTGACCGCACCCTGGAAGTCGGCCGGGACCTCGACTTCCATCTTCATGATCGGCTCGAGCAGCACCGGCTTCGTGGCCAGGAAGGCCTCGCGGAAGCCGGCCCGGGCGCAGACCTGGAAGGCCATGTCGCTGGAGTCGACGTCGTGATACGAGCCGTCCTCCAGCGTGGCCTTCACGCCCACGATCGGGAAGCCGGCGATCGGCCCCTTGTTGAGCACCGCCAGGAAGCCCTTCTCCACCGAGGGGATGTATTCCCGCGGCACGCGGCCGCCGACGACCGCGTCTTCGAAGACGAAGTTTTCGGTGGCATCCTCGGGCAGCGGCTCGAGGTGACCGATGATGTGGGCATACTGGCCCGAGCCGCCCGTCTGCTTCTTGTGCTTGTAGTCGTAGGCCGTGCCCTTCGTGGGGGCCTCGCGGTAACTCACCTTCGGGGCGCCCACGGTGACTTCCACCTTGTATTCACGCTTGATCCGCTCGACATAGATGTCGAGATGCAGCTCGCCCATGCCGGCGATCAGCGTCTCGCCCGTTTCCTCGTCGGTGAACACGCGGAACGTGGGATCCTCGCGGGTGAACCGCTGCAGGCCCTTGCCGAGCTTGTCGAGGCCGTCCCGGTTGGTGGGGGTGATCGCCATCTTGATCACCGGCTCCGGCACGAACATGCTCTCGAGCGTGCAGTACTTCGCGTCGGCGGAGTAGGTGTCGCCGCTGGCGGCATCGACGCCCATCACGGCCACGATGTCGCCCGCTTCGGCGGCATCGATTTCCTCGCGCTTGTCGGCGTGCATCCGCACGATGCGGCTGAACCGCTGCTTCTGGCTCGTGCGCTGGTTGATGTAGGCCTCGCCCTTCTTCATCGTGCCCTGGTAGAGCCGCATGAAGGTGAGCTGGCCGAAGGGGTCGTCCACGATCTTGAACGCCATCGCCACGAGCGGCTTCTTGGGATCGGCCTCGAGGTCGAACTTCTCGTCGGCGTTCGACCAGTTCTTGGCGATCACCTTCCGCTCGAGCGGGTTGGGCAGGTAGCGGACCACCGCGTCGAGGAGCGGCTGCACGCCCTTGTTCTTGTAGGCCGAGCCGCAGAACACCGGGGTGATGCTCTGGTTGTGGACGGCCGCCTTGGTGACGGCGTGGATCTCGTCTTCCGTGGGCTGCTCCTCGGAGAGGAGCTTCTCCATCAGCGAGTCGGAGTACATGGCGAGGTCTTCCAGCAGCTTGTGCCGGGCCTCGACTGCCTTGTCCTTGTAATCGGCCGGGATCTCCTCCTCGCGGACGTGCTCGCCGTTGTCGCCGTCGAAGTAGATCGCCTTCATACGGACGAGGTCGATCACGCCCTGGAGCTTGTCTTCCTTGCCGATCGGGATCTGGTAGGGGATGGCGTGGCAGCCGAGCTTGTCCTTCAGCTGGCCGACGACCCGGTCGAAGTTGGCGCCGGTGCGGTCCATCTTGTTGATGAACGCGAGCCGCGGCACCTTGTAGCGCTTCATCTGGCGGTCCACCGTCATCGACTGGCTCTGGACGCCGCCCACGCTGCAGAGCACGAGGATCGCGCCGTCGAGCACCCGGAGGCTGCGTTCCACCTCGACCGTGAAATCCACGTGGCCCGGGGTGTCGATGAGGTTGATCGCGCAGTCGCCCCACTGGACGCTCGTGGCGGCCGAGGTGATCGTGATGCCACGCTCCCGCTCGAGATCCATGTAGTCCATGGTCGCGCCGTCGCCGCCGCCCTTCACCTCCTGGATGCGGTGGATGCGGCCTGCGTAATACAGGATCCGCTCCGAGAGGGTGGTCTTGCCGGAGTCGATGTGGGCCGAGATGCCCATGTTGCGGAGCTTGGTCAGGTCCATGAATACACGTTCTACGGGGAAAAAACGAAGGGAAACGGGCCGCCGGAGGGCTGGGAGTGAAAACGTGGGCGGGCGGCCCTTGGAATTGCGACGAAGGGAATATACTCGCGCCTGGAAAAACGGGACAGACGGCGCGTTTTCGGCCGGAGTTTCCCGATTGGGATCCCCTTCCGACGACGCACACCATGACTGCCGAAGCCCCCGCTGCCGCCCCATCACCCGCCAAGCCTCCCCTGGTCGATTACGGCCCCTCCGACCCGTGGGCGGCCTGCCTGACGCCGATGGTGGTGTTTCTGGGACTCGGCCTGATCGAGCCTTCCCGGGAAGGCAAGGGGCTCGCCGCGACGCTGGGCATCACCTATGACCTCTATCCGGTGCTCTACGCGATCCGCGTGGCGGTGACGCTGTTCCTCGTCTGGCGGGCGTGGCCGTCGATCCGGTCCTGGCTCGGCAAGGCCAGCTGGTGGCCGCCCGTGCTCGGCATCCTGCTCGTGGTGCCGTGGGTGTGGCTCTCGGTGCTCCAGCGCGACGGGCAGTGGATCTCCGGCGACACCGGCCGCGTGGGCTTCGACCCCGTCGAGTTCTACGGCGCCGACAAGAACTCGCTCTGGTCGTATCTGATCCTCCGCGGTCTCGGCCTGATCGTGGTGGTGCCGATCGTGGAGGAACTCTTCCTCCGCGGCTTCCTCCTGCGGTTCGTGATCCGCGAGAACTTCTGGAACGTGCCCTTCGGGGCGGTCACCGGGGCCGTGCTCGCCACCTGCGCCCTCTATGCCGTCGGCAGCCACCCCGCCGAGGCGGTGGCCGCGGTCACCTGGTTCTTCGCGGTCACGTGGGTGTGTTGGAAGACCCGGCAGCCGATCGACGCGATCACGGTGCACGCCGCCACGAACTTCGCCCTCGGGGCGTACGTGCTCGCCACCGGGGCGTGGTGGCTCCTGTAGACCGTGGGCCTCCGGGGACGCATCGCCCCGACGCCGAGCGGCCATCTCCACGTGGGGCACGCGCGGACGTTCGCCCTCGCCGCCAAGCGAGCGGGTGGCGCGGGTCTCGCGCTCCGCATCGAAGATCTCGACGGCCCCCGCTGCAGGCCGGAGTTCACCACCGCCGCCCTCGACGACCTTCGCTGGCTGGGACTTCTCTGGACCGAGGGCCCAGATGTGGGCGGGGCTCACGCCCCCTACGTGCAGAGCGAACGGGGAGCGTGGTTTCTGGAGGTTTGGCGGCGGCTCGAAGCCAGTGGAGCGATCTACCCGAGCCCCCACTCCCGCCGCGACGTGGAGGAGGCCGCCGCGGCGCCGCATGACGCCGAGGCCGAGCCGATCTTTCCACCGGCCCTCCGGCCAAGCCGTCGCGAGCGGGCCACGGCCCCGGGCGGCGTGCCCTGGCGGTTTCGCGTGCCCGACGGCCGCATGCTCGTGTTTGAAGACGCCATCCAGGGCACCGTGCGCCGCACGGCCGGCGTCGATTTCGGCGACTTCGTGATCTGGCGGCGCGAGGAACTCGCCGCCTACGAACTCGCCGTGGTGGCCGACGACCACGCGATGGAGATCGCGGAGGTGGTTCGCGGCGCCGACCTGCTCACGAGCACGGCCCGCCAGCTGCTGCTCTACGAGGCCCTGGGCTGGACGCCGCCGGCGTGGTGCCACGCCCCACTCGTGTGCGACGCCTCAGGCCGCCGGCTGGCCAAGCGGGCGGGTGGTCTGGCGATCCGCGACCTGCGGGCCGCCGGCAGGACGCCGCAGGAGGTGCTGACGGGGGCGGTGGTGATGGAGGGCCGGAACGTGGGTGCAGGTTTTCCACCTGCACAAGAACTACCCCGGGCGTGAGATTCCGCAGGTTGAAAACCTGCGGCCACTTTCAGGAAACCTGCGGCCACTCACTTCGTCGTGATCTCGATGTCGAACACGTTCGAGCCCCGCTTCACGTCGCACTGCAGCGTGGTCTGGGAGTTGTATCGCGGCGGCAACGCCCGGCCCGCATCGCCACCCGTCACGCTCACGCGGTTCGTGCCGATCATCGCCCCGACCTTGCCGCCGGGACGGATCACGCGGTAGCGGCCCTCGGCGTTGGTGGAGCCCACGCCCCGCACGGCGTCGGGCCCGTCCGGCACGAACGTCACGAACGCCCCCAGGAGCGGCTTCCCGTCCACGAGCACGGTGCCGCTGACCTCGGCGAAGCCGCGGCCCCCACAGCCCGTCGCGGCGAGCGACACGAGCGCCGCGAAGCCGAGCCACGCCCGCGGCCCCGCGGGACACCACGCCCCTCGCGGACTCATCGGGTGTCACCCGTGATCGTGCCCTCGTTGCGGTGGGCCATGCCGAGATGAATCTCGGGGTCGACGTTCTCCTGCGCCCAGCGCACCGACCCATCCACGAGCATCATGTTCACGCCGCCCGGATGCATGCTCGAGAAGATCTTGCCGTTGTTGTCGATGTCGCTGGCGGTGGGAGGCGTGTTGAGCTGCAAGAAGTTGAGGTTGATGAAAAACCCGTTGGTGTTGATTCGGCCGATGATCCGGGCCGTCTCGCCGGCCCCGTAGCCGGCGGCGTTGCCCGCCCCCACCCACACGGCCGCGTAGTTGACCTTGCTCCGCTCGCCGATGCACCACGTCTTCGACGTGCCGTCGCTGACGTCTTTGATCCGCAGCCCGAGCGGCCCCCGGCCCGGCCCCGAGTTGGGGATCGACGACGTGGCCGTCGCCCCCTTGTCGGCCGCGCCGAAGAGCATCCCGCCCGGGTCGTGGGAAAACCGCGGGCCGTAGTTGGGCACCAGCGTGGGGTCATCGCTGTTGCGATTGTTCCAGCCCATTTCCCCGCAGCTGCCCACGTAGTTCGACGTGGCGACGTCGAAGGCCCCGCCGCCCAACTTGTAGAGCGTGTTGGGGCTCGGGCTGTCGTCCGACGCGCAGCGATACGTGGGAATCGCCGCCTGCAGCGCCGCCTTGTCGGCCGCCGACGCCGAGGCCACAAACACCGCCGAAAGCTTGCGGTTCGTCGGATCGAGCTGGGCGAAAAGCGCCGACTGCTCCATGTAGGGAAGCAGCGCGGTGCCCCAGCCCCACACCGCCCCGCTCGTCCAGAAGTGGGAGAAGCCGGCCGGAAACGCCTTGCGGGCGTCGTGGTGCAGGTGCATCGCCATGCCGATCTGCTTGAGGTTGTTGGTGCAGGCCGAGCGGCGGGCCGCCTCCCGGGCGGTCTGCACGGCGGGCAGCAAGAGCCCGATCAGCGTGGCGATGATCGCGATCACCACGAGGAGTTCGACGAGCGTGAAGGCAAACCGGGGGCGATGCATGGCGCAACCTCGTGCCAGGGAACAGGGAAACGCGCGATCAGCGGGCCGCACGCCGCCTGGCCAAGAGCAGCGCGGCCACGCCGGCCGACATCGCTCCGCTCAAGACCATCGTGGGCTCCGGAATGATCGAGAGCGTGCCGGTCGATTCCGTGAACGAGAGCGTCTGGCCGTTGCCGGCGGCCGCCGTCCAGACACCGCCGGCGTTAGTGAACGTGAGCGTGCCGTAGGAGCCACTCGCCGTCACGCTCGAGAACGAACTCGACGGCGTGCCGGTGAAGCCGAACAGGCCGAACGCGGTGTTGTCGGCGAACACATCGCTGAACGAGAGCGAGAGGCCGCCGCCGTAGGTGAGGGCCGACGGCTGAATCACCGTGACGGCGTCGTACGACGCGCCCCGGGTCGTGCCACCGATCCCGAGCAGCGTGGTGCTCGAACCGGCGATGCTGAGCGACCCGAACGTCAGCGCCCCGAACCCACCGGGAGACCCCGGGGCCACGGAACCGGCCAACGACACCGGGGCGGAGATCGTGCCCGACCCGCCGAGCGTGGCTGCCGCAGCGACCGAAACGCTCGACGTGGTGGCGAGGAGCGTGTCAACGAGCAGCGAGCCGCTGTTGACCGCGGTGGCCCCGAGATAGCCCACGGAGCCGCTCAGGACGACGGTGCCGGGACCATCGATCGACAGGCCGCCCGAACCCGACAGGATGGTGTTGGCCCCCACGCTGATCGACCGGCCCGCGGTGGGTGCGAACGACTGCAGCCCCGTCCCGGAGAGGGCCAGCGTGAGCGCTCCGCCCGTGCCCGCCGTGCCCGTGATCAGGAGGTCGGTGGCGGCGTCGTAGTTCTGGATCGTGCCGCCGCTCCAGACGATCCGGCGATTCGACGCCGCGTTGAAGGTGCCCGACCCGACGCCGATCGCCGCCGCCGCGAACGTGCCACCGGCGAGGTTGTAGGTGGAGGCGAACGTGGGCGAGTTGGTGCCGAGCGTGGCCCCGTTCGACCCGAACACGACCGTGGCCGCCTTCACGAGGCCACCGTTCTGGTTGATCACGCTCGTGATCGTGGGCGTGCCCGTCGATCCCGACGCCACGCTCACCAGGCCGAGCAAGAGCGTGGTCGTGTCCACCGTACCGGAGGCCATGGTGAAGGTGCCGGTCTGCGGGTTGCTCGCGTTCACCATGTAGTTGCCCACGCCGAAGTTGGCCGTGCGCACGTCCACCGATCCGGCGGAGAGGTCGAGCACCGCGTTGCCGAAGGCATCGCCGCCCAGCTTGTAGCCCACGAAGACGTTGTCGGCGCGGCTGCTGCCCCCCGCCGTGCCGCGGAGCACGAGGCTGCCGCCCGTCACGCCCGCCTGATACGCGACCGTGCCGTTGCCGCGATAGGCCCCGATCGTGAGCGTGCCGGTGTTGTAGGTGTTGGTCTGGCCGAGCCCGAGCGTGGACTGGCTGACGGCCGGGCCGTTGGTCGAGTTGCCCACCTGCACGTGGGCGGCCGTGATCGTGTTGGCCGTCGCCGTGTTCACGATGGTGGCGAGCGTGCCGCTCACCACCGTGCCCGAGGTGAAGATCGCGAAGGTACCAGAGGCGTTGGTGTAGGCGAACGACGCCAGGCCGCGGAGGTCGAGGGTGGTGGTGCCCGTCACGGCCCCCGCACTCCCCGAGTTGACCGTGAGGTTGCCCCCCGTGACGGCGAGCGACCCGTTGCGGAAGGTGTTGGTGACCTGGTTGGAGCCGCCGATCGTCGTCGTCAGCGACGAGACCGACTGCGACTGACCGCCGAGGTCGACGAGCGTGGAGAGCTGGTTGGCCGCCGCCCCCGCGGAGGTGAGCGTGAGGGCCCCGGACGAGAGCGGGCTCGAGGGGCCGAGGGTGACCGTGGCGCTGCGGATGATGGTGCTGCCCGCGTAGGTGTTGGCGCCGTTGAGCGCGATCGAGCCGGTCACGAGCGTGAGGTTGCCGGCCCCCGTGATCGGCCCGTTGACGACGGTCGCCATTCCCGTGCCGCCGTTCTGCAGCGTGAGCGTGATGCCGTTGTTGATCGTGACCGTGCGTGTCGCGGGCAGCGCGATCGTGCCCACCTGGCTGCCGCTCAGCATCTGCAGCGCCGAGTTGGCCGAGACGACGATCGGGTTGTTGACGTTGCCGAGGCTGCCGTCCTGATTGATCTGAACGGTGCCGCCGCCGAGGTTGGTCGTGCCGGTGTAGGTGAGGTTGTCGGTGTTGTAGCGGAAGATGAGCGTGCCGGGTCCGGTCTTCGTGTAGCCCTGGGTGCCGGCGAGGTCGGTGTAGAAATAGAGCTGCGAGGAGCCGTTGACGTTGATCGCCGGCGACCCTGACGCGGTCGCCAGCGTGATCACGTCGTTCGTGGCGCCGTTCGTGCCCCGCAGCACGAGATTGCCCGACGCAGCCGAGAAGTTGATCGTGCCGGTCGTCACCGTGCTGCTGAGGACGGTGGCCTCGACGGCCGCGGTCGGAAACACCGCCACGGCGCCGGTCGCATTCGGAATCGACCCGCTGCTCCAGGCCGTGCCCGTGAGCCACGCGACCGTTCCCGTCGTCGGCAGCCACGTGGACTGGGCGAAGACAGGGGCCGCGGGCAGCACCGCCACAGCGGCCAGCGCCGCGACGATGCTCCGCCGAACCACGCCGAAGGCCGGATTCCGAGTCTTCACCTGCGAACGCGACATCATCGCCCCCCACACACTGCCTGGTGGACCGACGCGAGCCCGACGGCCCGCCGGCATCAGCGCCGCTTCAGCGACCGACACCTCACGCGACCTAGGGTACGGGGGGCCGAGTCCGGAAACTGTCGCACCTTTATGGGATGCCTCCAGCCGCCCAAACCGGCCGCGACACGCCAGCAGCCCCCTCCACCGGCCGGCGGCCCTGCCTGACGGCGGTTCGTGACCTCGAGCCACAGCGAGTAAACTGGCTCCTCCGAAGTTCTCCCACCTCGGCCCCGGGGCAGGCATCATGATCCGACGACGCACGGCCTTCTCGCGGCTCTCGGGCGCCGTGCTCGCGGTGAGCGTGATCGCCGTGGCGGCGCTGGGGTGTCCGGCATCAGCCGCCGATGACTCGCCCGATCGGCTCCCACCGCGACCCGAGCGAACCGCCGCGGAGCGCAAGGAGCGGGCCGACGAACTCCGCCGCGCGTACTCGGGCGACCCGGCTACGTGGCCCGCACCGCACGTCGATCCGGGCGTGAACTGGAAGGAGATCGGCCTGCTTCCCGAGGTGGAGCACCCGGCCGACAACCCGCACACCGTCGCCAAGGAGACCCTCGGCAAGACGCTGTTCTTCGATCCGCGGCTCTCGGGGAGTGGCCAGATCGCCTGCGCCTCCTGCCATGATCCCGACCTCGGCTGGGCCGATGGACGCACCACGAGCTTCGGCCATTCCCGCAAGCAGCTCGCCCGCAACTCGCCGAGCGTTCGCAACACCGCCTTCCAGACGCACCTCTTCTGGGACGGGCGGGCGGCGTCGCTGGAAGACCAGGCCCGGCAGGTGCTCATGAATCCCGACGAGATGCGGTCGGGGCCCGAGCACGTGGTGGCCCTGCTCGAAAACGAGCCCGGCTACCGCGACCTCTGGCAGAAGGCCTTCGGCACGGAACCGGTGTCGATCGAGCGGGCGGCCCAGGCGCTCGCCTGCTTCGAGCGAACGGTGGTGGGGGGTTCGTCGCGGTTCGACAGCTTCATGAGGGGCCATCCCGCCGCCCTCACCGACGAGGCCCTGCTGGGCATGGACCTCTTCCGCCGCGAGGCCCGCTGCATCAACTGCCACAACGGGCCCGCCTTCTCGGACGGCGGCTTCCACGACATCGGCCTCTCCAACTACGGCCGCCCGTTCGAAGATCTCGGCCGCGGTCGGATCACCGACGACCCGGCCGACACCGGGAAGTTCCGCACGCCGAGCATCCGCGACGCCACGGCCACGCAGCCGCTGATGCACAACGGGCTCTTCGAACTCCAGGTGGCCCTGTCGCTCTACAACGTGGGGATGCCGACGCCCGTGCGCAGGGAAGGCCAGGCCGACGATCCGAAGTTCCCGCAGAAGTCGCCGCTGCTGAAGCCGCTCGGCCTCAACAAGCAGGATCTCGCCGACCTCACCGCGTTCCTCACGAGCCTCGAAGAGTCGAAGCGACGCGTCAGGCCGCCGGCGATTCCGGGATTGGACTGACGGGCGCCGTTGGCGGATCAGGCCGCCGAACGTGGACCAGCTGACCGTTCAGAACCGCCTGCGCCGCCCGGCCCGGCGTGCTACCGCCGCCAAGCCGCCGAGCCCGAGCAGCCCGAGCACCACGCTCGACGGCTCGGGCACGGGCGCGAGCGCCACGCCGCGAAACACGTAGTTGGTGGAGGCCGTGGCCAACGTCGTGAACGACGGGGCGGATTGTCCGCCGAGCGTGTCGGACATGGCGACGAGGTCGTTGGCCGCGGTGCCAGTCGCCATCGCCGTGATCCCGAAGAGTTGCACCGAACTGCCGGTGACGATGCCGGTCAGCCCCCGCATGCCCGTGGCCCCGGACGGCGTCGCGGTCCAGACCTTCGACCATGAGCCGCTCGAGAACAACCACTTCTGCAGGCCCGCCGAGGCGGGCGCCGTGGTGTCGTCGTCGGCGACGTAGATGGTGGTCGGGCTGGCGATGAAAAACTCCCACGGGCTGTCGATCACGCCGGAGTTGGCCGTCCCGCCGCCGACGATGATCGCCCCATACTGGTTGGCCGTGGTCGGCAGGCCGCTGCCCACGTTGAACACGCCACGGAAGCTGTAGGGAGCTCCGCCGGGGCCGACCGAGACGGCGGCGCTGCCGTACAACTGATCGCCAAACACGCCGATCACGCGGGAGTTGTAGGGCACGGGATACTGTCCGCTGGCATTGGACCCACTGCCGCCGATGCCCTGAGCCAGGGCCACCCCGCTGCTCGTGCTGCCGAGCGTGGTGTAGCGGATGCCACCCGTGGATCCACTGCCGGTGTCGCCGCTCCACCAGAGGTCAGTGCCGGTGGTGGTGATCACCGACCGTGGCGACGTGCCGGCCGCGCTGAACTGCGTCGTCGTGTCCACGGCCCCGAGCGAGTCGACGCGGGCGATGGTGCGGCTCGCCGAGGCGTTGGTGCCGTACCCGATGATCGTCAGGAACTTCTCATCCACCGACCGCTTCAAGAAGCCGATGCCCGTGTTGGAATTCGCCCCGACGGCGGCGTAGTTCGACCCAGTGTTCGCGGTCGGCAAGGTCACCGACACGCCGGTGGGACTACCGCCGGTCGTGAACTCGCGGAGCGTGATCGGCACCGTACCGGAGGCGGTCACGCCGTCACCGAACTGCGAGACCACGATCGTGCCGGGCGTAAAAGGAGCGGCGAACGCTCCGCCCGAGCAGGCAGCGAGGCACGCCACGGCGACGGTCCAGAGCTGATGACGGCCAGCAGGCATCCTCATCGGGGCAGCCTCTCCAAGTCAGTGGGGAAGGGCACGGTCAACGACGCGTGGAACGACTGCGCCAGGTGATGGCCGCGAGACCGCACGCCGCGGCTCCCACGAGGGCCATCGTGCTCGGTTCCGGCACCGCCATCACCACGCCGCGAAACACCTGATTCGCGCCGGAGGTGGCAAGGATCGTGAGATTCGACGTGGTGCCGCTGAGCGAACTCGTCGCCGCATTGGCGTCGATGAAGCTGAACAACTGGGAGGTGCCGCCCGCACTCGAGCCAGTCGACAGCACCGTGCCGAAAAGCGTCACGTTCGTACCATCGAACGACCCAGTCAGGCCGCGGAAGTTACTCGACGGGTTTGCCCTGCTGCCAGACAACTGGCCCGATTTGTTCCAGGTGCCGCTGGCGGCGAGCAGATACTTGGTGATCCCGCCGTCGGTGAGCGAATCGTCGGCCACGTACATCGTGTCGAGCCCCGGAATGGCCGGATTGGTATCGAGATAGACGAACCCATAGCGGCTCGTCGTCGGGCTGCCGCCCTGATTCGGGATGTCGGGCTGCGCGGTCAGCGAGGTCGCGGTCCCGCTCACGAGCGGGTTTCCTCCATACACACCCACGGTCGGCCACGTGCCCGTAGCCGCCGAAACGAACAGACTGGTCCCGGAGGCGCTGGTGCCGTAGGCATTCAGCCAGCGCAAATTCGTGGCCAAAGTTCCCGAGATCGACTGAAACGTCGCGGATCCATCAGCCGTGCCATAGACGAGGCCATTGCTCGCTCCCGAGGCCCAGATCTTGTTGCCGTCCGTCGAGACCGCAGACCGCGGACTGTTGCCACTGAACCACGTCCCCATGACCGTCAGCGAGTACGTTCCGGTCGTCGTGTTCAAGAGACCGGCGACGCGAGGCATGGTTCCACTGGCCTGGCTCGACAAGCTCGACGCAGCCCCGGTGCCGGAGTTGTATCCCGCGAAGCCGATCCACCGCCCGTCGGGGGAGATCGTCAGGCCGCCCTCGGCCGTCGAGTTGCCGGCGACGACGAGTTTCGTGCCCGTGCCGGTGCTGTTGATCTCGAACGACTGCACGAGCGTGCCCGCCTTCGTGTACTCGTCGAGAAACACGTTGTTGCCGGTGTTCGACAACGAGTTGGCCCCCGACCCCGCCCGAAGCACCACGAGATTGCCAGTCGTCACGGGCGCGGCGTGCGCCTGCAGGCACCAGCCCACGGCGACTGCGATCACCGCGATGACCGTGGGACGGCCGTGCGCGGAAAAAGAATGACGCATGAGCATCCTCCGGGTGAGTGATAAGGCCGAGTGGCGGAGCGGAATGATCGAGAAGAGCGGCACAATTCATTCCGAGTGATAACGCTTTGCCGCGACGTTTCCAGCGGCGGCGGCGGAAATGTGACGAATCGGGCACAGGCAGGGACGAAACGGGATTCGTGGGACGAAACGGCCGCGTCCTTGGGACGAAACGGGCGCGCGGTCCTGGCCACCGTCACTCCGCGTCGGGGCCAAAGCCCCGTTGGTTGCGAGTCGGACGAAAGCGGGAATAATAGTTTCGACGTCAGTGAGCACTGCGACCGTTGGTCATGATCATCTCACCACCCAGTAGCTCGATCTTTCTCCGACGAGCACGACGGGGGTGCAGGCGGCATCCCGAAGCCTTCACGCTCGTGGAGCTCTTGGTGGTGATCGCGATCATCGCCACGCTCATCGGACTGTTGCTCCCGGCCCTGCAGGGCGTCCGCGAACTGGCCCGCTCCACCTCGTGCAACAACAACCTCCGGCAAATCGGGCTCGCGACGCACACGTTTCGTGATGCGAAGCGCGGCTATCCCGACAAGGAGTTTCTCGGCGGCACACGCACCGGTGCCCACGGCTATCGAATGCAGCCTGGCCTCAAGACGGCCAACGACCCGAGCGCCTTTCCAGAGAAGTTCGGCCTCCAGGCGGTGCTGGCCTACGACTACCGCTATCGCTACGACGCCGTGACGGATCTCGACTACAACGACTACGGCGGGGCCGGCTTCATGGACCGAGGCGCGGGCTGGGTCTGTCCCGGCCAGCCCGACTCCTTCCGCGCCTTCGGCAACACGTACGCCTTCAGCGTCTCGCTGCAGCCTTCGACCTGGACGCCGAACGACAGGCACGTGATTCCTCCGGCGAAGATCCAAACCCCCGCCACGGAGCAATGGGTTTGGGACAACTTCTCGCTCAACCCGCACCTCAGCGGCTTCCGGAGCAGCACCACCAACGGGTACGTGATCGTCGAGGCCAAACGCGTGTATCCGCACGCCGGCGTGATCCGCACTCGCGGCTACAATCGCCTGTTCGTCGACGGCCACACCGAGTTCTTCGACATCGACGCGCCGACGCCGTGACCGCCCGCCTTCCGACTCCTGCGTGGAGATGCCTCATGAAGCTGCCCCTCGCCGTTCTGGCTCGGCCCACGCGTCGGAGCGGTCCCCGCGGCCCATCGACCCGGATCGCGACGCTCGCCGCAGCACTCGTGCTGGCGATGCTTGCCGCGCCGGGCTACGGCCAGGTGGATAACCTGACGACCGTGCTCGACGCCCGGCCGATGATCGGCACCAAGACGTTCGGCTCGTACGGCTACGACCCCGCCGCGGACCGGATGTTCCTGATCGCCTACGGAGGCGACCCCTCGGCGCCCGGCAACCCCGGGATCGTGAAGGTGTCGGACGTGAGTACCTCGCCCACGTCCGAGGTGATGCTCAGCCAGACACAACTTCAGCTCTATTACACCGACGGCAATCCGAACCTCGCGTCTCCGCCCACGCCGGGCGGCCTGCTGCTCAACCCGAAGCCGATCGGCGCGACGCCCGCGTACGGCATGGCGCTGATCACCGATGGCGAGGTGACGCGGCTGAGCAGCGGCTCGGCGGCGCCGAGCCTGTCGCGGCGCGTCTATTCCTACAACCTGCAGTCGCCGCCGCCTGGCTCCGACGGCCGCGCCGTGCTCACCACGCGGGTCACGCTCGCCGACATGCAGGCCACGGCGGGCTCGACCAGTTCGTCGAGCTTCGTGCAGCGGCAGCCCGCCTGGAGCGGTGACGGCCAGAGCCTCTACTTCGCCGATTCGAGCCCAGGGTATGGCGGCCTGTGGAACGTGGCCGCCGTGTCGGGAACCGCCCGGCAGATCCTGGCGGCCGACGACGTGGTGGCCGAACCGGGCGTCCGCACGGCCGGTGGGGTCGACACGATCTTCCTGTCGGGGGGCGGCAGCACGGCCAACGCGGGTGGCATCGACTTCGTGACCTTCAATGGCACGACCACGTCGTCCCGGCAGATCGCCGTTCCGACGGCGAAGCTGCTTGACTTCTTCGACGTGTCGGGCACGATGCCGTCGCAGCGGGTGCAGTCGCTGACGACCGTGGGCGACGACCTGTACTTCGCGTTCTTCACCAACGCCTCGAGCTCGAAGCCCGAAAGCCGCTATCCGGGCATCTATCGCTACGACGCCGACGGTCGGCTCTCGAAGGTAGTCAACCGCACCCAGCGCGCCGCAGCCTTCGGATCGGTGAACACGGTGTTCGATCGCCTCCAATCGAGAAGCGTGCTGGTCACGGCGACATCGGGGACCTTCTCGGTCCCGCAGATCCTCTATCGCGAGAACGCCGTCAACACCGTCGCCGGCGCCACCGCCTTCAAGCCGGTGGACTTCAACCGCGACAACGCGGTGACGGCCGCCGACCTCGCGCTGTTCGTGCCGCAGGTCACAATCCGCGGCCAGGTGAAGACGAATGCGGCCGACCTGACCTACGACATGAACGGCAACGACACCGTCGACTGGAAGGACGTGCAGATCGTGGAGGGGTTCCTGGGCTACGTCGCCGATCCCGCCCTGGCCGGCCGGATCGTGCCCACCCTGCCGATCCAGGCCGACGCCGACCTCAACGGCGTGGTGGACTTCAACGACTTCCTCGTGATGCAGGGCAACTACGGCACCACGTCGCAGGGCTTCACGCAGGGCGACTACAACGGCGACAACCAGGTGTCGTTCGCCGACCTGCAGCCCTGGATCAACAGCTATGGCTTCCGCTCGGCCGTGGTCGGAGCCGGCGTGCCGATGGCTCCGTTCAACACGGCGGCCTGGAACCAGTTCCTCGCCGGGATCGCGCCGCCGCCGGTCGCGCTCGCCGTGGCCTCCGGCCGGCAGACGCAGTTTCAGGCCGGCTATCGCACCATCGTGATCGCGTCATCGGTGACGAAGACCGGCACCGGCACGCTCGTCTACGACGCGGCCAACACCTACACCGGACCGACCGTCGTGTCGGCCGGCGCCCTCCAGCTCGCCGACCCGGGGGCCGTGGCCGCCTCCACGCTACGGGTGGCCGCGGGGGCCAAGGCCACCGTGGCCGCCGGCGTCATGGCCACGGCCGCGGGCCTCGACCTCACCGCCGGCGGGCTCGTGGACGTGACCACCGGCGGCATGACCGTGACGGCGGGCCTGTCGGCCACGCAACTCGTCGAGCGGATCCTCGAGGGCCGCGGCGTCAGTGGCGACTGGACCGGCACGAGCGGCATCACATCGTCCGCGGCGGCGGCGGCCGTGGCCCAGAGCATCCCGCGGTCGATCGGCTGGCTCGACAACGGCGACGGCTCGGTGAGCTTCGCCTTCGCCGCCCCGGGCGACACCAACATCGACGGCACGGTGGACATCCTCGATGGCGCCAACTTCCTCGCCGGCGGCAAGTTCGACTCCGGCAGCCCGGCGAGCTGGAACGAGGGCGACTTCGGCTACGACGGCGTGGTGGACATCCTCGACGCGGCCGACTTCCTCTCGACCGGCCTGTTCGACGCCGGTCCCTACATTCCGTCCGCGGCGGCTGCCGGCGCGGGAGTGAGCGTGGCAGCGGTGCCGGAGCCGAGCACTGCGTCGCTCGCCGTGGTGGCAGCGGTGGCCTTGGCGTGCCGCCGACGGCGTCAGGCCGCGACCGTGACCTGACGGTCGTGGAGCGCGGTCGAGCGGAGCAGCACGCAGCCCTGGAGCACCTCGGGGCGACCCGGGCTCCCGACCGCGGCCGTCGGACAGGCGATCACGCCGGCGAGTCGCGACCACGTCTCCTTCAGCGCGTGGGGCACGGAGCAGGCGCTCACGTTGCCGGTCCGCCGCGTGAGGCCGTTGACGAGTTCGCCTCCCACGCCGAGCGACTCCAGCTGCATCCCGGTGAACCGCACGATCCCGGTGCCCGCCTGATGGGGCACGACGAACTTCACGTCGCCGCCCGTGAGCCCCGCTTCCGCCAAGGCCTTGGCCACCGCGGCCGACATCGCCCGCGGGGCGAGCTCGGCGATCGCCATGCCGTCGAGCGAATACACGAGCCGCTCGTCGTGGTGCCGCGTGCCGCCGTCGGGGGCGGGCGCCGGCACGTGCTCGCGGACGTGAAAGTCGAACGCCGCCTTCGGGGCCGGCTGCTTCTCGGCGTCGGCGTGGACGATCTCGAAGTGGACGGGATGCCGACGGTTGGCGGGCCCGGCCAGGAGCGTGGCCGAGGCCATGTCGCCGAACAGCCCCGCCGTTTGCACGTGGGAGTAGTCGGTGATCCGGCTGATCCGCGTGGCGACGACCACGAGCACGAACTCGTCGCGACGCAGGCCGAGACGCGGGGCCCAGCGGCGGCTGGCGAGGGCGAGGCCACGGCTGTAGCCGCAGCAGAACCAGTTGATGCCGACGGTGCGGCAGCTGATGAGCCCCAGCTCCCGGACCAGCTGACGGGCGGCACGGCCCGGACGCTCGCGGGCGGCGTCGACGGGATCGAGATGCCGCCGAGCCACGGAGGCGGGAATGAACGACGGCGACACGAACACGATGCCGCGGCAGTCGGCGAGGTTGCAGCCCGTCTCCCGCTGCAGCTTCCGCACCGCGGCGACGCCCATCGCCACCTCGTCGTCGAGCGAGATCGCCCGCGCCTCGATGCCGGTGTGATGGGAGAACTTGCGCGGCATCGCTTCGCCGAACCAGGCGTTGTCGAGCTCCCACGACGGCTGGTGGACGGCGATCGCGGAGATGCCGAGGGAGGTGGCGTTCATGCGTGGCTTGCGCGGCGGCGGGGAAGGGGCGGTGCGCCCGTCTTGAAGGGCGGGGATTCTGGCGAGCGCGCGACGGAGGAGCCAGTGCGAAAACATCGGTGAAAACCCCGATTCCGCCCCCGCTGCAGCCGCGGTCAGGGGGCCTTGACCAACGCTACCCTCGATTCCCCCCGCCTGCCGGACCCCGTGATTTCGCATACAAACAGGCTTTTTTTCCCAAGGGTTTCCCATGCCTGCCTGGTCCCGTCGCCGCCTCCTCGCGGCCTCCATCGCCGGCGGCGCGGCGCTCGGCGCCGGCCTGCCTACCGCCACCGCAGCCGCGG
>Ga0207954_1000238_pt1 | contig 17938 bp, 27 predicted proteins | sample CryBogmetaGMA0M_FD_184547 | JGI IMG/M metagenome (GOLD analysis project Ga0207954, IMG submission 184547) | Freshwater microbial communities from Crystal Bog, Wisconsin, USA - MA0M (SPAdes) | ecosystem: Environmental > Aquatic > Freshwater > Lake | place: Crystal Bog, Wisconsin, USA | collected... | reverse complement strand
AGTTAAAGTCTCGTCGAACAGGCCACCCTTGATTGGTTTTAAGTTACCCTTCCAATCGACGGTTTCGGTGTTCTGTATTTCACGGTCGCCAGCGAGTTCATTGATATCTTTATCGGTCAGCGCCATGATGTGCGTCTTCGTACCAGTACGCACAGTGTTTACACCCGCGGCTTTGAGTTGATTCACAAACTTCTCGTAGACGTGCGGAACCTTGGGGAGCGGCGGGTCATAGCCAGCCATGAACTGCGCCCAGTACTCGGGGTTAGCCTGCCCACGCACCATCTTGGCGTCACGGATAACTTTGCCAGCGCCGTGAGAAAGCAGCGCGCCCAGATCAAGCATGCCGACGCGTTTGGCGCCCTCGGAGCCGCCTTTGGCTGGCGTACCTTCAGCAGTGTAACTGCCGGTTGAACGACCTTGCCCCTTAGACTCAGCCGTGTGGTGCAGTTTCATAAAAAAACGCGAGCCAGTCAGAATGCCGCGAATCTTCCGGCCGGTTTCTGGGTCCGTGACGTCTTCTTTGTCCGTCATGCCGTGCTTGGCGAGTTCCTGCGTTGCATACTCAATCAAGTCTTTGTCGCTTTCGAAGTCTTTGATCTTAAACGGTTTGCCGGTCTTGGCGGCAACTTTACCCAGCGCCGCCTCTACTATCTGCGCTGGATTTACACGGCTGATAAGACCAAGCGGGCTGACCAGAATTTCAAGAGGATTACCGCCATTGTCTTGCGGCATATGATGATCTGGCACAATCTCGGCGACGACGCCTTTATCGCCAAAACGGCCAGTGATCTTATCGCCCACTTCCATCTGGGAGGTTGATTTGACAACAACGCTTACGCCTTTTTTCGTGTGCTCAACATCGGTGACAACGCCGGGCGAATGGTGGTCCCACGTTAATGTCTCGTTGGCAAAACTACCGGCACGACCCCGATGGACGCGGCCGTACACTTGGTCACGCTTTTTCGCCACGAGTACAAGTGGGTCGCCGTAATTGACGATCGCGCCTTTTTGAATTGCGCCATTGTCGTCAAATTGATCCAGCATCTTCTTGTCGTATTCGCCGGGAAACAGACTCGTGAACGCTTTCTTACCGACGTGGGTATTGTCGTCCCACTCGGCTTCATGCTGATACATATGCTGCGACGTGAGACGCTTCGCGGCTGACTCAGATATCACCACGGCGTCTTCATAGTTACGCCCGCGGAATGGCATGTACCCGACGCGAAGATTTAAACCAAGCGCGGCGGTGCCTTGTTTGTCAGTGAAATTGCTTGTTGCGAGTAACTGCCCCGGTTGAACAACGTCGCCCGGCTTGACAGTCGGGTTCTGTGTCCAGAACGTCTTTCGGTTGAACGGCATATCGTTGTACAAATCGACTGTGTGTTTCTGCCCGTCCTGATCCCGAATCACCATCTCGTCCGGCGTGACAGACTCAACTTTGCCGCCAACTTGAGATTTAATGGCGCCTAGATTCTCGCCCATCTGGTCTTCGTGCGAAGACAGCGGGTCTTCGGCGCGAGCCGACTGCACATGTGGGGCCTCGGCGTTCTCAAGGGGCAGCGCCTGTGTGAACATTCGGCTACCCATGATAACGCGCTGGCCCTTAACCATGCTTTTCATCGGCACCATGTTGGTCAGCGACGAAAACGTGTCGTCCATGTTCGGGACAAGATACTGCGCCTTGGCTTTTGGCACATACGCAAACTTCCCGTTAACGAGGGCTGACACCATGGGCATGTCGCTCTTATCTTCGCCGGGGAAAACCAGCGGCGTCTCGGCTAGTTCCTGCGGCGTCTTATATTCCGTCTGGCCCGTTTTGATATTAATGACTGGTGTGTAAATCTTGCCGTCGGAGCCCTTTTTGGCGCCACGAGCAAACCGCATGTCGACGCCTACCTTGCCGCTTTCTGGCGTGCGCAGGTAGTCGATAAAGCCTAAGTGGCTAGGCTGGACGCTCCGCGACTCGGCAGGGATGGCGTCCATTGAGCCGATGCCGCCCTCGCCTAATCTGGTGACGCGCGTCTGGTGGTCGAAGATTTCAGCCGGGTTGATTTCTTCAAGGCTAGAACCTAAACCAGAGCCGATTAAGGCCGCCGTAATAGACTTGTTGAACACGCCACTCGGAACGTGATCCAACGATTTTTTCGCAGTGGCTTTCCAGAGTAACTGCCGCAACGCTGTCTTATCTTTGACGAACCGTTCTGATATTAAATCTTCAGGGCCAAAGACTTGCTGGTACGCCATGCTGTCTCGATCGTCGGACTCAGCCTCACGGCGATTCACAGCGATGAGTTTTTTCGTGATGTCTAAAATAGCATCCGGCGTCAGGTTCTTGTACGGTTTGCCAAGCGTGCGGGCTGTCACAGTGTCGTCGAGTTCCGTCTTGTTGAACTCAGCCGCAATGGCTTTGATTTTCGACAACTGGTCTGCTTGCGGGTCTGTTTTATAGACTAACCGCTGGTACAACTTGTCGAGCGTGCCCGCGTCGCCTTGTTCCATGTTGACCGCAGTAATTTCGTTTCCCCATGCCTTGCGGATGTCTTGGTCTTGCACGCCGAGCGTTTTCAACAGCGGCATCAGCGGAATCTGCGCCTGTCCGATTTGTATCTTGAACACGCCGGTCTTTGGGTCCATGTAGTACCGGTGCGAACGACCTTTGCCGGGAAGCGTGTTCACGTGCGCTTCAAGTTCGCCGTTGTCTTTCTGGCGGGTAAACACACCGGGGCGCAACCGCAACTGATTCGCCAGCGTGTATTCGACGCCTTTGTTCACGAACGTACCTGAGTCTGTCAGGTACGGAACGTTGGCTACAGTAGCCGCGCGCGTCGCAATCGGTTGCTGCGTTTTGTTATCTATAAGCGACCACGTGCCAACCATTTTTCTAGTCAGCGATCCTTGCGTAAGCACGGCTTTTTTTTGCGCCGCGCGGTTATAACGCTCTGGCCCGGCGTACTGCACATCATGCAGGCGGAGCGTATAAAGATCGTTTTGAATAGGCTCAATTGACTGCGCGCTACCGAGAGCCTTGTCGAAGATATTCTGCCGCAGCGATCCGACGTCACCGAAACTGCGGTGCGTTGGAGAAGCGGTTGGAAGCGGTGTAATTTGCTGTTCAGGTGTCGGCATGGCTGTTACATGCCTCGCGCGCTAGTCAACTCTTTTTTGTTGGCGAGTTCTTTAATACTGGCTAGTTCAACAGGATCAACCCATGGCGCGTCTAACCCGTGCAACCGCTCACGCGCCGCCCGTGAGGCTCGTAACAACTTCTCTTGAGAGTTTGCGCGTGTTTTATCGTACATGTATTTCGCGCCGAGTGCGCCGCCGCCAAGCAGGGCAGCGCCGCTTAACAGTTGCGGCGCCGCCAGCGTGTTTTTCACTGTATTACCGAGCCACCCACCGTCGTTAGGGCCATACGCCGGGTTGGGCGGTGAGATAGTATTCTGCAGCCAGCCTAAAAATCCGCCGTTTTCGTTTTCATTGCTTTTTTTCTCGTACAGCGCATAACATTTATCCAGCCCGGCGTTCAACGCCACCTTTTCTTCATCAGGTTCGTCGAGCAGCGTTTTAAAATATGCGTCGCGCGCACTCTGTACGTTGTCTTTGTTTTTCGCTTTGTGGTCGTCAGCCGTTAACGCGTTTACAGCAGAAGCGCCGCCATAAACGCCGGCGGTTCCTGCAAGAACTGGCAGTAAATAAGCGGCGGCTTGATATGTCGATGTTGGCGCTGTGTATTTCTCTGATGGAAAAAACCTGTGGAACGGAATAACGTCAGTTATTTTGTGCGGCATACTTCTACCGAGCATCTCGGCGGCGTTCGGCGACGCGATACCCGCGCCGACTGTGCCAGCCGCGCCGCCCACGAGTCCAGCACGCAAAGCGCCCTTTAACTTTTTACCTTTTTCGGCAGTCATGGCCCCGTACAGCGCGCCAGCGCCAGCGCCGCTTACAGGCAACGCTAAAGAACTGACAAGGTCGGCAGCGTTTGCAATTTTATTTGTAACGAACGACGGCGGTTCGGCGGAGACAGCCGAAAGAGAGGCCTGCTGTTTATTTTTCTGCTCTTGTTCGTTTTTGTAGTCTTTAAGCAAGCGATACAAACCCATACCGCCGGCGCCAATCGCTCCGCCGGCGAGCATACTGTGCATTAGTTTTGTGCCGTAATAACGATACACATCGTTTTCAGTCGGCGTTTGTGTTGCGTTTACCGGCATAAGACACCATTTATTTAGTCGGGATAACGCCGTAGATTTGACCCCACTCTAGCCAAACCCTGAAATGTTTTTTTTCATCGTCCCAGTGATCGGACCGGCGTTGAAGGGCGTACCACTTGTTCAGTATTTTATCGTTTATGTCGTCAAACTCTGCTTTTTGATCTACATCCCACAACTCGAACATTTTAGACTTGAAATCAAGCCTGTAATCAATCTCATCGACTTCTTCTTGCTTTAGATTTGGTATATTGCCGTTATTGGAAAGTACTGGAAAACCGTCCGGAGTACCGGGCCACTGGAGCGTGTGCTGCCCGTGTTGTGTACCATTAATTTCACCGAAGTACTTCCTTGTACTCACATTTCACCTATCGTGTTTGCCGAGCAGCGCGATATTGCTGGTACGCTCGCCGCGATTTTAAACGATCTGTATACGTCTTGTATGTTTTCGCTAATTCTTGCGCTTTAATGTCGTCTGGCGTAATTTCCGGCTCGTCCATTTTTGCGGCGCCGTAGCCGAGACCACCGCCTAAAGCCAAACCAAGACCGGCCGGTAAACCAACGATACCCAGACCAGCCAAATCAAACAGACTGTGCTCTGCCTGTTTCAACAAATTTGCCGCTTCTTTTACAGGCAGATTGTGATCCGCACAATAAGCAGCGAAACCCATCTTAAATGCGGTTTTGGCGTCTACGCTATCTAAATCCATGTCACTCTCCCGGCAATATTAACTTTTTGGGCGGATTTGCATTCCCACCCATTGTAAAGTCTGGAGTGACCTGTTTTCCAGTGTCTTTTCCTCGTGGGAGATCGCCGGGCATGGAAGTAGAGAAGTTAACATTACCGGGGAGGGCTAGCCGGCTGCGTTTGTGCGGCCGATGCTTTAAAAACCACGCGTCGACAACGGGGTCGGTTCTGTCGCCCTGCTCTTTGGCCTCGTGCGTGCAAGCGATCATTTCTTCGACGGCTTTGATTAGATCAGCGCGGTCGGCCGACAGCCAGATCGCTTTTGACGGGTTCTCGGCGGCGATCACACGCATCCGCCGGGCTTCTTCGCTCAAGGCTTGGGCGCGCTGGAGAAACTCTTTACGAGTCAGAACGAAGAACTCGCCACTGTCTTCGTCATGCAAGCAGACAAAGCCATTCTGGGCGTAAAACTTCAAACCGCGAAATGTGTAGCACTTCCCATTGACCTTTTTTAAATCAGGCATGCAGCACCTGTAAACCTATATGTCGGACGTTATACAGCCTTACGCCTTGTATAACGGACATTGACCATTTGGGCAATCGCTGGTTTTGTAGCGATTCGGTTCCGACTTCGGGACTTTTACATCCGGCATCGGTGCGCCCTTGGGTTCGCAATCCGGGCAGTCGGTCCATTCGATACCGTCGCCGCTACGAATCCTGCCGGTGCCGCTGCAGCGTTTGCAGTCCTTGGTGTCGATTAATGGTTTTGAGGGCGCCGGATCATTCCGCAAAGCAGAATAAGCAGCCTCTGCAGCGACCACGCCGACAAGGTCTTTTTGGGGCGGTGTGGCATGGGCAGTACCCGAACTTGTCAGCAAAAACAGCCATTCAAACATGAAACACCTATGAATTAACGTGACGTGTCGCAATACGTAACAAATTGCAACATATCCGCTGCTATATGTTACCCAGAGAGCCATAACTCTTGAGTTTTTTCCGGGGCCAACCGCTGACACCAGAAAACGCGATCATGTACCGATTTTTAAGGTCGGACCACTTCGCCCAGAACGAACCGATCGGAATATTGATATTTGTGCCGAGAATTTTACGGCCGCCGTCATTCCACTGACCCCACGAATTTTGGACTAATATCAGCGGCTCGCCGTAAAGTTCAATTATTTCCGGCCGGTCGTCAACGCCTAAATAAGCAAGGGCGTGAGCCCAGCCCTTCATCGTGCGCTTGGAAAATCCGTTCTCATCTCTTTCAGCCGACCACGATTCGCTACCGCACGACGACACGCAGTAACCATTCGCCAGCAGGTCGCGCAGTGTTTCGTAATCTTCAACTTCGGTGGCCGTGCGGATTAAATGGTCCTTACCGACAGCCAACCACGATTCCGGTGGCGTTCGCGAGCCGTAAAGCCCGGCATTGCGCGAACTATATTGAGTGAAGTCGACGTCGATTTCGTCGTACTTCTTACGCAGCCACAGGCCGCTTTCTTTCAGCGCTACTTGGGCGGCTTCCACGCACGACCAGCCATCACCGCCGTGCCGGCGCCAATTGTAAAACGCTTCCGTCGCGATCACGCCGTTGAGGCGGGCTGTGTCGCTCACTTCGGGCGCGCCTTCTAACCGGCCGCTGACTTCATCTTCTTTGCCGCTCGTAATTTCGCAGCACAGTGTTCCAAGGCACGCGTTTCGCGTCGACCAACTTACACAGTCGCCGCGGCCCTGCGCGCCACCCGGCAGCGAATCTGGGTATAACTTTTCGATCTCTAAAAACGGAATGCTTAACTTGCCTTTGCCGCTATTCTCAAGACCATAAGACCGACACGCCATACGGCCGTCAGGTGTACCGCCGGCGTCAGTAATCGCCATGCGGAACTCTTGGATTTTTTCCAGCGTCGGGGCATACGCGCCGATAAAGCCGGTTTCGTAGGAAGCGACTACGTCAAAGACGTTCTCGAAAAAAGTTTCTTGCGTGGCCATGCCTACTCCAATTATTAATGGCCCACGCCCCGCCGCAAAAAGCAGCGGGGCGGGACCTGTGAAAACTCAGGCGTCCCCTTCGGGTGCGCTGTCCGTGTTGTCAACAACTTCAGGAGCAACCGGCTCGTCGGGCGTCACCGTAGTTTCGCTTACGAGGGTTACACCGATGCTTCCCGGAGCCGAAGGCGCCAGCGTATCCAGCGCCACGAACACCAACGAAGCCGGCTCTGAGCGATTTCCGGCGTCATCCACGTCAACCAGCGTTAACTCAACCGACGAGTTTTGCAGCGCCGTGACGGTACCAAGGTCCGTCATGTTGCTAGCAAAATAAACAGCCGGTTGTGCGTCGCCGTTCACAGCAACGACCAGTTCGCGGGTTACCACGTCCGAGTCCGTTACCGCTGCAGCCACCACACTGTACGTCAGCAAATCTGCCATGTAATCTCTCCTTATTTGCACCACCGATAACCGCGGAGTGACGACCACCCGCGCGTTACACACCGCATACAGGATAGCAAAGACGAGCAGTGCTACCCATAAATAGAAAAACCAAGTTAATACCATTGCCCCTCCTACTCCACACGATGCCGCACGATGGCGGCATAATGTTAGCGTGCTGAATTGGCAATAATCTCGCACGCTTTGGTCAGTTTGAGTTGCGTGTCGGCGTTCCCCGGCAGCACATCGTCTGTCCCGAGAACGCGCTTGAATACGTCATTAATGGCAACGTCGAGGTTGGGGTACTTCCCAACCTGCTCGACGGCGAGTTGCAGCGTGTTTGCCTGTAACTCTGCCCACTTCTCTGTCGTGTTGATACGCTGACCCTTGTCGCGCTTGAGCACAAACTGCAGGCCTTCGTAAATGCTGACAACCCGACCCTTGTCTTCGGCCGTGGCGTCTTTCAGTAACGCCGCGATCACTGGGTCTGTTTCGCCCGCGGGAACTACGGCGTCGGGCGTATTTGTAGGTACCGGGATTTTAACGCCGTTCGGAAACACAACCGACAGCAACAAAAGTAAACCGGCGACCCAAACTAACTTCTTCATAAAACACCCCTTACGTTCAGGTTCAGACACTGCTCTTCGTTGGCTTTGTTTGCTCGACAATCACGCGCAGCAAATTGGTGCAAGCCTCGACGCCATCCGGGCAGTCTTCGGCGGCTAACTTGTCGCGGAGTTCAGTGACCGACAGCAGATCGCTTACGATTGTGGCGGCAATAGAAGACTGCACAGCCAGCCCACTCTTTTTCGTCGTAAATTTCTTCACGGCGGCGAGTAGTTCATTGCGGTAAGCAGCCGCAACGACAACAGAAAATAACACTAACGCCAACATTTGAAATTGAGTCATAATTTTTCTCCTGCAGAAGATGTTTTCATTGTATCAAGTTTTAGGGACTAGAACATACGGCTGGCCGTTAATAACAATTTCGCCGCCTAATTGAACGCCGGCGCTGGTAAACGAGTACGGCGCGGTTCGTTTGCCGTACAGGCGAATCATCTCATCAATGTCCTCTGCCTGCGGTTTAGATACATTTGGGTCGTAATAGGGCGCCATTAAAGCGCCAAAATTTAAGTGACCCAGACCGAGGGCGTGACCGAGTTCGTGGCAGATTACCGCGACGGCCATGTTAAACGACCAGTCTTCAGCCTCGTCAAACATCTGGTCGAGTTGGATGTGCGACGCCACGTCACACGGCAACTCGCTCCACGCCAGCGTTCCACCGCGAGCATCTAAGTTGTTTTTCTTGCCGCGGCCAGAACGGGCATAAATATTCGCCACTTCTTTGCGCTCGACGCGCTTTGGATTGATATCGCACACTTCTGCCCATTGCCCGAACGCGATGTCATACGCGCTGGCAATTTGCTCTTGCGTCATCCCGGGAAGTTTAATGTCGTGATAATACGAGATTTCCTTCATCGGCCAGCGGCACATGCTGCCGGTTGGCGATGTTAAACCAAAGTCTGGAAGGCCGCAGCGACGACGGCTAACGCGATGGGCCGTCTCTTCGTTTACACGACCAGACGCGGACAAGCCGTTGAACTTCTGGTAGGCCTTTACAGCCTTGGCCAGATCAGCGCCCCGAATGCTTTTTACTTTGTTCCACGAAAGGTCACCGAAATAACCGAGGTTATAAAGATAGCGCAGCATTTCAGCCGGCGGAATGACGTCAGAGTCCGTGACAGATTTTGTTGGCTTCCGTGCCATAGATTCCTCACATGTCTTGGGCTAATGCGATCAGTTCTTTAATAGTGTCGTCGTCTGAGTTTTCGCCGATTTCGTACACAGCCGTCAAAAGCGGGTTTACGTCGCCCACGCCAGACTGATAATCGGCGCAGCAGTTATGCCACAGTGCGTTTAAACGACGGCGTAAGCGTACCAGCCGACGGGGCGGCAACGAGCGAACGTCTCGAATATCTTGCACAAGGTCATCGACGCTGCGTTTTTCACGACAATGAATAACGATCTGCACAATGATTGAAATAATCATTACGATCGTGACGGGATCAAGTTGTACCGAGTTATCGACGCGGAACTGAATCTCATCAAGAAGTTTTGATTGCAGTTTTTGAAGTTTTGGAGACTGCGCAATCCGAGCAGCCAGTTCGTCGTGCGTCATTATTTTGCGCGCAGTTTTTCAACTGCTACCGCCTCCATGTAGCGATAGCGGGCTGAAATCTTCTGGATTTGCACGGCGTTCTGGCCGGCGATGTATTTCCACACAAGCAGGCTGTTCACCACGATTACCTGTGCCGCGCCGAGTAACGCCGTAGCGGCCTTAGTGACACCCTCTGCATGCGCTGTGTCAATCCAGCCGATGAGCACAGCCACGGTAATTAAATTAGTAACAGCAGCGCCAGCCATGGTCCAAAACGCCGGCGTCAGCCACGTTTCTTTCTCGGGCGCTGTGTTCGCGAGTTCGTTCAGTACGCGTAAGTCGGCGGTGACAGTATCGATGCTTTGTTTGATGTTGTTGTTCATAGTTGCGTCCTTAGCGATTAAAGATAGACGGGACGATAGCATGCATCATTCCGCCCCATAAACCCATGTCCTGTAATTTTTCTTGACCCGCCGGTGTTAAACCAGCCATAGCCGACAATGCCCGGCCCGCGATATTGGCAGTCGCAAGCCCCACGCCGGCTGATGCAATACCACGAATAACGTCAACAGGCCGAATAATTGGCGAATTTTGCGCTGTGCTTATTCCGCTCATTAAGCCAGTTGCCGCAGCAGCATAGGCGGGCGGTGTGTACTGCGGATTACCAGTATACATTCCCGTCTGCACATCGTTCCATGCCGCCGCGTTAAATTGCGGCACGGAAACAGTCGGCGCATACAAAGAGCCAGCGTTATTCGTGTTGTACATAAAGCCAACTTTTTCGCTGCCCGGTAAAAACGGTACTTCCGTCGAGTTTGGCGTAAGCAAACTTCTGAAAAATCCTTGCCGCATTTTTTGTGACGTGGCGTACGCGTTGTTGACGCCGAGGCCAATTCCGGCAGCAGCGCCAGCAAGTCCTAAATTACGGCGAAGCGTGCCGCGGCGGACGTAACGCTCTGGAAACAAGTTCTCAGCCAATGCGCCTGCGCCGTAGCCAAGACCGCCAAGCATAAGCGCCGAGGTCAGGCCATTAGATAACGGTGTCGCGCCGCCAAGCACGTTGTTAGCGAAATCAAACGCCGCGCCGACATACGGAACCTTTGCTTTTTTGATAAGTATTTCCTGCTCCCAGTCTGGCTTGGCCGACAGGCTGTTGCGCAATAAGCAGCAACGGCCGTCGATACCCGCGAGTTTCGTCGCAGCACAACCGGGGCGGTATAAAACCAGCGTGTCGTTAGCGACATCCCACGTAGCCGTCGTGCCCGCAAGGTCACCGGTTTGTTCTGCTATCTTTTCGTAGGCGCACCGCAGCATCGTCGCCTGTTTCACCAGTTCGGCGACCCGATTCGGTACGTCTTGCCATTCAGCGAGCGTTGTCATATCAGCCCCACATATTGAACACGCTAAGCGCAAATTTCAGCACGACCATAATCCACGCCACAAAACCACTGACAGCAAAAAAAACAATCGCCGGGACTGTGACAAAAAGCGGCAGCAGTTTTTGAAACGGTATTGAGCGCAAAAGAATACCTATGCGCAGCCACGGAATACTGCCGGGCGTGTCGACAACGGGCGTTTCTGGGTTTTCAGGCTGCGGCTTCTTTTTCCACAGGTCATTGAGTTTATCAATCAGGTTTTTCATTGTTGGCCGCCTAGCATTCCGAGAATCTGATCGCCATGGTGTTCGATAAATGTGTCTAACGGGTGCGGCTGCGGAAGTTCTCCACGAAATGCTTGGAGCATACGTTTATGACGGAACTGCGGGCTCAGTGCCGACATGTACATATCGTGGTTTCGTTGTGCCTGCATCATGAAGTCGCCGCGCTGTTTCATGTCCGTCAATTGGTTTTGAATATTTTGAAACACAGGCTTAGTGTGATCATAACGAATTGGCTGTTGCGCGTTTAGAAAGTTTAACGCTTGGTTGCCGTACACGCTGCCGGCTTGCTTACCTGTCACCATCCGCACAATCGCCGGCATCTGTGACGCTGTGACCTTTTCCATCAGCGTTTCTTTTTTGTAGTGTTGGGGGTCTTGGAGCAAATGATCTTTGGCAATTTCTTTGGCGATTTGGTCATTTCGTGTGTGTTCGTGCTCATCTTTTTGTCCTTCGGCTAGGGCTTTTGGAGAAATTTCCCGATCGGGAACATTATCGGCTTTTCCACCCGGTAACAGGTCTTTTTGTCCCGAGCGGGAAAGTTTTGATCCCGAGCGGGAAAATTCTGCGGCTTTCAACTCGCCGCGGCTTATCGGGCGTTCGAACGGCTTTTGCTCTGCTACGCCTTTACCAGTCTCATTGGCGTACAGGACGTTTTTCTTTCGCACAGCGACCGTAATATGGAACGGCTGGTTTTCTTTAGGCAGCGCCGATAAGCCGTAGGTGCGCCGAAGTGCCGAGAGTTCCGGGCTGGAAACTTCAATGACCCAGACTTTGCTAATGCCTTCGATGCCGCGGACGTCAATTTCGCGCAACGAACCCAGCGAGTAACAAAAGGCGTGGCCGCGCTCGTTAATGCGGTCTTCTCCGACGCTTTTTACTTCATCAGCCGTCATGACCGAGATGTGCGCGTTCAAGAGTTCTGCGTCCACGTTCGGGACGTTCAGAAGCCCGGCCTTGGGAAGTTCCACGCCCGGCACAGCCAGCGCGTCGTATACGCCACGCACAAGGGCGTTAGGCACCGAGAGGAGCAACCAGCCACTTTTGGCCAGATACAGGCGGCCAGAGAGCGCGTGGTTCGTCGCGGCTTGCTTGTTGCCGCGGTACAGCCAGCCAAGCGCGTTTCCGGCGTGGTAGGCGGGCTGGGTTGTGATATCTTTCTCGACCCAGTCTTCATGAATAACAGAAAAGCCAGCCATGGCAGCCCCGCTTAGTTCTTGGGGGCAATCGGGCTACTGGTGTTGTACGGGTTGCTATCTTGAACTTTTAAATGCTGCGCATACGTCGCGGCAATAAGAAGTACCCACGCGCACAATGCCGCCATGCCCCACGCCATGATGCTCATTTTGTTACGAATGTGCTGATTCATCGTCGTCGTCGCCGTTACTGTGTTGATCGGTGCCATGAAGGTCCCTTTCGTGCGTAATTGTGACGCGGATACCGGCGCCAGACAAGAGTGATATCAAAATGTCTGTTAATGTTCCGCCGCCCATTCCGGCGATAACACAAATGCCGATTAACCCGTAAATATTGCGTGCTTCGCTGTAATTCTGGTACCACAACAGGGCGATCGCCAGACCTATGAAGCCGGCGTTGAGCATCGCGCTGAGTACCGATAGTTTAGAAAGTTTTTTAGAGAAACGCAAAAGGGTAGCCAGACCGGCAAACGACGAAACGCCAAACGCGCTCGCAAACACCGACAAAGACATTAAATTTTCTTCGTTCATCGGTGTTAACTTCAATCTCAGCCTTTATTTACAACTAGTGGTGTGTACCGTAAGCCCTCGCGATCCCCTATCCGCGAGTCCGACCCCGGTCGAAACCGGGGATTCACAGCAACTTTCGAGGAGAAGAAATTTCTCCCGTGCGGTATTTGCTGCGCCTCCATTCGTGTCCACGACTAACCTGACCACGAAACCATTTCTGTCAGAAAAACATCCCTGTTTTTCTTACAAAACCTAACCAGCCGACCGCCACGACTAACTTACGGCACACACCGATTATACGTTTTCTGGAATAAAAACGTCTAGTTACGCTATTTAATGATTATTGCCTGTGACGCAATAATCCTTAAATACAGTACCGGCGAATTTTCAACGACCAAGAAAGCGCGCTATTGTCAGATATAACGGGCGGGCTCGTTGCTGCATAGCCCTGCTGGCTCGGCAAGATCGAGCCAGTCGGGGTCGGCGAGTTCTGGGAACGCTGCGATAGAGCGCGCCACAAGGGCGTGCGGTGGGAGCGTCCAGATAAATTGAGAACTCGTTAACGACATGAAATATTCACTCATCAGAAAGCAGTGCGCGTTCACATTGCACAGCGCGTCAACTGTTTCAGCGTTTGAAGCCCGGCACCAAACGCGCTGTTTAGATAGCAGTGCCGGCGGGATAGCCGTGTGGCCGGCGTCGTGCGGGAGCAGAAAGTTGCCGTTGTAAAAGAGTACGTCAATGCACACGTGCCAGCCTTCTTTTAAGGCTTTTTGAATATACGGCAGCGTGTTTTCTTTTTCTGCTTGGCGGCCGTCGATGTTGCCGAGGTGCGAAATAATAATACCATCAAAGCGCGGCCGACGACCCATGGCGACATCCTTGTCTTTAACGCTGCGTTATCAATAAGAAAGGCCCATGGTACCAAGTACCGATGGGCCTGTCCACGTGACAGATTTTTCAGAAAAAATCACGCCGCTGTTTCGCTTGACACGACGCGCTGCAGTTTTTCTTTGATCAGCGCGAGTTGTTCCGCGTTGAGTTTGGTCGGATTGGCCAACTCAAAAAAGCCACGCAGCCAGTTCAGGAATTCTTTTTCAGTCATAGCAACCTCAGAGAACTTTCGCTGCGATGAGACAACCACGAGCCACGGCGTGCAGCGGGTCGCGCGCGTGACGAACTTCTTTGACCGGCAACGGGAATTCGTTGTCGGCAAGTTTCTTGGCGAACACGTCGACGAATCCTTTGGCCCGCGAGGTTCCACCGCCGATCACAATCGGCAGCGGCTCTTTGAACTTGGGTAGGGCTTTGTGCCCTTTCATAGCCGCCGCCAGCGTCTTCGTGGTGTAGTCGATCAGGCGCTCGTAATACGCCTGAACAGCCGCCAAAACAGTGTTCTCTGACACCGGCCCGCCTAGCGTGAACTCGCCCTGCTCTTTCTCGGCCTGCACCACGCTGTCGGGCTCTGATGTTGCTACCGCGGCCATGCGGTCTACCCAGTCGCCTGACTTCGTAGTGCTGAACATGACAGTAGGCTCGCCGTTGAGCATCACGCAAACGTTGACCATGCCGGCGCCGCAAGACAGCGCCACGCCAGTGTAGTCGTCATGCTCCAGTTCTGAATAACATAACGCCTCAGCCTCGTTGATGGCCTTGGGCTCGTAGCCGCAACCAGACAGCACAGACTTGACGACGTCTTCGTGGTAGCCGACGTCAAAATCTTCGTCTTCTTGGTCTACAGGCTGGGCTGGAATACAGAACACGATCTTCTCGCCCTGTTCTTCGGCTTGGCCCACGACTTCTTTAAGAATGTAAGCCAGCACGCGCTTGGCTTCTTTCTCCTTGGGGCTGACCACGCCACGGTACATTGGTCGCTTAGCCGAGTCGTTGCGCTCGACGGCTTTCTCGATGGCGTCTTGGCCGAGAATAATGAACTTGCCGTCTTCGTCACGCACAAAGACTTTGCCCTGCAGGCCCTTCTCGATCATCTTCGTCGCAACTGGCGTGCTCGGCTTGATAACATAAAAAGCGTCGCGGAACTCCTTGTACTCTACATAGTCCGTCTGGTCGTCGCTGGTAAAACTCACGGGCATTTCGCCGCCAGAGGCCAGCACGATAAACGAAGTTCCGACGTCGAGTCCTTTGGGCATGATTACCGTCCTTTGAGTTGCGCCAGTTTTGACACTGACTGATTGAGCGTGTCCTGCTGGGTTGTCTTCTTGCCCAGTTCCACGTCGTTTACTTTGCTAATGTTGTCGGTCTTAATTTCCGTGACAAACTTGCTGGTGTCAATGGAAATCTGGCCGACTTTCTCTTCGACTTCAGCCCGCGCTTTGTCATGTTTTTTTGCGAAAAAACTTGACGGTTCTGGCAAGTTATTTACAGGCTGCTGGCGTAAAAGGCTGTAAATACCGTCTAGCCGCGCGATCACATATCCCAGCACAACGCCGCTGAATCCAGCCGCGATGCCGACTAAGTAAATATTCATGGGGCCTCCAAAACCCCAAGTATACACTTAATCTTGCTCTGGCAGTGTTTCAACAGCGTGCCGCCCCTCGTTGTACCGAAGGATTTCTTGCGCGTCGAACACGTCAGGCGCGCATGTGGCGGCTGCATAGATATCATACGGCCGAGGGTAATGCCGCAGTAACCACAGGGCTTCTTCGCGGACAGCCTTGGGAATTCTCTTGATGCCGTCTTTGTTATACGGGCTGAGTAAGCGCACGAGAAAGTCATGCGTGTTAACGACTGCCCGGGTTCGCTCATATGGTAGCGTCATTTTTTTATTGTCGCGAGATAGCCGGCATAGTCCATGTACACGGGCCACGACGTTGCCGCATAGGGCATTCCGCAAACTGTCGCGGTGCTGTTTTTGTCAGTCCCGGCAAAGTCCACGGTCGGGGCCATGCTTTCCACGATAGACGCCAGCGTACAAATGCGCAGATTTAACTCGCTGACGACGGCTTCTAACTTCTCGATGCGCGTCTTTTTCTTCGGCGCGGCACTTTTCTTTTTGGCTTTTGTGGCTTTCTTGGCTGGTTTCTTTTTCATGGCGTCCATACCTTAACGGGGTCTACGTTACCTTTAGTGAACACGGGCAAAGTCTCGCACACGGGAAACATATCTTCAAGGCGTTCAAAGACTGTTTTGTCTGCCGCGCCAATACCCTCGGGCATGTCGTCGATCCAGATATCTATTTTATAGCCCAGCGCTAATGTTCTGTCGCGCTTAGGAGAATGGTTGCAAAAAATAATGTCGTGCAGCAGGCTGTAGGTTTTCTCGCCAAAAACTGAGAATACTTCACGCCGAGTAAACGCGCTCTCCGTCCGTCCAGTTACGCAAAGAACTTTATGCCCGCGCCGAACAGCGTGCCAAATAAAAAAGCGCCAAAACTCGACGTCACTGGTAAACGTGCGGTCGAAGTCTATAGCGATAGTAGTGTGCCGAAACGGCGTCATGCGTGCCAGTCGCCCATGTATTTCACGGCTACGTACGTGCCAATAAAAGCGCCGATAGCCAGCGGAATGAGATATAGCGGGTTGTGAAGATAGTTCATCACGCCGTACGCGCCGAGACTGTATAAAACAGCGCTGATGGCGCTGGCCGCAAGAGCCTGCCGGCGGCTGACGCAGATGACGTACAGCGCGTACAAGATATCAAAGAACACATAAACAACGAAGACTGTGAGCGCCGTCCACCAGTTAAAATCTTGCATCTTATAGCCCCATGTTTCGCCGCGTGTCGTACCCCCGCAGCAGACAGTAGTGATACTCGCACGCGTTGTACTCAGGCGAGTTGTAGCCCAAAAAATAAGCGAACTTTTTCTCGTAGTAATGCACATCGAACAGCGCGGCTAACTCTGGCAATTTAAAGTTTGATTTATGCGCCTCGTAAGCGTTGTTCTCGTACTCGTCGTTCTGCGGCAGGTTTGTCGGCCAGAGCGCCATCAGCCAGTCGGTGCGGTACAGCATAAAGTCCAGCACGTCGATAACCTCTGAGCGGAACAGGTGCTCCAACACGTCTCCAATTACGACTAAATTAGATTTGTGCCGTACGTGCTGGACCATAAAGTCCTGAACGCGCATGTTATGCACAGTATCGTAAATACCGCTCAACCCGAACTCGTTTATGTAAGACGCTGTGGGCTCAACGGCAATGAGCGCCGCGGTCGGAATGTTCTCGCGGACTATTTTGCCGTACTTGCCAGACCCCGGGCCAATATCTAATACGACCTCGGGCGCCAGCGTTTTTACGTGGCGCGCAATTAGGTCGTTGAATACCGGAAACGAGGTTGGCACAGGCTAGCCCGCTTAAACGTACTTTTTACTGCTGGTATCGTCGTCATTGTTATTGCGCCGTGATTCGCAGTACTCGTCTAACTCAAACAAGGCTTTGAACGTATCGAACGTCCGCCCAGCCCGCAGGCGAGCCATAACAGCCATACCGATCAGCGCGTTGGCCACGTCATCGGTCGACACGATGTCGTCGATCACGGCCGCGGACAGCAGTTCAAGATCATCAGAAAGCCCAAGCAGGTTCGTAATGTCATTTTCTAAATCAAAGCGATCAGCCATGGTGTGTACCTCCGTGTAGAACTGCCCGAGTAGGATTCGAACCTACAACCTACAAATTAACAGTTTGCCGCACTACCGTTGTGCTATCGGGCATTGCGGTGTTGTTATCACTGCTCGTCAGGATAGCCCGATGGCGTGCCGCGCGCAACTGATTTAAAGGGTCGCGTGAGGCGCGCAATGGCAATGCCGTCGCTAGCCATGATTTGCCGCATCTTTTCGCAGTCTTCGTAACTGTCTTTGAGTTGGTCTTCGTAAAAGATAGTTAAATACGCCGCGACCGTCGGGTGCGCCGCGCGTAACTCGTCGATTTCGGCCAGCCGTCGGGCATAGTTATCGGCCACGTCGGACTCGATCAAGATGGCGTGCGCTAAGATATCTTCTACGAGCATAAACTTCGGGAACACGTGGCCGTCGGAAGCCGGTTGCCGGTACGCCAAGCCGATTAGGCGTCGCGTGAACGCAAGCACGTGGTCCATTTCGCCTTTGGCCGCGTCGGACAAGAACTCGCTGTACTCTTCAG
>Ga0207954_1000237_pt1 | contig 17952 bp, 21 predicted proteins | sample CryBogmetaGMA0M_FD_184547 | JGI IMG/M metagenome (GOLD analysis project Ga0207954, IMG submission 184547) | Freshwater microbial communities from Crystal Bog, Wisconsin, USA - MA0M (SPAdes) | ecosystem: Environmental > Aquatic > Freshwater > Lake | place: Crystal Bog, Wisconsin, USA | collected... | reverse complement strand
CACCGATCTGATCGCCGCCAAGAAGTTTGTCGAGATGATCGGAAGCCCCAGGCGCGCGATGAGCCTCCTCGACGCCCTCGACAAGCTTTCTTGATCCCGCGAGCGGCGCCGTCGGCAGGGCGGCGTCAACGCCGATCCATCCCTCCCCGTCTCCCACTCGTCTGGGCGGTCTGCGTTCTCTGACGCACCGCGACGCCCACCCCTTCAAAGGAGGGATCACTCCGGACGATCACCTTCCAGAGGACCCGACGGCCCATGTGAGAAAGTCAGCCCCATGCTCCGTCTTGGGCCCGCAGGGCCCGTTCCCGGTTGGCTCGGCTTAGTGATGGGGCTGGCGTTTCTCGCCCCCTCGGGCGCCGTCGCAGCGGACGCAGACCTGGTTGTTCCCGAGGTGATCCCCGGGGTGATCTCAGAGGTGACGACCGAGACGATCCCAGACGTCGTCACAGGGACCGACGTCGCATCCGCGCGTCGGTTCTACGTGACGGGGATCGTCGGATCGTCGTTTGCCACGCTCACCGACGACTTGGCCGGAAGGTACACCGACAGCAGTGCCAACGGGACGCTGTTCACGGCCGGCGGAGCGCTCGGGATGGCGTTCGATCGTCCGTTCGGGGCGATCAGGGCCGAGGTGGAGGGACGCGGTCGCGACTCGCTCGAGGACTCCCTGGCCGTCACGGCGATCCCACTGGCCACGGGGACCGGGAAATGGGTTGCGGCCGACAGCTGGTCGACGATGGTCAACGTCTGGCGCGACCTCTCCGTCACCGACGACGTCGATCTCTATCTCGGTGGTGGCGTTGGCGCCGGCGGCTCGACCTACGCGGTGAACGGGCACTACCAACTGACCGGGATCGCTCCCGACTTCTTCTTCGGTGGCCCAGACACCGCGCAGAGCTTCGCTTGGCAGGCTGGCTGCGGCACCAAGTGGGCCCTCTCGGAGCGGGTTGAACTCGATCTCGGCTACCGGTTCTTCGCGCTCGGCGCCACCACCACGCCGGTGACGCGCATGGAGGGTCATTTCTTTCGGGGAACGGAGGATATCCGCCACGCCTTCTCGGCCAGCGAGATGCTCTTTTCGGTGCGGATCTACGAACCGTTCCGCGCCTAGCGACGCTGACGGCTTCCGCCGATCGGGCTTGAGACGCGGCGGCCGGAGTTCTACCCTTCCGGGCGCTTTCCCCAGGCGTGGAGGTGCCCATGAACATGTTCATTCCGTTCATCTCCCGGCCGCGGGCCCGAGCGAAGGCCCAAGCGAAGGCCCGGAGCACGCGGCTCGTCGCTGCTGGCTGGATGCTCGCGGTGATGCTCCCAGTCGGGGCCGTGCCTTCCGGGAGCGCCGTGGCGGCAGAGGATGCGAGTGCCTCCCCGGCCCCGGCCACCGAGGTAGCCACCGACCCTCCGGCTGCGGCTGACCGCTTCGTCGCGCCCCACCCGGCGCTGGCAAGCGCGCCGCGGAGGACGCAGACCGGCCGGGGGCACGCGGGGGATCCGATCAACGTGGCGTTCGTGGGATCCGATCGGGAGCTCCATCACGCCCTCGCCCGGGGCGGATGGTATGCCGCCGATCCGATCACGCTTCAATCGTCGATGAAGATCGCCGCCGACGTCGTCCTGAAAAAACCCTATCCCCACGCGCCGGTGAGCGATCTTTTCGTGTGGGGGCGGAAGCAGGATCTGGCCTTCGAGCAGCCGGTGGGGGAAAGCCCCAAGCAGCGCCATCATGTCCGCTTCTGGCGGTCGGAAGCGGTCGACGAGGATGGCGAGCCGTTGTGGCTCGGTGCGGCCACGTATGACGAGCGGGTGGAGATCAGCCGAACAACGGGGGGGATCACGCACCGCATCGGCGCCGCGGTCGATCGGGAGCGCAACAAGCTGCTCGTCGACACCCACCATGCCGGCACGCTCTACGGCTACTACTGGGTCGACCGCTTCCACCGCGAGCTCCGCGGCACCAACGGCGGCGGCGATCCCTTTCACACCGACGGCCGCCTCGCTGTCGGCGTCATCTCGCTCACCCGCTGACCGACTGCGGAAATACGTCACACCTTCCAGCGCGGGCCGACCGGCCGACAAGCGTAGCGGCCTGTCACTTCCGCTTCTTCGGCAGGTCCTTCGAGCCGGCCACAGTCATGTTGAGGCCGATCTGGACGTCGACCGGCGTCCCGCCGACGGAGACGGTGATCGTGCCGCTCGAGTACCAGCCGAGGGAGCCGGTGGAAAACTCCCGCGCGCCGGCCTCCATGACCACGCCGTTGATGACGACGGTGATCGGGGTGGCCTTCTCGAGAAACTCGGCGCGGGTCACAGGGCAGGTTGCTTTCGCCATCGTTTGATCCTCCGGTGGGGCATTATCGGCCCCGACCGGAAGTCTGGAAGTGCCCCGCCGGCACCCTTGCCCCAATCACCACCACGACCTTACCCTAAACTAATGCCCACGATCCTTCGCGTCGGCGGTTTCCGGTTCCACTTTTATTCCGATGAGGGTACGGAACCGCCTCACATCCACGTCCGCTCCGCCGACGGCGAGTGCAAGTTCTGGCTCGATCCCGTCGGCCTAGCGCGGAACCGGGGCATCGAGCCACACGTCGTCAGAGCGATGGAGCGGCTCGTCTTCGAGCATCTCGATTTCCTGTTGGAGCAATATCATGAGCATCATCCCGCAGGAGACCGAGGCCGTGGCGATCAGGGCCTGGAGTGAGGGCCGGATGGTCTTCGTCGAGCTGTCCGATCAACGGATCGTCGGATTTCCGGGCGATCGGTTCTCCCGGTTGCGGCAGGCTACCGACGCCCAGTTGTCCGAAGTGCGCCTTGAAGTCGGCGGCACCGCCCTCCGCTGGGAATCGCTCGACGAGGACATCTCCGTCGAAGGGGCCGTCGCCGGCCGATTCCAACTGCCGCCGACGCGCGGATAGCCTTTTGACTCCCATGTCCACCCCCGACCCGCAACACGACGAGAACTCCGAGGTTTACAAGCGCGGGATGGAGGAGATCCGCAGGCAGCTCGGCCCGATGGCCGACGCCTACATCGCGTCGCTCAAGGCAGTTTCCCCAGAGTTTGCCTGGGTGAACGTCACCTTTCCCTTTGCGGAGCTTTTCACGCGGAGCGTTCTCGATCTGAAGACCCGCGAGCTCTGCACCGTCGCCGCGCTCACGGTCCAGGGGTTCGCTTTGCCCCAACTCAAGCTCCACATCAAAGCCGCGCTGCGCTGCGGTGCTTCCCGCGAGGAGGTCGTGGAGACGATCACGCAAATGATCGCCTACTGCGGTTTTCCCGCAGCGACCAATGCACTGCTGACCGCCAAGGAGCTGTTCGAGCAATTGGACAAGAACGACGGGGCATAAACCTTCGTACCGACTGGATCAGGATTTCCAAGGCAGGCCAGAGCCGTCCCACAAATAGAGAAGCCGTTCTCAACCAGCAAGTCATCGGTACAGAACAGGGCGACGGCAGCGTTGAGTGGGGGCATCAGTTCCCCGCTGCCACCCCCCCGCGAGAACGGCCTGTTGCAGATGGTCTGGAAGCGGCCGCATCGGTTGGCCCAAGAACCGTGCGTTCGGGCTCTGTGCCAATTCAGCCGCGGAATAACCGACGGTCTGGGGGGGGCGTGCGGCCCAATGGGAAACGGCCTTTTCGTGAAGGAAAGGACTTCTGCGGAATTCTACGGAGACTGTGCGCCGAAAACTTGCCTTGGCAGAACTGGAGCCTATATTCTGAACCGGCTTAGAGCCCGCGCTCTGGTTTCCTGTCGCAGAAAGGCTTTTCCGATGGTTCGTCGCACTTGGTTCCGATCGGCTTTTCCCGTCCGCAAGCATGCCGTCCGTGGGGCAAGCCGGGCCCGGAGGCAGTTTGTCCTAGAGCAGCTCGAACAGCGGACCATGATGGCGGCGGAAAACGTTATTTTCCCAACCGCATATGCATCCCAGCAGAAAGATCTGCGGCCGATGGATGTGATCAAGAGCCAGAACGGCCTGCTCGAGGCCAACGTGAAGATGGTCACGGCAGGCTTCGACTCCAATCCGATCCTCTACGGCGGGCAGGAGGTCTACAGCACCAAGGTGGTTGAAAGCGATACGGGCAAGGAAAATATTTCCTACGCCATGGCCTACCAGTTCGACGCGTACGGCAAGGAGTACTCGGCCGGTTTTCCGGGCACGATGCTACAGATCAATAGTGGCGATACGCTCAAGCTCCACCTGACGAACGATCTTGCCGTTGGCCACGATCCTTCCGATCCGGTCTTCACGACCAATTTCCACTACCACGGATCGCACACGCCTGACCTGAGCCAAGGAGATAATGTCTACGTCCAACTCAAGCCGGGCGAGACAATGGATGTCAACATCCCGATCTCGACGTATGAAAATAGCGTGGGCGCCAACTGGTACCACCCGCACGTGCACGAGGAGACCAAGCCGCAGGTTGAGGGTGGCCTGGCTGGGATGATCATGGTCGGCAATCCGCTCGAGCCGTGGCCACAGTACAAAGACGCCCTCACGCAAGTGAACATGACCCTCTCGGAGGTCAATATCTCCGTCGATGGCCAGTACCAAGTGATGACTGGTACTGACAGCAGCTCGTATTATGGTGACGGCTACACCACAGGCTGGCAGAAGCGGGTCAACGGGCAGGTGAATCCGATCTTGCATGTCCGCCCCGGTGAGACGCAGGTCTGGAATATGGGCCAGTTCGGGGCCCGCGGCGCGACAAACTTCGTCATCGCCGACGACAACCTGAAAAACCCATGGTCGGCCACGATCCTCTCCAGGGACGGGGCCAGTGCGTTCGTCCACCCCTACAAGGTGGAACTCGGCGCCAGTGAAGCGCGGATGAATGACATCTCCGCGCTCACCGTGCTCAGCCCGGGCAATCGGATGTCGATGGCGGTAACCGCCCCCAAGACCCCGGGCACCTACTACTTCATGGACGGATGGGGCGGCGAGGAGGCGAGACTCAACTTAAGCGGCAAGGGCTACTACTACGTCCTGGCCACCCTCGTCGTGGAAGGGGATGCCGTCACCACCGCGGCGCCCGAGTTTGCCCCACAGCCGGCAGATCCGCTCTGGAAGGCGACGCCGGACGTCACTCGTACGTTCTCGCTCGAGCAGTTGCCCACCATTGATGGTGTTGATCCCGACACCGGCAAGCCGATCGTCAACATCGACAATTTCTACGTCAACGGCAAGAAGTTTGGCGAAGGCGTCATGCCCCAACTTGAGATCGGCACGATCGAGGAATGGACGATCCTCAATGCCGGCCCGCTCAATCATCCGTTCCACATCCACCAGGGCGTATTCATCGTCACGAAGATCAATGGCTTCCCGATCGAGCCCGACAAGAAGTTTCCGAATGCCAATGCCGCCAACTACGTCTCGCCGCTGGACGTGATCATGGTGCCGGCGTTTGGCAGTGTGACCATTCGATTCCGGGTGCTCGATTTCCCCGGCAAGTACGTCTTCCACTGCCACATCCTCGAGCATGAAGACGAGGGGATGATGTCGCCGGTGTTCCAGTTCGGCAACACCGAGGGCCTGAGGCTGGCGCTGGGCACGACGTCTCAGTCGACGCTCGTCCTGAACGGCAAGGGTAACACGGTCGGCACCATCAAGGCCTTCCCCAATTATAAGGGCCCCGTGGTGACCGCCTCCGGCATCGGCACATCGACCGCGAGCAAACAGACGCCCCCGTTCGCCGGGACAGCCGAGGAGATCAATGCATACTTCAAGACCCAGGTCACCAAGGAGACGATGGCCTTCGGCACCGGGGCAAAGGCATCGCTCGTGAAGGTCTACGAGAACGGCTCGCTCAAGCCCACCGCGGCCTTCACTGCCTTCAAGGGAAAGGCTGGCGTCGGCGGCGTGAGCTTAGCGGTGGGCGCGCTCGGCCAGCACGGCACCGTGAACATCGTTGCGGGTTCCAGGACGGCCGGCGCCGCCAATGTCCGTCTCTTCGACACCAAGGGCACGCTGCTCCGCGAATTCAAGGGCGTGCTGCCCGGCAGGTTTCCCAACGGCGTGAATGTCGCCGTGGGTGACGTCGATGCCGACAACTACGACGACATCATCGTCTCCGCCCGTGCCGGTCGTGAGTCGATCATCACCGCGATCAGCGGCCGTGATATCGTCAATGGCGTCGCCAATCCGGAGAAGTGCTTCACGTTCGTGGCCCCAGGCGGAAGCCGCGATGGCGTCAAAGTGGCCGTTGGCTACGTGGCACCCTCGACGGTGCCTAGCTACAAGCCGAACCTGATCACGACGCCTGAAGCCGGTAAAAATGTCGGCACCGTGAGCGTGTGGAACATGGCGGACATCTGCCACTGCTCCACGCACGGAAGCCACTCCATGTCCGGCATGCCGGGCATGGCAGCGATGCACGAGACCACCGTCGAAACTCCACCCATGCCCGTGGTGACGTTCCGTCCGTTTGGGACCCGGCGTGGCGCCGTGAATCTTGCCACGACCTACCAGAGCCAGTTAGGCGGGCAGGCCAAGCCGGTGGTGGCAGCCTGGCAGACGCCGCGTGAGGTGGCCTTCGCGGCGTTTGGACTCGACAACAAGCCGCAGACAGTGAGACGTACGTTCTAGTCGTAGATTCTTGGCGCAGATTCCGGAGGTCAACTTCGGAAGAGGGTTGTTCCGTGGGTTGCCGGGCCGGAAAGGGCCAAACAGCTGTCATGAGATCCGCAATCACCAAGACACGCCGTCGGTCTGTGGGCGGCTTTACGCTGATCGAACTTCTGGCCGTAATTGCGATCGTGGGCACACTGATCGGCCTGCTCGTGCCGGCGGTGCAGCAGGCTCGACAGGCTGCCGCCCGCAGCCAGTGCCAGAGCAATCTTCGGCAGATCGGTATCGCGATACTGAGCTATGCCGATGCCCGTCGCGGGTTTCCATTCGCGTCCGGCCGGCCGCGGCCCGGCACTGTGGCCCATCTCGAGGGCGCGGTGGAAACCGGCATCGACTACATCCGGCCCCAGTCGTGGGCCATGGCCATCCTGCCCTACATCGAGGAGGGGGCGTTGGCGAACATGTACGACTCCTACTGCCTGGCCTGTCCTCCCGAGAGCCAGGAGGAAGACATCGTGGCCGCCAGCATCAGGATCTACAACTCCGGCTCGAAGATGAAAGGTGCCGTCGATTTTGCGGCGCTCATTGGTCCCGGGCCCGCTTCTCCCGATCCGGCCCATCGCCTCAACGGTTGGTTCTACAGTGCGAATCCGCCGACGGCCGACTTTAGCGGCGTCCTCGTCCCCGAGGGCCTCGGCTGGAACGACGCCGCCGGTGCCTATACGACATCCATTCGCAACAAGCCGATTCGGCTGGTGGACGTCACCGATGGCCTGTCCAACACGCTCTTCCTCGCCGAATGTGGCGACTACACGGTCGATGGCGGTGGCACCTGGACGCAGTCTCGCTATTCGTGGCCCTACATTTCCGACGTCGGCCGCTATACGGGCCTGGGAGCGGGCGTCGGAGCCTCCGTTCTCGAGACCTCGCTCAAGCCGCGGTCGCGGCTGTCGGGAGGTGTGTTCCAGGCACTGTCTGGTGACGGTGCCGTACGATCCGTGGCCGAGGGCATTTCAGGCACGCTCCTGCAGTCGCTCGCCAGCCGTTCGGGCGGCGAAGTCGCCCTCATTCCATAACCCTGATCTTCTGGTCAGCCGTGTTTTTCATGGTATCAGCGTTTCGCGCGGGGTACCTTGACGGGAGCTGCCTTGACCGGGGGCGCCTTGACCGGAGGAGCTTCGAGGTAGGCCGCGAGGCAGCATGTGATTTCGCGCACCAGCGCCGGGATGGTCATCGGCACACCGCTGACTTCCTCGCCGTCAAACATCATCTGCTGGGCGAGCGCCGCATACAACATCCGCCAGGCCACGTCGATCGCGGTCTCCGGGCTGGCATGGGCGATCTCCTCGCGGTGGCTCAGCATGAGCGTGGTGAAGATGCCGGCGAACACGGCGTTCGCCCGGATGCCCTGGGCCCGCAGGCTCGGGTCGGCCGAACGGTGGAGGACGAAGAAGCGGGCTGAATTGCGATATTCGTGCGCGGCGGTGAAGAGGTGCGAGAGGAACACCTCGAGCGCGCCTGCCAGAGTTTTTTCGTTGCCGGCGGCTGCGACCGCCACATGTGCCGCGCCTCCAAGCCGCAAGAGAAACCGCTCGTGCATGGCTTGGAGCAGGCCGTCGCGGTCGTCGAACCGGCCGTAGAAGCTCCCGACCGATGTTTTCGCACGCGTGACGACAGCTTCCACCGTGAGGGCGCTCTCTCCGCCCTCTGCAAAAAGAGCCTCGGCCGCGTCGAGCATTCGGGCCATCGAAAGGGTGCTGCGGTCTTGCTTCGGCTTGCGGCTCATGGTCATCCACAATGCGTTCGCTAGGCAGTGGTCCGGCCCGCGCCCTCGGGGGAACGGTTGCAGGGTGGGCAATCACGCCCAATCTGCCTTCGGCATCATGCCAAAAAACAAGCCGCAGAACGACTTGCGTCACTCTGCTGCTTCGTGCTGGCATATGCAAAAAGGAGTTTTAGCTCCCCGAGTAGGATTCGTAACAACTGCCGTATTCTTGGGGAAAAACTGGGGGTCGGCAAGCCAGCGACTCAAAAAGCGACTCACTCCCCAATCCGCATGATCCCGCAGGAGGTCGCACGGGGTTCCCGAGCGGTGTTCGGCAAAAGGCCGCGTCAGGCGAACCCGCCTCCCCGGCACCCGCTGAGTGATCAGGCCACGGCGGAGACGGGCTCCGAGACCGCGGTCATGTACACTTGGATGATGCCGAAGATTTTCGAAGAAGATGGCTACTCGTTTTTCTTCTACAGCAACGACCATGCTCCCATCCACGTCCATGTTCGCCGGGGCGGGGGTGAAGCAGTGTTCGTTGTCGAACCGGAAGTAGAGCTGCGTGAATCAGTCGGGTTCAATGTTAGAGAGCTGTCGCGGGCGGAGGACCTCATCGATGACCATCTCGAACTCATCAAACAAAAATGGGCCGAGCACCTTGGCTGACCGTGCCTTGAAGGCATGGCATGATCGCGGAATGATCTTTATCAGGTTCGCCAGTGGCCATGAGGTGAGTTTTCCCACCAAGGGCAACCCACGCCTGGAATCCGCTGCCGAGCAAGATGTGGGCCGTATCGAAATCTCTCCATTTGGGCTGCACTGGCCGACACTCGACGAAGACCTGTCATTCGCGGGAATCCTGGAGGGGCGTTACGGTCAACGGTGACCGTGCGGGCCATGTGAGGCAGCAGACTTTGGGACTTGAAGGGATGCCAACGGTACTCCGAGTAGGCGGATTTCGATTTCACTTTTACTCCGACGAGGGCACAGAGTCTCCCCACATCCACGTTCGTTGTGCGGAGGGTGAATGCAAATTCTGGCTCGATCCGGTGGGCCTTGGTAGGAATCGCGGCGTTCCCCCTCATGTCGTGAGGGAAATGGAGCGACTGGTCTTTGAACACGTCGATCTCTTGTTGGAGAAATACGATGAGCATCACCCATCAGGAAACCGAAACCGTAGCGACGAGAGCGTGGACTGAGGGGCGAATGGTCTTTGTCGAGTTGACGGACCAGCGGATCGTGGGATTCCCTGCCAATCGGTTTCGCCGTCTGCGAGATGCCAGTGAGCCGGAGTTGGCCGAGGTTCGGCTGGAGGTCGGTGGCACGGCGCTGCGTTGGGATTCGCTCGACGAGGATCTCACAGTCGAGGGCGTGGTGGCGGGACGGTTCCAGTTGCCACCGGGGCGTGACTGATTCCGCTGAGTCGGTTCCTTCCTTCACCGCGACGGAGGAGCTTACAGATGCTGATCAAGGAACATGACGCCGTCGTCTTGTAACGACCGCTCCCGGAGCATGGCCTCCAGATCGGCGATGTGGGGGCGGTTGTCTTCGTGCATCGCAACAACGAAGCCTACGAGGTGGAGTTCATCGTAGGCGATGGGAATACCGTGGGTGTCGTGACGCTCAAGCCGGAGGACATCCGTCGCCTGGATGCAGGCGAAATTCTCCATGCTCGCCGTATCTCGGCATAACGTGATCATGCCATCAACACCGAGCACAACCGTAGCCGGGGCGACGGAATGATAGACGGCGATCGAGTGTCATTCCTGCCGCCGACGAAGTGATGGCAAGCCAAATGGCGTGATTGCCACGGCCAAAAACCAGAGCACCGGTCCGCCGATCGTTCCGGCGTTGAGTTCGATGATGCCCGGCACCACCTGCACGAAGAGGAACGCCAAGTCTCCGATGCCAATCACGATCAAGCCGATCAGGTAACCCACCCAAGATCCCTGTTTCCAGATCATCCATGCCACGAAAAAGCCGAGCACACCGTACCCACCCACATCGAGGCAGAAGTTGAGAATGAGGTGTGCGTGGACATTCGCCGTCAACGCATCCGCTGCGTGTTGAAAGGCTTCATGCGGGGCGTTTCTGCCGCCGGTGAGCATCTTCCATAAACCGGGCGCACCGCTGGTGAGGTACTGCTGGACGCCCTCATATCCGACCCAGAGATGCAGAACTCCCCAGAGAGCGAACAGAACCGCTCCGATTTTCGCCGGCAGACCGCTGACCCTGGGGTGCGATGCTTGGTTGATATTCGTCTCCTTTGCTCGGCGCGGCGTTGAGAAAGCCAGATAGATTACATGTCAACTATCGGCGTGGCGGCCATGCCGACTGTACGTTTTTTGCCATCGAGCACGGTCCGGCTCAGTGGCGAAGGTCGCAACGCTTACGTCCGCAGGCTCTTGCGGGCTTTCTCCAAGAGCAGGGAGAGCTGCTCCAGCTCGGCCTTGCTGAGGTGCCCCAGGCACTCCTCGTAGAGATCCATGAGAGGTCCGTCGATCTTGTGGAGCAGGCTCCTGGCTTTGGTCGTCAGGTCCACATGGACGACTCTTCCGTCTTGTTCGCAGCGGGCGCGTGTGACGAAGCCTTCCTTCTCAAGCCTGTCGAGCAGTCCGGTCATCGCAGGCACTACCTGGATCATGCGTTGGCGGATTTCGTCGCACCGCATTGGGCGACCTTCGCCACGGAGGATTCGGAGCACGTTGTGCTGTGAGCCGGTCAGACCGAATTCCCGAAACAGCTTCCCAAAGCGGTTTTGAAACTGGTCACTGGTGCGGGCGATGTTGAGCATCGCCTCCTTCTCGGGCGACTCGAACGGCTGCTTCTTGCCGAGTTCGCGTTGGAGGGATTTGCCTGCCATGCTGCAACCGTAGACGAACTCGGGAGTCGAACGACAGTCCGAAACCGATTGGCCCGAGGTGGCACGCCGCCGCCAACGCGCGGAGACGGAAGATGGTGGCAGGTGCCGGCAGATGCTTGCCGGTGCCACAAAAGCTCCCCGAGTAGGATTCGAACCTACAACCTACCGGTTAACAGCCGGCCGCTCTACCGTTGAGCTATCGGGGAATGAGTCGAACCGTGGAAACGGCCCCCATCGGTGACGGCTCACCGGAGGAGTCCCAAGAATACCCGATGAATCGGGGGGAAAAAAGCCCGTGCGGACAGGCTGGCAGGCGGGGGGAAAAGAGCTCGAATCGGGCCGGGATCCTGGGATCCTGGGATCAGGGATCACCCCCTCACCCCTTCCGCTTCTCCATCAACACCCGATTCCCCTTCTCGTTGTATTCGATCCGGGTCATGAACGTCCGCATCAGCATCACCCCCCGGCCACTGGGGACGTCGAGGCGCTCGTCGGACGTGCAGTCGGGAACCTGGGCGGGATCGAAACCGGCCCCCTCGTCGGTGATCTCCACCCGCACGAGCTCCGGCGACACCAAGCACTCGACATAGACCTGCTTGTGCGGGTCGAGCTTGTTGCCATGGACGATCGCGTTGACGATCGCCTCCTCAGCCGCCAGATGGATGCTGAAGACGTCTGCCGATTCCCAACCATGAACCCCGAGTTGCTCGAGGAGCCCCTCGGTCACGATCCGGCTCGCCCCACGCTCGCTGGGGAGGTGGACGGCAAGCCGCCACGCACCGACGTCGTCCGGCGAGGGATTGGCGGCGGGGACGGAAGAGTTTTGTGCCATCTGGTCGTTCCAACCGGACGCCGATCCGCCGGGAAAAAGCCCGAAACCACGCGATCCCGACGGGGCGGGATGCCGAAACGCTTTAGAACGCGGAGAGCGCCTCCGCCTCCCCGTCATGGATGTCGAAAACTTTGTTCAGCTTCGTGACCTGAAACACATCATAGATCTCGCGCCGGATGTTGCTCATCTTCAGCCGGCCCTTGTGCGATTTCACCTTCCGGTCGAGCGTGATCAGCTTGCCGAGCGCCGCGCTCGAGAGGAACTCGACGCCGTCGAAGTTGAGGAGGATGCTCTTTCGGTTGTCGAGATCGACAAGGCCGAAAAGCTCCGTGCCAAACTGGATGATCTTGGCCTCGTCGAGGATCTTGCGGTCGTTGAACCGGACGACGGTCACGTCGCCGACCTTCGACACGTCGATCCTTTGATGCGTGGGCATGCAGACGAAAACCTCGGAGGGGTCAGAAATCCGTTGGCGGACGAAGCCCGCCGCTCTTCCCGGCCGCTGACGGGAAGATTGCGACGCATCGTTGAGGAAGAGCGTAGCCTTTCGGCAGTCGGTTTGCCATTGCCCCGCCCCGGCGAGCCAACTCCGTCGTTGGGCTGCAAAAAACACCCACCACGCCCCTGATCGCCGCCGGGGACAAATCCCCGTCATCCTTGGATCCGCTGCCAAAGTGGCAGCGAGTCGTCGCCTGGGAAATGGGGCGGCGATGTGAAAAAAAGGGCAGAAAAAAGGGACCGACCCGATGCTCGCCCCGCCTGTCGCTCGTTTGGCGCGCCGATTGCTTACGAGAGGGTCGCGGGTTTCACGGATGTCCCGGTCGGCAGTCCCGACCGGTCCTCGAGCTTGGAATCCCCCTCTATGGGGTGTTCCCGGCCGCGGCCGCCCCTGACGGGTGTTTCTAGCCAGCGGTGGTGAGCCCCGGGGCCCCACACCGAACCGAAATCCGCTCTTTCCGATTCCCCCTCACCCACGAGGATCCCGACGATGTCCGCCAGCGCGACGAAGTCTGCCAAGAAGAAGCCGCACCTCATCCCCCTCGGCGACCGCGTGGTCGTGCAGCGCGAGGAGAGTGGCCAGAAGACCGCCGGCGGCATCCTCCTGCCCGATTCCGCCAAGGACAAGCCGGCCCGCGGCGTTGTCGTCAGCGTCGGCGAAGGGAAGCTGACCGACAAGGGAACCCGCCAGCCGCTCCAGGTGAAGCCGGGCGACCGGGTCGTGTTCACGAGCTACGCCGGCGAGCCGTTCAAGGTGGGGGACGACGAGCTGCTGCTGATGCGCGAGGACGACATCCTCGCCATTCTCCCCTGAACTACTTTCCCCTTGAACAACTCCCCCCTGAACTACGTGCCTGACGGTCGGCCCCGGCTGACGGGGAAATCCGACCGGCTCGCGACCGAATAAACCATCCAACTCAAACTTTCCAAGACCCAACCCAGCGACAGGAGCAGTGGACCCATGGCAAAGATGATGGCCTTCGATCAGGAAGCCCGTGAGGCGATGCGGCGCGGTGTCGCCAAGCTTGCCCGCGCGGTCAAGGTGACGCTCGGCCCGAAGGGGCGCAACGTCATCCTCCAGAAGAGCTTCGGCTCCCCGACCGTGACCAAGGACGGCGTCACCGTCGCCAAGGAAATCGACCTCGAGGACGTCTACGAGAACATGGGCGCGCGGATGGTCCGCGAAGTCGCCAGCAAGACCAGCGACGTCGCCGGTGACGGCACGACGACGGCCACGGTCCTCGCCGAGGCCGTCTTCAACGAAGGCCTCCGGGCTGTCGTGTCGGGGGTCAACCCGGTCGCGCTGAAGGCCGGCATCGAGAAGGCGGTGGAGGAGATCTCCGCGAAGCTCAAGGAGATGTCGATCCCCGTGAAGGGGAAGAAGGAGATGGCGCAGGTCGCTGCCATCGCCGCCAACAACGACATGGAAATCGGCCTGCAACTCGCCGAGGCAATGGACAAGGTCGGCAAGGACGGCGTGATCACGGTCGACGAGGGGAAGAGCCTCAAGACCGAGATCGAGTTCGTCGAGGGGATGCAGTTCGACCGCGGCTATCTCTCCCCCTACTTCGTCACCAACTCGCAGCAGATGCAGTGCGTCCTCGACGATTGCTACATCCTCGTCTTCGAGAAGAAGATCTCGAGCGTCAAGGACATCGTCCCGCTCCTCGAAGCCGTCGTGAACGCTGGCAAGCCGCTGCTGATCGTCTCCGAGGAGGTCGACGGCGAGGCCCTCGCCACGCTCGTCATCAACCGCCTCCGCGGCACCTTCCAGGTCTGTGCCGTCAAGGCTCCGGGCTACGGTGATCGCCGCAAGGCGATGATGGAGGACATCGCGATCCTCACCGGCGCCACGGCCGTCTTCGAGAACCTCGGCATGAAGCTCGACGGCCTCGGGCTGGCCGAGCTCGGCCGGGCCAAGAAGGTGATCATCGACAAGGACAACACGACGATCATCGAAGGGGCCGGCAAGACGAGCGAGATCAAGGCCCGCATCGAGCAGATCCGTCGCGAGATCGACGCCGCCACGAGCGATTACGACCGCGAGAAGCTCGAAGAGCGTCTCGCCAAGCTCTCCGGGGGCGTCGCCAAGCTCAACGTCGGTGCGGCCACCGAGAGCGAGATGAAGGAGAAGAAGGCCCGCGTCGAGGATGCCCTCCACGCCACCCGGGCCGCCGTCGCCGAGGGGATCCTCCCCGGTGGTGGTGTCGCGCTGCTCCGGGCCAGCTCCCAGGTGAAGCCGAAGGGGCTCTCCCAGGACGAGACGGTCGGCTTCAACATCGTCGTTCGGGCCTGCCGGGCTCCGGTGACGATGATCTCCTCGAATGCCGGCCAGGATGGCTCGATCGTCTGCGAGAAGGTGCTCTCCGGGAGCGGCAACTTCGGTTACAACGCCGCCACCAACGAGTACGAGGATCTGGTCAAGGCCGGCGTCATCGACCCGACGAAGGTGACGCGGACCGCCCTCCAGAACGCCACGAGCGTCTCCACGCTCCTCCTCACCAGCGACGCGCTGATCGCGGAGAAGCCGAAGGACCACAAGGCGAAGGCCGGGGCCGGCGGCCACGGCGGCGACTACGACATGTATTGATCGGCCAACGGCCGACATGCCTGCCGCTCTTCGACGAGCGGACTGAAAAAAGAGCCGGGGCGTCCTTCGTGGACGCCCCGGTTTTTTTGCCGTGCTGTGCGGTCGATCGAGAGATCGATCAGCGCCACCCGGCTTGGCGTGCCAGACGCGTCGCTTCCCGCTGAACCTTCGGTAGCAGGGAGACCGGCGGAACCGACTTCTGCGGTGCCGCGATATGCGCCGGTCGATCGTCCGATCGTTTTTCGAGGAAGGCGAGGAACTCGTTGTCGGGCGCTCCGGGATATCCGGTGAACGGCCCGATGATGTCGCAGTCGAGGAGGCCGACCTCGCGGAGCCTGCCGAAGATCTCCGTAAACGATTCCGGGGTCCAGGTCGTGCAGTGGACGTCGAGGTAGTGCCGATCGTTCCAGACCATCTTGGCGAAGTGCAGCGCCTCGCTGTCGGAATAGTGGCGCGGCGCCGCTGTGAACGGCGGCATCTTCCCCTCGACGACCGGCTCCCCCTGATGGAAGAACGACTGCGAAAGGAAATCCATCACCTGCGTCGGCGTCGGCAGTGCTGGCTTCTCGATCGACCAGCCGACGACCTGCCCGAAGGTGGTGTCCTGGCGGTAGTAGTCCATCGTCCTGGTCCGCGTCGGGAGGACGATCGCCACCCGTCCCCCCACCTCGACGCATTCGAGGATCTCATGGAGCCAGCCGAGGGGATTGGGGACATGCTCCATGACGTGCGACGCGACGGCATAGGCGAATCGCCGGCCGCCGACGCACTCGGCCAGTCGCTTGCCGGGCACCCACACCGCGTCGATCCAGGGGACGTTCTGCCCGACGGAGCCGGGGTTATCGGCAGCCTTCCGCTGGATCTCGTCGTTGTCGATGTAGTCGACGTAGAAGACGTCGTGCTTCGGCCGTTCGACCATCGCGTTGAAGTAGGGGGCGACCTCGAGGCCGCAGCGATCAGCCGGAAGATGGCTCACCACGAACGCGCGGCGGCCAGCCGGGCCGCTCATCGGCGCCTCGGCTGCGAGGGAAGGGGAGATGGCAAAGGTGGTGGCGGTCATCAGTACACGATCCTGGGGTTGGTTTGACTGGTGGCTGCGCCGTGCTCAGGCGGCTTTCGAATCGGGCATCGACGAAAGGCTCTCGGTGCGCCGCGCCTCGTCGAGCCAGGCGGCGACACGGCCGGTGGAGCGAAGCCAGTCGACGGTGCGGGCGAGGCCATCGGCGAGCGTCGTGGCGGCCCGGTAGCCGACCGCCTCGGCCGCACGCTCCACCGACATGACGCGGCGGGTGTACCCGACCGGCTTGTCGGCCAGAAACCGCGGGCGGAGCCCAGGGCCGGCCGCGCGGGCCACCGCTTCGGCGATCTCAGCGATCGATGTCTCGCGCCCCGAGCCGAGGTTGAAGGATTCACCGCCGAAGGGGGAAGCGTCGAGGGCGATCGTGGCGATTCCTTCGGCGACGTCGCCGACGTAGACGAAGTCGCGGGTCGCCGAGCCATCCCCCCAGACCTCGAAGGTCGATTGGCCGCGCTCGACAGCCAGGAGCGCCTTGCGGACCAGCGCCGCCACGACATGCCCGCGGTCGGTGTCGAAGGTGTCGCCGGGGCCGTAGAGATTCGAGGGGATGACCGTGACCGTGTCGCGCCCCGCCATCCCGCAGATCGCGTCGGCGGCGATTGACGAGGCGAGCTTCGCGTAGCCGTAGCTCCCCGTGTCGCCCGAGGGCACCCCTTCGAACAGCGCCGCTTCCCGGAGGGGGAGCGTGGCCGAGCCGGAGTAGGCACAAGGGGTGCCAGCGAGCACGACGCGGCGAGCCCGGCCGCGACAGGCGGCACGGATGACGTTGAGGCCGAGTTGGAAATTGTCGTGGAACGCGCGCCCCGCGCAACTGCGCAGGTAGCCGACCCCACCGACATCCGCAGCCAGATGGATGATCGTGTCGGCGTCGGCAAGGAGACGCTCGGCGACCTCCGGATCGCGCAGGTCGCCATCACGGCGCCCCAGCGCTCTCACCTCGACACCGCGACGTCCGAGGCTCGCGACAACATGCGAACCGAGGAACCCCCGGGCGCCGGTGACGTGGATCTGCATCGCATTCCCCTTCCGAGTCTTTTGAATCATCAGGCCGCCCGGGCGGCTCCGGTGAGCACCGATTGGTAGACCCGCTCGTAGGCCGCCTGCGTCATGTCGAGGGAGTAGTTCGCCCGGGCGGCATCGCGGTGGCTCTGCGCGTCGGGGTGGAACTTTTCCTCCGCCCGGACACACTCCTTGATCGTCTTGGCGAAGGCTTCCGCGTCGCCGACATCGACGGCGATGCTCGAGAACGCCGTCTGCTTTTCCATTCGGTAGACGAACATCGACCGGGCCCGCGACGTGATCACCGGCTTGTCGTAGGAGAGGGCGTCGGCGAGGACGGCCGATCCTGACTGCCCGACCTCGTCATACGGCAGGACGAACACGTCCGCCTGGGAAAGGACGGCCCCCTGCTCGGCCGGATCGCCGAGAAAGCCGGTGAAGATGATCCGCGACTGCAGCCCCCAGACGTCGGCCTGTTGGATGAGATCCATCCAGTAGTCGTTGCCGGTTTTGTCCTTGGGGTGGATGCCCCCGGCAACGACGAGCTTGAACGACTCTGGCAGGTGCTTGAAGGCGTTGAGGAGGTGACCGTGACCCTTGTAGCGGCTCACGAAGCCCGGCATCATCACCCACGTCTCGCGCGGATGCTTCACGAAGGCCGGTGTGACATGCGTGCTCGCCACCCGCTCGATCGGGATCGGGATCACGGTCACGCGCTTTTTGAGCTTCGGGAAAGTTTCCACGAAGTATTTGTGGG
>Ga0207954_1000236_pt1 | contig 17981 bp, 18 predicted proteins | sample CryBogmetaGMA0M_FD_184547 | JGI IMG/M metagenome (GOLD analysis project Ga0207954, IMG submission 184547) | Freshwater microbial communities from Crystal Bog, Wisconsin, USA - MA0M (SPAdes) | ecosystem: Environmental > Aquatic > Freshwater > Lake | place: Crystal Bog, Wisconsin, USA | collected... | reverse complement strand
GTAGGCTGATGCCTAGGCCTTCTGACTTAGCGCTACCAGCACAGTCATAAGGCTCTTCTGCCAATAAATAACTTTCTAAAACATCATCAGAGAGCTTGCGAAAAGTCACTGCAGTAGGAATGTTTAATGTCGTTTGTGTCTCACCTTTCATTAAGCAGAGCGCTGTATGAAAAGTCACTATTTGGCCGCGCATGAGTTGTAGTTGCGCTAAGGCTCTCTCGAAATTTCCAGGCTTACCAATCGCAGCACCACACAAATCTGCTACTTGATCAGAACCGATGACCCAAGCGTTTGGATGTTCTTTGGATACTGCTGTGGCTTTTGCGTTTGCAAGGCGTAAGGCTAATTCAAGAGTGCTTTCGCCAGTCAGTGGTGTTTCATCTACTTGAGGGGAGACGACTTCAAAAGGAATGCGCAAACGCTCTAGCAGCTCACGGCGATATACCGAGGTAGACGCCAAGATGAGGAGTGGATTTTTGGATGAATGAATTAACTTACTCATTGCTGATGACTTTCGTGAGTGCCTTGATTTAGACTGATGCCATGAATCGTAATCAAGTTTTACCTCAAGTCCAGCTATCTGCCCAACCTAGTGCTTTAAAAAAGGTCGATTTTTGTGCCCCACAGTCCTACCAGGGGGCTGGCTTTTTGGCTATTGACGATATGCCTAGGCTTGCTAAAGAGGCCTCAAGCATTGCTCCAGGGGATGGTTTTACCTGGCATATCCAGACCCATTTTGAAGATTCTCCTGGTAGCGAGCCTCACCAAATTCTCGAAATGGACTTAAAAGGCTGTTTGCACCTTGTTTGTCAACGTTGTTTACAGGACTGCACGGTGGATTTAGATGAGAAGCGCCGCTTTGTGTTGGTCGCTTCAGAGGCTGAGGCAGATGCGTATCCGCTTGAGGATGAGGAGCAGGAGCCACTTGTTGCTAGCCAGCATTTCAACCTCTTGGAGACCATAGAAGATGAGGTTTTGCTGTCTTTACCCTTGATTCCGAAGCATCCGGAGGGCTTTTGTGAGCCTCACGCTACGGTTTTTGGGCTAGAAGAAGGTGATGAGGGGATTGAGGAACGAGAAAATCCCTTTAACATATTGAAAAATATGAAGAAAAACTCATAAATCAGGCTTCTTTTCTGCTGTTGTTTAAAGAAGTCTCTGTCGATAAATCAAGCATTTAGACGCTTTTCCATGCTAGAATATCGCCTTGCTTAGGAGTTCAATATGGCCGTCCAACAAAACAAAAAATCACCATCCAAACGTGGCATGCACCGTGCGCACGACTTTTTGACCGCACCTGCTACGGCTGTTGAAGCCACAACTGGTGAGGCTCATTTGCGCCACCACATTTCACCTAACGGCTACTATCGTGGTCGTAAAGTTGTTAAAACTAAAAACGACTAATTTTTAGTCTAAATAGATCGAAGCGGCTCCCAAAAAAGCCGCTTTTTTCTTAAATAAATCACTTGCTGCAATCAATGAGTTTATGAGCGTTACTCTAGCTATTGATGCCATGGGGGGAGATCATGGAGTCGTTGTGACGGTTCCTGCTGCCTGTGATTTTCTCGAAAAACATTCTGATGTGAAGATTGCTCTCGTGGGTGATCCAGATTTAATCAAGCAAGTTCTGAGTAAATCTCCAAACGTTCCCATGGAACGCATTCAAATTATTCCTGCAAGCGAAGTAGTATTAATGGATGATCCCATTGAGATTGCTTTGCGTCGCAAAAAAGATTCATCAATGCGTGTGGCAATTGAGCAAGTAAAAGAAGGGTTAGCAGATGCCGTCATCTCTTCTGGCAATACTGGCGCGCTGATGGCAATTTCCCGCTATATTTTAAAAACCCTGGATGGCGTTGATCGTCCAGCGATAGCAACTGCTATTCCCAATGAATTGGGACGTGGGACAACCATGCTGGATTTAGGAGCAAACGCTGACTGTGAACCGATGCATCTTGTGCAGTTTGCACAAATGGCGAGCGTGATGGTTCAGGTAGTTGACGGTACGCCAAATCCTTCTATTGGCCTTCTTAATATCGGGGAAGAGGTCATTAAGGGTAATGACGTAGTGAAGCAAACGAGTGAATTACTGCGCCAAACCAATTTAAACTTTTATGGCAACGTAGAGGGTAACGATATTTTTAAAGGCACTACGGATATTGTGGTGTGCGATGGCTTTGTAGGTAATGTGGTCTTGAAAGCCAGCGAAGGCTTAGCAAAAATGATGAGCGGCATGATTCGTGAAGAATTTAATCGCTCATGGCTTACCAAGTTGATGGCGCTTTGCGCCATGGTGCCATTGCTGCGTGTGCGTAAGCGTGTAGATCATCGTCGCTATAACGGTGCTGTATTGTTAGGTTTGCGTGGTTGTGTCATTAAGAGTCACGGGTCGGCAGATCGCTTTGGATTTGGTTTTGCCTTAGATCGTGCTTATGAAGCTTCCAAGAATCGCATGGTTGATCGCATTGCTGCAGCTTTTGCAGCGGAGACAAGAGAATGAGTATCTTTGCTAGGGTAGCTGGGACTGGAAGTTATCTTCCAGAGCAGCGCTTAACCAATCAAGATTTGGTGGAGCGGCTTGCTAAATCCGGTTTAGAGACAAGCGATGAGTGGATTACTACTCGTAGCGGTATTTCTGCACGTCACTTTGCTGCTGAACATGAGCTGACGAGTGATCTTGCTGTCAAAGCAGCACAAGCCGCATTAACGAGTGCAGGCATTACTTCAGAAGACTTAGATCTGATCATCTTGTCAACTTCTACACCAGATCATTTGGGCGGCTTTCCAAGTACTGCTTGTGTAGTCCAAGACAAATTAGGTGCGCACACTGCTTGTGCCGCATTTGATGTTCAAGCAGTCTGCGCAGGTTTTACTTATGCTCTTGCTACGGCAGATGCGTTTATTCGCTGTGGAACGTACAAAAAAGTGCTGGTGATTGGTGCTGAGACTTTCTCACGCATTTTAGATTTCCAAGATCGTGGTACTTGTGTGTTGTTTGGTGATGGGGCCGGTGCTGTCGTGCTTGAGGCCTCGAATGAGCCCGGCATTCTAGCTACTGCTTTGCATGCTGATGGTAGTCAGCGCAACATATTATGTGTACCTGGTCGTGCTGGTAATGGCGAAGTTCATGGCTCCCCATTTATGACGATGGATGGCCAAGCGGTATTCAAGCTCGCTGTGAAAGTATTAGAGCAAGTAGCCCATGAGGTTCTTGAAAAAGCCAATCTCAAGCCTGAGCAGATTGATTGGTTAGTGCCACATCAAGCCAATATCCGGATCATGGAAGGGACCGCTAAGAAGATGGGGATGTCGATGGATAAAGTTATTGTTACAGTACATGAGCACGGCAATACCTCCGCTGCATCGATTCCATTGGCTTTAGACACTGGTGTACGCTCTGGTCAAATTCAGCGCGGTCAACATCTTTTATTGGAAGGTGTTGGCGGCGGGTTTGCTTGGGGCGCAGTTGCCCTGAAGTATTAAACAATTCTTTTTATTACTGAGTAAATTCATCTCATGACATTTGCATTCGTATTCCCTGGTCAAGGCTCCCAATCCGTAGGCATGCTCAATTCCATTTCTGAGCGTCCTGAAGTTCGCGCAACATTGCAAGAAGCTTCCGAAGCTTTGGGTGAAGATGTCGCTAAGCTCATTGCCGATGGCCCTGCAGAAGCACTATCCTTAACTACCAATACTCAACCAGTGATGTTGACTGCTGGCGTGGCTTTTTATCGTACGTGGTTGGCTGCTGGCGGCCCTGTACCGAAGGTGATGGCAGGCCATAGCTTAGGAGAATACTCAGCCTTAGTTGCTGCTGGCGCCATTTCTTTTAAAGATGCTGTTCCTTTGGTTCGCTTTCGTGCAGAGGCGATGCAAAGCGCTGTTCCAGTAGGGACTGGTGGCATGGCTGCGATTATAGGTTTAGATGATGCAGTGGTGATTCAAGTTTGTGCCGAAGCAAGTGCCGTATCTGGAGGCGTTGTTGAGGCTGTGAATTTCAATGCTCCTGGACAAGTAGTGATTGCTGGTGCAAGTGATGCAGTAACGAAAGCTTGTGAATTATTAAAAGTGGCTGGCGCTAAGCGCGCATTACCGCTACCGGTATCTGCACCCTTTCACTCTTCCTTATTGCAACCGGCTTCTGAAAAACTGAAAGGCTACCTAGTCAATATTGAATTTAAAGTGCCAACAATCTCAGTGATCAATAACGTTGATGTCCAAATCTTGAATGATCCCAGCGCAATTAAAGATGCTTTAGTGCGTCAAGCCGCTAAGCCAGTGCGCTGGCAAGAAACGATACAAGCGATGGCTGGCCAGGGGATTACTCGAGTGGTAGAGTGCGGTCCTGGTAAGGTCCTAGCAGGCTTGACTAAGCGAATCAATGATCAGGTAACTGGTGTGCCAGTATTTGATGAGGCAAGCCTGAGCGAAGTCTTGGCTACTTTAAAATAAGCATTCCCATCAGAATACATCGATACAGCGGAAGACAAATATGAATCTCGACTTAAGCGGACAAATTGCTCTGGTAACAGGCGCATCGCGTGGTATTGGTCAGGCGATTGCAGATGAATTAGCCAAGTGTGGTGCTAAGGTTATTGGTACTGCAACTTCTGCCGATGGTGCTAAAGCAATTGACGAGCGTTTAAAGTCTTCTGGTGGTTGCGGTTTAGTTTTGAATGTCACAGCAGCAAATGCTTGCGAAGAAATCATTGACCAGATTGTAAAAGATTATGGTGGCATCAATATTTTGGTGAACAACGCCGGTATCACCCGTGATAATTTATCAATGCGCATGAAGTCTGAAGAATGGACTGACGTGATTGATACTAATTTGAGTTCAGTATTTCGCTTATCTCAAGCCGTCTTGCGTCCGATGATGAAAGCACGCGGTGGCCGCATTATTAATATCACTTCAATCGTGGGGCACATGGGTAATGCGGGGCAGGTAAATTATGCTGCTGCAAAAGCGGGGGTTTCTGGTATGACCCGTGCCTTGGCTCGTGAAATTGGTAGCCGCAATATCACCGTGAATTGCGTAGCCCCTGGATTTATTGATACCGATATGACCCGCGCTTTGAGCGAAGAGCAGCAAAATGCCCTAAAAGTGAACATTCCTTTGGCACGCTTAGGTAGTCCTGAGGACGTAGCCCAGGCAGTGGCTTTTTTGGCCTCTCCAGCAGCTGCTTATATTACGGGTAATACCCTACACGTCAATGGCGGACTATATTTAGCCTAAGGAGTAGGCAAGGATTTCATCATTTTTTGGCGGATTTGCTAAATTGCTCCGCCAAGCTGATAAAATTCTTCAATCGTTTTTTTACAACCCCTGGGGGACTTAATGGATAACATCGAACAACGCGTTAAGAAAATCGTCGCTGAGCAATTGGGCGTCGCTGAAGGAGATATCAAGAATGAATCTTCTTTTGTGAATGACCTGGGCGCTGACTCTCTTGACACTGTTGAGCTGGTAATGGCTTTGGAAGATGAATTTGGTATTGAAATTCCTGATGAGGAAGCCGAAAAAATCACCACAGTTCAGCTCGCGATCGACTTCGCTAAATCAAAAGCTCAGGGTTAATTCCCTAGCCTAGGTATTACTGTGTCAGCATCAAATGGCCGACGCCGGGTAGTAGTCACCGGCCTTGGCCTCATCTCACCTGTTGGTAATTCAGTTGATGTAGCTTGGTCTAATTTGCTTGCAGGCAAATCTGGCATTGCTACGATCACCAAATTCGACCATGCTCCGCTCAGCGTGCATTTTGCTGGAGAGGTGAAAGATTTCAACGTTGAAGAATATGTTTCTGCAAAAGAGGCGCGCCATATGGATACTTTTATCCATTACGGCATTGCTGCTGGCACGCAAGCTATTCGGGACAGCGGTTTAGAGATTACCGAGCAAAATGCCGAGCGTGTAGGCGTGATGGTGGGTTCAGGTATTGGTGGCTTACCGATGATTGAGGAAACGGGCGCTGAGTTATTAGCCCGCGGCCCGCGTCGTATCTCTCCATTCTTTGTCCCTGGTTCAATCATTAATATGATTTCTGGGCACTTGAGTATTTTGTTTGGCCTCAAAGGTCCAAACGTTGCAGCGGTGACTGCCTGTACTACTGGCTTGCATAGCATTGGTTTGGCTGCTCGCTTAATTCAGTATGGTGATGCTGATGTCATGCTTGCTGGCGGTGCTGAATCTACTATTTCCGCTTTAGGCGTTGGCGGCTTTGCTTCTGCAAGGGCGCTTTCAACTCGCAACGATGATCCAGCTACGGCATCACGCCCTTGGGATAAAGATCGTGATGGTTTTGTCTTGGGTGAAGGTGCTGGCGTTGTAGTCCTTGAAGAGTATGAGCATGCTAAAGCCCGTGGGGCAAAGATTTATTGCGAACTGCTGGGCTTTGGTATGAGTGGTGATGCGTATCACATGACTGCGCCTAATATGGACGGCCCACGCCGCTGTATGCTTAATGCCATGCGCGATGCTGGGCTAAATCCAGAGCAAATTCAGTACGTCAATGCACACGGTACCTCTACACCCTTAGGTGATAAGAATGAAACCGAAGCCATCAAAGCGGCTTTAGGTGACCATGCCAAGAAAGCCTTAATTAATTCAACCAAGTCGATGACTGGTCACCTTTTGGGTGGTGCCGGTGGCTTGGAGTCCGTTTTCACTATTTTGGCCCTTCACAACCAAAAATCCCCACCTACCATCAATATCTTCAATCAAGATCCCGAGTGCGACTTGGACTACTGCGCCAATACTGCTAGGGATGTGAAGATCGACCACGCTGTCAAAAACAATTTTGGCTTTGGTGGTACTAACGGCACCTTGATTTTTGGTAAGCTGACCTAATATTCTCTTTATCTCCACTTTTTGGTTTTTACCAAGTAGGTCTACAGCATCATGAAAAAGTACTTTATTACGGTCTTAGCTATCTTGAGCCTTGGGCAAATCGCATTGATGCCGAATGCTTTCGCACAAAATCCTCGGGTCACAATTCCTGATTTTGCCGATTTAGTTGAGCGCGCGAGTCCAGCTGTCGTGAATATTCGTACGACTGAAAAAGTCATGACTCAGCAGGCTCAAGGGGGCATTCCAGGAATGCCTGAAGATCAGGCTGAATTCTTCCGCCGTTTCTTCGGCATTCCCATGCCAGGAGTTCCGAATGCGCCTAAGCAGGCACAACCAAATCCAGGTAAACCACAAGAAGCAGATCGCGGAGTGGGCTCTGGTTTCATTATTGAATCTAATGGCTTGATTTTGACTAATGCTCACGTTGTTGAGGGCGCTACTACTATTTATGTGACCTTAACGGATAAGCGCGAGTTCAAAGCGAAGTTATTGGGCTTAGATAAACGTACTGACGTAGCGGTAGTAAAAATTGAAGCGCGCGACTTACCAAAATTGCCATTAGGTGATTCTTCAAAGGTAAGAGTTGGTGAGTGGGTTCTAGCGATTGGCTCACCTTTCGGCCTTGAGAATACTGTGACTGCAGGTATTGTTTCTGCGAAAAGCCGTGACACTGGCGATTACCTTCCCTTTATCCAGACTGACGTAGCGGTCAATCCAGGCAATTCTGGAGGCCCATTGTTAAACACCGCTGGTCAGGCTATTGGAATTAATTCTCAAATCTTCAGTCGCTCTGGTGGTTATATGGGAATCTCCTTTGCAATTCCAATTGATGAGGCAATGCGTGTAGCAGATCAATTGCGTACTAATGGAAAAATGACGCGTGGTCGAATTGGTGTTGCCTTAGGGGAAATGACAAAAGAGGTTGCTGAGAGTTTAGGCTTAGGTAAACCTCGTGGTGCTTATGTGCGCAATGTCGAGCCTAACGGGCCTGCTGCAGCTGGTGGCATTGAAGCTGGTGATGTGATTCTCAGCTTTAATGGACGTGAACTTAGTAAGTCCACAGATTTACCACGGGTTGTTGGCGAAACTAAACCAGGAACTACGGCTACTGTTCAAGTTTGGCGCAAGGGTGCTACTCGGGATTTAAGTGTCACTGTTGCGGATACCGATTCTGCACAAGCAGCTACTAAAAAACCAGATGCACCTGCCGCCAATAACAATAGCGTGAATGCATTTGGAGTGGCGGTAACTGATCTATCTGATGCTAAAAAGAAAGAATTGAATATCAAGGGTGGCGTTGAGGTTACCGGCTTAGGAGATGGTCCTTTAGCGAAAGCTGGGGTGCGCCCTGGAGATGTGATTATCCGTATTGCGGATGCGGATATTACCGGGGTAAAACAATTTGAAACCCTAGTAAAAGGCCTTGATGCTAATAAGGCTGTTCCCGTCTTTATACGCCGTGCTGACAGCACCTTAGTCATCCCCGTAAGACCAAAATAAGCCCTTTTTAGGCTAAAAAATGGGGTTTGGCGCTCTTTGGGCGCCACCCATTACAATCACTTTAAGACGACTTTTTGCAGCGCATCATTGTGGTGCGTTCTGACAAGGCGTTTTTTGAATGAGCTTTTAAGACGCTATGGATTTAATCCGCAATTTTTCTATCATCGCCCACATTGATCACGGCAAATCTACGCTTGCGGACCGCATTATTCAACTATGTGGCGGTCTTTCTGATCGTGAAATGGAAGCCCAGGTTCTCGATTCGATGGATATTGAACGTGAGCGCGGCATCACCATTAAGGCACAAACTGCTGCCCTGAATTACAAAGCCAAAGACGGCAAAATTTATAACCTCAATCTGATTGATACCCCGGGGCACGTCGACTTTTCGTATGAAGTCAGTCGCTCTTTATCTGCCTGTGAAGGCGCTTTATTGGTGGTGGATGCCAGTCAGGGTGTTGAGGCGCAAACAGTAGCAAACTGTTATACCGCAATTGAGCTGGGTGTCGAGGTAGTTCCTGTACTCAATAAGATTGATTTGCCACAAGCTGATCCTGAACGTGCTATTCAAGAAATTGAAGATGTGATTGGTATTGATGCAACAGATGCTGTAACTTGTTCTGCTAAAACGGGTTTGGGTGTACACGAAGTCATTGAAGAAATGATCCGACGTGTACCGCCACCTAAAGGCGATGCGAGTGCACCCTTACAGTGTCTCATCATTGATTCTTGGTTTGATAACTATGTTGGCGTGGTGATGTTAGTGCGTGTTGTGAACGGCACTCTCAAACCTAAAGACAAAATTACTTTGATGGCTAACGGCTCAACTCACTTAGTAGAGCACGTCGGCGTCTTTAGTCCAAAGTCAGTTGATCGTCCAGAATTAAGTGCTGGTCAAGTGGGTTTTATTATCGCTGGCATTAAGGAATTAAAAGCTGCCAAAGTAGGTGATACCGTTACACATACTGTTGGACAACAAGGGCGCACACCTGCATCTGAGCCATTACCTGGATTTAAGGAAGTAAAGTCTCAAGTGTTTGCGGGTTTATATCCAGTAGAAGCGAGTGAATACGATCAGCTCCGCGAATCTCTTGAGAAGTTAAAACTCAATGATGCCTCCCTCTTATATGAGCCTGAAGTTTCACAGGCGCTTGGTTTTGGGTTCCGTTGTGGGTTCTTAGGTTTACTGCATATGGAAATTGTGCAAGAGCGTTTGGAGCGCCAGTACGGTATGAACCTGATTACTACTGCGCCAACCGTGGTGTATCAAGTGCAGCAATCGGATGGCACGATCTTGATGGTGGATAACCCATCAAAGTTGCCCGAGACCAGCAAGGTTGAGACCATTATGGAACCGATTGTGACGGTGAACCTCTATATGCCTCAAGAGTATGTGGGATCCATTATTACCCTATGTGTTGGTAAGCGCGGCATTCAGACGGGTATGAATTATTTAGGCCGCCAAGTACAACTAACTTATGAGTTACCAATGGCAGAGATTGTGATGGACTTCTTTGATCGTCTGAAATCTATCTCTCGTGGCTACGCCTCAATGGATTACGAGTTTAAGGAATATCGCCCGGCCGATGTGGTCAAAGTGGACATTTTGATTAACGGCGATAGAGTAGATGCTCTCTCCGTGATTGTCCATAGAAGCAATAGTCAACATCGTGGTCGTGAGGTAGTCTCTAAAATGCGCGGCATTATTCCGCGTCAAATGTTTGATGTGGCGATACAGGCGGCGATTGGTAGCAATATTGTTGCGCGTGAAAACGTCAAAGCTTTGCGTAAAAACGTCTTAGCTAAATGCTATGGTGGCGACATCTCTCGTAAACGCAAATTGTTAGAGAAACAAAAAGAGGGTAAGAAGCGCATGAAACAAGTGGGTAACGTAGAGATTCCACAAGAAGCCTTCTTGGCTATTTTGCAGGTGGAAGACTGATGAACTTCGCTCTTATTCTCTTAATATTAGTAATTGTCACTGGTGTTGCGTATGCCGCTGATAAGTTTTATTTTGCGCCACAAAGACGCTTGGCTGGTATCGAGCGGATGCCTTTGTGGTTGGAATACACCGCAGGTTTCTTCCCAGTCATTTGCGCAGTATTCATTTTACGTTCTTTCATTGTTGAGCCTTTTAAGATTCCGTCGGGCTCGATGATTCCAACGCTGCAAATTGGCGATTTCATCTTGGTCAATAAATTTACCTACGGAATTCGTCTACCAGTGATCAACCAGAAGGTTGTTGATCTTGGCACTCCAAAGCGTGGTGATGTGGTGGTCTTCCGTTACCCACGTGACGAGTCAGTTGATTACATTAAGCGCGTAGTCGCTTTACCGGGCGACGTGATTACATATCAAGATAAGCGTCTGACGGTTAATGGTCAGCCTTTGCAATACAGTGGGGGCGAGTCTTATCTTGATCCTGAGAACATGCGCTATGCAAAACGATATATAGAGACTTTCCCAGCAGACTTGGGTGGTAATCGTCACGAGATTTTGAATGATCCAGATCGTCCTGCCACAGTCTTTCCTACAGAGCGCTTTCCGGGATCAGATTTTTGTCAATATCAACAAGCAGGCTTAACTTGTACAGTGCCACCTGGGCATTATTTTGCGATGGGTGATAACCGTGATAACAGTGCAGATTCTCGTTACTGGGGATTTGTACCTGATAAGAATATTGTGGGTAAAGCCTTCTTTGTCTGGTTGAACTTGGGCAACCTGGGTCGTATTGGCGGCTTTGATTAAAAGATCATGAACGCACGCGCCGTCATCGATACCGCAGCTCTGCAAGAACGTCTTGGCTACACATTCAAGAAGCCCGAGCTCTTAAATCAAGCTCTGACTCATAGAAGTCACAGCAAGAAAAATAACGAACGCTTAGAGTTTTTGGGCGACTCGATTCTGAATTGCGTAGTTGCAGACTTGCTTTACGAGCGCTACTCTGATTTAGATGAGGGCGATCTTTCACGTGTGCGCGCTAATTTGGTTAAGCAACAAGCCTTATATGAGATTGCTCAAACCCTTTCCTTATCAGACTACCTCCGCTTAGGCGAGGGTGAACTAAAGAGTGGCGGCTTTCGTCGCCCCTCAATCTTGGCGGATACTTTAGAAGCTGTGACAGGCGCAATCTTTTTGGATGGTGGTTTTGATTCGGCAAAAGCATGCCTGAGAAAGTTGTATTCGATCATTCTTGCGCAAGTGGATCCAAAGACTTTAGGTAAAGATGACAAAACGCTCTTGCAAGAATGCTTGCAAAGTTATCAACTGCCTTTACCAACTTATAATGTGACTGGTACTACTGGTGCTGCGCATAATCAGCAGTTTGAAGTGGAATGTTTAATTCCCAGTTTGAAGGTATCTGTAAAAGGTGAAGGTGCATCACGTCGTGCAGCGGAGCAGTCTGCTGCCAAGACTGCTTTGCTAGCGGTTCTGAAGGCCTTGCCACAGGAATCTCGTAAACCCAAGAAAACTCGGTCGGCTAAGAAAAAAGCAGCCAAAAAAGAAGTGGCCGAAGAGCAGTTAAATCTTAAGCTGAAGGGCTAATTGTGTTTAGATGCGGCACTATCGCCATCGTTGGGCGTCCCAATATGGGCAAATCAACGCTCCTAAATGCATTGGTTGGTCAAAAGATCAGTATCACCTCTCGTAAGGCTCAAACAACACGCCATCGTATTTTGGGCATCCAAAATCGTGAAGAGGCCCAGTTTATTTTTATTGATACGCCTGGCTTTCAGACGCGCCTGATGAATACGCTCAACAAAGCATTGAATCGCACAGTGACAACTGCCTTGCAAGACGTTAATGTTGCATGTTTTGTAGTGGAAGCTGGTTATTTTGGTGAAGATGACAAGAAAGTTTTAAAGCTGCTGCCTAACGATTTGCCAGTGGTGTTAGTTCTCAATAAGTTAGATCTTTTTAATAGCCGATTCCAGACACCTTCCGAACGTGATCAGGCTTTACTAAACTTTATTAAAGAGATGGCACGGCCATGGTGTGAATTAGGTGGCCATGAGGACCAGAAGTGTGAGTTTGCAGAAATCGTGCCGATGAGTGCCAAAAGTCCGGGCGACATTACTCGGCTTTTGGACGTTCTTGAGGGTTATTTGCCTGAAGCGCCGGCTGTCTATGATGGCGAGACCATTACCGATCGCAGTGAACGCTTTCTTGCCGCTGAAATTCTGCGTGAGAAGGTCTTCCGTTTTACAGGTGAAGAGTTGCCTTACACCAGTACAGTAGTAATTGATCAATTTAAGATGGATGGCAAAATGCGCCGCATTGCTGCAACCATTTTGGTCGATCGCGATAGCCATAAAGCCATGATTATTGGTGCAAAGGGCGATCGATTGAAGAAGATTTCAACGGATGCCCGTATCGATATGGAAAAGCTCTTCGATGGCAAAGTCTTTTTAGAGACTTGGGTCAAAGTGAAACGGGGTTGGGCAGATGATCGCGCTGAATTACGGGCGCAGGGCCTGGAATAAATTCGGATGGCCTCGATTCGCATTGCTGACGAGCCTGCTTTTGTATTGCACAGCATCCCTTATAAAGAGACTAGCTTAATTCTGGATGTGTTTACTCGGCAATATGGGCGCATGGCTTTGATTGCCAAAGGCGCAAAGCGGCCACACTCTACATTACGTCCCGTATTGCAACGTTTTCAACCTCTCTTGGTTTCTTGGAGCGGTAAGTCAGAATTACGCACTTTAACCAAGTCTGAGTGGGTGGGCGGTATGCCATCCTTAGTTGGTGATGCACTGCTGTGCGGCTTTTATCTCAACGAGTTACTCGTCAAGTTTTTAGCCCGTGAAGATGAGTATGAAAAACTCTATGATCGATATACTGAAACAATTAACGCTCTATCTAATCTCGAATTTGAATCAAAAGGCCTAGAAGAGATCTTGCGCCCATTTGAGTTATCTCTTTTGCAGGAGACCGGTTATGCAGCGGCCTTAGATCGTTGCGTTGAAACCAATGAGTTGCCAGAAGCGAAGGCCCAGTATGTATACCAGCCTGAGCGTGGCGTGCGCCCAGTTCAGGGAGATGATCCAGGTCATTGGCCAGTCTTAACGGGCAAATCCCTGCTCGCCATTGCGGCGGGAGATTTTTCTGACCCAGAAACCTTGTCTGAGAGTAAGCAGTTGATGCGTTTTCTGCTGGGCCTGCATCTACAAGATCAAGTCTTGACCACCAGACAAATTCTGATTGATCTTAAAAAAATCTAGTAATCTATAGCTATGACAGCTCAAGTCCTAGAACTAGGAATCAATATCGACCACGTAGCTACGCTGCGTAATGCCCGCGGTACATCTTATCCCGATCCTCTTAAAGCGGCACAATTGGCAGAAGAGGCTGGCGCAGATTTAATTACCCTGCATCTGCGTGAAGATCGCCGCCATATTAAAGATGCTGACTTACTCGCATTGCGGCCACTGATCAAAACGCGCATGAATCTAGAGTGTGCCGTTACTCCTGAAATGATCAATATTGCTTGTAAGGTGAAACCACACGATGTGTGCTTAGTACCTGAAAAGCGTGAAGAGGTTACTACTGAAGGTGGTCTTGATGTCTTGAGCCATTTTGAATTAGTCAAAGCTGCGACAAAGCAGTTACAAGATGCTGGTATTCGGGTATCCCTCTTTATCGACCCAGATGTAAAGCAAATACAAGCTGCAAAAGATATTGGTGCTACCGTTATAGAGTTACATACGGGTCGTTATGCAGACTTATCAGGCATAGATCAAATGGCGGAATTAGAGCGCATTCGTAAAGCGGCTCAATTTGGGAAAAGTATTGGACTCAGAGTAAACGCTGGCCATGGTCTGCATGAGGGTAATGTCATGCCTATTGCAGCTATTGCAGAATTATCTGAACTCAATATTGGTCATGCGATTGTTGCTGAGGCAATATTTAAGGGTTGGCAAAAAGCCATCATTGATATGAAGGCCCTGATGATTCAGGGTCGAGCTAACTCATAAAATAAAAAAGTAAACATGATCATCGGCATCGGTACAGACATTCTTCAGATTGAGCGCTTACAAGCTGCTTACGATCGTACCAATGGGCGCTTGGCTGAGAGAATTTTGGGTCCTGATGAGATGTTGGTATTTAAGCATCGCCTTGCTAGAAATCACAAGCGAGGAATTGCTTTCTTGGCGACTCGCTTTGCTGCTAAGGAAGCATTCTCGAAAGCAATTGGCCTAGGAATGAGAATGCCGATGACTTGGCGTTCATTGCAAACCTTAAATGAGCCTAGCGGTAAGCCCGTGACTTCATATTTAGGGGCTTTGGCAAAATTTATGGCTGAAAAGAACTGGGAAGCACACATAACGGTGAGTGATGAGCAAGACATGGCAATCGCACATGTGATCATCAGTCAGAAATAAAGAATATATACAGAGGAAGAGATGAGTAAACCCACTATGAATCCAGGTCCAGTCACATTAGATGTCGTGGGTCTTGAGCTCAATGTCGAAGATCGTCGTCGCATTCTTGACCCTTTGACTGGTGGCGTGATTTTATTTGGTAGAAACTTTGCTAATCGTAAGCAACTTTCTAAACTCACTGCTGATATTAAAAAACTAAGACCCGATGTATTGATTTCGATCGATCATGAGGGCGGTAGAGTACAGCGCTGTAAAACGGATGGTTTTACCCACCTTCCAGCAATGCGTCAATTGGGTAAGCTTTGGGGTATCAAGAGTAAGTCTACCCACGCTGCCGAGTCAGCCGCACTTGCTATGGCGGCAGCAACTTCCTGCGGATACATCTTGGCATCTGAACTACGTGCTTGCGGAGTGGACTTTAGTTTCACGCCAGTGCTCGATTTAGATTTTGGCCGTAGTGGCGTTATTGGCGATCGCTCCTTTAGTCGAGACCCGCAAATTGTGTTTGCTTTAGCAAAGAGTTTGAATGAAGGCTTACGCTTAGCGGACATGGCGAATTGCGGTAAACATTTTCCGGGGCATGGTTGGGCTGAGGCAGATTCTCATGTGGCTATTCCGGTTGATGAGCGCCCCTTAAAAGAAATTCTGAATGAGGATACCAAGCCTTATGAGTGGTTAGATTTAAGTTTGGCAGCAGTTATGCCTGCTCATGTGATTTATCCCAAAGTAGACAAGAATCCTGCTGGATTTTCTAAAATTTGGTTGCATTCAATCTTGCGCCAAGAATTAGGCTTTGAAGGCGTGATCTTTAGTGATGATCTCTCAATGGAGGGTGCTAGTGTTGCAGGCTCAGTAGTCAAAGGTGCTGAGTTGGCCCTGAATGCTGGCTGTGATGCAGTCCTGATTTGTAATCGTCCAGATTTGGCCGATCAATTACTTGCAAAACTGAAGATTACTCAAGCTAAGCAGTCTGAATCTGCTATTCGCCTGAACCGCTTAATGCCAAAGTCTACCGCCTTATCGTGGGATGAGCTACAAGAGAATGCCGAGTATCAACATGCTCAAGGTTTACTCAGGCAGTTCAATTTGCTGTAAATTGGATGTACATTCCGGTTAAGCATGCTGAGCCTAGTAAATATATAAAAGTAGCGCTTTAGTAGTACATCACTATCGTTCTAATTGAGGGTATGCAAGCTCTCACTAGCAAATGATCACTTTGGGACAAATTTGATGAATACATTTCAGTACATCTCGATTATTGTTAAAGATGAATTCAAGGCTATTCGCGAGGAATTTATAGAATCCAAACTGCTAGTGATAGCTTTTTTTGTTGCAGTATTCCTTGTAATATTTTATCTAGATCCATTTCCAAGTAAGCATATTTATTTTGCCACTTCGTATCCAAGTTCAGATTGGCATAACTTTGTTAAAAAAACTACAGTGGCGTTAAATGAGAAAGGGCTAGATGTAACTCTTATTGATACGGATGGCGCAGTAGATAATGTCATCAGGATGAATAGTCTAAAAGATAATGTAAATGTCGCATTCACATACGGCGCAGCTTTAAATAATGATCAGATTCATGGAATTTATTCTCTCGGCAGTGTTTTTTACGAGCCCGTTTGGATTTTTTATAGAAAAAATAAAATTCATGACCTGAAGAGTATGAAGGATCTGACCAACTATAAGGTTGGGGTAGGCCCAGCCAAAAGTGGCTCTTTCATGATTGCAAAAAAATTACTACTGGATCTCGATGTAGATATCACGAAGAATTCAAATTTTGTATCAAGTTCTTTTATTGATATACATGAGAAATTTTTAAAAGGGGACTTGGATGCCATCATGATTGTCTCTACCTATCTCGATCCAATAGTTCAGAATTTAATGAGAGAGCCTAAAGTTGCCCTCTATAGCTTTTCAAATGCCAGCGCTTATGAAAGGAAATATAACTATCTAGAGGCGGTGAATATACCCGCAGGATCAATTGATTTGCTGCATCAAATACCACCAAAAGATATTGAGTTGATATCTACAACAGCTAGCTTGGTAGTCCGAAAAGATTTACACCCAGATCTTCAGTTGGCCTTATTAATGACGATAAAGGAAGTGATTCGCAGTTCATCTAATCTATTTTTTGCAAAGCGCAATGAATTTCCGGCGTATGTTGACCCTTCAATACCTATTAGCCCCATTGCGCAGCGATTTTATGATTATGGGCCACCGCATACCGCCCAATATCTTCCTTATTGGCTTGCCGGATTCGTTGATAGATCATGGTTATTAATACTGGCTTTATTCGCTATTATTTACCCATTAACAAAGCTGAATATTCATCTTCGAAAGTTTCGTTTCACACTTAAAGAGCGGCCACATTATGAGGAATTGTTAGCGATGGAAAAGCGTTTGTGTACTGAAAAATTGAGCGAACGTGAAAAACAGCAATTTCTCAATGATCTAGATAAGATGAATAAGCATGCGATTGAGGCGGGAGTTCCAGTTGGCGAGGAAGCTGATCATTTTAATTTCCTCAATGCGATCAATTTGATGCGAATAAAAATTGCGTCAAATTAGGCTCAGAAATAGTATACGTGAGTGGATTTAATTTAAAACTACGCTATTGTTTTTGAGAGACTCTTTGCCATTCTGAAATAACATATTTCTTCACAACTTCGCCTTGCTCTCTGGCGCAAATAATCTCATCAAGGTTCGCCTCTTTAAACACCTTTTGTAGTCGTAGAACGTCACCCTTGGAGGTAAAGTTTGGAATCCAGGCTCCCCAGAAAAATCCTATCTTTTCTAGCTGGGCATAGGCATTTGCTGCCGCCTCTTGACCAATAGGTAAATCTAAATACACAGCAGCTAGCCCTGACAAGCTTGGTTCTTGCAAAGCCCTATTAATGGCTTCTACTAAATCACTGCCAATATGATCAATCGATATGCTGCCTATTTGATCTGCGGGAGTGAGGGAGATAGTAAATGTAGTGTTTCCTTCTCCCGTGACACTTGAGTCGGCTATCACTCTATTAAGTTTCAGCTCTTGGGCTAATGCTTGAATATGTTCAATATGTTGAGCGGGTAGAAAGATAGCATGAGGCTGATCTTTGAGGGTTAGATAGAACGTTAGCAATGACATGCGGGTGTCAGAGAAGTTCTGAAGACCCTGCATTGAAAAGGACGCAGGAGTATTGCTAATAAAAAGACCAGTTTCCTTTGCGTTAAATGCAATCATTTCATGCTGGCTATAAGGA
>Ga0207954_1000233_pt1 | contig 18077 bp, 16 predicted proteins | sample CryBogmetaGMA0M_FD_184547 | JGI IMG/M metagenome (GOLD analysis project Ga0207954, IMG submission 184547) | Freshwater microbial communities from Crystal Bog, Wisconsin, USA - MA0M (SPAdes) | ecosystem: Environmental > Aquatic > Freshwater > Lake | place: Crystal Bog, Wisconsin, USA | collected... | reverse complement strand
GGGGGTCATCGGCGCGGCACCACTTCGCTGTTCAGTTCGTTGAAGCTCACGGTGGAGCTGGAGAGCTGGTCCGGACCCAGGGGAATGCCGGTGGCCTTGCTCACGGCCGCATTGATCGTGTCCACATCCACCTGGCCGCTGGCATCGAAGACAACCCGGCCGTCCTGATCGATCACCACCACCTGGGGGATGACCCCCTTCCAGTAGTGGGCGGGATCGGCGGCCCCCTGATCCGGCCGACCCTGCAGCAGATCGGTGGTCAGGGGGATCAGCTCGACGCTGTTGCCCCAGAGCCGTTGCAACTCCGAAACGACCGGCGCGAACCGCTTGCTGACGCTGGCGTCATCGAGGTAGTAAACGAGCAGCGCCACCCGCCGCTCCTGGAGGGCCTGGGGCAGGCTGGAGCGGGGTGGCACCAGGGAACCGTTGCCGGCGTAAAGGGCGTAGATGTTGCCGTCGTAGCGGTCGTTGTCCAGGCTGGCGAAAGCCGGCTCCGGCAGCGGCAACACACCGACCAGCAGGGCGAAAACCGCGATCGCCAGGGCGGTGATCCGGAAGCGCAGGCCGACCCGGCGGCAACGGGTGGCACAGCTGGACGGCTGGATCAACAAGGGGCGGGGGCAGCTCGCCACATTGTGCCCACCGGCGGCGATACCCGGGCCACCGCCAGGGCTGCAGGGGGATCAGCCGCGCCCGAAGCTGCGGCCCATCCCCTGGGCAATGCCACGGCCCACCAGGCCGATCGCCCGGCCCACCACCCGCGTCAGCAGCACCACCACCAGATCGCCCAGGTTGCGGACCAGGCTCTGCACCTGGGGGGCGAGGGCATCGCGCACCTCCAGGGTCAGGGTGACCAACTGCTGGGGCCAGCCCAACCGGCGCAGTTCCTGATCCCGGGGTTCGGTGAGCTGCACGCAATCGATGCCCTCGGCCCCGAGCCGATAGAGCGCCCGGCGGCTTTCATAGAGCTGCACAGGCCGCTCGAACCAGGCGATCCAGCGCTGCTGGGCGTTGAGCTGGTTGCGCAGGCGCTCCAGGTTGCGGGTGGCGAGCAGCTCCGGCCGCAGCAGGTAGCGGCGCAACTCCGGCCAGCCGGAGCAGGCCTCAAGCACCTCAGCGCTGATCAGCTCGGCGTTGCGCACCAGCCAGTTGGCCAGCAGCAGTTCGAGGTAGAGCACGGCCTGGGGTTCATCGGCCGCCAGCAGGCGGCCCTCCACCAACAGGGGCCTGGCCTGGACCAGGGTGACCAGCATCGAGCGGGGATCGGGCTGATCGCCGTCCTCCTGGGCCAGCTGACTGGCCTGGAGCAGACTGTCGGCCACGGGCCTGAGGTTGCCCTCAAGCGGCAGCTGGACGTAGGAACCGGCCATCTGGCGCAGGGCCCGCTGGCGCAGCTCCGGTTGGAGGGTCTGCCAGCGCTCCAGCAGGTTGTCGAGCTGGAGGGGCTCCTGCTGCAGCCGGCGGCGCAACTGGTCGAACTGCTCCAGCAGGGCCAGCAGCAGGTCCCGGCGGCGTTCGGGGTGGAGGCCATCGAGGGCCAGCAGCTGACCGCAATGGTTGGCGGGGGCGGCGGCGGCGGCGGTCTGCAGCCGCTCACGCACCGCCTCCCAGATGCCATCGGCGCTGCGTTGACGCAGGGTGAGCGCCAGCGCCGGCCGGCTGCCGCCGGCGGGCGGATCAGCGTCGGCAGAGCCGCGGCTGGGGCCGTCAGAGGCAGCCGCGTCGCCGGGGGCAGCCGCGTCGCCGGAGGCAAGCGACGCCGGCCAGGCCAGGCTGAGGGGGCCCCACAGCCAGAGCAGCAGGCGGCGGGCGGCCAGCAGTTCCCGCTCCCGTCCCTGGAGCAGCAACAGGGGAAGCAGGGCCTCCGGCAGCGGATCCAGCAGCCGCCGACAGACCCGCAGCTCCGCCTCGATCTGCTGCAGGCCGCTGTAAAGCAACCACTGACCCAGGCCGATCGGGCCGCTGGGCGCCGCCCCCACCCGGGGGCCTGGGGCGGCACCGATCTGAACCACCCTCCCCCCCGCCAGCAGGGTGGCCACGGCCTCGGCCAGTTCGGCGGCATCGGGCTCCACCAGCAGCCCCTGGCAGGAGAGCCCCAGCAGCAGATTGGCCGGATAGGGATGGCCCGCCGGCAACAGCAACAGGACCGGCGCCGGCTGCCAGCGGTCCTGCAGCAGCCTCAGCTCATGGTCGAGCCGCTCCGCGGCCGGGGGGATGGCGGCACTCCAGAGCACCAGCTGGGGCCCGCCGGCCAGGGCGCTGGCATCGTCAATCAGGCGGTAGGCGCTGCCGTCCCGCTGCAGCCAGCGGGTCAGGCCCTCGCGCTGCAGCGGTTCAGCGAAGACCAGGATCTGGGCGATGGGCTGGGCCGTGGAACGGGACACGGTCCGCTGCGACATCGCCCAAAGCTACCGAGGGCAGGCGATTTTCTCCAGGGTCAGCGGCGGCCCCCAGCTGCTCAGCGCCGCCGCCCCGAAAGATGCAGGGTGTACGACTCGATGCTGAAGCCGGTGAGGGCCTCAATCTGGCGAAGCAGATCCGCCGGCAGGGCCACATCGAGGTCCTGGATCTCGCCGCTGTCGAGGCAGGTGAGATGGCTGTGGGGATCGGCCCGATAGCCGTAGAGCCGGCCGCTGGCGCGGTCGAGGCATTCGATCACGCCGGCCGACTGCAGGGCCTCGAGGTTCTGATAAACCGAAGTGTGGCCGATATTGCGGCCCAGGTCATTCAGTTTCTCGAAGATGTCGCGGGCGCTGAGATGGCTTCGCTCCGCCCAGAGCAGATCGAGCACCATGCGTCGCTGACGGCTGAGCCGCATGCCCAGATCACGGCATCGGCGATAAACATCTTCGACACAGACAGGCGGGCAGATTTCCTGATTGGTTGGCTGACCTGCCGCCGGGCCGCCTGGATTCCCTCCCGCCGGGGAGCCTGGGTTCCCTGCCGCCGGGCCGGCGATTGCCGCAGGCTGCGGGGCTGGGGGGGCGGTGAGCAAAGGTCGACCATTCACTCAATCTGTTATAGGGCAGTCGATTGCGGAGCGCTGGCTCCGCCCAGGCCGGAGCCCTCAGGCCACGGGAAGGCTGATCGGATCCTGCAGCCGCTCCGGTCCGATCGCCTGCAGCGCCTCCGCCAGATCGACCCGGCCGTCGTAGAGCGCGCGGCCGACGATCACGCCGGTGACCCCGAGGGGCTCAAGGCTGAGCAGGCTGAGCAGATCGGCAAGCGAACCCACCCCACCGGAAGCGATCACCGGGGTGGAACCGGCCGTGGCCATGGCCCGCAGAAACTCCAGATTCGGGCCAGCCAGGGTGCCGTCGGTGGCGATGTCGGTGGTGATCAGCGCCGCCACGCCGCTGCCGGAGAAGCCGGCCGCCAGGTCCGCGGCCCGCACCTCGCTCTGCTCCAGCCAGCCGCGGGTGGCGACCCTGCCGTCCTTGGCATCGATGCCGACGACGATGCGGCCGGGATGGCGGGCGGCCAGCTCGTGCACCAGGGCCGGCTGTTCAATCGCCACGGTGCCGAGAATCACCCGATCCAGCCCGCAGGCCAGCAGCTCCTCCGCCCGCTCGGCGCTGCGCACCCCGCCGCCGAGCTGCACCGGAATCGACAGGGCGGCGGTGATCGCCCGCACCGCCCCATCGTTCACCGGTTCGCCGCGCCTGGCTCCGTCGAGGTCGACCAGGTGCAGGCGGCTGGCCCCCTGGCGCTGCCATTCGAGGGCCTGGGCCACCGGATCGGCGCTGAAGCGGGTCACCTGGTCGTAATCCCCCTGATGCAGGCGCACGCAGTGGCCGTCGAGGAGGTCGATGGCGGGGATGATCTGCACGGACTGACATCGGCTGGCCCCATCATCGGCGCGCGGCCGCTGCCGGGGCCGTTGCCTAGCGTCGGGCCAGGTGCTGCCGGCCCCACTTTGGCGTTCGTGCCATTCCTGCTGCCATCCGCGCTCGCCGGCCTGCTGGCGCTGGAGCCGGCCCCACCGCCGCCACCGGTCGAAGGGCTGCCGGCACTCCCCGCTCCGGGTGGCCTGCCCGCCGCGCCCCTGCCCGCCATGCCGCTGCCGCCGGAGCCGCCGGCCATGGCCGCGCCGGCCGCCGGCCCGCGGAATGCCGCCAGACTCCGGCTGGAGAGGGCGATCCGCTCCCGGCTGTTCCAGGGGCCGCTGGCACCGGGCCGTCCCGACCCGGACAGCACGGAATGGCAACAGGCCAGGGCCCAGGGCCACCGGCCCCGCTGCGGCGATGTGGGTCCACTGCGCTACCTGAACCGGGCCGTGGACCTCGATGGCGACGGCCGGGACGAGCAGGTGGTGGCCGTACTCGGCTCCTACGCCTGCGGCAGCCGCGGCTGCACCCTGCTGGTGTTCCGGCAGGGCGGTAGCGCAGAGGCCGGCGGCCTCGAACCGTTGGCGGAGCTGGATCTGTTCCAGTCGCCCCTCTGGCTCTCCAGTCGTCGCGAGGCGGGCTGGCGGGAGCTGGTGATGCCGGCGCCCATGGACCAGAGCCAGCTGGTGCGGCTGGTGTGGCAACCGCAGCACGGCGGCTATGGCCCCGCCCCGGGGCCGGCGCAACCCTCCCCGGCCGGCAGCGGCCTCACGCCCCTGCTGGAGGTGGAGGCCCTGCCGTTCGAGCAGCTGGGCCGGCCGCTGACCTGTGAACCCTGAGATCACGCCGCCGCAGCCGCCCTGCAGCGGCCGCCGGCCCACAGCCGACGCTTGAATATCGCCGCACTGCCGGACGGCGATGAAGATCCTTGTGATGGGTGGCACCCGCTTCGTGGGGCGGCCGCTGGTGGCCAGCCTGCTGGCGGCCGGCCACGAGCTCACCCTGTTCAGCCGGGGCCGCAACCCCGTGCCGGCAGGGGTGGAGCACCTGGCGGGAGACCGCAGCAGTGACGAGGATCTGGCCCCCCTGCAGGGCCGTGGCTTCGACGTGATCGTCGACAGTTCCGGCCGGACCATGGAGGACAGCCGCCGGGTGGTGGAGCGCACCGGAGCCCCGGGCCATCGCTTCGTTTATGTGAGCTCGGCCGGCGTCTATGCCGACAGCGAGCTCTGGCCGCTGGATGAAGACAGCCCCACCGACCCGGCCAGCCGCCACGCCGGCAAGGCCGAAACCGAGGCCTGGCTGCAGCGCGAGGGGATCCCCTTCACCAGCTTCCGGCCCACCTACATCGTCGGTCCCGGCAACTACAACCCGGTGGAGAGCTGGTTCTTCGACCGGATCGTCCACGGCCGGCCTGTGCCGCTGCCCGGCGATGGCAGCACCATCACCCAGCTGGGCCATGTGGCCGACCTGGCCGCCGCCATGGCCCGCTGCATCGAGGTGGAAGCGGCGACGAACCGCATCTACAACTGCTCCGGCAGCCAGGGGGTGACCTTCCGGGGGCTGGTGGCCGCCGCCGCCCGGGTCTGCGGCCAGGACCCCGCCAGCGTGCGGATCACCAGCTTCGATCCCGCCGGCCTGGACCGCAAGGCCCGCAAGGCCTTCCCCCTGCGCCTCGCCCACTTCCTCACCAACATCCAGCGGGTGCGGCGGGAACTGGCCTGGGAACCGGCCTTCGACCTGGCCGCCACCCTGGCGGACAGCTACAGCGCCGACTACGCCCTGCGCCCCGCCAGCACGCCCGACTTCACGGCTGACGCGGCGCTCGCAGGTAGCCCAGGGCCGAACTGAGGGCCAGCAGCAACGAGGGCCAGAACAACCAGTAGCCGAGCTGGTGCAGGCCCCCCACCAGGGGCTGCGGCCCCCAGGGCTGGGGCCAGAGCAGCAGCAGCAAGGCAGCGAACTGGAGAATGGTCTTGGCCTTGCCTCCCCAGGAGGCGGGGCCGCCGCTGCCCTGGCCGGCCCGCCAACCGGAAATCAGCAGCTCCCGGGCCAGCAGCAGCCACACCGCCCAGAGCGGCAGCTGCCGCTCGGCCGCCAGCCACAGCAACGGAGCACTGATCAGGATCTTGTCGGTGAGCGGATCGAGCCGGGCTCCCCAGACCGAGCCGCCACCGGCCCGACGGGCCAGGGCCCCATCGGCGGCGTCGCTGAGCCCACCGAGCAGCAACAGCACAAAGGCCAGCCCCTGCAGGCCGGCGGCAAGCGCCAGCAGCAGCGGCAGGCCGAGCAGCGCCCGCGCCACCGTGAGCCCATCGGCAAGCCGGCGGCTGAACCGGGCGCTGGCGCTGGGATCGGGGCTGTGGGGCACGGAATTCAGGCAAAGCACGGATGGCGCGGCCGGCGGCAGCGCAACCCCCAGTGTCCCCCCGGGCTGCCCCCGCAGCCACCGGGGCGCAAGCGGCGCAGAATGCGAGGGTCCAGGAGACCTCCATGGTTGTTGAGAGCCCCGTTTCCGCTGTGATGAGCACACCGGTGCTCAGCGTCCGCAGGGACACCCCCCTGCAGGAAGCGGTGCAGTTGATGAGTGATCACCACGTCAGCGGCCTGCCGGTGGTGAACGAGAACGGCGAACTGATCGGCGAGCTGACCGAAGAGGACCTGATGGTGCGCGAGAGCGGCTTCGACGCCGGGCCCTACGTGATGCTTCTCGATGCCGTGATCTATCTGCGCAATCCGCTCGACTGGGATCGGCAGGTGCACCAGGTGCTCGGCAACAGCGTCGCCGACGTGATGCGGGAGGCTGTCCACAGCATCGGCGCCGCTGCCCTGCTGCCCGAGGCCGCCCGCCTTCTCCACGACCGCAGCACCCAGCGGCTGTTCGTCCTCGACGACCAGCACCGTCCGGTGGGGGTGCTCACCCGCGGAGACATCGTGCGGGCCCTGGCGGCAGCCGGCTGAGCCTTCGCCAGGGCGCCCGGGCGCCAGCTCCCCCCCCGGCGGGCTCAGGGCAGGGGCGGCAGCGGGGCCAGGGGCGGCGGAACCGGCGGCGGGGCCTGGGGTCCCGGGGAGCGCGCCTGGGAGACGGGCGGCGGTGGCGCCAGCGCCGGAGCCACCGGAGCGCGGACGGGCGGTGCAGGCTCACTGCCGCCGGCGGAGCCGGCCGGGGCCGGGCTGACGACGGCGCCGCCGGGGCCGGAGCCGCCCTCCCGCGGGCCCGAGCGATCATGGGCCGGCGGCGCAGGCGCCCCCGGCTCGCTCCCTCCCTCCACCGGAGCGCTGCCCTGGGAGGGCTCCTCCTGGCGGGAAGGAACCACCTGGGCGGGCGGCAGCCGGGGAGCCTCCGGCTCAGGCGAGCCCAGCACCCGGACCGGTTCGCTGTTGCGGGCGCTCAGATCCCGCTCCTGGCGCACCTGCACCGCCCGGGGATCGGCGGTGATCACCGGTTCGCGGAACGGGGCCCGGCCGTTGTCCGGCTTGCCGGGACCCTGCTGGCGCGGGGCCCAGATCAGCCGTGCCATGGGTTCGACCCCCTGTTCCATCAGGCGGTTGAAACCGGCCAGGGTGCGATCGAGAAGGCCGCCAACCAGGCTGCGGCCGCACTGGAGCGGATCGCCACATCCCCCGGCGGCGAGCCTTGGGCCGAGGGCGGCCAGCAGGGAGCCGCGCAACGGCTCCTGGCGCTGGCTGAGCCGCAGCATGTAGGGCACGTGTACAAAGCTGGTGGCACCGCCGCTGATCCAGTTGGCGTCCTCGCTGCTGAAGCCCTTCACCCCCGGCACGATGAAGCGGCTCTTGGAGGCATGGTCGGGCAGGTAGGCCGCCTGCAGCCCCCGCTGGCGCGCCAGGGCCTTCGTCTGCTCCAGGGTGAGCCCATCGCGGCTCATCAGGATTTCCAGGCGACCATCGGGCCTCAGCCCGTAGATCACCCGGATGCGGGGCAGGAAATAGCGGATCTGCTGGCCCATGCTGATGCTGTAGGCACCGCGATAGCTGTCCGGGGCCGGCTCCAGGTCGTTGTAGAGGCTGTGCAGTCCACCGATGAAGGTGTCGTAGCGGTCCTGGCGCTCGGGGGTGAGTTCGCCGTAGCCGAACTCGATCCGGCCGTCATGGCGAATACCCAGAAAGGCCCGTTGGCGAGCGGCACTGCGGTTGAGGCCCCGCCAGACGCGACGGCCCAGCTTGAGGTCGCCCAGGGGCACGGTGAGCTCCCGGCCATCGGCAGCCGTGGGGCGCTCATACATCGGCCCGGAGACGAAGGCCAGGGCCGAGCGGTCGGCGTAGGCCTCCTGCTCCCGATCCCAGCCCTCGAACAGATCGAGCTGCACCAGCCGGGGGTCGAAGTCGAGGGCGTGAACCTCCGGTTCGGCCAGATAGCGGAACGGCACCGCAGTGCTGGAGGCCACCAGGGTGGCGGCAGCGGGGTCGGGGCTGCTGCGTTTCTGAGGCAACGGCGGGGCAATCGCGATCAACAGGCCCACCGCCGCCACGGGAGTGGCGATGATCAACCAGCGCTTACGGAAGGAAAGGGCGGCCCGCCGCCGGGGCGGCCTCGGGCGCAAGGGCGTGACGTCCAAGGAACGATGGCCCCGTCGGCCACCAGCCAGATCCGCTCACCCTGTTCCCACCGGTGTCCTCCCGTCAACTCACCGAAGGCGGGCAGCACCAGGCAGGGCTGACGCGAATCGTGGGCGAAGCAGGGCAACCGCAGCCGATCGGCTCCCTGGCCCACCACCGCCACCGGATGGATGTGGCCACAGACATTGAGCAGGCCGGGGTCCCGGGGGCGCTCCGGGCCGTGGCTGAGCCAGAGCGGACCGACCTGCAGCGCCGGCTCCTGGGGAAGGCCGGCGATCCAGCTGCCCCGTTCATGGTTGCCGGCCACCAGCCGCAGCCGACAGCCCAGCAGCTCCGGCAGCGCCGCCAGCTTGGCGCGCAGCTCGGCGGTGAGGCCGAGGCGGCCGTGCAACAGATCCCCCAGCACCACCAATTGCCGGGGCTGCCAGCGGTGGGCCAGGGCCAGCAGACGGTTGAGGGTGGCGGCATCGCCATCGCTGGGCAGCGGGATGCCGTGGGCCTGGAAGGTCTCGGCCTTGCCCAGATGCAGATCGGCCACCAGGAGCAGCCGCTGGGTTGGATCCCAAAGCGCCCGTTCCGCCAGCAGCAGCAGCTCATGGCCCCGCCAGGCGAACGCCGCCTCGGCGCTCATGGCAGCCCCATCACCAATCGGTAGGCCGGCCGCGCCTGGGTGGCCGCGATCGAGGCCTGAATGCGGGGGTAGGGATCGAGGCTCACCTGCGGGCAGAAGATCGGCAGGTAGGCCAGATAGGCCTGCACCGCGCAATCGGCCGCCCCCCAGCCCGGATCCCCCCAGGCACCCGCCAGCAGCGAGCGTCCGTCGACCAGCAGGCCATCGAGGCTGGCAAGCAGTCGCGCCAGTTCATCCGCCCGGGTCTGGGCCATCACCAGGGCCGGGCCGAGCGTGGCATTGGCGAACAGCAGCCATTGGACCGTGAGCGACCGCCGGGCTACCCCGTGCTCCGCCGCGAATTCGTGGCCGTGGTGTTCCGCCAGGTGCAGGAGGATGGCGCCGCTTTCGAACAGCTTCAGGGGCCCGCCATCAGGCCCCTGCAGGCCGTCGTCCACCAGGGCCGGCACCTTGCCGAAGGGATTGATGGCGAGGAACTCGGGCTGGCGCTGCTCACCGGCCTGGAGATCCAGCGGGCTCCAGCTGTACGCGATCCCCTTTTCCTCGAGGTACCAGCGATTGATCGCCGCCCGGCTGCGGGGCGCACCGAAAAGCCTGAGGGTCATGGCCGATCACGATGGAGGGGTTCCCCATCATCCGCGCCCAGAATCGGGAAAGCGAGGGGCTGCCAGCGATGGGTTCCGATTCCAGCGGAGTAATGGGCCGCACCACCGGTGAACCAGGCTTGCCCGCCGGTGAACCGGCCCTCCCCAGTTCCGAAACCCTCCCGACCAACGGCACGGAGGCCTGCCTGCTGCGGCTGGCGCCCTTTCTGCTGGGCCGGGTCCGCCGCGGCATCGTCGGCAGCAGCCGCTATGCCATCGCCCTGCGGGAGGCGATCCGCAACGCCGCCACGGATCCCGAGGCGCGGCCGGTGCTGATCAGCGGTGAACCCGGCCTGGAGAAGTACAACATCGCCGCCCTGATCCACTTCGGATCGGCGGCGCGCCAGCGGCTGCTGGTGCGGATCAACTGCGCCCGGCTGCGCCCCGATGGGGCCGAACTGTTCGCCGGGGCCGCCGGCGGGGCCTCCCTGCTCCAATGCCTGGGGGACGGCGGGCTGCTGCTGGACCAGATCGATCGGGCCGATCCCCAGCTGCGGCCGGTCCTGCTCGAACTGGCCCGCTCCGGCCGCTGGCAGCCACCGGGAGAGGGCCAGCCAGCGCAACAGTTCCAAGGCCGCGTGTTCTTCACCACCGAAACGGCCCAGCAGGACGTGGAGCCCCTCTGCCGCCTGATCCGGGTGCCGCCCCTGCGGGTGCGGCGCCAGGACCTGGGCGAATGGCTGCGCTATGAAATCCGCCAGAAGTCGCGGCGGCTCGGCTGGAGCCCGCCGCCGAAACCGCTCGACTCGGTGGTGAAACGGCTGCAGACCTACGACTTCCCCGGCAATGTGCGGGAGCTGGGGGAAGTGGTGGAGCGGGCCCTGCGCCAATGCAGTGCCAGCCGGCCGGTGCTGCTGCCGGACGACGTGTTCTGGACCGGCGGCCGGCCCCAGCCGCGGGTGCGCTTCGACCTCTGGCGCTGGAAACCGCGGCTGCGCTTCGCGATGCGCAATCCCACGCTCTGGAACGGCCTGCTGTTCGGCCTGGTGAGCTGGGTTTTCGTGCTGATCAACCTCTGGCTGTGGCTCGGCCCCCAGGACCGCGGCCACAACGGGGCCCTGGTGCTGTTCTGGGCCTGGTGGTGGCCCCTGATCCTGCTCACCTATCCCCTGGTGGGGCGACTCTGGTGCTCCTTCTGTCCGTTCATGGTGTGGGGGGAGATCTGCCAGGGGCTGGCGCGCCGGCTCGGCTGGCAGCCGCAGCGCTGGCCCCGGGGGGACAGCGACCGCTGGGCCGCGCCGGCGCTGGCCGGCGGATTCGCCCTGATCCTGATCTGGGAGGAGGTCTGGAATCTGGTAGACACCGCCTGGCTGAGCAGCTGCCTGCTGCTGCTGATCACCGCCGGAGCGGTGATCGGCTCGCTGCGGTTCGAGAAACGCTTCTGGTGCCGCTACCTCTGCCCGGTGGGCGGCATGAACGGCCTGTTCGCCAAGCTGGCGATCAGTGAGCTGCGGGCCCAGGTGGGCATCTGCAGCGGCAGCTGCAGCAGCTACGCCTGCTTCAAGGGGGGGCCGGCGGAAGGCGAAGGCCTGGCCAGCGCCGGCTGCCCCCTCGGCACCCATCCCGCCCACCTGGATGACAACCGCAATTGCGTGCTCTGTCTGACCTGTGCCCAGGCCTGCCCGCACCGGTCGGTGGTGCTGCGGCTGCGGCCACCGGCGGCGGATCTGCACCGGGAGATGACCCCGCCGGCCGGTGAAAGCGGCCTGATCCTGGTGCTGGCCGGCGGCCTCTGCCTGCACCACTGGCAGCGCCTGCTGGGCGGACTGCCCCTGGCTCCGGCCAGCCTGGAGAGCGGCCCGCTGCTGCCACGGCTGGCCTTCGCCGCCCTGGCCCTGGCGTTACCGGCGGCGGCCTCGCTCCTGCTGCGGGGGCTGATCCAGCGGCTCCGCCCCGGTGCCAGCACCTGGCTGCTGCTCTACGCCCTGCTACCCCTGCTGTGGGCCCTGATGCTGGCCCACTTCCTGCCCCTGGGCATGGCCGAGGCGGGCAGCGTGCTGCCAGTCAGTGTCGGCGGCCGCTGGCCGGAGCTGGCAACGGCCCTGCCCGCCTGGCGGGCCGACCCCCACGTGATCGGTTTCTGCCAGAGCGCCGCCGTGGCCGTGGGGGTCGGGGGCTCGATGCTGATGTTGCGGCGCCTGCTGCAGATCGGGAGCTGGCGCTGGCCGCTGCTCTGCCTCGGCGCCCTGGCGCTCGGTGCCTGGGGCCGCTGGCTGGTGGCACCCTGAAACCGGGCGGCGGCGTCCAGGGGGCCCGCGCTAGAAATCAATAATGGCGATCGAGATCATCCCGGCCGAGAGCCTCTGGCGCCAGCGGTCCGGCCCCCGCCAGGATCGCTGGCCCGTGCGGCCCGGCCGCAACCGCTTGCGGCCCCTGGCCGATCCAGGGATCACACCGGGATTCGGGATCGGACGGAGCGATCGGATCTTCTGCATCGGCTCCTGCTTCGCCCGCGAGATCGAGGCGGCCCTCGAGCGCTTCGGCTACGACGTGCTGTCGACGGCGCGGGATCTGCCCGGATCGCCGCGGCGCCAGCTCAACGACGGCTCCATGGTGCGCAAGTTCAACGTGGCCAGCATCCGCAACGAGCTGGCCTGGGCGCTCGATCCGGCCACCCCCTGGCAGCCCGAGCCCACCCTGGTGCCGGTGGGCGGTGGCTTGGTGCACGACTACCAGCTCTGCGGCGCCGGCTACGGCGAGCTGCTGGAGCCCGCGATCGCCTTCCGCCGGGCCTGCAACCAGCTGTTCGCCAAGGTCCGGCAGGCCGATGTGGTGGTAATCACCCTCGGCCTGAGTGAGGTCTGGTTCGATCGCGACAGCGGCCTCTACCTCAATGCCGCCGTGCCCGGCTGGGTGGCGGCCCGGCATCCGGGCCGCTTCGAGCTGCACGTGTTCGACCACGGCCAGACCCTGGCCCAGCTGGAGGCCTGCCATCGCCTGCTCTGCCAGGGGCTGGCGGCACCGCTCCGCCTGCTGGTCACGGTGTCACCGGTGCCCCTGGCCCGCACCTTCCGCAACCGGGATGTGTTCTGCGCCAACGCGTACTCGAAGGCGGTGCTGCGCAGTGCCGTCGAGGAGTTCGTGGCGGGCAAGCCCGGGGTGGATTATTTCCCCTCCTACGAGATCTGCACCCTCAGCGATCCCAGCCTGGTGTGGGAGCCGGACCAACGGCATGTGCAGCGGACCCTGGTGGGCCACCTGATGGGCCAGGTGCTGGCGGCCTACACCGGCCAGGCCGACGACGCGCTGCTCACCGGCCTGGATGCGGCGATCGTGGCCTGGCAGGCCGATCGGACCGCCGCGGCCCGGGCGGCGCTGCAGGGGGCCGGCGGTGCCGCCAGCCCCGGGGACCCTGTCCTGGCGGTGCTGCTGCTTCGGCTTGGCCTGACCATGGAGCTGCGCGGTGGCGCCCGTCGGGCCTGGCTGGAGCTGGTGCGGGCCAGCTGTCGGCTGTCGGGGGGGCCATGGCAGCTGCTGCGCAGCGGGCTGCACCAGCGGCGCCGCACCGCCGGTGGGGCGGCCACCGGCGGTGCGGGCGGCATGGGCCATGGCTGCCTGGATGCCTGGGATGGCCGGGTGGCCAGCGGCTGGGCCCTCGGCCGCCGCGGCCGGCCGGCCACCGTGCTCCTGGAGATTGAGGGCCGGCCGCCGCGGCGGGTGCTGGCCGATCAGCCCCGCCCCGATGTGGCCGCCGATTACGGCATGGAACATCTGCGCTGCGGCTTCCACCTGCAGCTGGAAGGGCCCGACGCCGCGCCGGGAAGCCTGTTGAATGTTCGGATCGAGGGCTCCAACGGGATGCTGATCAACAGTCCCCTGCGGGCGGTGGCTCAACCCGGGGCGAGCGTCCTGGGCGGCTGAGGCCGCCCGGCAGCCAGCGGCCGGCGGCCAGCAGTGGGGCATGACGCACCTGCCGCGGCCGGCCCAGATAGACCCAGACCAAACGGCCATCGGCCAGGGGCAAGCGACGGCGCCGGTAGAGCCGGGGATGGCCCTCCAGGCGATCGAGATCGGCGAGGCCGCGGGCGCTCAGCCCATACACCTCCCCGTGGATCAGGCCGTTGCCCTCGACCGCCATCGGGAACGGACCGAGATCGTGGAGCAGCGCACCGGGCAGCTGCCCCTCCCCCTCAAAGCAGGCCCCGGCCAGCCAGGGATGGTTCACCTCGCCGCGGCGGAGGGTGCCGTAGACGAACACCAGGTCGCGCTCCACCGCCAGCCCACCAACCCTGCTGCTGATAATGGCGCGGTCTGCCCGACTCCCATGACCATCGCCCTGCTGATTGCCCTGGCCGCTTCCCTGGCCCTGATGGCGGTGATCGTGAAGCGGCTCGAAAAAGCCAGCTGAGCCCCCGGGGCCGCAGCGACCCCTCAGCCCCGTTCCTCCAGCCGCAGGGCCTCCTGGCGCAGCCGCATCAACCGCTCGATCAAGCTCTCGTTGCTCATGCGGTTGTTGAGCCGTTCGGCCAGCAGAGGGAAGGCGAGCGGCCCCTGGCGGGCGGGGTGCTCCAACAGCGGCTCACAGGCGCGCAGCCGCTCCAGGGCCCCCTCCAGGCGGGGCAGTTCCAGCTGCTGCTCCAGCACCTCCCGGCGGGCCTGGGCCAACAGCAGGTTGGCGGGCTCATGGCGACTGAACACATCGAACAACAGCGAGGCACTGATCTGCAGCTGGCCGCCGCTGCGGCTCCGGCCCGGCAGGCTGTTCACCACCAGGCCGGCGATCTGGGCGATGGCGCGGAAGCGGCGCCGGCACAACTCCGAGAGATTGATCGCCTGCTCCAGATCCCGCCGCAGGTCGTCCGGGCTGAGCAGGGCCCCGAGCTGGTCGGCCAGCAGCTCGGCGAAGGGATAGCCGCGGGGTGCCAGCAGCTCGAAGCCGTAGTCGTTCACCGACACGGTGATCGTGGCCTTGCGGAGCCTGGCCAGGCGCCAGGCCCAGAGGAAGCCCAGGCCCTCGTGCACGAAACGGCCTTCGAACGGGTAGGCATAGAGGTGGCTGCCCTCGCGGCTGCGGCAGCACTCCACGAGAAACTGGTGCCGGCGGGGTAGCCGGGAGAGGCTGGCCTGGCGGCGCAGCAGCGGCTCAAGGGCCTGCAGTTCGGCCGTATCCAACAGGGTGGTGTCGGCAGGTCCGGCGGCGGCAGCAGATCCGGCGGCGGCCGCCAGGGCCCGGGCGCAACGGTCCACCTCCTCGCGTAGATGACCACTCAGCAGGTCGGAGAGGGCCAGCTGCCCCCCCGCCCAGGCGGGCACGGTGCCGCCCGTCCTGGTGCTGGCCTTCACCTGGGCCGTCATCTCCCGCAGGCGAACGAATTCCAGCTGGCGGCCGGCGAAGAAAAAGCCATCCCCCGGCCGCAACCGGCCGATGAACGCCTCTTCCACCTGGCCCAGCACCGCACCGCGCACGAAGCGCACCGTGACCGAGCGATCCGCTGTGATCGTGCCGATGTTGAGGCGGTGTAACCGGGCGATCGCCGGCTCCCGCACCCCATAACGCAGGGGCTCCCCGGCGCCGTTGAGGCGCTCCAGCTTCTGATAACGCGGATAGGCTCCGAGGCAGTCACCGCCCTGCTCCAGGAAGCGCAGGCACCACTGCCAGAGCGTGTCGTCCAGGCCGCGATAGCTCCAGCAGCGGCGCACCGCCGCCAGCTCCGCCTCCGGCACCAGGCCGGGCCCGCAGGCGAGGCTCACCAGGTGCTGCAACAGCACATCGATCGGCGCCTCGATCGGGCGACGCTTCTCCAGCAGGCCCGCCGCCAGGCCACGGCGCATGGCACTCACCTCCAGGAGCTCCAGGGCATGGGTGGGCAGGAACAGCAGCTGGGAGGTGCCCCCCGGCAGATGGGCGGAGCGGCCGGCCCGCTGCAGCAGGCGGGCGAGGTTGCGGGCGCTGCCGATCTGCACCACCCGCTCAACGGGTTGGAAATCGACACCGAGATCGAGGGAACTGGTGCACACCACCCAGCGGATCGCGCCGCTGCGCACCCCCGCCTCGATCGCCTCCCGTTCCTGGCGGTCGATGGCGCTGTGGTGCAGTGCCAGCTGTCCCTCCATCTCCGGGCAGCTGTAGCGAAGGCACTGGTACCAACGCTCGGCCTGGTTGCGGGTGTTGGTGAACAGCAGGGTGGACATCTGCGGATCGAGGCTGGCCACCAGCTGCTCGTGCATCCGCAGGCCGAGATGGCCGGCCCAGGGGAAGCCGTCCACCGTGTCGGGCAGCAGGCTGTGGATCCGGGTGGTGCGCTGGATCGGCGCCGTGATGATCAGCGGTTGTTCATCCCCGCCCACGGCGGCGAGGGCCGCCTCCTCGGGGTTGCCGATCGTGGCGCTGACCGCCCAGGTGCGCAGGCCCGGACGCTGCCGCCGCAGCCAGCCCAGGCAGAGTTCGGTCTGGATGCCGCGCTTGCTGCCGAGCAGTTCGTGCCATTCGTCGATCACCACCGCCTCCAGGTGGCTGAAGAAGGCCTCGGCCTCCTTGCCGGCCATCAGCACCGCCAAGGATTCGGGGGTGGTGATCAGGATCTGGGGGGGGCTGCGCCGTTGGCGGCTGCGCTCATGGCTGCTGGTGTCGCCATGGCGGCAGGCCACCTTCAGGGGCCAGCCCATGGCCTCGATCGGCTCCCGGATCGCCAGGGCCAGGTCGCGGCTGAGGGCCCGCAGGGGGGTGAGCACCAGCAGGCGCAGGCGGGGGGCCGCCGCCGCCTCCCCCTCGGCGAGCAGGGCGGCGATCGGACCGAGCACGGCGGCATAGGTCTTGCCCGAGCCGGTGGGCACCTGGATCAGCCCGCTGCGACCCAGCAGGTAGGCGTTCCAGGCCTGCCGCTGGAAGGGAAGCGGCGTCCAGCCCCGGCTGGCGAACCAGTCCTCGAGCGGCTGCAGCAGCCGCTCCGGCCGCGGCTGGGGCGCAGGCGGGCGGCGGGCCATCTCAGGGGCTGGCCGGCGCCAGCACGATCTCCGGGAACCGCGCCGTCAGGGGGGCCAGGCGGCGGCGCAGCTCGGCCACCAGCTCCCGGCAGCGCGGGTGGTCCTGCCAGGCCCGCGGCACCACCAGGGCCTCACCACTGCTGAAGGGCAGCGCCAGGGGCAGCCGCGGCATGGCCCCGGCCACCTGTTCGCTGAGCACGGTGGCGTAGCCCACGGTCAGCTGCTGCTCGGTGCGGCCCTCCCACAGCTCCCGCCGATAACGAAGCATCCGCACCGGCGAGTTCCAGAGCCCCAGCTGCCGCAGGGCCGCCTCGACACGGGGATAGGCCCCCTCGGGCAGGGCCAGGCTGGGGAATGCCGCCACCGCATCCCAGTCGGGGGCGGGGTTACTCAGCAGCGGATGGCCGGGAGCCACCACCAGGTGGACCGGCAGGGTGCAGAGCGCAATCGTGGCCAGATCGGGATCTTCAGGGTCGGGCCAGTCGGGGCCGGCGCCGATCCAGGCATCGATCAACCCCTCTCGCAGCCAGCGGAGCGGTCGCTCGACCCCCACCACATCAAACGAACCGATCATCCAGCCGGTCGGGGCCGGCGAGGCCAGCAGCGGCCCCGACCAGTAGGTGGCCTCCAGCCGCAGGGGGCCTGGCGACGGCTCGCCGCCCTGCCAGCGGGCGACCTGGTGGTGGCGCCGCAGACCTGCGAGCAGGCGGGTGTCGCCCTCCACCGTCCATTCCTGCTCCTGCTTGACCAGGCTGATGCCCAGCACCTCCAGGCCGTGGCGACGGCGCCGGCCCACCGTGGTGGCGTGGCTGTTGAGGCGGTCGGCGGCCGCCTCGCCGGAACGGAGCCAGATGGCCAGATCCAGGCAGGCCAGGTCGTAGGTGCTCAGCATCGGGCGTCGCTGGCGAGCAGGGCCAGGGCATGGGCGAGCGTATCGGCCTCCTCGGCGGATTTGTCGCGCCGCCAGCGGCTGATGCGCGGAAAGCGCACGGCGATGCCGCTGCGGTGCCGCTTCGACGGCTGCAGCCCCTCGAACGCCAGTTCGAACACCTGCAGTGGCCGCACGGCCCGCACCGGACCAAAGCGTTCGGTGGTGTTGCGGCGTATCCAGCGATCGAGTTCCTCGAGCTCCCGGTCCTCCAGGCCCGAATAGGCCTTGGCGAAGGTCACCAGCCGCGGCTGGCCGGCCCCCTGGGACGGCTGTTCCCACAGGCCGAAGGTGCAGTCGCTGTGCAGGCTGGCCCGGCGACCGCTACCCGGCTGGGCGTAGAGCAGCACCGCGTCCAGCCGCCAGGGCTCGAGCTTGTGCTTCCACCAGTGGCCGCGGCGGCGGCCGGCCAGGTAGGGGGAAGCGAGCGCCTTGAGCATCAGCCCCTCGGCGGCGCTGGCCCGGGCCTGCCGGCGCAGGGCCTCCAGGCCGTCCCAATCGCCGGGGCTGAGGCGGGGACTGAGGCGCAGCCGCCCCGCCGCGCC
>Ga0207954_1000232_pt1 | contig 18098 bp, 8 predicted proteins | sample CryBogmetaGMA0M_FD_184547 | JGI IMG/M metagenome (GOLD analysis project Ga0207954, IMG submission 184547) | Freshwater microbial communities from Crystal Bog, Wisconsin, USA - MA0M (SPAdes) | ecosystem: Environmental > Aquatic > Freshwater > Lake | place: Crystal Bog, Wisconsin, USA | collected... | reverse complement strand
ATCTTGCTGGGCGGCATCGCCCTGATCCCGCTCCCGCAGCGGGTGTGGTGCGCCACGGAACTGCGTCCCCGCGGCGAGGAGATGGTCTACGTGCCCGTGCCGGGCAGGCTCGAACGGCTGGCGGTGAAGGCCGGGGCCGTGGTCAAGAAGGGCGACGAACTCGCCCGGCTCGTGAACGTCGATCTCGACCTGGAGATCGCCGACCTCGAGGGAAAGGCGAAGCAGTACGAAAGCCGCCTGAAGAGCCTGGAGCGGGAGCGGTTTTCCGATCCCGCCGCCGGCCTCGAGATCGGCACCGTGAAAGAGTCGCTGACGAGCATCCGCGACCAGCTTGACCGCAAGATGAAGGATCGCCGGGAACTCGTGCTCGTGGCGCCGCGGGATGGTGTGGTGATGCCGCCGATGAGCCTCAAGTCGCAGGGAGAGCAGGGGGGCAAGCTCCCGGCCTGGAGCGGCAACGCGATCAGCGACCGCAACATTGGGGCGATCTTCCAGGAGGGCACGGTGCTCTGCATGGTGGGCGAGCCGGAGCGGTTTGAGGCGGTGATGGTGGTGGACCAGACGGAGGTGGAGTTTGTGACAGAGGGCCAGCCGGTGGACCTCAAGCTCAACTCATTTCCGTGGCAGACCTTCCGCGGCAAGGTGGATCAGATTGCGGAGACGCACATCGAGGCCGGCTCGGAGCGGCTCTCAGTGAAGGCTGGCGGCAGCGTGCCGACGGAGACCGACCCGTCGGGCCGTGAGATCCCGATCTCGACGAGCTACGAGGCGCTGATGACGCTCGATGACGCCGACGCGGTGTTCACGCCGGGAATGCGAGGCACGGCCCGGATCCAGGTGGGCAGCCGCACGGTAGGCCAGTGGCTCCTGCGGCTCCTCTGGCAAACCTTCAACTTCCGCATGTAGCGCTGCCTGCTCACGTAGCACAGGTTGGTAACCTGTGCCTGCCTGCCTCCTGGTGTAGCACAGGTTTCCCCGTAGCACAGGTTGGTAACCTGTGCCTCTCTCTCCCCGCCGCGCCGCTCGGGGCTGCCCATGCCCCGTCGCCGGACGCTCGCTACGGGCATCCTGCCCTACGCTCTCTCGATGCTACCCTCGCTTCGCCATCGTGGCTTCGCTCGGCCAGCAACGCCGGCTCCCGGGGCACAGGCAGCCCCTCGCTCCGTCCTTCCCAGTAGCACAGGTTTTCAACCTGTGTCTCTCTCGCCCCGCCTTCCAACTCGCGACTTTCTGACAACCCCGAGGTTCCAAAAACCCCCGAGCGCCAGCGAGGGGATCGGGGTCGCCAGTCACAAAGTCAGATCACCACAGCCCGACGAAGCCGACACGCAGGCTACACTGAAGAGAGTACGGCCCTACGTTCACCCTCGAGGAGCCTCCAGTCGTGGCAACCGTTCACCCGCGGTACCTCGTAGACCATCAAAAAACGCCCACGGACGTCGTGGGCCCTATCGAGGAGTGGCGACGCATCGTCGAGGAGCTCGAAGACCTCCGCGCATACGATGCGGCCGTGTCGGAGAAGCAGGCGACTATTCCGCTCGACATGGTGATGAGCGAGGTTCGCGCGAGGCGTGGATCTTGAGGTATTCCGTCAAGGTCGTTCGCGGTGCCCAGAAACAGCTGGAGCGAATCCCGGCCGACGTTCAGGAGCGGTTTCTCGCTGCGCTGGAGTGCCTCGGCTAGTCACCACGTCCCGAGGGCTGCAGTAAGCTCACCGGCCGTGAAGCTTGGCGAGTAAGAGTCGGCGACTACCGGATCATCTACGAGGTCCACGACGACAAGCAGGTCGTTATTGTGGTCGTGATCCGACATCGCAAGGACGCTTACCGATAAAGCAACCCATCTTCGGTAAATGCCGGGATGAACTGGCGGGTCATTTGGCTGTCATGGTCACGGAAGCCAGTTGGGTTTCCCAGTCGTGGCTGATCTCGCTGAGGCCTGCCGCCAGAAGTCTGAACGTTGAAGCGTCGTTGGGGAGCAGCGTGGCGACACAGGTACGGCGATTGATTTCCTTGTCGAGTCGTTTGAGTCTGTTATTGGTTCGCAGCCCCTTCCGGCGGGCGGCAGGGAAGGCGAAGACCGTGAGGGGGCCTCGGGGAGGTTCTCATCAAGCCAGTTTTGGCGGTTGTCGCAAACTCGCGCTACAATAAGACCGCGTTGGCACTCCGGAGGATTCTTCCTATGGTCGAACTTGTGGTGACCGCTGAGCAGGCGAAACTCCTCGCTGAAGCGAGCGACAGCGTCGAGATTGTTGACGGCAAGGGGAATCGCCTCGGCTTTTTCGCTCGCCGATTCTCAGATCGTGAGGTCGCCACGGCGAGCCTTCGCGCTGCTGCGGCAGTGCCCGGCCCCTCCACCGCCGAGGTTCTTGAGCGGCTGAAGTCATTGGGCGACCAATGACGCGATTCACGGTCACGTGGCATCGTGAGGCCGAAAGCGATCGGGTCTAGACGTCGGTGGTCTCATCAAAAAAGCATTCTGCTTCAAGGCGAACAAGCAGAACGCCGTATTTTCTCACGCGAAACCCGTCGCCCTCTCATGCCCACGCTCGACCGGATCACGATCTATCCCGTAAAGAGCCTCGACGGGCTCGATGTGGCCGAGGCCCGCGTGCTGCCGTCGGGCGGCCTGGAAAACGACCGCCGCTGGCAGCTCACCGACCTCGAGGGCCGGGTGCTCAACGCCAAGCGAACGCCGCTCTTTCATGCGATCCGCGCGGAGTTTGATCTGGGCGGGGCAGGGGGGCTGCCGACGTCGGCAGGCCACACGATCCACCTCGCGATCGATCCGGCGGCGGTCGAGGGGCGGGCTATTCCAGGGATCGAGCGGCTGGCGTCGCTGAGGCCGGTATCAATTCCGCTTGTGCCGGGGCCGGAGGGGCCGTGTGGCTGGCTGTCGGAAGTCTTTGGGACCAGCGTGCTGTTGCTGGAGCGGGCGGACGGTGGCTTTCCCGACGACCGCGATGCTCCTGGGCCGACCCTGATCTCAACGGCCACGCTCGCGGCAGTGGCGGGCTGGTTTCGGCTCACAGTGGATGAGTGCCGGCGACGGTTTCGGGCGAACCTCGAGATCGGTGGCTGCGATGCCTTCTGGGAGGATGCCTTGGCGAGTCCGGCTCGACCGGAACTGCAGCCGCCGCTCATTGCGGCGGTGGCCGACCTGCCGGCTGATCCCTACGCCGACCTGCCGCCGCCCGAGCCACGGGCGTTTTCCATCGGCGAGGCCCGGTTTCGGGCGACGAACGTCTGCCGGCGGTGCGCGGTGCCCAGCCGCGATAGCCGCATCGGTTTCGTCACGGAGCAGTTTCGCGAGGTTTTTGAGGCCTGGCGGGGGAAAACCCTCCCCGAGTTGGTCGATTCCGCTGTGTGGAGCCATCTTTACCGGCTGGGGATCAATGTGCGGCTGGAGAGTCTGGGAAACAGCCCTGAAATCGCCGTTTCACAGCCAATCGGCAGGGTTTGCTGAGGCCGCCGGTCCTCCCCCAGGGGCCCGCCTTTCACAGACGCCCTGACCCGCAAAACGGCCATTTCCGCGATCTTTCCAACCCTACCGAACCGAATTGTTGAGCAGTACGTAGTTTGGGGGTAAACCAATTCCAGGCGGAGGGCACCGTTTTGTGCAGCCAGCACGCGGGGTGCGACCGCCCTGGAGCAAGCCTCCTGCGGGTGGTTTCACCCGCCTATTTGGAAACGACAGGACAACCATATGAGCCACTCTTTCAGGCAGGTTCGCGACGGCACGGGTCATGGTCGGGCGATGGGCGGAGCGCGGGGCGAGTCCCGTGGCCGTCAGGCGGGCCAGGCGGGGAGTGGCCGTGCCAAGGGGCCGCGTCGGTCATCCCGCCGTGCGACGTGGAGGGAGAGGCTTATGAAGGGTCTGCACGGCCGACGGCGTCGGACCGCCCAGCGGGAGCGGGAGATGCTCCATCAGGAGTCGCTTGAGCCGAGGCTCGCGATGGCCGTAGAAGTTTTCGGATATGCGTCAGCGCAAGATCGTTGGTCGCCGCGCGAGGTTCCTGGTCGGCTGGTGATAGCGTCAGACGCAGGTGACGACGTGTTCATCAAGCAAGTGGCGTCGGTAAACCAGGACCTCATCGTGTCCAACGACGCCAGTTTTCTATCCTATAAGACCGTGGACAACATTGATGGGCTCTATGATTCTGTGTTCATCACCAACGGCAGTAAAAGAGTGGATACGAACTTGCTGCCGACGGGCTTTCCGAACACCGGCGACTCTACGACCGTCTTCAGTCTATTCGGTAATGAAAGCGAACATAATTCGGGCTATGGGGCCTACGGCGGCGGCGGCGATGTTCGCGGCACGATAACGTATATTCAGGCCGATGACTCAGAGACGACATGGGGATTTACAAGCTGGAATGCCCCGGGCTTTTCATCAGGTGACACATACTCGCCACGAATTGTGGAAGGCCCCGGTTACGGCGGCGTGCCAGGGTACTACCAGTGGAATCATGGACTACCATCTGAAGATACGTCAAATCCTGTTCAGACAACGGTGAGACCCCTGCAGGCGGGTTGGGTCTATCCAGAGTCAGTTGTCATCATACATGGGGGTTTGAACGGCGATCTGGCCGGCCACCTTTATGATGGCCAAGACGCGGTTGTGGTCACCTGGTCTGAACCCCTAGTAAATCGCCCAACGCTTGATATCACGTATCACGCTAGCGATACGGGCACAAGGCAGGAGGTGCTTTCCCCATCTGGTACCGCTACGGTCCCATCTTTTGGCCGAACCGTAACCGGTCTTACCTACAGTCTGAATGGCGTGAACTCGTCAACGGCGGGTGGCGCCGGGACGGAGGTTCGTTCGCTGGGTTTAGTTCAGTCTACGCTAACCGGGTCGCTCGCGACGGCGTATGGCATTCTGTCGTTTTATACAGACGAACAAGGGATTCTGCGAAACGCTGCTGCGGATCAAATCCTGAATGGTCGTGTGGTGGCAACGCAAGGCGACAGTGCGTTTTGGTTTGATCAGAGAGCTCAAGGGCACGGATTCATAGTGGCGACCGGGTCCGTTGCGGGTGATAACGTTCGATTCGAGTTCCAGCGAGTTGAAGACCTTGTTTACAAAACTGACAAATCGGGTTGGGACGTGCAATACAGTGTTCCATTGTATGCCGTTGAAGGTAGTTTAAGCCTGAATCTTGAGTACTTGGTTTACACGCAGTCCGGCACACCCAACGAAGTTACAATGTTTGCTGGACAAGACTTCACGCGGGAGTTGACCGTCGACCTGCTTACGCCAGGGTCAACTTTTAACGCCGACACAAACCTATCAATTGACTCAGGGGTCAGTGGAGGTGCGGGCGACTATGACTTCCGTGCCACGAACATTAACATTAACGCGTCGATATCTGCGCCCGATCGGGTTATGGCGGGCTGGTCGTCGTCGGTGGTTCCTTCATCTGGTCAGGCTGTACGCTATCGTTTGTCGGAAGACGAAACGCCCTTTGAAACCAGTCCCACGCTTGGCGCTGCGGTTCCGGGCGTGCGCGATGTCAGAGTCCTACCCAGTTTCTCATCAGGCCAAGTAACAAAACTTTCAGTTCTCCCGGGTCAGGAGGGTTATGGGTATGACCCTGACAATCCGCCGAGTGTCGCAATTTCAAGGCCGCAGACCACGGCGGCTGAGGCGAGAGTGGTTCGCCTCAGCGGATCTGTTCTACGGGTTGAGTTGGGGTCTAGGGGTCAAGATTACAAGAACGGCGCGGACGTGGAGTTTAGTGCGCCAGAAACCGGTGCGGTGGGTCGTATACTGCTCAACAGTGCTGGTTCCGGTTACACATCACAGCCACTCGTTAGACTCGTCGGGGGCGGGGGCAGGGATGCTACGGCAGTTGCGGATTGGGATGCGGCAACGGGCACGGTTACAGGCATTCGAGTCACCAATCCAGGCCGCGACTATATCGCAGCTCCAGCATGTTATATTTATGAGCCAGGATCGTCGCTTCAGACGTTAACCGCATCGCCGGCCCGAGGAACGGCTGTATTAAAGTACGATCGCGCTACAGGCGTTGCCGTTGTTGACGACAATAACCGAGTTGTCGATGTGCAGGTGACGAATCCAGGGAGTGGATATATTCAGGCACCTACCGTCACGGTCACGGGGCGGCGAGGGGCGACCGCAGGCGCACAGGCTGAGGGGACAGGCGCTACGGCGACTGCTGTGTTCAAGGGCGAAGCGGTTCAGGCACGAGTGTTCGCCAGCGGTTTGGGGTATGTACCGAACTCGACCATTGTCGCGTCGATGAGAGGAAATGATATTAGCGACGTTGATGGGGTCGTGTCGTTCAGTGTGGATGACCTTGGCCGTGTCCGCGACGACCAAATCAAGAGCATCGTGCTCGTAGATGGCGGCTATGGCTATACGGCAAGGCCCACCGTGAGGATTACCGGTGGAGACGATAACGCCGGCGCTACTGTCGAGGTGATTGAATACGCGCCGGGACTCTATCGCGTCACGGGGATTACACTGGATGCCAAGGGAAGTGGCTACGGCTCCTCCCCGATCGTACTGATTGACGGGCCACAGGCAGTGAACGGGTCGCGGGCGGCGATCGCGATCGCCACAGTGACAGACCCTGTGATTCGGCCTACGAGCCCGGGGTTGTTCACGTCGGCGGACAGTGTGAGTGTCCTGATGCCGACGCCAAATGCGGTGGCCGGCGATCCCACGTCGGCCACGGGGTCGTTTTCCCCGAACGACGGCACCGTGACTATTACTGCGACTGGCAGTGGCTACGTACCCAGGCAAAAAGTGGATGTCTATGTGTGGGGCGGCGGCTCGTCCTATGCTGATTTGCCAGTGGCGGTTGACTCAAGCCTTAGGGCAGCCGGTATCCGGGGATATTTCGGCACGGTGACCGCCGATGAAAATGGAAAGATTGAACTCGGTGCTGTTGTAGTTCCTCGTGACGTTGTAAAGCCTGGTGACGTAAAGCCTGGCGACGGGAAAACGGTCTGGCAGTCGCTCGGTTTCCAAGCAGATGCAGTTGCCACGGTTTATGTTCAACCGCCTGCCGCCATCGCGGGCTTTTTTGCGAAGGTAACCGACGCCGGCTTCGTGTCGGAGTTTGTGCGGCTCCAGCCTGGCTCTAACTATGCGGGCACGCCGATTGTCACTGTCGGTTCGGCCACCAAGATTGGCAACGCCGAAGCAGGTGTGGTTATCAACGCCGCCACCGGCGAGGTAAGCAAGTTGATCGTCACCACACCGGGCTACGGTTACCGTATGCCGCCTCGAGTTGAGATCTCGCCACCAGATGAAGGGTTGGGGGGCGTGCAGGCTCGGGCGGTGGCCCGGCTCGATGGCTTGGGGCGAGTGATCGGATTCGACATCCTTGATGCTGGTTACGGCTATCGATCGCGGCCTACCGTGACCATCGCTGCTGTGAATCCCAGGGCCGTGGTGGAGTCTTTCAACGCCAACGCCGCCATTCAAGCCAACATCTACGAAATCTATATCGGCGATGATTCCGGTACCGATCTCGATCGGGGAATGCTGTATGTGTCTCCGACCGGCGGGCTCAGCGCTAAAACGGTGACATTCAGCCCGACGACGGTAGCCGTCGATGTGACGAATAGCACGCTTACCTTCCAAGGCGACCAGACCGCGTCGGTGGTGAGGGGCAAGTGGTTGTCGGCGATCGGTATACCCGACAACACCCGCGTGACGAGTGTGAAGTATGTCGCCCAGAGTCAATCGACGATCGCAACGATAACGCCAGGTAGGCTGGCCTCTTACACGTCGAGCCCGATCCGTGTGGGCGGCGGCGCCGCTTCGTCTTATATCGAAGCCACCACGTCGGACGTGTATGTCGATAGCAAGATCGAGGCGCTCCGGCAGAGTTTCCTGTTCAACTCTTCGTCGGGCGATAGCCAGCAGGCGCCTTTCGTCTTCACGACTCGTTCCTACAGCACCGGCATCGACACTGGCAGAATCATCGGAGACCAGGTAAATATCGCCTTGGGCAACCGCATGCCCACTCCGCTTTTGGATGCCTCAGCCTACAGCGTGGTGGATATCGCGACCGAGGTGGGGTCGCTACGAGTCCGGGCCGGCACCGATCCGGTGAACCCGGCTGGAGCGTTTCCTTACGTGATCGATGTCCGCGAGCTCGACGACTTGGAGATCGCCGCAGTCGCCGCATCGAGCATGCCCGTTCGCTTCGCTGCGGGAGGCAGCATCGCGATGCCGGCCGGGCTCTCGACCGGCAGTGACCTGACGATTGTTGCGGGCACGTTGGACTCAGCGTCGCTTACGTCTTTCACGGTGCAGGCGCCAATCAGTTCCGACTTCGGCAAGATCAGCATCGAGGCCGACAACATCGGCGTTTCCAACTCGATCTCAGTCAAGGCGGCTGCTATTAGCGACGGCCGTCGCGACGTCGAACTCACGGCCCGCCGGGGAGTGATGGAACTTGGCGGGTTGGTGTCTGCCGTGAACGACGTGTTTCTCGATCAACGAAACGTTTCGGAATCGGCCGTCGGCGGAATCTCGGGCAACTCACGTATTCGAGCGCGAAAGATCGAGGTGAGGTCCGAGGGTTCCGTGGCGATCAACACAGACGCGGAGGAACTCACAGGCCGCGCCGAAACGGGATTCTCCGTCAATGAAGCGAGCGCCATCTACATTCCGTCGCTCACGTCCGGCGGGCTTGTTTCCATCACCTCGAATGGCGTCGACAAGATCGATCAGTCAACCGGCAAGGTCACGAAGTCTCTCGTGGCGTATCTCACCGAGGTCGAACAGTTGGCCGTTTCGACGCCCAACGGCTCGAGTGAGGTGTATGTCGACACGCAGAGCAAGATCACTCTTGGCGACGCTGCGTCGATCGCCGCGGGCAAGCAAGTGATGCAGGCGGCGGGCGACATCGTTATCCGCAGCAATGGCGGCGATATTGACGTTCTGGACGCACCTGTCGCCGGATTGGCCGCGCGGTACGTGCGAGTGGCGACCACGATTTCACTGTCTGCGGCGTCCGGGAAGCCGGTTTCCTACAACCCGGGCGTGCCTGGGACCGTGGCCGCCACGCTTTCCGGGGAGGGGTTGCTCCCGGCAATCGACGGCAAGTCGCTTGCTGTTGGCGATCGAGTGCTCGTCAAGAACCAGGTAAATGACGTTAAGACGATCGGCATCAATGAAAGACGGGAGAACGGGATTTATCAGGTGACGAGGATTGGCGGAAATGTTCTCGGGTCATCGCGGTGGGTGCTCACGCGCTCGGCAGACGCCGATACGTCGGCGGACCTTCCCACCAATACGTATGTTCGTGTTGGTGAGGGCTCTCAGGCGGGCAAGTTCTTTCAGATCAGTTACAGCGTGATCCCGGTGACGCTTGTGGAACGAACCACCGCGAATCAACTGCAGTTACCATCCGGTCTTGATTCGACCCTGACAGCGAACATCGTTGCCGGGCAGGTGGTTACTGGCACCGGCATCGCGGCTGGTGCCAAGGTTGCCGAAGGTGGAGTCACGAAGACGGCTGACGGGCGCACGATCGTTCGGCTTGAGCGTGTTGCTACGGATGTCTCTTTGCAGTCGCCTAACCAAAGCCAGCTTACGCTCGCGGCTACTTTCTCGGGCTACAGCAATCTGTTTGTCGGCCAGCGGCTGTTCGGTGCGGGTGTGTCACCGAATACGTTCATCACCGCGATCAACGCGGCGAGCCGCCAGGTCAGCGTGTCGCCTGGCGGCTTGCCGTTTGACAGTGTCCCTGGCGCGATCAAGGTCGCCAAGGTGAGCATTAGCCCGAGCGAGTGGCATTCCGAGTTTTTCGACGAATACATTGATCTCGACGAGAGCTTCAATGATTTCGACTTGATCCATGTGGGGCAGCGGGTGACTGGCACGGGTTTTAAGACTGGCGGCGGTGCTGTGGTCACTGGCGTCGATCCGGCGTTTCGCCGGATCGGCTTCAAAAAAGACTCGATCGATCAACCAGCGGGCAAGTCTCCAGACGTCAGCAACTTGGCGTTTCAAGGCGTGCGCACGGTGTCTTTCGGCATGATCCAGGGGACAGGCGGTGGCTATGCCGAGTTTGCCGTGAAGCCTCTCGGCATGGCATGGATCGATGTCTCGGAGAAGGCATTCGCCATGGACATTGGATCGGATCGCGTTGGTGCCCGGGTCAACCTTGTGGTCAACACATCGGGCACGACCAACGACGCCCCCGGGTCTATCGGAAAGATGATCGCCCTGCGGCAGAGCAACACTACGCGCCGTGAGATGACATTCGCCTTTGGGACGCTCACGAAGCCGATCCGACTTGATCAGGCTTTGCCTCCGATCACAAAGCCGTTCTCAATCGTCGGCAATAGTTCCGTGGTCATCGACGGCAGTCGAATCACCAAGAACTCCACGGGGGGGGCGCTCGGGCTCAAGGACGCCGTGAACGGATTTGAGTTCCGCTCGGGAAGCGGATCGGCGGCTCCTCTGCCGGGGTCGACGATTTCGAACTTGACGATCGGCGGGTTTGCCCGAGGCGCTGCGATCGTGGTGGATGATGCGAAAGACATTCTCATTGATAGGGTCGTGCTTGGTCGTGGCCGGTTGACGACAGGGGCCGTTGTTCCGAATGGCAATGCGGTCGGTATCAGTGTCAGCGGCCCAAGCGGCAGTGCCACTATTCTCAACAGCCAAATCTTCTCGTCGAAGCAGTACCGCACCACGAGCAACGGCGAGTTGCTGGCAGGGCAGGGTGTGAAGACCTCCAACGGCGGCGCCGTGACCGTCGTGGGCACGACCATTGGCGGCACCAATGAAACCAACTATGTCGGCATCGAACTCAGTGGCTCAGGTGCGAGCCGAGTTGGCGTTGATGCGGCTCCCACGCCGCGTGTGCAGGCCACGACGGTTGCCGGTACCAGCAGGCTCGCTCTGCCGCAAGGCATGTCGGCCGACGCTGTGCATATCGGGCAAACGATTGCCGGCGCAGGCATCGCGACCGGGACGTTTGTGACGGGTATCACCAAGGGAGTCACCGCCACCTGGTTGAGACTCTCCACTCCCATGACACGGTCGGGCAGTTCATCGCTTGCCTTCGGAGCTCCGGCGAGAAACGTCATCCAATACAGTTCCAGCCAAGGCGTGCGGATGCTCGGCGGCTCTTCGACCATCACCAACTCCGACATTCGTTGGAATATCGGCGACGGCATTCGCATCGAGGGTGGCATCCAGAGAGTCGGGACGGCGGTCACTCTGCGGGATGGCAGCAATGCGATCTATGGAAACAACGGCCTGGCGGTGAATGTGAAGAAGCCCGCTACGATCGAGCCACAAGCGATTCAGGGCAACTTCTTCGGCGGTGCTGTGCGGGCTACGACGGGCGCCGAAAATGGCAGCGGCGATGTGGGGATCGACGAAATCGCGGCGATGTTCGCTGCAACCGGGTATAACCCGCCGATTCCTGCATCGGAGAAAACCGTCAAAGATAAATGGGGAAATCAGTATCTTCTCGGTAGCGATAATCCGGGTGGGCCCACGCCGACTCCGACTCCCAAACCGGGAGGGACGCCTCAGCAGCCATGGAATGCACAGTAGCGATCGGAAGGGAGATTCGGCGCGGCCTCGTTGAACTGTCCGTTCCTACTGCAGCGGCCTTGGGACGACAACGGCCGGGTTGTAGGTGGGAGGCGGCGGAGGTGGCACAAGCGGCGAAGTGCTGCCGGTGTTGACTGGATTGAAGATGGGATTGGTGGTGACCGTGGCGTTGCGGTTCAGTGCGGTGAGGTTGTCTTGGCTGGCCGCCTTGACGGTGATCGTGCCCAGGCCCGCTCCGGTACTCGACGTTGTCAGGTAGATGTCGGAGTTGATAGAGGCGGGATCGTCAATGCCGCCTGCCGTTCCCGTCGCCACGGCAGTTGTTGCGCCGACTCGAATCTGATTGCCGACGAGATAGGCGTTGATCGCCCCCTGCGACGTGGCGGACGCAGTGCCGCCGATTGCGAGGCTGATTCCATTGCCGCCTGCGGGAGCGCGGAGATCGTTTTGTGTCGCTGTGAGGTTGACGACCTCCGCCTGTTCGATTGCTGAGGCAAGGATGCCGATCTGAGCCGTAATCGTCGTATTGGCCACTTGCACTGTCGAGGTGCCGGAGGTGCTCGAGAGTGCTAGGACGATCGGCGCCCCAGTGATCTGCACCCCTGCAGATCCGACATTTGCGATGGTCGATGACTCGATGATCGCGTCAGCTCCACTGACCACGACACCTGGGCCGGTCGTGCCGTCGATGGAACTGTTCGCGAGCCTCACGCGACCAGGAAGAGAGTTGTCGAACGCGTTGATCAGCAGGGCCGCGCCAGACGTGTTGCGGATCGAGCTATCGGTGATGTTGACTTTCGGGCTGCCGGTCGGCACTCCACCGGCTCCCTGGCCGTCGATGATGAATCCATCGCGGGTGAGGTTAGAGAGTTGCATCCGTGAGAAGTTGTAGGTTGCAGAGGTGCCAGTACCCGCGATGACAACACCGGTCTGGCTCGGTCCTGTTCCCATAATCTGAACATCACGCACCGTTGCCACGCCGTTGTTCGGTAGTCCGTCGCCATTGGATATGCCGACAGGTGCACCGACGATGGCAAGATGATCCACGACCATGTTGTTTGCTGCACCGTCCGACAAGGCGATCGCCGCTTTGTTTTCAACAGTGCTCGTGATCACCGGATAGCGGTTCGATGTGGGGCCCAGCGAAAGGTATCCACAGTCGACGGTGGGGATCGTCAGGCCGGTGCCCTCGCCGACAAGGAACTGGTTGTTGTTGCGAAAGGTAAAAGTGCCATCATAAGGCGTGTTTAGGCTATTGCCTTGATGTACATACACGATGTCGTACGGCCGCGTCGCCGCCGAGTTTGCGTTGGGGGCTCCGGTGCCTCCTGTATCGGCCAAGCGGGTAAACGGCGACTCCGCGGTGCCATTGCCCACCGCAGCATCGGTGGCTGAGTTATCCACATGGATCAAACGCCACGGTAGGTATTTGCCGGTTGTAGGATCGAACTGGTTCGGATTCAGTGCCTGCACCGGGGCCTGATGGGCACGCACGATGTGCTCGTTGCGCATCATCGGCTGCTCCATCTGGTCGGGCACGTTGCGGCGGCGGCTGCCGCCCATGCGGTAGGTGAGCCGCGCGAAGCCCGTGGAGTCGAAGTAGCTGTCGTTGTTGTATTGGAGCGAGAAGTCCCAGTTCTCGATGAAGGTCATGTCGAGGCGGGTGTACACACCGCCAAACCACGGCACGCTGTCCTGGCCATTTGCGAGGTCGTATCGCGAGTTGCCGTAGGCGTAGCCGCCCACGCTGATCATGCCCGCCCAGTCGTTGAGGCCGGGGATGTAGGCACCCACCTCGAGGTCGGTGCCTGTCAGGGCTGCGTTGATGCCCGGCGTGCACAAGAGCGAGTTGCCGACGAACGGACCCATCACCTGGCCGGTCTGGCCCACTGGGATGTAGCCGTTACTGCGCAGGTTGCCGAAGTCGGTGAGCCACTCGGCTGAGATCCCAACCTGGTTGTAGACCTGACCACCCGCGAAACCATACGACCCACTACCGTCCGTGATCGTGGTGTCGGAATACTGGTTGAGGTCGCCGTCGTAGTCCCAGTAGATCCCGATGCCGAGGAGCGAGCCGCCGAGGAACTGCTTGCGGACGGCACCCACGTTCGAAAAGAAGCCACCGTAGACGGAGAGATGACTGCGAAGATCGGCCGCCCACAGGCCGCCCAGCCCGTCCTCGGCGTACGGCACGTAGCCGCCGAGGGTCATGTAGCTGCCCTGGTAGCCGAGGCCGCGATCCGCGGCGTTGATACCGTAGTAGAGGACCCCGGGGCCGTTTTCATTGAGCCCCCTGAATGCGGCGGCGGCGCGATTGCCAACCCCGGTGGCCGGAGCCATCCCCATCTGGCCCATCTGCGCGTCGACAATCGACGGAGCGCCCGCGGTGGTGGCCGTGATCAGGGCCAGCGTGACAGCCTGCCGGGCGCGTCGCTTCCACTTCGCAGCTCGGCGGCGAATCGCCCGGAGGCGGGCGGCAGCACGTTTTCCATGGCGGGCGAAGGCGTTTTTCCGCATCGGAGTCGCTTCCCTGTCGAGGGCCGGCAGTCCGGGCAGGGCGTTCCCCGCGCCGAAAAACCGGCATGATCGTCAGGAGTGATCGACCCGCTACGACCCGATCCATGAGCATTTCCCGCATTCCAACGCTGATCGCCAAGGGGCACGCAGCTTCTCCAGCCTCTCAACAGCACCGGCAACGGGGTGGTGCCCAATGGTCTCCCGGTTGAAAAGGCGGCATTTGCGGGCTTCGGGAAATCACCATGGCGGGTGGCCCTCTACCCATGTCTTGCCAGAACTCGATGGCGGCATGTCATTGACCGAACGCCACGCCGCATGTCCGCCGCCTCCCTACAAGCTGCCGCGGGTGGTTTAGGCTACGAATCAGGGTGATTCAGGCGTGTTTTCAGCCGTTCTTTCGTGGTTTCGAGAATCCCCGGTTTGCGAATCCAGGCGAAACAACCATGATGGGGGAGTTCCTGCCCCTCGTCTAAGGAAAGTCCCCGGCGGTATGTCGCTGCAAGAACTTCTTCCACCGCCCGGGTTCGTCAGCCTGGCCCTCTGGTGGTTCATGGTCGCCATGGGTTGGACGGTGGCGACCGTCTGGGTGGACCGCGACGCGCGGCAGCGGTTTGGCGACTCCAGGCCCTGGAAGGAAGTGTTTGTCGCCCTTGGCTGCCTGCTCGCATACTGCGCCTTCGTTGCCGAGGTTTGGTTTGTGGAGGGGCTCGCCTGGCTCGTCGGTATGCTCGCCGCGGCGTATGTGGCCATGCAAAATGCCACGGTGGGCGAATGGGGCCAGGGCCCTGTCGCCATGATCCGGCGTCTGCTGCGAGACGTAGCCCAGGCGATAGGCATGAACCCCGATGCCGCGAGCCCGGCGCCCTCGGCAGCAAAAGGCTCCTCAGGGCGGTCGGTCGTGCTGCTGAAGAAAGAAGGGGGCGTGTACGGCAGCCGAGATGCCAGCGGACTCGACAAGGAGACGTCGAAAGCAATCTCCACGGTCAAAGACGTGCTCGGCGACGCCATTGATTGCAGGGCTACCGACATCCACATGGAACCGCGAGCCTCTGAGGTTCAGTTGCGGTTTCGCGTCGACGGTCTTCTCCAGCAGGACCGAATGATCGACCACGGAACAGGACGGGCCGTCGTGTCGGCGATCAAGGTGCTCGCCGACATGGACATCGCCGAACGCCGGCTTCCTCAGGACGGAGCATTTGCGGTGCTCGCAGGCGAGCAGCGGTTTGAGGTGCGGGTGGGGTCGATACCGGGCAAGTATGGTGAAAAGCTTGCAATCCGACTGCTGGACCCCGGTGGAGGCGTGCTCCGGGGTGGCCTTGGCGAACTGGGGTTTCGCGACGCCATCCTGCCTCAGGTGCGCGAAATTGTGAACCGGCCGTACGGCATGTTCATCGTCTGCGGGCCGACCGGCAGCGGAAAGACGACGACTGCCTACGGAGCGATCAGCGAAATCGACGGCTTCATTCGCAACATCGTGACGATCGAAGACCCGGTCGAGTACCAACTGGACAACGTCTCGCAGACAGCGGTCAATAATGCCGCCGGCCTCACGTTTCCCAAAATCCTCAGATCTGTTCTTCGCCAGGATCCAGACGTGATTCTTGTGGGAGAGATTCGTGACAAGGAGACGGCGGAGATTGCAATGCAGGCGGCCCTGACCGGCCACTTCGTCTTCACCACGCTGCATGCCAACGACGCGCCGACCACTGTGGCCAGGCTTATCGAGATTGGCATCGACGCAACCATGATTCAGTCCGCCGTCACTGCCGTGCTGGCGCAGCGGTTACTGCGTGTGCTGTGTGACTCCTGCAAGGTGAAGTACGCGCCGACTCTCGACGAGTTGCAACGGTATGGCATCCCGCCAGGCAAGGTGAAGAGGCTGTATCGTGCAAACCCCAAGGGCTGCAACGCCTGCAATGGTCGGGGCTATCGTGGTCGCACCGGCGTGTATGAGTTGATGCTCATGGGAGGTGAGATTCGCCAGTTGCTCGTTGGCCGGCCATCCGAGGCCACGATTCGCGCCGCCGCTGAGCGGCAGGGGATGAAAACGCTACGCCGCGAGGCCATCTACAAAGTGGTGATGGGCGTCACCAGCCTCGAGGAGGTGGATCGTGGCGTCGGTGGAGTCGGAGGATGATGTCGATGTCGCCATTCGTTGTACTTGGGATCACCGACATCGTCGGCAACGTCCTTGCCTTTGGTGCCATCGCCGCGATGGCTTTTTTTGGTTTTCGCCACGGGCTTTTTCTGGCTGTCGTCTCGGCGCTGGTGGTGCTGACGGGATTCTTCATGGCTGTGGCGTTGTCGCCCAGTCTGGCACCGCATATCGAATCGACCGGTCTGTCAACTGCGGCATCCCTGCCGGCAGCGTATGCGGCCATTCTTTTTCTCATTTTGGCTGTGGCGAGGGTGGCGATCGGGGGCATCTTTGCGGAGGAGGATGTCAGGTTTCGCCCGGTAGTCGACCAGTTTGGAGGCGCGGCCGTGGGCGCTCTCGCCGGAGTGATGCTCGGCGGGGCGCTGCTTGTGGCATGGTCGATGTGCGAGCTTTCTCACGTGTGGCGATTCAATGCGCCGGCGATGAGTTGGGACTCTGGGGCCAGGTGCCTCTGGGCGTTCGGACGGTGGCTGGAGCCGGATGTGGAAAAGCGCAAGGTGCTGTTAAACGGCAATGTCGCGAAGGACGAGAAGGCCAGCGGCGTCAATAAAAAACTTTGGGCGAGCGAGCCGTTTGACGATGCCAATGGAAACTGGACGAGGGATGAGAATGAGCAGTTTCTCGATTACGACAAGGATGGGAAGTTCACCTTGGACCAAGAGGTTGTGGACGATCTCCACGGTAAGGCGGATGTTCGCGATGCCGGTCTAATCGAACGATACTGGTTGTCTGCGTGGAGGACGCTGCGCGTGCTCCACAGGCCGCGGATTACGTCTCCAGAGTTCAATGCCAACGAGGAGGTGGCGCGGGCCGGGGAGTTGATTTATACGGCGGTGGCCGTTGATCCCGACGATGAAGACAAGATCCAATACAGCCTTAGCGCTGGCGGCGACGCCCTTCTTTTGCAAATCGATCCTGACAAGGGCGAAGTGCGGTTTTGCGATGAGTCGGTCGATCCCGAACTCAAGAAAGTGGCTTTTACCGTCTTGGCGACTGATCGCTCTGGCTTATTCGACGAGCATGAAGTGTCGATCGCACTGAGACCACCTCCAAGCTCGCAGTAGCGGTTCGTCACCCTTCCAGGCGGAAGCGGCTGACGGTGTCGGTCATGCCATCCACCGCCTGCACCATATGCTGCGAGGCGTCTTTGAACTCCCGCAGGGCGTCGGCTGCCGCCCGCGAGCCGTCGTTGAGTGTGACGAGCGCGTCGGTGATCTGCTGGGCCCCGGCCGCCTGAGCCTGCATCCCCTGCTTCACGCTGTCGAAGCGGTGGCTCAGCCCCTGCACCTTGTCGATCACGTCGGAAAACTGCCCGCTGATCCCGGCCACCCGGTCCACGCCCGTTTTCACCTCCGTCGCGAACCGCCCCATTTCGTCCACGCCTGTGTTCACCGCCTCCTGCATCTGCTCCACGAGCCGCTCGATGTCGAGCGTGGCCACGGCGGTCTGGTCGGCGAGGCGGCGGATCTCCCGCGCCACCACGATGAAGCCTTGGCCGTAGTCGCCCGCTTTCTCGGCCTCGATCGCCGCGTTGATCGAGAGGAGATTGGTCTGGTCGGCCACCTTGGTGATCGTGGTGATCACCATGTTGATGTCTTCAGCCCGCTGGCGGATCGTGGCCAGTCGCTCGGCAAACTCGGTGGTGGACTGCTCCAGGTGGGCCATCGTGTCGCCCACCTCGGAAAGATTCTCGCGGCCGGCATCGGCCACGTGGGCGGTGTCGGCGGCCACGCTGGCCACCTCGCCCATCGTGTCGAGCAGCTCGCGACCGGTCACGGCAATCTGCCGGCTGGCCACCGCCGCCTCGCTCGTGCTCGCCCCCAGCGAGGCGATCGCCGCCTCCTGCTGGTTCCCCGCCGCC
>Ga0207954_1000229_pt1 | contig 18214 bp, 17 predicted proteins | sample CryBogmetaGMA0M_FD_184547 | JGI IMG/M metagenome (GOLD analysis project Ga0207954, IMG submission 184547) | Freshwater microbial communities from Crystal Bog, Wisconsin, USA - MA0M (SPAdes) | ecosystem: Environmental > Aquatic > Freshwater > Lake | place: Crystal Bog, Wisconsin, USA | collected... | reverse complement strand
TACTTTGGCCAGGGCGCCCTGCTGTTGCAAAATCCGGCCGCAGTCAAAAATCCCTTTTTCCTCATGGCCCCCGACTGGGCGCTCATTCCCATGGTGGTGCTGGCAACCATGGCCACCGTGATTGCATCGCAGGCCCTGATTTCCGGCGCGTTTTCCGTGACCAAGCAGGTCATCCAGCTGGGGTACCTGCCACGGCTGCGGGTGCAGCACACCAGCGTGCGGGATACCGGGCAGATCTACCTGCCCTTCGTGAACTGGGGCTTGTTCGTGACGATCGTGCTGGCCGTGGTCATGTTCAAGTCGTCGAGTAACCTGGCGGCGGCCTATGGCATCGCGGTGTGCACCGACATGTTGATCACCACGGTGCTGACGTTCTACGTCATCCGCTACGGCTGGAAATACCCGCTGTGGCTGTGCTTTCTGGCCACCGGATTCTTCTTTCTGGTGGACCTGTCGTTCTGGGCGTCGAACCTACTCAAGTTCCTCGATGGCGGCTGGTTCCCGCTGGTCATTGGTGCGGCCATTTTCGTGCTGATGCTGACCTGGAAAGATGGTCGGCGCCTGCTCAACCAGAAGCTGCGGGCCGACGCGCTGGACCTGCCGAGTTTCCTGGAAGCCGTATTTGTCAGTCCCCCGGCGCGGGTGGACGGGACGGCGGTGTTTCTGACCGCAGAGCGGGGCAATGTGCCCAACGCCCTGTTGCACAACCTCAAGCACAACAAGGTGTTGCACAACAACAACCTATTCGTCACGGTGCGAAACCATGAAGTTCCCTGGATCGGTCTGGATAAGCGCCTGCAAATTGACGCGCTCGGGCACGATTGCTGGCAGGTGATCGTCAATTACGGTTTCAAGAATGACCCGGACCTGCCCAAGGCCCTGCAGCAGATCAAGGGGCGTGGCTGTGAGCTCGACCCCATGACCACCAGTTACTTCCTGTCGCGCGATACCGTGGTGCCAACACTGGGTCACGGCATGGCCCCCTGGCGCGAAAAACTCTTTGCCCAGATGCACCACAATGCCAGTGCAGCGGCGGACTTCCTCAACCTGCCGAACAACTCGGTGGTGGAACTGGGTTCCAAGATCGAGATCTAGGCTGGCATGCAGTTTTTTCGCGACCTGAGCCTTTCCTCGTTCACGGCGGGCTTCGTCGCCGTGCTGGTGGGATTTACCAGTTCGATTGCCATCGTGTTCCAGGCTGCACTGGCGTTTGGTGCGTCCCCCGCAGTGATGGCCTCCTGGATGTGGTCTATCAGTTTGGGCATGGGCCTGTGCACGGTGCTGCCGTCGCTGTGGCTGCGCAAGCCGGTGATGGTGGCCTGGAGCACGCCGGGTGCGGCCGTGCTGGCCAGCGCCGGCCTGGCCGGGAACTTCAATATGTCGGATGCGGTGGGCGCGTTCATGATGTGCGCCGTGCTGATCGTGATTGTTGGATGGACCGGGTGGTTTGAGCGCCTGATGTACCGCATCCCCGTGGCCATCGCCTCGGCCCTGCTGGCCGGCGCCCTGGCGCGTTTCGGCCTGTCGGGTTTTTCCGCCGCGCAGACGGCGCTGCCGCTGGTGGCGGTGATGTTGCTGAGCTACCTGCTGGGCAAGCGTTGGCTGCCGCGCTATGCCGTGCCCATCACCTTGCTGGTGGCCTGCCTGTGGGTGACTGCGACCACCGGATTCCAGCCTTCGACCATCGGCTTTGGCCTGACCGAACCGGTGTGGATCACCCCGGCGGTCTCGTTTTCTGCCTTTGTCAGTCTGTCCCTGCCGCTGTTTATTGTGACCATGGCCTCGCAGAACCTGCCGGGCGTGGCGGCCATCCGGGCCTGTGGCTTTGATGACCGGCGCGCCAGCGGCGGCGACAGCGGTATTCCGGTTTCGCGCATGATCACGCTCACCGGACTGGCCACCTTCGTGCTGGCGCCCTTTGGCGCCTTCTCGCTGAACTTGAGCGCCATTACCGCAGCCATCTGCATGGGTCCCGAGGCGCATGCTGACCCGGCCCGGCGCTACACCGCGGCCGTCACTTGTGGTGCGATCTACATCGTGATGGGTGTTTTTGGCGCGACCATCATTGGCGTGCTCAGCGCCTTCCCCAAAGAACTGGTGGCGGCCATTGCCGGGCTGGCCCTGCTTGGAACCATTGCCGCTGCACTCAAGGTGGCGCTGGACCATGACAGCAGCCGGGAGGCCGCGTTGATTACCTTCCTCGTCACCCTCAGCGGCGTGGTGCTTGCTGGCATAGGCTCGGCATTCTGGGGGGTGGTGGCGGGTTCCCTGGCCATGGCGGTGCAGCACTATGGCGGCGCCCTCCCGGCGAAAACGTGAGAAGTTCCTCCCACTATTACGGGTGCATCTGATGGATATATTGTTTGTTGCGGACCCGCTGGAATCCTTCAAGATCAGCAAGGACACCACGTTTGCCATGATGCGCGAGCTCCAGAATCGCGGCCACCGCATCAGCGCCTGCGAGCCCAAGGACATCATGTGGCAGCGCGGTGGCCCGGTCACCGCTTTTGTCCGGGACATTGTGCTCACCGGCCATCCCCAGAACTGGTTCATTGCCAGCCAGCGCATTCCCGACGAGAGGCCGCAGGCCCTGAAGGATTTCGGCGCCATCCTGATGCGCAAGGACCCGCCCTTCGACAGCGAGTACTTTTACGCCACCCACCTGCTTGGCCAGGCAGAGCGCGAAGGCGCACGCATCTTCAACCAGCCGCGTGCCTTGCGCGACCACCCGGAAAAGCTGGCGATCCTGGAGTTCCCCCAGTTCATTGGGCCGACCCTGGTCACCCGCGATGAAGACGATGTGCGGCGTTTCCATGCCGAACACCAGGACATCATTCTCAAGCCGCTCGACGGCATGGGCGGCACCGGCATCTTTCGCGTGCGCGCGGATGGCCTGAATCTGGGCAGCATCATCGAAACCTTGAACAAGGACGGCGCCCAGACCCTCATGGTGCAAAAGTTTCTGCCGGCCATTGTCGAAGGCGACAAGCGCGTGCTGGTCATCGGCGGCAAGCCGGTGCCGTTCTGCCTGGCGCGGATCCCCCAAGGGGCAGAGGTGCGCGGCAATCTGGCGCGCGGCGGCAAGGGCGTGGCCTTGCCCCTGAGCGCAGCGGACCGGGCCACCGCCGAGGCCCTGGGGCCGGTGCTGGCGGCGCGCGGCCTGTTGCTGGTAGGGCTGGACATCATCGGCGACAGCCTGACCGAGATCAACGTGACCAGCCCGACCTGCTTTCAGGAAATCACGGACCAGACCGGTTTCGATGTGGCCGCCATGTTCGCCGACGCGCTGGAAGCGGCCTTGCGCGGCTGAGCCCCCGGGTTGGCGCGGACTCTGCCGGGGTATTTCGCCGGACCAGCGCGCGGGCTACAGGGTCCAGAGCTTGCCGCCCGTGGCCCAGTTCTCGCGCTTGACGTCGACGATCAGCACGTCTACCGAGTCCGGCGAGCCGCCGAGCACTTCCACGCTGACGCGGGTAATTTCCTCGACCAGTTTTTTCTTTTGTTCCAGGGTGCGGCCTTCGAGCATTTCAACGTGGTAAGTGGGCATGGTGTTCCTTCAATGGCGGCGGCGTGCCGGTGGCAGTTTAGACTGCGGGCATTGTATTGACGGATCGCCCTGTTTTGCCCCTGAACTCCCTGTTACCGCATGCGCCGCCCGGGACCCGCTGGCTGCTCTGGGCCGTGTTTGCGCTGCACCTGCTGTTGGGCGCGAGCCTGGGACTTTCGGTCGATGAGGCGCACTACCTGCTGTACGCCGCGCACCCGGCTTGGAGCTATTTCGACCATCCGCCGCTGGTCGGATGGTCGCAATGGCCGCTGGTTACGCTCGGCGCACCGGTGGCGCTGCTGCGGCTGCTGCCCGGCCTGCTGTGGCTGGGGACCGCTGCGGCCGCGGGCCGCCTGGCCATGCAGCTGGCCCCGGCGCAGCACGCAGCGGCGGCGGGCCAGTGGGCGGTGCTGGCGCTGCTGTTGGCGCCGCTGTTGCATATTTTGGGCATCGGGCTGCTGCCTGACACCCTCTTGATGTTCCTGGGCGTGCTCCTTATGGGCCAGACTAGGGTGCTGATGCAGCCGGCGGCTGCCGTGCGGCCTGCGCAGTGGCTGTGGCTGGGTCTGCTGCTGGGGCTGGCGGGCCTGAGCAAGTACACCGCGATTCTGGCTGCGCTGGCGGTGACCACCTGCCTTATTGCGGCACATGGTGTGGCGGTCCTGCGCAATCCCTGGCTCTGGTGCAGCGCCGCTCTGGCGCTGCTGTGCGTGTCGCCGGTGCTGGCGTGGAACCTGCAGAACCACTGGATTTCATTCACTTACCAGGCCCAGCACGGCGCGGGCCACACCTGGCAGGGCATGAACGTGTTGCGCTTTTTGCTGCTGCAACTGCTGGCCTATGGCCCGCTGCTGTGTTGGGGTGGGATGGGCCTGCGCCGGGTTGCCCATCCTTCTCAGCGCTACCTGGTCCTGTTCTTTGTCATTCCGTTTGCATTGTTGGCCGCCCTGTCGGGGGGGGGCTCGGGCTTGCCGCACTGGACGGCACCCGCGTGGGTGGCGTTGGCCCCCTTTGCCGGCGTCGGTCTGGCCCTTAGCGCGCAGTCACGCGCGCGCCGCAGCGTGCTGTTGCTCGCGGCGGTCCAGGCGCTGCTGTGCCTGGCACTGCCGGCGCTGATGCTCTCGGCGGGCCAGTCTTTCCTGGCGCAGCGCGCGGCCAGCGCCGAGGCCACCGATCCGCCCAATCCGTTTGCCGACCTGCACGGCTGGGACGCAGCCGGACACCGGGCACGGGAGCTCGCAGCGCAGCATGCGCTGGGCAGCGTATCGGTGCAGAACTGGACTCTGGCCAGCCGCATGGGCTGGTATGCCCGGCCGCTGCCGGTGCATGTGTTGGAAGACCGTTTCGACCAGTTTGACTTCTGGGCCGGCAAACTCCCGCCGGGTGGCGCCACCCTGCTGGTGGACTGGTCGCAGATGCCCTATGTGCTGCCGCTGGGCGTGCATGGCTTTGGCCGTTGCGATTTGCTCGACACCCAGCAGGTCAGTCGCTGGGGCCAGCATGTCGCCACCTTCCGTTTTTATGCCTGTCAGGGCTGGTCGGGCGACCCCCGCCCACAACTGCAAGCCGCCACTGCCAGCCCGTCATGACCAAACAACCGCCGCGGGCCCTGTTTCCCTGGTGGCTGTGGCTGCTGCCGCCGGGGCTGCTGCTGGCGGGCGCACCGCTGTGGCTGCACCGCTGGGAGCCGGCCATATTCCTGGCCATCAACGCTGCCTGTGCCCCGGTGGCGGCCGGGGTCTGGGCCGGACTCTCCCTGCTCGGCAACGGCTGGGGCGCACTGGGTGCCACATCGCCCTTGCTGGTTCTGTCGCCGCGCCTCATGTGGGCCTGGATGTGTGCCGCTCCCTTTGCCATTGTGTTCGCGCGCGCCGGCAAGTGGCTGATCGCCAGCCCCCGCCCCGCGGCAGAGCTCGACCCGCTGCAGATGCGGGTGGTGGGGGAGGTGATTCACAGCGTGTCCATGCCCTCGGGCCACACCACCACGGCGTTTGCGGTGGCCAGCGCCATTTTTCTGGCGCTGACGCCGGCACAGCGGCGGCGCCACTGGTGGCTGCTGGTGCTGGCGGCGGGCACGGGGTTGTCGCGCATCGCCGTGGGTGCGCACTGGCCGGGCGACGTGTGGGTGGGTATGGCGCTGGGCCTGCTGGCCGGAATGCTGGGCAACGTGTTGCTGGGTGCGATGGAACCCCGCCACTTTGTTGCACAAAGCGCCCGCCTGCGGGCGCTGGCCGTGCTGGTGGGAGCGGCGGTGGTGGTATTGCTGACCGAGGTGCAGGACTTTGCGGAAAACCAGCCGCTTCAGGTGCTGCTGGCGCTGGTGGCGGCAGCGTCCCTGCTGGTCTTTGCCATCCGTAGCGCCAGGGCGCTCAAGGCGCCGTAGGCCGCGCCGGCGGCTGGGTCCCAGGCAATCACCGCCAGCTCCTGGCGTGCGATGGCCTCCACGTCACCGCGCGCCGCCGGGCCGGTGAGCGCTCCCGCCGGTCCGAGCCGTTCGATGTTTGCCACAGCGTTGCGCAGCAGCCGCGTGCGCAGGCCGTCCAGCAGCGCGGCGGGGACGCCGGCGTCCTGCCAGGCGGCTTCGGCCACGTCCTGCAAAACCGGAAGGAAGTTGGTGGCGAACACCGCAGCGGCATGGTAGAGCAGCTTTTTGTCACTTTCCAGCGCAAAGCACAGCGCGCCAATGTCCGAAAAAACCGCTTGCAACTGGGCGCAGGCACCTGCCATGCCTTCGAGCGCGCACGGTGTTTGCGCGAATTGGGCCACGGACTCCTGGGGTGTGGTGAAGCTCAGGATGCAATGGGCGCTTGCCGTCTGCCAGCCACGCTGCGCCAGCGGGTCCAGCACGTGCGCCCCCAGGGCGCCACTGCAATGGAAGGCCACTGCGGTCGGCTGACCCGCCGCTGCCAGGGCCAGGGCTGCGGCAGGCAGGTGCGCGTCCGGTTCCGCCAGCATCCACAGGTCGGCGTTGCGCATGTCCGACAGCGCCGCCACCGCACGGCCGACGCCCATGAAGGCGCAGGCAGCCTGCGCCGAGCCCGGGGAGCGCGTCAGCACATCCTGCACGACCAGCGAGTTGCGGTCAGCCCAGAGCCGACCCAGGGTCTGGCCCACCCGTCCGGCACCGATCAGATTGAGGGTTTGCAGGGCCAAGGCGATGCCCCTACACCACCAGCGGGTCTTCCTGCATGGCTTCCATCTGCTCCTGCAACATTTGCACCTGGCCCTGCCAGTAGTCGCTGCTGCCGAACCAGGGAAAGTTGGCTGGAAAGGTCGGGTCGGTCCAGCGCCGCGCCAGCCAGGCGCTGTAATGGACCAGGCGCAGCGTGCGCAGCGGCTCGATCAATGCCAGTTCGGCGCGGTCGAATTCCCGGAACTGCTCGTAGCCGTCCACCAGCGCGCCGAGCTGGCGCGTGCGCTGCTGCCGGTCGCCGCTGAGCAGCATCCACAGGTCCTGCACCGCTGGGCCCATGCGGGCATCGTCCAGGTCAACAAAGTGCGGTCCGGGTCCTGCCGCAGCGGCTGCGTCCGCCGGTGTCCACAGGATGTTGCCGGGGTGGCAGTCGCCGTGCAGCCGCAACAACCGTATGCCTGATGCGTTGGTGCCATTTCCATTGGAAGTCGTTGATAAAGCTGGGTATGCAGCTATTAATTCAATAGCAGACTGAACCCCTTCTTGCCAGGCCGACTGCACGTCGAGCGGCACCATGTCGTGCCCCAGCAGCCACTCCATGGGTTCGATGGCAAAGGTTTCCAGGTTCAGCGTCGGCCGGTGCACAAAGGGCTTTTTGGCGCCCACAGCATGAATACGCGCCAGGAACCGGCCGATCCACTCCAGTACCTCGACATCGTCGAGCTCGGGCGCGCGGCCGCCGCGGCGCGGGCTCACGCTGAAGGCAAAGCCGCCAAAGTGGTGCAGGGTTTCGCCATACAGCACCAGCGGCCCGATGGCCGGTACCTCGAACGCCATCAGCTCGGCGGCGAAGGCATGCTCTTCCAGAATCTGCGCATCGCTCCAGCGCTCGGGCCGGTAAAACTTGGCGACAACGGCGCTGCCATCTTCAAGCTGCACCTGGTAGACCCGGTTCTCGTAGGAGGACAGTGCCGTCAAGCGTCCGTCGCCCCGCAGTCCTACCTGCTCCAGGGCATCGAGCACCAGGTCGGGCGTGAGTGCGGCAAATGCATGGGTCATTCAGTCCTTCTTAGCCTTGGGCATGGCAAACAGTGCCACGCCCACCAATATCAGAATCACCGGCCACCAGGTCCGCAGCAGCTCGGCCAGGCTGAAACCGATCAGACCGAGGTTGTGCAGCAGAAAAAACGTGCCGATGCTCACCAGCACAATGGCTGCGAAATTGCCCTTCATGGTGATGCGCTCCAATAAAGTTGATGGAACAGCGATTCTCGCAAAGTTTGGCTGCCGGTGCGTGGCTGTGCTGGGGATGTCGGCAAGCCGCGTGCGTCGCCTGAAGCGGATGGTGCGGCTATCACAAACCGGCGAATGCGGGTACAAAAGGGCCTGTGAAGGCAGACCAAAACATACCGGTGCACCGCATACCCCCAGGGGTCTGGGCGCTCGGCTTCGTCAGCATGCTGATGGATATTTCCTCCGAGATGGTGCACAGCCTGTTGCCCCTGTTCATGGTCACGACCCTGGGCGCCAGCGCGCTCACGGTGGGACTGGTCGAGGGGCTGGCAGAATCCACCGCGCTCATCGTCAAGGTGTTCTCCGGGGTGCTGAGCGACTACTGGGGCAAACGCAAGCGTCTGGCGGTGCTGGGCTATACCTTGGGCGCCCTGACCAAACCGCTCTTTGCCTTGGCGCCCTCGATGGGTCTGGTGCTCACCGCCCGTCTGCTCGACCGGGTGGGCAAAGGCATCCGTGGTGCGCCGCGCGACGCGCTGGTGGCAGACATTACGCCGGCCGAAATTCGGGGCGCCGCCTTCGGACTGCGGCAGTCGCTCGACACCATCGGCGCCTTCACCGGACCGCTGCTGGGTGTGGGCCTGATGCTGCTATGGGCCGATGACTTTCGCGCAGTGTTCTGGGTTGCCGTTATTCCCGGCCTGCTCGCCGTGGCGCTGTTGGTTTGGGGCGTGCAGGAACCAGCAGCCCTGCCGCACGCCCGGCGGGTCAATCCCATCAGCCGCGCGAACCTGCGCCGGCTCGGGCCAGCCTACTGGTGGGTTGCGGGAATCGGCGCCGTCTTTGCCCTGGCCCGCTTCAGCGAGGCATTTCTGGTGCTGCGGGCGCAGCAGGGCGGCATGCCGCTGGCCCTGGTGCCGCTGGTGATGGTCGCCATGAATGGGGTGTATGCCCTGGGCGCCTATCCCTTTGGTCGCTTGTCGGATCGCACGCCCCATGGCCGCTTGCTGGCTTTGGGCCTGGTGGTGCTGGTGGCGGCCGACGCCCTGCTGGCCTACAGCAACCACTGGACGGCGGTGCTCGGCGGCGTGCTGCTGTGGGGCATCCACATGGGCATGACGCAGGGCCTGCTGGCGACCATGGTGGCGGATACGGCGCCGGCCGACTTGCGCGGTACGGCATTTGGCTTCTTTAACCTGCTCAGTGGCCTGGCGATGCTGCTGGCCAGCACCCTGGCCGGTTGGATGTGGGACCGCTTTGGTGCGGCATCCACCTTTGTGGCGGGTGCTGGCTTTTGCGTGCTGGCGCTGCTGGCCCTGTGGCGGCGCCCGGTGTACCCCGCGGCTGCCTGAGGTGTGTTGCCTCGGTAGACCGGAGCGCTGCTGCTATTGGCGAAAGCGCCTGCGCGTGAGCGCCAGTGCGACCCAGAACGCAACGCCGACATACGCCACCAGCACCAGCGCATGGCGCAGGAAGTGTTCGGGCCACTGGTCCATGAACAGGGGGCGCACCATTTCCACGGCGTTGGCCAGCGGCAGCCAGCCGGCAATCACACGCACTACGACGGGCAATTGTTCCAGCGGAAAGAAGATGCCGCTGAGAAACATGGGGGTGAGAAACAGCGTGAAATAGTAGGTAAAAAAGTCGTAGCCCCTGGCCAGGGCGTTGAAGATCAGGGCAATGCAGGAGAACGCCACACCCACGCCGAACAGAATCGGCCACGCCACCAGCAGCTTGGGGCTGTGGCTGATGCCCAGCGCCAGCATGACCCCGAGGATGGCCGTGACCGTAAACAGTGACTTGAAAGCCGCCCAGACCATTTCGGCGAACACGATGTCATCCAGACTGACGGGCGCATTCATGATGCCGTCCCAGGTCTTTTGCACGTGCATGCGCGAGAACGCCGAATAAAGCGCCTCGAACGTGGCGGCCTGCATGGCGCTCATGCAAATCGACCCGCTGGCCAGGAACAGGATGTAGGGCACCGCCACGCTGCCCGTCGGGCCCGCCACCCGGATTTCGCCCACCAGCGCGCCCATGCCGTAGCCAAAGGCTACCAGCCACATCAGCGGCTCGGCGATATTGCCCACCAGGCTGGGGATTGCCAGCTTGCGCCAAACCAGCAGGTTGCGCAGGAACACCGGCCAGAACCGAAGGGTCACAGCAGGCGCGCGCCAGACACTGGGTGCGGCCAGCACCGGCGCAGGAGAGAGCAGGGTGTCTTCGGGCATTTACGCATCTTCCCGGATCTGTCGTCCGGTGAGTTTGAGGAACAGGTCTTCCAGATTGGCCGGGCGGTGCAACGTGCGCAGCTGCGGGCAAGCCTGCAGCCCTGCCATCAGGCTGGCGCAATTGTGGGTATAAAAAAACACCGTTTCGCCGCTGACTTCCACGCGCGCCGCGTGCTGGCGCAGCACGCCGTGCGCCAGCGCTGCGGCCCCGGGTCCGTAGACCTCGACCACGTCGGGCTCGAGGTGCTGGGCAATCAGGTCGCGCGGGCGGCCCTCCGCAATTTTTCTGCCGTGGTCCAGCACCAGCAGGCGGGAGCACAGGCGCTCGGCTTCGTCCATGAAGTGGGTGGTCAGCAGGATGGACTTGCCCTGCTGCAGCAGCAGTTGCAGCCGCTCCCACATCAGGTGGCGGGCCTGCGGGTCCAGCCCGGTGGTGGGTTCGTCGAGCAGGAGCAAGCGCGGGTCGTTGACCAGCGCACGCGCCAGGCTCAGCCGCCGTTTCATGCCGCCCGAGAGTTCGCCCGGCTTGGCACCGGCCTTGTGCGTCAGGGAGGCAAACTCCAGCAGTGCAGGAATGCGCGCGCGGATCTCCCGGTCTTTCATGCCGAAATAGCGCCCGTACACCAGCAGGTTTTCGGCGCAGTTGAAGTCTGGATCGAGCGTGTCCATCTGCGTCACCACACCCAGTTGATCCTTGATGGCCAGGGCATCGCGTTGCATCCGCAGCCCCATGGCGTGGATGCTGCCGGCGTCCGGGACGCTCAGGCCCAAGCACATGCGGATGGTGGTGGTCTTGCCCGCGCCGTTGGGTCCAATCACACCCAGGCACTCTCCCGGCGCGATCGCAAACGACAGGTCGCTGACAACCTCGCTGTCGCCGTAGCGTTTGCTGAGGTTGCGCACCTCGAACAGGGGTGGCAGGGGGGCCGGGGGCGTCATGGCTGGATTGTCGCCCAGCGCTGCACGCCTGTCCCGGGCGGGGTGGTGGTGCCGTAATCCTGTGTAAAGACGGTGCGCCTGCGCTTGCGCCCTTCACGGCGACTCTCTACACTCGTGTTGCATTTTTGCATCAACGTCGCCACTCCGCCCAACCCATCGTCTTGAGCACGTCCGCGCATCCCTACCTGGGTTTGGCCCCATTCTTGCGCATGAGCATCGCCGGCACCGATCTGCAGCCGGTTGGCCAGCAGTTGCTGGCGCAGGCGGCCGCCGCACCCGACGATGCCAACCTTTTGATGAATCTGTCCATCGCCACCCTGTGTTTGGGGCAGCGTGCGCTGGGGCTGGCCCTGCAACAACAGGCCCTGGCGCTGCAGCGCCGTTACCACCGCGCTGCCACCGTGCAGCCCGCAACGCTGCGCCTGCTGGTGCTGGCGACCCCCGGAGACCTGGCTGCCAACGCCCCGATCGACTGCTTGCTGGAGCGCGCGGACGTGGACCTGGACTGGTACTACCTGGAGGCGGAGGCGCCTTTGCAGTGGCCAGATCCCTTGCATGATGCCGTGCTGGTAGCAGTCAGCGACTCCGAGCAAAACCGGCCGCTGCTGCGCATGCTGGAACGGGCCCTTGCCAATGCGCCCATGCCGGTGATCAATCGCCCGCAGTGCATTCCGGCGGTGGGGAGGGTGGCCGCCAGCGAAATTCTGCAAGGCGTGCCGGGTCTGGCCATGCCGCCCACCTTGAACTGCACGCGCGCGGAACTGGACCGGATCGCTTCCGGCGCGGTACCGTTGGCCTCCTGTTTTCCGGGACTGGCGTTTCCGCTGATCGTGCGCCCGGCCGACTCCCAGGGCGGCCGCGACCTTGAGCAGGTGCAGGGGCCGCAGCAGCTGCAGCGGTACCTCGGCCTCGTCCCGGGCGAAGATTTCTGCCTGTCGATGTATGTGGACTACCGCAGCCAGGATGGGCTGTTTCGCAAACTGCGCGTGGCGCTGGTCGACGGGCAACCGTTCATCTGCCACCTCGCCATCTCATCGCACTGGATGGTGCATTACATCAATGCCGGCATGTACGCGCAGGCCTGGAAGCGGGAAGAGGAGGCTGGGTTCATGCAGGACTTTGCTGCCTTTGCCGCCACCCACCAGGCGGCGCTTTCGGCGGTGTGGCAGCGCACGGGGCTTGATTACCTGTGCATTGATTGCGCGCAGACCGCCGACGGCCGGCTGCTCATTTTTGAAATTGACCACACCAGCGTGGTGCATGCCATGGACCCGGAATTGCAGTTTCCGCACAAGCAGCACCACATCCGCAAGGTCAGCGATGCTTTTTGTGCGCTGCTGCGCCGGCGGATCGCCGGGTTCGTGTGAGCGCCTCTGGGGGCCGGTGCAGGGGCCGCCCCGTTCCCTTTGCCGCCCCCGGTTGACCAGCGGCTGGAAAGTGCTCAAAATGGTATCGACCTGCTATGACACCCATTTCCGCCACTGCCAAACCTCTGGCGCCCAGCCCCTCGGCTGGCGCGGGACAGAGCCTGGGCGTATCCAGCGTGGCCCGCCTGGCATCGAGCCTGGCCATCGATGCGTCCATGGTGGCCAATGTGGCCGGAAGCGTCGCCGCGACGCCTCTGTACACCGCCCTGGGACTGATGAACAGTTTTGTGCAGTCGGAGTCCCAGGCAGCTGCGCTGGAGGCGGCCCAGCGTCCGGCGCCGGGCAGCCTTTCGGTCTACGCCTGAGGCCCAGGCGATTCCTCTCGGCGCAGGGCCGATACAACTTTTTACTGAAAAGCCACTTCCGCAAAGCTGCGCAGCTTTCGGCTGTGCAGCGCCTCCACGCCTTGTGCGCGCAGCAGTTCGAGCGCACGGATGCCGATGCGCAGGTGCTGGTCCACCCGTTCGCGGTAAAAGTGGTTGGCCATGCCCGGCAGCTTGATCTCGCCATGCAGCGGCTTGTCGCTGACGCACAGCAAGGTGCCATAGGGCACGCGGAAGCGAAAGCCGTTGGCAGCGATGGTGGCACTTTCCATGTCCAAGGCCACGGCGCGGCTCTGGCTAAAGCGCCGCTGCGGCTGGTTGTCGGGCAGCAATTCCCAGTTGCGGTTGTCGGTGGAAGCCACCGTGCCGGTGCGCAAAATACTCTTGAGCGCCGCGCCCTGGGTCTGGGTGACATCGGCCACCGCCTGCTGCAGCGCCACCTGGATTTCTGCCAGGGCCGGAATCGGCACCCACAGCGGCAGCTCTTCGTCGAGCACATGGTCCTCCCGCACATAGCCATGGGCCAGCACGTAGTCGCCGAGCTGCTGCGCGTTGCGCAGACCGGCGCAGTGGCCGAGCATGATCCAAGCGTGCGGCCGCAGGACGGCGATATGGTCGGTAATATTCTTGGCGTTGGCCGGGCCGACGCCAATGTTGACCATCGTGATCCCGGCCCGGTCGGCGCGCACCAGGTGGTAGCCCGGCATCTGCGGCAAGCGCGGCGGCTCCTTGCCTAGCGCGTCCGCGGCGTGCGCCGGCATGCCGGCGCGCCGCGTCACCACATTGCCGGGTTCGACGAATGCAATGTAGGGGCTTTGGGGGTCCGCCATGGCCGCGCGCCCGAGCGCAATGAATTCGTCGATGTAGAACTGGTAGTTGGTGAACAGCACAAAGTTCTGGAAATGTTCCGGCCCCGTTCCGGTGTAATGCCGCATCCGGTGCAGCGAGTAGTCCACCCGGGGGGCGGTGAACAGGGCCAGCGGCAGGGGGTCACCGGCTTTGGGGGTGAAAGTGCCGTTGGCAATGCCATCGTCCATGGCTGCCAGGTCCGGCAGGTCGAACACATCGCGCATGAGCATGCGGCGCGTTGCATCCATGTTGCCTTCGACATGGTCGTGTTCGGCAAACGAGAAATGCACCGGAATCGGCTGCGTGCTGGTCCCGATCTCCAGTTCCACGTCGTGGTTTTGCAGCAGCAGGCGGAACTGCTCCAGGTAGTAGTCGCGGTACAGGTCTGGCCGCGTCAGCGTGGTCTCGAACCGGCCTGGCCCGGCCACAAAACCGTAGCTCAGCCGCGCCATGTCCGGGCTGACGCTGCGCGACACCGTTTCGGTATGAATGCGCACCAGCGGGTAGCAGGCCCGCACATGACCACCCAGGGTTTCGCCGGCAACAAACCGTTGCATGGCACTGCGCAAATGCCCGATACCGGCATCGTAAATCCGTGCTGCCTGCGCCAGTGCCAGCACCGGCTCGGTGAAACGTTGCGGGGCGATAAAGGTGGGGCTGATGGGCATGCGCCTATTGTGACGAGCAATTGTTGCGGCGCCGACGTTGGAAATGGGCCACAACAGTGCATTTTCTGCCGCCGGGGCTGGCATTTTCTGTGCCCCGGTGCCCAAAATAGCGGCATAAAAATTGCTGCGGCTGCATCGGCACTGCCAGCAAAAAGTTACAGGGGGATGTTGTGCAAGACACATAAAGATTTCGAGATACCTCGATGGGGCCGGGAGCCAGCCCGCCAGAGGAAGACAGTCCGATGACCCAGCCGCTGGCCTGGCGCGAGCGGCCCCTGCAGTCGCGCATTGATGCAGAACTGGCGGTGATAGCAGAAAAGCACGTGCGCATCGCCCTGGCCATTGAGAACATCTGGGGCCACCCGGAATGTCTGGATTACATCAACTCCCTGGTGGTGAGCGGCTACGAGGACGGTAAACAGCGCCAGGGTTTCAGTGCGGAAGTGCTCGATGCACTGATATCACTCACCTTTTTGCATGAAGACGAGCCTTGAATGGCTTCGCTCCGCAATGTGTCCACAATCGCGGTGCTTGGTGCAGATTTCTTGTTTTTGGAGCCCACCCGCGGCAGCAGTTTTCGCCGCAGGGCAAGCCCCTGGCCTGCCGCCCCAAGTATGGCCAGGAGTCACACGGCAGCCAGGGCGGGCAAAAGCCGCCCAAGCCCGTCGATTGGTACAACATTTTTGGCCAAACCCTTGCGCGGCCTTGGGTCGCCGCTATGAAATCAGGAGCAATGTTCCGGTAAAACCCGGCGGCTCACAGCCATCCCAGCCACTGGCCCCAAACCAGGCGGCCCAGGTAGCGGTTGGGTAGCAGGGTGAAGGCGCCGGCGATACCACAGGCGCCGATGTAGAGCCACTGCATGGTCTTGCGGTGGCCGGCGATGTTTTTTTGGTGCAGGTACCGGAATGCCAGTCCGATGTTGACCAGCGTAAAAGGCACCAGCAGGTGGATCGGGGTGTAGCCGGCCAGGTTGGGCAGTCCATAGTCGCGGATGAAAATGGCGGAGGTGGCCGCCAGTAGCATCAGCGTGACCCAGGCGTAGCCAAAGGCACGGTGTAGTTTTGGCCGCTGGGTCGCACCCTTGCGCGCCCAAAGGGCCACGGGGCCCAGGGCTACGGCGCCGAGTGCTGCGGTCATGTGCACGGCGATCAGGGGAGTGAGTTGCATGGAGGCCTGAGGTCCTGGAAATCAACGTGGGTACTATATCGTCCCATCAGAGCTTGAGTTCCAGCCTGGCCTGCAGGTTCACAAAGCTTGGCGACGTGGTTTGCGTGGTGTCGCGCTGGGCCTGGCCCGCGCTGGTGGAGGTGAGCAAGGTTCCACCGCTGAGGTAATTGCGGGCCGTAAAGTTGCTGGCGACCATGCGCAACTGCGCGCGGGGGCTCCATATCCAGACCACCGAGGCGTCCGCCACCAGTTTGTCACTTTGGAACACCTGCTGCTCTTCGGACAAGCGGGTGCTGTAGCCGGGCGTGAAGTTCAGATTGGCACTGAGTTTGATGGGCCAGCCCCTGGGCTGGTAGTCCGCGCCCAGGTTGGCGGTGCCGTCCGGTTGCTGGTCCAGGCGGTTGTTGGGGCCGCTCACGCCGTCGAGGTTGGAGCGCATCAGGCTCAGGTTGGCGCGCAGGTCTACCGGCGCGGCGTCCGGCCACCACTCCGTCAGGCGCAGCTTGGCTTCGAGCTCCAGGCCCTGGGTGGTGGCGTTGCCCACATTTTGCATGCGTGCCACCCAGCGCGGCTCCCCGGACCACGAGACGTTTTCCAGCGTGGTCTGTCGCCGCATCACGTTGCTGATCTGGCGGACAAAAACATTGGCGCTGAGCAGGCCGCCTCGGGGCAGGTAGTGTTCAAACGCCAGGTCCAGGCCAAGGGCCAGCTCCGGCATCAGGCTGGGGTTGCCCGCGGTGTCGGGTTGCAACGGGGTGTTGCTGCCGCTGGGGTACATGGGGTTGATCGTGGGCCGCGCGATCAGGTTGGACAAATCGGGCGAACGGTAGCTGCGCGTCAGGCTGGCGCGCCACTGGTCCTTGACTTCCAGGTCGGGCCGCCAGACGGCGTGCAGCAGCGGGGTGAGCACCTGGCTGTTGTTGCTGACTTCATCGGCTCCGGCGCTGACGCTGCCGCGCGTGCGTATGCCCTCCCAGCGCAGGCCGGCATGGGCGGCCCAGTGGGGGTCGATTTCCCATTCGTCTTGCGCATAGAGCGCGGCGCGAAAACTGCTGGCCAGCAGATTGCCGTCGAATTCCGTCAGCGCTGATTCGCCGCTGCGCAAGGTGCTTGCGGTCTCGTTGCGCTGGTTGGACTCGAGCTCCAAGCCGCTGACCAAGCTATGTTTTTCGGCGATCGATTGGGAGAACTTCAGGCTGTTGCTCCAGGTCGTATCCTGCTGGTCGGACTGCGTGGCAGTGGGGGCCAAATTGCCGCCGCCGCCGCTGTAGCTGCGCAAGGCCGCGTTGTGCCACTGGCTGCGCCCCACGCTGCTGTTGGCCAGCCAGCGCCCACCGCCGTCCAGCGCGTGCGCCCAGCTGCCCGCCAAGCGCAAGGTGGAAAAACTGCTCTCCGAGCTGCCAACACTGCTGTCATAAGGCGCCAGCCCATCCGACTGCGTCAGCAGGCTGCTGGACTGCCCCTTGCCCTGGGTGGTCACCAGCATGGGCGTGAGTGTGAAGGTATTTCCGCCCGCACCATTCCACTGCAGCCGGGCGTTGGCATGCAGCACATCGCGCTGCGTGTTGGCCCGCGTGGCCTCCGACTGGTTGACCAGGCCCTGGGTGCTCAGGTTCTCGCTCAGCGTGGACTTCAGCTGGTCATTGTTGCGTTCGCTGTGGGCTACGGCCAGCGAGACGTTGTAGTTCAGGCCGTCCACCGTGTCGTTGCGCGACCAGGACGCGCCGGGCGATGTATGCCCGTTCTCCTGCGACAGGCCCACATTCAGGTTGTTCATGTACCGGGTGTAACCGCCGCGGGTGACGATGTTGATCGTGCCAGCAATCGCGCGCGCACCCGTTTCGGCGGTGGGTGCGCGCAGCACTTCGATGCGTTCGACCTGTTCGGGCGCAATGTCGTCGGTCGAAAAGCCGCGCGGTGCGCGCTCGCCGTCAATCAGGATCTGGGTGTAGCCGCTGCCCATGCCCCGCATGCGTGGGGCGCCACCCTGGCCCGGGCGACCGCCGACGGTCACGCCGGGCACGCGCTTGAACAACTCGCCGAGTGTGGCGTCGCCATACCGCTCAATGTCCTCGCGTCCCACGATGATTTTTGCGGCCGTGGCCTGGCGGCGCTCTTCCGACTCGCGGTTGACACGGATTTCCACCGGCTTGAGCACGCTGGCTTGCGGGTTGGCCGGGACATCGGCGGGAGCCACCGGCGCGGCCGCCGGCTCTTGCGCCATCACGGGGGCAACGGACATTCCCAGCAGCAGCGCAGCGAGGCGCATCGGTGTCCGTGCAGCAGCCATGGCGCGTGCGGGTGACAAGCCAGCCCAAGCAGTGCGTCAGCGCCCGACCAGCCTAGGCTGCCGCCGCCTTGACCTTCAGCCGCCAGGCGTGCAGCAGCGGCTCGGTGTAGCCGCTGGGCTGCTCCAGGCCCTTGAACACCAGTTCTGTCGCGGCTTTGTAGGCCATGCTGGTTGCGAAATGGCCGGCCATGTTCTGGTACAGCGGGTCACTGGCGTTCTGCCGGTCGACGACCGCAGCCATGCGCTCGAAGGTTTCGGTCACCTGGGCCGGCGTGACCACGCCGTGCAACAGCCAGTTGGCCATGTGCTGGCTGCTGATGCGCAGGGTGGCGCGGTCTTCCATCAGGCCGATGTTGTGGACGTCGGGCACCTTGGAGCAGCCCACGCCCTGGTCGACCCAGCGC